>Ga0315282_10015868_pt1 | contig 11065 bp, 6 predicted proteins | sample YL17G07_20_MG_FD_203693 | JGI IMG/M metagenome (GOLD analysis project Ga0315282, IMG submission 203693) | Sediment microbial communities from Yellowstone Lake, YNP, Wyoming, USA - YL17G07_20 | ecosystem: Environmental > Aquatic > Freshwater > Lake > Sediment | place: USA: Wyoming | collected...
GATCTGAACGTCGAGGAGGGCGAATTCCTCTGCCTGATGGGCCCCTCCGGCTCGGGCAAGACCACTCTGCTCAACATCATCGCCGGCATCGACCGGCCGACCGGGGGCGAACTGCGCGTGCTCGGCGAGAACATCGCCTCCCTGAGCGAAGACGCGCTGGCCACCTGGCGCAACGTGCACGTCGGCTTCGTGTTCCAGATGTTCAACCTGATCCCGGTGCTCACCGCCTACGAAAACGTGGAGCTGCCGCTGCTGCTCACCAAGCTCTCCGCCAGGGAGCGGAACGACCATGTGCTCACGGCGTTGAAGCTGGTGGCCCTCGCAGACCGCGTCGACCACTATCCCCGGCAGCTTTCCGGCGGCCAGGAGCAGCGCGTCGCCATCGCCCGCGCCATCGTCACCGACCCGACGCTGGTCATGGCCGACGCGCCCACCGGCGACCTGGACGCGCACTCCGCCGACGAGGTGCTCGATATCCTTTCGCGCCTCAACCGGGATTTCAAGAAAACCATCCTCATGGTCACCCACGACCCCCGCGCCGCGCACCACGCGAGCGCCGTCCGCCACCTCGAGAAGGGCCAGCTTTTGCCCCTCGAAAACTAGCCGACAGCCCCACGCCTGGGAGGGCCCCGGCCCTTCTCCCTCGAACAACGGCCCTGGAGCCAGAGGGCCCGAGGAGCCGGGCGCTATTACACAGCTGAGCATAAGGCTGCAACCACGCCGGAACTCTTCCACTCAATAAAGTTGAGCCGAGTTGACCGATACAATATAATCCCCTGAAGATGGGCATACCGCTGAAGCCCAGCAAGACCGACTCTTCCAGTGCGGCAGGACGACGCAGCACCCGCCTCGCCATCGCGATCCCCATTACCCTCAGCGGCAAGGACGCGAGCGACCGCGCCTTCAAAGAGAACTCCCGCACGGTCATCATTAACAAGCAGGGCGCAAAAATCGTCACCTTCCACCAGCTCGCGCTCGGCTCGGAAGTCATGGTCGAGAACCGCGCGCTCGGCCGCTCCGCCAAAGCCACGGTGGTCTGGCTGGGCGACCGCAAATCCTCCAAGGACGCGCAGGAAGTCGGCGTGCAATTGTTCGAAGCCCAAAACATCTGGGGGATTGATTTCGCGCCCGAGGACTGGCAGGAGGGTCCGCCCATCGGCGAAGGCGGCCAGCGGCTCGAGAAGGCCCCCGCGCCGTCCGCGGGAGCGGCCCCGGCGACTGCTGCGGCTCCTCCCCCCGCCCGCGAGGAAGCCCTCCCCGCGGAGGCAGCAGAAGCTCCAGCCGCTGCTCCCGTGGCATCGGAAGCCTTCGAAGAGCGTTTCCGGCAGCTCGAACAGAGGCTCGGCAAGCTCGCGCAAGAACTCAGCCTGCGGCCGCAAGCTCCGGCTGCGGAAGGACGCCCACAAGAGCAACAGGTCTCCCCGGCGCTCGAGCACCGGCTTGCCAGCCTCGAGCAGCAGATCGAAACCCTGCTCGCAAAAGTTCAGCAGGTTCCGCAGACGGCTGAGGCGGCAAGCGGGCCTCAGGCCCCCGTCGATACCCGCGAAATCGATGCGGCACTCCGCCAGGGCTTGCAGGACTTCCAGAAACAAATCCAAGAAGAAAGCGAGAGCGCCGCGGCCCGGCTTCGCGAACTCTCCCAGCAGGAGGCCGCGCGCTCCACCCGGCTTGCGGAAGAACAGTTGGTGCAGTGGGTGGAAAGCGCGCAGGAGTCCATCAAGGCCGCCGCTCAGGAGCACCGCAACGTTATCGAAAAGCAAGCTGCGGCGTCACTGGAAACACTCCGGCAGAAGCTTAACAGCCTGATCGAAGGCCTGCAGGGACAGATCGAAAGGTCCTTCGGTGAGGCGCGCGACAAAGGCGCCCGGGACGTGGAAGCGATGCTGCAGAAGACCGCGGCGGGGCTGCTCGACTCCGCGGGGCGCGACCTGGAGAAGCGTGTCGCCGGAACGGCAACCCGGCTCACCGCGGATCTTCAGACTGTGGCAAAGACTCTCGTGGACGACACGCGGCTGCAGTTCGAAATAATCAAGCAGAGCGCGCTCGAAGGTCTGACCCAGGACGCCAAACAGGTGGTCAAAGATTATCCCGTCCAGGTGCGCAACCAGCTCCAGGAATTCCAGGATCAGCGCACGCGCGAACTGGAAGACCATCTCCAGAAAGCTCTGGAAAAGCAGCGCCAGGCCGTGCTGAAGCAGATTCAGCTGGTGGGCGACGACGCTGCGAACAAAACCGTCGCCCAGCTCAAGACCCGGTGCGATCAAGTCGTCAAAGAGGTCGCGGACCTCCTGGGGAAAGAGGGCGGCCCCGCGGCGACAATTCTCAAGGACTGGGAAGAGCAGGCGCAGACGAAACTCGGCGCCTACTCGCAATTGCTCGACGGCAGCTTCCAGGCCTCCGTCGAAGCCCTCCAGGAGCAGGCCGGCCAGCTCTCGAAGACGGTGCTCGAAAGGGTCCACGAGGATGCCAATAACCTGCTGAAGGAACTCCAGACTCGCCTTGACCAAGCCGGCCGCACTCTGCTCGAGCAAAGTCAGAAAGAACTCGAGGAGAAGATCCGCGAATTCACGCTGAAGCAGCTCGAGGAGTCCGACGCGGAGTTCGACAAGCGCAGCGCCGAGAACATGGAGCTCGTCACCGAGCAGCTAAAGGAAAAACAGGAAGAGCTGGTGACCGAAGCTACCGAAATGTTCCGAACCACGCTCGGCCAGATGCTGCTCGGGCCACAGCCTGCCCGAAAATCCGAAGGCTCGGAAACTGGCAGCCCCAAGAAGCGGCGGTAGCGTTTTAAGAGAAGAAGTCAGGAGTCAGAAGCCAGGAGCGCGAAGGGCAATTGTGAGGACCTTCCTATCGCGCCCAACCGCTACAAGTAGCACGCCACCGACTTCCTAATCCAAAGTGCTTGCGGGAGGTTCTGCCTTCTGTATTCTGCCTTTTGACTCCTGGCTCCCTTCCGTCGTCAGACCGACAGCGTCTTCAGGTAGTCAAAGCTCACCTTGATGGACTCGAGCGGCGGCCGCTCGCACAAGTCCTGCTCTACGTAGTAGTACTTCAGGCCGCCCTTCGGCGCCGCGGCGAAGATACGTTTCCAATCGATTGTGCCGTGTCCGACTTCGGCGAACAGGCCCATCTTGTCATCCAGTTCCGTCGACGGCTGGTTGCCCGCCTTGAGGTCCTTGATGTGCAGTAGCGGGAAGCGTCCCGGGTACTTCTCGAAGTAGGCCACCGGGTCCTGGCCCGCGTGGGTGACCCAGAAGCAGTCCATCTCGAATTTCACCAGTTCGGGATCAAGCGAAGTAAGCAGATAGTCGAACGCCGTCGTCTCGCCGAACTTCTGGAACTCGAAGTTGTGATTGTGGTAGCCGAACTGGAGCTCGGCCTTCTTGCACTCCGCGCCAACCTTGTTGAAGAACTCCACGTGCCGCTTGTACTGGTCAAACGTCTTGCGCTCCGGCGGGTCAAGAATGGGCATCACGAGGTATTCACAGCCCAGTGTTTTGGCGTCCTCGATGCTCTTCGCCAGGTTCTTCCGGAGCTTGGCCAGAGCCCAGTGGCCGCTGGGTGACTTCAGCCCATTGTCGTCCAGCAGCTTTTTCACGCCGGCCGCTGTCTTCCCGTAGAAGTCGTAGACTTCGACGTTCTTGTAGCCGATGGCGGCAACCTGCTTCAGTGTGCCCTCAAAGTCCTTTGCACACTGTTCGCGCACGGTGTAAAGCTCCAGTCCCACAGGGATACCAAGGGGCGGACCTGCAGGCGCCGGCTGGACGGGCGCGGTGGTCGTCTCAGGCGTCGTCGAGCAGGCAACCGCAGCCAGTGCCGGGAGCGAAGCCAGACCCGCAGCGCTCTTCCGAAGGAAATCTCTTCGATTGATTGGGCTCATGGGGATGAATTCTCCTTGCCAGAGATGTTCGCATGTAGAGGCGGCATGACTATACCTGCGGGAGAGCCTCCGTGCAACGTCGAGGTGTTGTTCGCAGCGGTGTACAATCCATTGCCGCGCCGCGCCGCTTACCTCCGCGCAGCCTGAGGGCGTGCTAGGATGCAGCTATGCACCGCACGCGTCAGCACAGGAACCCCGCCGCTCGGGATGAGCTCTTCATGCGGTGTGCGCTGCGCGAGGCAGCGCGCGCGCTCGAAGAGGAGGAAGTCCCGGTCGGCGCCGTCGTGGTGCGCGAAGGCCGCATCGTGGCGCGCGCCCACAATCGCCCCCTGCACTTGAACGACCCGTCGGCCCACGCTGAGATCCTGGCCTTGCGCCGCGCGGCGCGCAAGCTCGCCAACTACCGTCTGCCGGACTGCACCCTGTATGTTACAATCGAGCCCTGCGCGATGTGCGCCGGGGCCATCGTGCAAGCGCGGCTGCGCCGCGTGGTGTTCGGGGCGAGCGACCCCAAGGGCGGCGCGAGCGGGTCGGCCCTCACGGTCCTCAATCACCCGAAGCTCAATCATCAGGCCGAGGTTTCAGGAGGGTTGCTCGCGGATGATTGCGCGGCGATCCTGCGAGAATTCTTTCGCCGCCGCCGAGTAAAAGCGAAGGCAGTATAAGGGAGTTTCGATTTTCGGCCGGAGAGGTACCGAAGCGGTCATAACGGGGGCGCCTCGAAAGCGTCTTGCCTGCCAAAAGCGGGCACGTGGGTTCGAATCCCACCCTCTCCGCCAGACTTCCTAGTTTCAACGGTTTACATTAGTTATTGGTCTCACATTCTTCGATTTGACTAGTCAACGCCAGCTGTATTGCCCTTGCTTGGCCTGCGAGGAGATCATTCATGCACCGGCGGACCAATATCCTGCAATGCGTGAAGACTCGCTTCGAGCGCTGGCAGTGGGACCTGCTCGCTGTGAGAGACAAGCCTTAGGCGATAAGATCAACGTACATACGATAGGGGAATCCTTGCCTCACCTGGTAGAAGGGCACGAACGTTCCCCATTCTGGCATGAAGAGGCTCTTCCGCTGGGCGGCTACCCGGAATTGCAGCTGCTTCCCCTCGCGGACGATCAATTTGGAGAGATTCGCCTCGCTCGCCACTTGGGTTAGTCGCTGGGTGTACCGTCCATCTTGGACCAAGACCACGGGGCCGTACATCAGCGCAACTCGTTGCGGATGCCGCTTGTCAATCGGCGCCAAGCGGAGTTGCATGGGTATCTGAATCGTGACGCGATCGCCAGCATTCCACGACCGCTCGATCGTGGCCCACGTTCCGGGGTTGGCCACCACGTCGAGCTTGTTGCCGTTTACGCTCACCGCTGCCCCTTGCGACCATCCTGGCACCCTGAACCCGAGCTTGAACGTGACGCTTCTTTGTGGGCGGACGGTCAACGTGATGGTGTCCGATTCCGGGTACGCCGTCTCCTGTTCGATCTGGATCTCGTGTCCGTCGAGATTCCAGGTTGCCGCCGAGGGCACAAACAGGTTGACGCACAAACTGCGGTCGCCCTTGAAGTACAGGATGTTGTGATAGTCAGCCACCGCCTGAATGTATGTGCCGGAGCAGCAAGGGTAGGGGTCCCAGTAGTAATCTTTGCGCGCGGAAGCGATTGGGGTGTCCGAGCCGAGCTGATAATCGGAATAGTAGAAAGTCTTCCCTGCAGACTCCATCGGGAGCGCTGCGCCGATGCCGTTGTAGAGCAGCTTCTCCATCCAGTCTCCGTACTTGGCTTCGCCTGTGAACTCGATTAGGTAGCGCCCCAGCTTGAAAACGGCCCACGTCCCGCAAGGGGTCTCAAACGTGTTGGCCTCTCGTTCGAGCGACCTCCCGAGTTCCCCGTCCGCCGCGACGAGCCTCTCGGCCGGGCCATACCCTCCTGTGGCATAGCATTGCACTTCCTGAAAGTGGTCGTAGGCGTTGACGATGGTATTCAAATATCCGGGCTCACCGGTCAGGGCGTAGGTCATGGCGGCGCTGGCCAGGGTGTTGACGTGGCTGTACGCGTGGAAGTGGGCCGGCTCCAGCGGCACTTTCCCGTTGAACATTCCCCAGTAGTGCTCGTAGCGCCACAAGTCGCCAAACGTCTTGTAAGTGCTATTCCCAGTCAAACGGTAGGCGCGATAAAGATTCTCGGAAAGCGTGTACCACTCCGGAGAGATTCCCTGAAAGTTGTCGGGAGTGGCCGCCTGTCGAGTGCGGTCGAGGGTCCTCATACCCCAATCGGTGATTCTGTCGAGGACAGGGAGTGAATCCTTCTCGCCACCGTACTCATAAAGGTCCACCAGACCGCATACCAGCTTGTCCCAGGCGTAGTGAGAGAATCTCAACTCCCTCGCCCACGTAGGATGATAAGGCGTGCCGTCCGGCTCGATCGTCTTCACCCATTCGCGCATGAGATGAACGGCCTTGTCCCGGATCGCCGTGTCGCCCGTGGCTTTGTACATTCGCGCCATGCCGCTCAACCATTGGCCGAAAACCATCGAGGTGTCTTCCGTACCCCATGCGCCCATGTCGTTCCCCGGGGCCGGCATACCCACCCTTTTCCTGAAGCCTTTCAAGATGTCATCGTCGGGGAGGTTGTAGAAGTAGTCTCGCGTGGCAACATATTGCTTCTTCAACATGCCATCCAAGAGACGCACTCCTTCGTAATTAAACGGCTCCAGAAACACTCGCGGTTCCGAAGCACTCGACGGAGTTGCGGTCTGGGGCGCAGCCGCGCGCAACATGTACGGGGCCAGGGGAGCCCCAAGCAAGACGTTCAGAAACTCTCTCCTGCTGGCCGTCTGATCCATAGATAACCCCCAAATCGTGAACCCAACCACAACGATGCAGATCGCGCGGCGCTCACATTTTTGGGCCGAGCCGGACATCTGGTCTTTCCTCCTACCACTCGGAGTCCGGCGACCGAGGTCAAAAGCTACGCCTTCTTACATCGGTCGTCAATGAGGTGGTGTCTGATTGCCGCAGCAATGTGAGCAGTTCCTATTCCAGCAAACGGGAAAGTTCCAGGTTCAAACCGGCAGGCTGGCCGGATGAGCGAGCAGGAAATGCTGGTGTGGGCCGGGATCGATTGAAGGTTTCGCACGCGATGAAGCAATGGCAACGGCTGCCGACTACTCAGCCTGGTGCCTCCGGGCGCTTGAGCGGGCACTTCGCCCGGTTTCAGGAAAGGGCGTTTCTCAACCCAGCATCGCAGAGTTTCTGGAATGCGAAACGCGGCTTGAAGCAAAGCGGATGTTATGTGATATGTTTCCCGCCTATGAGCACGCAACGTCTTCCCAAGTTCGCTGCCGGCCTGGCGTCGATGATCCTCGTTTCATATTGCCTGCTGTCGGCAGCGGGAACTCCGGCGCCGCAATTCCGTCTTCCCGATATCGCACGTCCAACCCGATACCAATTGGACCTGAGAATCGTACCGAGCGAACCCGCGTTCCAGGGCTCCGAGGCGATCAGCATCGACCTGAAAGAGCGCACGGGTGTCGTATGGTTGAACGCGAAGGACCTTACGATTCAGGAGGTCAACGTCGAAGCCGCCGGAATGTCCAAGCCGGCGCGATGGAAGGTGACCGGCGAGTTCCTGGGTGTTGATCTTCCGGAGCCTATGGGCCCCGGAGCGGTGCGCATTCAGATTCGGTATAGCGGCAAGCTGGACGAGAAGTCCAATGTGGGCGCCTATCGGAAAAAGGCGGGTAACGACTGGTACGTTTACACGTCGTTCACGCCCATCGATGCGCGGCGCGCCTTCCCCTGCTTCGACGAGCCCGGATACAAGGCGCCCTGGGAAGTCACGCTGCACGTAAGACGCGATCAGGTGGCGGTCGCCAATGCGCCTGTGGTCTCCGAGACCGAGGAGCCCGACGGGATGAAGCGCGTGGTCTTCGCGCCCACTCAACCGCTGCCGTCGGAAGTCGTAGCCTTCGCCATCGGCCCGTTCGACGTGGTGGAGGCGGGCGTCGCTGGCGAGAAGCGGATCCCGGTGCGAATCATTACGCCGCGCGGGCGAGCTGCGGAGGCGGCCGCAGCGCGCTCTGCCACGCCGGAAATCCTGGCACGCCTGGAAGAGTATACGGGCGTCCCGTATCCCTGGGACAAGCTCGACCACATTGCCGTGCTCGACATGCCATTCGGCGCGACCGAGAACCCCGGGCTGATTACTTACCGCGACCGGGGCCTGCTTGCGCCTCCGGACCGGGATACACCGGAATGGCAGCGATCTATGCGGGAGGTCATGGCGCACGAGCTGGCGCACCAGTGGTTCGGCAACCTGGTGACGCAGGCGTGGTGGGATGACGTCTGGTTGAGCGAGGGATTCGCCACCTGGCTAGGGGTGAAGATCAGCGACATGGAGCTGCCGCCGTTCGAGCGCCGACTGGCCATCACCGCCGCGCGAAACCGGATGATGGCAGCGGACTCGCCCCGGACCCGCCCGGTACGGCTGGAAATGCATTCGCGCAAGGAGACGGACGATGTCTACGACGGCATCGTCTATCAGAAAGGTGCCGCCGTCCTGGAAATGCTGGAGGACTGGGTAGGGCCGGAGCCGTTCCGGCGGTCGTTACACCGCTACCTTGCCGATCATCGGTTCGACAACGCCGCCACGACTGACTTGGCTCGCGCGATTCGGCAAGAGACCGGAGTGGACGCCGCCCCTGTTCTGATCAGTTTCCTGGACCGGCCGGGCGCGCCAGTGTTCCGCTTCAGCCTTGCTTCCGACAAGGGGGCCTCAAAGCTCAAAATCGAGCAAGGCGATCATCCCTGGACAGCGCCCGTGTGCTTTCATGCCGACAGCGGCGAGCGTCGTTGCGAAGTCGTGAACGCTTCTCGCGCCGAAGTGAGCCTGCCCCGGCGGCCCGTCTGGATGTGGCCCAACGCTTACGGCAGCGCTTACTACCGCTCCGTGCTGACCTCCGCCCTGCTGGAGGCGCTAGTCCGGAACGGATACGACCAACTCACGAAGCCTGAGCGGCTGGCCCTGGCGGGCGACGTGCAGGACCTGACGAGCAGCGGCGATCTGCGTGCCGCAGACGTGATGAAGATTCTGCAGCGCATGGCCCGAGACCGCGAGCCGCGAGTCTCGGCGCATGCCACTGCCATCGCCCTGGAGCTTGCGGTTGCCGTGCCTGCGGCAGTTCGCGCACAGTACGCTGCCTGGCTGAAGAAGACGATGGGCCTGACCCTGATCCCCCCGGAGCAAGCCCAGAGCATCGAGGAATTCTTTCGAGAGAAGCCGTAGCGGCGCCACCCCCTCCCTGCGCTCTGCGTCGGGCCTCAAGAGTTTTCGCCGGATCAATTCAAGGCATTGCCCGTCTGTTTGGGGCATCTTGATTCCTGGGATGCCCTCGCATTCAACCCATGTCGTCAAACCTGGAAATGCACTTGTTCCGCGGGCAGACAGCGGCCGGCCTGTGAGAGAGCCGGTGGTCGATTGGTTTTGACCGTGCTCGCTGTTATTCTGACGCCCCTGTGTTCGTGGGCGCAGGATTCGTCCGGTTCCAGGCCGGCGGCGTCACTCCGAGCAGATGTTGCGCGAAAAAGTCGAACCGCCTACGGTCGCCGTAGGCGGCATACTGGTCGCCCCGGGCAGCGCCATGGTTCGCTCCCGGAACGACGAGCAGGTCGAAATTCTTATTGTGTTTCAGGAGCTGATGGACGACCTGCATCGTTGACGATGGATCGACGTTGGTGTCGAGCTCGCCGACAATCAGCAAGAGGTCACCCTGCAGCCGATCGGCATTGTCGACGTTGGAAGCGGCGGAGTACTGCGGGCCGATCGGCCACCCCAACCACTGCTCGTTCCACCAGAGCTTGTCCATCCGGTTGTCGTGGCAGCCCGCGTAGGCAACGGCTGCCTTGTAGAACTCCGGGTGGAAAAGCAGCCCGCCGAGTGCGCTCTGACCACCCGCTGAGCCGCCGTAGAGGCCCACGCGAGTGATGTCGTACCAGGGGTACTTCGCGGCGACCGCTTGGTGCCACAAGATCCGGTCCGGAAACCCAGCGTCGCCGAGGTTTTTCCACGCCACGTCCTGGAATGTCTTGGAACGGTTCGACGTACCCATTCCGTCAATCTGCACGACGATGAAACCGATCTCCGCCTGTGCCATCATCGACGAGTAAGCCAAAAAGGACTTAGGGACGAACGAGCCCTGCGGTCCCGCATAGATGTTCTCGATCACGGGATACTTCTTCGCGGGGTCGAAGTTGGTCGGCCGCATGATGATGCCCCAGATCTCTATCTTCCCGTTGCGACCCAAGGCCGTGAACACCTCGGGCGGCTTCCAGCCCACTTTGGCGAGCTCGGTCATGTCGCCTCGCTCCAGAGTTGACAGAACCGTGTTGTCTGACGTCCGGCGCAATTCGAGGACCGGCGGCAGGTCGAGGCGTGAATAATTGTCAACGAAGAACTGGCCATCGGACGAGTACGAGCCGTTGTGATTGGCCTCTTCGGGCGTCAGTGGCGTGAGTCCCGAGCCGTCGAAGTTGATGCGGTAGTAGTACGCGAAATAAGGGTCTTTGCCCGGGTACATGCCCCCGGCGCTGAACCAGACCTGCCGCTTGGCTTCATCCACGCGCTCCACCCCCCGAACGGCCCAGTCGCCTTTGGTGATTTGGTTCTTCACCGCCCCGGCCACGCCGTCGTACAGGTAGAGGTGATTCCAGCCGTCGCGCTCCGACATCCAAATAATCTCTTTACCGTCATTGATGTCGGAGCGGTACTTCTTGCCGGAATCGAACTGACTGCCGTCCGCCGGCCGGTAATTGAAGAAGGTCTTGGGCTCCTCGGAAATGACCGCGCGGGGTTGACCGGTTCCGGCGTCAACCTCGATGATGCGGTAGACCTGGTGGCCGCGCTGATTGTATTCGAACGTGAATGCGCGGCTGTCCTTCCGCCAGACGAGCTCCGACAGCTCGAACGGATTCGGGAACAACGCGTTGTCAACGTTGATCTGCTTCCTCGCAGCGACGTCAAACAGGGCCGGCTGATTGAGATCGAGGACATCGCCGGGCTTCGCGTAGGGCCGTGAAAAGAATTTTGGCTGGAGTTGGTCCTCCGGCGACGACTCGACATAGTGGACCTCACGGTGGTAACCGGGCCTGACGCGGTACGCGACCAGCTTCGTTGAATCGGGTGACCACACGAT
>Ga0315282_10015869_pt1 | contig 11064 bp, 13 predicted proteins | sample YL17G07_20_MG_FD_203693 | JGI IMG/M metagenome (GOLD analysis project Ga0315282, IMG submission 203693) | Sediment microbial communities from Yellowstone Lake, YNP, Wyoming, USA - YL17G07_20 | ecosystem: Environmental > Aquatic > Freshwater > Lake > Sediment | place: USA: Wyoming | collected...
CAGGCTGCGCCATAGCCAGGCTCCTTTCAGAAGTTATCTTGGGCCGTACGATCCTCACTTTATTCAACGCAATTTTCCCGGTCAAAAGATTCGGAATACTGGGAGAAATATAAATATAATCTATTTTAGCCAAACCCGCGATATCCAGGCCTTTGATCTCCAGGTTAAGCGGAGGCCTAAGTATGATCTTCTCTATGCTTACCTTGCGGCCAAGCAGGGACTGGAGCTTAGCCGCGAGCATGAATCTGCCGCCAAAAAGCAAAAAAGCGTAGGCAAAGGTTAAGATAATTACTGAAACAGCTATGACTTTGAAAATCTTATTCCAGTTCTTCATAAAGACCCGACGTATTTTAGATTTATTATGCGCCTGGGCCGAACAAGCACCTTATATCTTTTGTCTAGCGCAGTACTTGCGAGCATAAGCGAGCAAGTAGGCCCCGTCTTTTCTATTTATATGCGCCTGGGCCGAATCGAACGGCCAACCACCGGCTTAGAAGGCAGGTGCTCTATCCAATTGAGCTACAGGCGCATTAATCATATATCCTCCCGCCAAAAATCAGCGGGATTAATTCGCGCATTAACTTACTCATACTTCGTATTCGTAAGTTAAGCGCTCATTAAAATTGAGCTACAGGCGCATTATATATGTTATCCTTGCTCGCGCTTGCTCGCAAGGATTAAATTCGCAGACGCTTCGCTATAATTTACGTCACTTACGTTCCGTAAATTATCTGCTCATTTAAATCGGGGCGACAGGATTTGAACCTGTGACCTCTTGCTCCCAAAGCAAGCGCTCTAGCCAAGCTGAGCCACGCCCCGCTTTACCACAATTTTAAGTCTGTAAAGCGGTACTGGGCTGTCATTCCATTGCGAAACCCCAGCACCTTAAGTCCTCAAGTCTAATGATCAACCACATATCTCTTAATGAGCGGCCTTGCCTTTTTTAAAGCGTGATAACGGTGGCTCATCGTATGCTTGATCTTCTCTCCCAGATGGGCAAAGGTCTTTTTGTATTTCGGGATATAGAATAACGGGTCATACCCGAAACCCGCGCTGCCTTTGGCCTCAAAAGCGATCAATCCCGCGCAGCTGCCCTCCACTACGCCCACCAAACCTTTCTTATCAGCCAAGGCCACGGCGCATGAGTAATGCGCTTTTCTTTCTGAAAGAGGCAGGCCTTTGAGCATTTCCAAAAGTTTGAGATTATTTTTAAGGTCGCTCTTATCTTTTCCTGAAAAACGCGCGGAATAAATTCCCGGTGCACCGCCCAAAGCATCCACGCATAAGCCGGAATCTTCACCCAGGCAAAGCTTGCCTGTAAAGCGGGCCAATTTTACTGCTTTCTTAACGGCATTCTCCTGAAAGCTCCTGCCGTTCTCAAGCACATGCGGAACGTTTTTATAGCTGTCAAGGGAATGCAGCTTAACATCCAGGCCTTTGAGTATTTCCTTAATTTCAGCCAGTTTCTTTTTGTTCCTGGTTGCTACTACCAGTTGCGTCATTTTTGCAATATATCCCCTACCAGCTTTCTCTGGATACTGAAAAGCTCTCCGATCCCTTTTTTTGCGAAATCCAGCATACTGTCCATCTTCTCTTTGGAAAAAGGTTTGCGTTCGGCAGTGCCCTGGATCTCAATGAATTCTCCTGCGCCGGTCATGATCACATTCATATCCACTTCGGCCTTGGAATCTTCCTCGTAACAAAGATCCAGCAGCATATTGCCGTCTAAAATACCGACGCTGGTGGCAGCGATGTAATCCCCGACAGGGACTTTAGCGATCTTGCCGTCTCTTTTAAGTTTCTGCAAGGCATCCACCAGGGCGACAAAACTTCCGGTAATGGCAGCGGTGCGCGTGCCTCCGTCACCCTGGATAACATCGCAGTCAACCCAAATCGTGCGTTCTCCTAAATATTTCATATCGGTAACCGAGCGAAGCGACCTGCCTACCAGGCGCTGGATTTCATAGGTGCGGCCGGAATCCTTACCTCTGGGAATACGGTTCTGGCATGAACGCGGAAGCATCCCGTATTCGGCAGTAACCCAGCCGGTGCCTGAATTCCTTAAGAACGGGGGAACGCTCTCTTCAACTGACGCTGTGCAGATTACCCGGGTATTACCCATCTCGATCAAGCAGGAGCCCTCCGGATATCTAAGATAATTCCGGGTTATCGTAACCTTGCGTAATTTATCCAAACCGCGGCCGTCAATCCTCACCATAGATACTCCTTCCAGCGGAATCAACCGCTACGATCAGCGGAAAATCTTTGACCTCTAATTTTAAAATTGCCTCCGGCCCAAGATCGCCATAGGCAACTGTGTGCGCTTTTTTAACACAGCCGGCTAAAAGCGCGCCACAACCGGCATAAGTTACAAAATAAACTGCCTTGTGTTTCCTGATCGCGTTTTTTACCTCCTGGCTGCGCTTGCCTTTGCCGATCATTGCCCTTAATCCTTTGCTAAGCAGTAAAGGCGTGAATGCGTCCATGCGCAAGCTGGTGGTCGGTCCACAGGAACCGATAATTCTTCCTTTGGGCCTCTGTGTCGGGCCGCAATAATAAATAACCGCCTTCTTCAATTCAATCGGAAGATGAGCGCCTTTTTTTAAAGCCTGCGCCAATCTCTTGTGCGCCTGGTCGCGGGCTGTATAAATTGTGCCGCTTAGTAAAAGTTCATCTCCCGCTTTCAGGGAACTGATCTTATTTTGCTCTAACGGCGTATTTATTCTTTTCATAAAACTACTGACGCGCTTCTTAACGCATGGCAGCTGATATTTACGCTCACCGGCAATCCGGCGATATGCGTAGGATATTTCTCAATATGCACTGCCAAAGCGGTATTTTGCCCACCCAGGCCCATTGGCCCGATCCCGGTTTTATTTATCCGCTTTAACAGCTCCTGCTCCAGCCGCGAACCCTTGCCGGATATTTTTCTTAGCAATGCTTTTTTCGCAAGAAGACTGGCGTAATCCGCGGTCCCGCCGATACCCACGCCGACAACATAAGGAGGACAGGCATCGCTACCTGCGCTCTTTACCGCATCAACGATAAATCCTTTGACCTCTTCAACACTAGCTGTAGGCCTGAACATTTTTGATTGCGATTTATTCTCGCAGCCGAAACCTTTAGGCAAAAGGATCAGCTTGATCTTATTGCCTTTGACTATATCCGTATGGATCACGCAGGGAGAAAATCCGCAAGCCCCCCTAGATAACGGATCCCTGATAATGGAATTCCTCAGGCAATATTTTTTATACCCCTGCTCCACCCCTTTATTTATTGCCGCCTTCAAATCCCCGGAGATACTTACCCCCTGGCCGACCTGGCAGAAAACTACGGGCATTCCGGTATCCTGGCAGATGGCTAATTTTTCCTTCGCGGCGATAGCGGCGTTATCCAGTATTGCCTTAAGGATGTTTTTTGCCCGCTTATTCTTTTCCCCGGCATAGGCCTTGCGTAAGCTAGCCAAAACATCCTTACGCAGTAAGAAATTGGCTCGCCGTGCCAATTCCGTCGCTGCTTTTTTTATTTTTAAGGAGCTGATCCGCCTCATTTTCTTTTATACTCCCGAGAAACTGTAGTGGTGATCCCTCCCCGGGGATTAAAGACCCCGGTGATCTTTACCCGGCGCGGCTTGACTTGCCGCACAAAATCTTCAAGCATCTTGTTGATCAGGTGCTCGTGGAATATGCCCACGTTGCGGAAAAATATGGTGTACATCTTAAATGATTTTAATTCCACGCAGGAGGCAGCGGGAGAATATTCAATCCGGATGACCGCGAAATCCGGCAAACCGGTTTTGGGGCAAATACAGGTGAACTCCGGGATCTCCAGGTTAATCGTATAGATCTTATCCGGATACTGATTTCTCCAAACCTCTATTGCCGGGGTTTTAAGCTCCCGGATATTTTTCTGCAATCCTTCGTAACTTGATCTTTTCATTTATACATTCGCGGCTACAAAAACCGCACTCTTCAGGGTGTGGATGGAACTTGTCCGCTCAGTATTTCGCTCCGAGAAATTTAGCCTGCGGAGCTTCATTTTAACCCCGTTAACTTGTGGATCTGCGGTATTACGCAGGCAATAACCCGGCCCTGCCTGCAGATCTCTTTGTATTTAAAAAGCTTCTCTTGTAAAAAAATCTGGTCCTCATGGCTGTTCGGCTGCAATACCAGCACACTGGAGGGGCTTATCTCCTTGATCAGTTTAATCGCCACCTGTAAATCCTCCTCTTTGGTCCCCTCACAGATGATCGCCTTTAAGAATACCTCTTTTTGGCTGGCGATCTTTAAGAACTTCCTGTGCGTATCCCAGAGGTCACCCATTCCGCTTGAGCTGGGGAATTTCAGGTCCATGGCCACGAAATCTATATACCCGATGAGCTCCTCCAGCTCAGGGACCAGGGTGCCGTTGGTTTCCAGGTAATGCTTATGGCCGCATTTGGCGGTAAGCTTTAATACCTCTTTCAGGAAATCTTTGAACAAGAGCGGCTCCCCGCCGGTAAAAGATATGGAGTGGTATTTATCGCGGTAAAGCCCGATCTCCTCAACCAGCTCATGCGGTTCATATTCCATGAACCGGTCGAGCTTGGTGTCGCAGTAAACGCAGCTTAAGTTGCAGCCGAAGAAACGCACGAAGATCTGCTTCTCCCCCAGGTAGATGCCTTCACCCTGCACGCTGTCAAAAACTTCGGCTATCTTGGCTTTGCTCATTTTATTAAAGGGTCAACCTCACCTGCCTCTTTAAAACCCTTGGCCCGATAACGACAGCTGTCGCATTTTCCGCAAGGATATTTTCCCCCACTATAACATGACCAGGTCAATTCAAATGGCACGCCAAGTTTTTTCCCCATCCTGATGATCTGGGATTTATTTTTATATAATAAAGGTGCTGATATCTTATATCTTCCCAGGGTGCCGGCCTTAGCCATCCTGCTGAAAGCAGCCAGGAACTCCGGACGGCAGTCAGGATAACCGGAATAATCCTGGCTGTGCGCGCCGATAAAGACTGCTTTGGCTTTAAGGGTTCCCGCAAAGGAGATAGCAAAGCTTAAGAATATGATATTGCGCCCCGGGACATAAGTAACAGGGATCCCTGCGGAGATCCTTTCGGGAATTTTTATTTTTTTATCTAAAAGAGCTGAGCCTCGCCAGGGAAAATTTATTTTCAGGATTTTATAAGGGCACCCGGCTGCTTTAGCGATCTTTTGCGCCTGAAATACTTCCTTCTTGTGCCTCTGGCCGTAATCAAAGATAAGGCACCGGCATTTGTATCCTTTTGCTTTAGCGTAATACAAAGCTACAGCTGAATCCAGGCCTCCGGATAAGAGCACTACCGCCTGTTTAGGACTTCTACTCTTCATAAGTGGCAGAGCTTGCGCTGTTCTCCCAGACGGTAACGGAATTGAGCAAAGGGATCCCGGCTTTAAGCTGATCGTAAATATATTTGGCGATATTCTCGGATGTGGGATTTATTATTTTAAATTGAACCAGCTTATTCAAATACTTATGGTCCAGCTCCTCGAGGACTGCGTTCAATTCTTTTTTGAGGTATTTGAAATCCAGGAGCATCCCGATCTCATCCAACTCCGAGGACGCAACGGTTATCTCAACCCGCCAGTTGTGGCCGTGGAGATCCTCGCATTTTCCCTTATAGCCCCGCAGATTATGCGCCGAGCTGAAATTCCCTTCAACCTTTAACCTATACATTCTCCACCTTCCTTACATCCTTTAACTGCCTGCCCATAAATCTCTCCGCTAAGCTGCTGAACCATTCAGGGTTATCGCTGACGTAGAATCTATGCCTGCCGCCTTTTGAGCGCTGAAGCATATCTTCATTGGCTAAGATCTTTTTTACTTCAAAAGCAACCTGCTTGGCAGAATCGATCAGGGTAATATCTTTACCCAAAACCTGCTGGATCACCGGCGCAAGCAGCGGATAATGCGTACAGCCCAGGATCACCGTATCCACACCCGCCTCACGCAGCGGCTTCAGGTAAGTTTTAACCACGCTTAAAACAACCTCGCCCTTAAGCCAGCCCTCTTCAACAAAAGGCACAAATAACGGACAGGCTGCTGCCGTAACTTTAACTTTGGGGTCAAGCTGCTTGATCTCGGTTTCATAGGTGCGGCTTTTGATCGTGCCCTTGGTCCCGATCACTCCGATGCGCTTGTTCTTGGAGGCGTAAACCGCCTCCCTTACCCCGGGGGTGATCACCCCGACGATGGGAACGCGGAAATGGTTCTTGATCACCGGCAAGGCAAAGCTGGAGGCAGTATTGCAGGCAACGCAGATAAGTTTGACATCCTGCTTTAACAAAAAGAGTATGTTCTCAATGGAAAAACGGATGACTGTCTCCCGCGACTTGATCCCGTAAGGCACGCGCGCGGTGTCCCCGAAATAAACTATGTTTTCATTGGGCAGCTGGCGGATCAGCTCTTTGGCCACTGTCAATCCACCTACCCCGGAATCAAAAACCCCTATTGACTTCATCTTGAAGATGCCTCTACTAATGCCTTATCCTGCGAATACTCCCTGATCCCCTCTAATATCCCCTCGGCTAATTTCTGGCGGTAGGCGCTGGTCTTCAACAATCTCTCTTCATTTGGATTGGAAACAAATCCGATCTCGATGAGTACCCCGGGCATCCTTACCCCCTTTAATACCTGGAAGCGCGCTCCTTTTACCCCCAGGATATTGGCGTCAATGCTGGAATCCATGACCCGGCATAATGAATGTGACAACTCTATTGATTCAGCCCGGCTGTTTGTATAGATCATATCCCAGACTATGGCGCGCAGCTCCGGGGAGCTCCCCGCAAAAACAGCATTCTTTAGATTTAGCTGGGCATTCCTGGCGGTAAAAGCAGCACGCTTAGTGTCGCTGACGCTGGGAGCGACATAATAAACCTCAAAGCCGCTTATAGAACGCGAACGGTTGGCATTGGAATGAATGCTGATAAAGAGGTCCGCTCCTGACTTATTGGCGATGCTTACCCGCGTAGAGAGGGGAATAAATTTGTCGCTTGAACGGGTGAGCACTGTTTGCACCCCCTCTGCCCTCAAAAGGCTGTTTAATTTCTTGGCTATATCCAGGTTAACGTTTTTCTCCCTTAAACCGCCTCTTCCTATTGCCCCGGGGTCATTGCCGCCGTGCCCGGGGTCAATGACGACCTTGTTAAGTTTTATTTTACCGATGCCCGGCCGGCGATAAGTTATGGAAGGCGCTTTGAATAATACGTCAAAAATCTGCTCCTTGAATTGCCTGGGCACGACTATCGTGCCCTCATAAATATCTACAGGCGAATTCAAATGCATTATGTTATCGTTGACCAGGATCAAAGAATCCCCTGCCCTTAAGTTAACGCGGTTAGATTCCTTGCTCAAGTAAGCGGTGCGTAAAAACGTATCATACTGCATATCAACCCTGCGCAGGCTGCATAAGCTGACCAGCGGATAGTAGGTTGCCCCGCCAATAGAATAAGCGGGGATATTCTCTCCGGCAGGGACAGTGGCACAGCCGCTGATCAAAATAACCAGGCAGATACAGGTAAGAAATGGTTTTAGATGATTATTAATTTTCATTGTGTTGTTCACAAGATACTTTCACTCGCTATGCCGCTTGTCGCTCATAAGATTCTTCCGCTCGCTACTCGGCTTGTCGCCTCGCTACGCTCGCTTCAGAATCCACCAAAAATTTCCTTGTCGGAAATTTTTGGTGGAGGTGGCCGGAATTGAACCGGCGTCCTTAAGAAATCAGATAGAAGCCGCTACATGCTTAGTCTGTTTATTGCTCTTAATCTTGCGCGCTCCGGCAGACAGGATCGCGTAAGACGCAGCCTTTTTAAATTTCGCCCCGGCCCCAAAGGCAAAAACCGGAACTATCCTACTTAGGCCCTAATCCGTCCCGTAGGCAGGACGGTTAGAGGCTTCAGACTTAATTAAGTCTGAAGGCTGCTCCGCAGCCAGCCGGCATTACCATGGGTGTGAACCCAAGGTTTGCCAACCGACCACCAAACATGTTTCTCGTTTGATTTGCGTTTAGATTGTGCAAGGATTGTTAACGCGGCTAACCATGCGTCCGCGGCATGCTGCTTTTATCCGACTATCTCAAGTCGAACCCTTTCACCCCCAATTTTCACCCTACTCTGTCTTGAAAATTGGTCCTGCGTTGCCTGCAGCAGCGCAGGACCTTAAGTTTATTTCCTTCTATTACTCATCGCCCGGCGCATTGCCAGGTCTGTTTCTCTGCGTTTGATGCTTTCCCGCTTGTCGTAAAGCTTCTTGCCTTTGCACAGGGCCAACTCCAGCTTCACAAAACCCCGGTCATTAAAATAAACCTTAAGCGGTATTAGTGTAAGGCCCTTCTGGGTAAGTTTACCTTCTATCTTAGCGGTCTGGCCCTTATGCAGGAGAAGCCTGCGGGTCCTGTCCGGCTCAACATTCAGATAGCTGGCCTCCGCGTAAGGGCTGATATGCGCGTTATGTAAAAAGACCTCTCCTTTATCAATCCGGGCAAAGCTGTCATTCAGGTTGATCTTGCCCGCTCGCAGGGATTTTACCTCCGAACCCTTGAGCTCGATACCGCACTCCAGGGACTCTAAAACTTCGTAATCCCTGTAGGCCTTGCGGTTAGTAAGAATAGATTTACTCATTTTAACACAGCCAAAGATAAATACAAACTTAAAAATAAGGGTATAGTGAACAGGCTTAATATGTGGCTGAAGAATACCCCCTGGCTGATAAGCGCATCCTCTCTCTTGTAATGCCGGATAATTACCGATAATGAGGTTGCCGAAGGCATAGCCAGCTGCATCACGATCAATAAACCCAGCAATTGAGGCAGGCCCAGCTTAAGCACTAGAACCAAACCTAACGCCGGCAGGATGATCAGCTTGCCCAGCAGGAGAAAGAAAATTATCTTCTTGTCTATGTTCTTTAATTGCGCCAGCGCGACATTGCCCCCGACTACAATCATGGCAAGCGGCAAAGTGCAGTTGCCCACCGCATCCAAAGGCCTGAATACTGCGGCAGGGATCAATTTATTCAAGCCCGATAATACCAGCGCCAGGCTGGCTAAATTCGCGACGACCGGCGGGCTGAAGATACTTCCCAGGCGGAATTTAACCTCCTTTTCATAAGTAAGCAAATGGATTCCCAATGACCAGGCCACCAGGTCAAAACCCAGCAAAAACAGGAAAATATAGATGAAGATATTGCTGGCCTCCTGGCCCGAGAACATCGCCGCTACCATTGCCAGCGGCAGATACCCGGAGTTCTGAAAAGCCACGAGGCTCAAAAACTGCAGCTTATGCGTTTTTGCCTTTAAAAATTTAAGCAGGAACCATCCTACGACCAGGCCGGAAACGGTGATCGCTAAGCTGATCAGCGGGAAGATCCACCACTGCGGATAAAGGCTGAAACTGAAATTCTTAAGCATCTGCGAGAGGATCAAGGCCGGAAAGATCACCTGGATAAGCAGGCGGCTTAAGGCATCCAGCCCTTCATGCGAAAGTATGTTTTTCCTCACCAGGATAAAGCCCAAAGCGCCCAGGATGAATATATGGGCCATGGCTGAACCGGTGATCTTAAAATGCGCCAAAAACATCATAACTCCTTGTAGTTTAGCATAATATTATATCAGCAAAAAAACCCGGGGGCAATCCATTTATGGCAGGATTTTAAACCTCTTGGACCGGAAGGGGATAGAATAATTCTTAATTATAACTGATTATTATTTCAGCACCGTTTTTATTCTGTTCAGGAGCTGGGCCATATCCACCGGCTTTATAAAATAACCGGATATACCCAATTTCTCCGCGGCTTCTTGTGTTTCCTTATCCTCTTTTGCCGTAATGACTATTACGGGGAGCGAGAATGTTTTGGTGTTCCCTCTTAGGTGCTTTAATGTTTCCAGCCCGCCGCCTGCAGGCATCTTAATGTCCAAAAGCATTAGATTAGGTTTTGATTGAACTGCCTGCGTCATGGCTTGTATGCTGTCAAATGCCACTGCTGTCTGATAGCCCTCGCTTTCTAACCTGGCGACCAACATCTGCGTCCAATCTTTTTCGTCATCCACAATCAATATCTTTTTCTTCTCCATAGGAATTGCCTCTCTCCCTGATTCTTAATTTGTTATCGCCCAACGATACGGGTTTCGCTTAATATTATACTATTTTATATATTGGAATCAACAACAAATTATTCTGAGGGTATTGACAATGATGATAATCAATTGACAGGAGTAAAAGGGTAATATATACTCAACTAATTGTAGATCCCCGCAATTCTTGCGGGGATGATCCTTGATCTCTCTAACGTTCGATCAAGGATTTCGCTAAACAAGAAATTTAAGGCGCTCAAATTCGCGCAGCAAGCGCGCACTTGCGCAATTCAAGTTAGCGCAAGGTGCGCCATTGACTTACTCACACTGCCGTGTTCGTAAGTCAAGCGCTCATTAATTTTGCGGGGGTGGCGGAATGGCAGACGCGCACGTCTCAGAAGCGTGTGGGGCAACCCATAAGAGTTCAAGTCTCTTCCTCCGCACCATTTAGTAGTATTTCCCCGAAGCGTCTTGCTTTATAGGGCAAGAGAAAATTTTGGGGCAAATTTATTAAAAGGTGAACTTCGTATGATGAGTTCACCTTTATTTTTTGGATAACTTCCAAAAGTATCCGCTTTTTCTCCTGCCTGTCGAAATCTGCGGAAACCCGAAAGGCGCAAAGTCGGAGGTGTTTTATGAAGTGCGCCGTGTATATTCGGGTTTCCACTGAAGAACAAGCCAAAGAGGGTTACTCTCTCGCCGCCCAAACAGATAAAATTGTAGAGTACATAAAAAGTAAAGGCTGGACGTACTCGCAAATTTACAATGATGACGGCTACTCTGCCGCAAGCCGCCGTAGGCCAGCATTGGAAAAAATGCTGGCTGATGCGGCGACGCGGCAATTTGAAGCCGTGCTTGTTTATAGGATAGACAGATTATCGCGCAAACTAAAAGATTTAATCGACATAGTTGAAGAGCTAACTAAGAATAACATCGGCTTCAAATCCATAACTGAGCTTATTGATA
>Ga0315282_10015870_pt1 | contig 11064 bp, 7 predicted proteins | sample YL17G07_20_MG_FD_203693 | JGI IMG/M metagenome (GOLD analysis project Ga0315282, IMG submission 203693) | Sediment microbial communities from Yellowstone Lake, YNP, Wyoming, USA - YL17G07_20 | ecosystem: Environmental > Aquatic > Freshwater > Lake > Sediment | place: USA: Wyoming | collected...
GAGGCCGGCGCGAAGCGCCGGGTGAGGGGGTTGCCGTCGGTGGCGCGGGTCGCCAGACCCGCGGCCGCCTTCGCCGTCGCCGGGCCACTCCGTGACCCCGTCCCTTCGCGCGCCGAGCGCGCGGCCATGGGCAGCGCCCAACACCACGCAGGAGGAACCATGCACCGAGCATCCCGACTCCATCTCCCCACGCTGCGCAAGGCGCCCGCGGACGCCAAGCTGGCGAGCCACCAACTGCTGATGCGCGGCGGCTTCATCCGGCCGCTGGCGGCGGGCGTCTTCTCCTACCTGCCGCTGGGCTTCCGCGTGCTGCAGCGGGTGACGGGCGTGGTGCGGGAGGAGATGGACCGCGCGGGCGCACAAGAGATCCTGTTGCCGCTGCTCAATCCGGGCGAAGTGTGGAAGCGCACGGGGCGTTGGGACAGCTTCAGGCCGCCGCTCATGAAGCTCGAGGTGGGCGGCGCCGACTTCTGCCTCGGTCCCACTCAGGAGGAGCCCTGCACGGACCTCGCCGCCGCCGACCTCTCGTCGTACCGGCAGCTCCCGATGACCCTCTACCAGATCACGCAGAAGTTCCGCAACGAGCTGCGCCCGCGCGGCGGGCTGGTCCGCACGCGCGAGTTCATCATGAAGGACGCCTACAGCTTCGACGTGGACAACGACGCGCTCGACGTCTCCTACCAGGCGATGTACGAGGCGTATGTGCGCGTCATGCAGCGGCTGCGGCTGCCCACCGTGATCGTCCACGCCGATGCAGGCTCCATGGGTGGCTGGGGCACGCTGGAGTTCATGCTGGTCACGCCCGATGGCGAGGACACGCTGTTCCTCTGCAGCCGGTGCGACTACGCGGCGAACGCGGAGTGCGCGACCTCACCGCCACCCGCGCCTGCGTCTCCACCCGCCGACGGCAAGCCGACGCTGGTCGAGACGCCGAACGCGCGGACGGTCGAGGAGGTGTGCCGGCAGCTAGGCTGTGCGCCCACGCTGCTGGTGAAGACGATGCTGTACCGGGCGACCGACGGCGCGGGCGCCGGGCGATTCGTGGCGGCCCTGGTGCGCGGGGATCGCGAGCTGAACGAGACGAAGCTGGCCAACCATGTGCGGGCGGCCGACCTGCGCATGGCCACGGTGGCGGAGATCGAGGAGGCCACCCGCGCGCCGCAGGGCTTCACCGGTCCGGTCGGCCTCTCGGACACCGTGACCATTCTGGCCGACCCCGAGGTCCTGGCCATGACCGGCTTCGTCGTCGGCGCCAACCGGGCTGACGCGCACCTCACCGGCGTGAACCACGGCCGCGACTTCTCCGTGCATGAGGTGGTGGACCTGCGGCAAGCGGTTGAGGGCGACCGGTGCCCCCGCTGCGACGCCGGCGAGCTGCAGCAGCACCGCGGGATCGAGCTGGCGCACGTCTTCAAGCTGGGAACGAAGTACGCCGTGGACCTGCACGCGGTCTTCGCGGACGAGGCGGGCCAGGAGCGGCCGGCGGTGATGGGCTGCTACGGCTTGGGCATCAGCCGCGTGATTGCCGCCCTGGTGGAGCACGGCCACGACCAGGATGGGATCGTCTGGCCGCTGGAGGCCGCGCCGTACGACGTTGCGGTCCTCGTGCTGGATCTGGAGCCGGCGCTGCTGGAGACCGCCGAGCAGTTCGCGGCGGCTGCCGAGGAGCAGGGCTTCGATGTGCTGCTCGACGACCGCGACCTGCGGCCCGGCGTGAAGTTCAAAGACGCCGACCTCATCGGCTATCCGCTGCACGTTGTCGTCGGGCGGCGGACGCGTGATGAGGGGGTCGTGGAGGTGCGTCGGCGACGCGACCGCGCCGAACGTGTCGTGCCGACCGACGGCGTTGTGGAGGCGCTGCGCGAACTGGCCGCCGAGGCCTAGCTGCCCCCTTGGCTCGGCCTTCTGTCGCACCGCGCTCACGCTGCCGGTGGGGCAGGCGGCTCGCCTGCCCCGCACTCACCTTGGCTGGCCCTGGCCGCGGCAGCGCAGCGCTGCCCGCGGACCCGCGCCGCTGATGGACTCCCCCCATGGACCCCACCGACGCCCGCCTTCTAGACCGCCTCCAGCAGGGGCTGCCGCTCGAGCCGCAGCCCTTCCGGGCGGTCGCGGCTGACCTCGGCCTCACCGAAGCCGAGGTGCTCACACGGACCGCCGGCCTCCTCCACCAAGGCGTCATCCGACGGCTAGGGGCTGGCTTCGAGCCGCAGCGGCTTGGCTACTCAAGCACCCTCGTCGCCGCCCGCGTCCCGGCGGAGCAGGTGGACGCGGCCGCGGCGGCGATCAACGCGCACCCCGAGGTCACGCACAACTACGAGCGCGATCACGAGGTCAACATCTGGTTCACGCTGATCGCGCCGGGGCGTGAGACCTTGCAGCGTCTCCTCAACGCGATCCGAACGGAGACCGGCCTCGGCGAGCTGCACGATCTGCCTGCCCTCCGCCGGTACAAGGTGGATGCGCGGTTCCCCGTTGGCAAGTCCCCCCGTCCCGTAGGGGCGCGGTTCACCGCGCCCACGGCAGCGCAGCCGCCCCTGGACGAGCGGGCCCGGCGGGTCATCCACGCGCTGCAGGAAGACCTAGCGGTCGTGGAGCGGCCATTCCTGCCGCTGTCCGAGCAGGCGGGCCTTGCCGAGGCGGAGTTCGTGGCGGCGCTAGCCGAGCTGGCCGCCGCGGGGGTACTACGCAAGCTCGGAGCCTTCGTGCGCCCGCTGGGCGTGGGGCTCCGTGCGAGTGCGATGGTGGTCTGGCGGGTGGCGGACGACGCGATCGAGGCCGCGGGAGCGCGCTTCGCTGCGCAGCCCGAGGTGAGTCACTGCTACGAACGGCCGCCGTTCGCGGGCTTCACCTACACGCTGTACACGATGGTCCACGCGCCGACCGACGAGGAGTGCAGCGCGCTGGTCGAGCACATGTCCGGCGCAGCCCGCCTGCGCGACCTCGCAATCCTCCGCACGGTGCGGGAGCTGAAGCGCAGCACGCCGCGGTACCGGGTCTAGCCCCGGGCCGCCTCTGCAGCCACCTCGATCGTCTCGTCCACCAGCTCCTCGGTGTGGGCCAGGGAGACAAACGCCGCCTCGAACTGCGCCGGCGCCAGGTACACACCCCCGTCCAGCATAGCGTGGAAGAAGCGAGCATAGGCCTGTGTGTCGCACTGCGCCGCGTCGGCCCAGCAGTGCGGCATCCCCGGCCGGAAGAACACGGTCAGCATGGAGCCCACACCGGTGACGTGCGCCGGCACGCCGGCCTCGGCCAGCACGCGCCCCAGCCCGCTCGCCAGCCGCTCGCCGAGGGCGTTGAGCCGCTCGTAGGTGTCCGGCTCGCGCAGCCGCTTCAGTGTCGCCAGCCCGGCGGCCATGGCCAGCGGGTTGCCGGAGAGGGTGCCCGCCTGGTAGACCGGCCCCAGCGGAGCGACGCACTGCATCAGCTCCGCCCGCCCGCCGAACGCCCCGACCGGCAGCCCGCCGCCGATGACCTTCCCCAGGCAGGTCATGTCCGGCGTCACCCCGTAGATGCCCTGGGCGCCCGACCAGCCCAGCCGGAACCCGGTGATGACCTCATCGAAGATCAGCACGACGCCGTGGCGCTGCGTGGCCGCCCGCAGCCCCTCCAGGAACCCCTCGACCGGTGGCACCACGCCCATGTTCCCCGCCACCGGCTCGACGATCACTGCCGCGACCTGGTCGCCGATGTCGCCGAGGATGCGCTCCACCGCGCCGAGGTCGTTGTAGGGCGCCACCACCGTGTCGCCCGCGTAGCCCGCCGGGACGCCGGCGCTGTCCGGCACGCCGAACGTCGCCGCGCCCGACCCGGCCTTGACCAGCAGCCCGTCCACGTGCCCGTGGTAGCCGCCCTCGAACTTGATCACCTTGGGCCGGCCGGTGTAGCCCCGCGCCACGCGGATGGCGCTCATCGTGGCCTCGCTGCCGGAGCTGACGAGGCGCACCATCTCGAGGCTAGGTACTGCCTCGACCAGCACCTCCGCCATCTCCACCTCGCGGGCGGTGGGCATCCCGAAGCTGGTGCCCTCGCGCGCCGCGGCCTCGATGGCCGCCACCACCCCACCATCGGCATGGCCGAGGATCAAGGGGCCCCACGAGCCGAGGTAGTCCGTGTACCGGTTCCCGTCCGCATCCCAGATGAACGGACCCTTGCCTCGGGCGGCGAAGGCCGGCGTGCCGCCGACGCGGCCGAAGTTGCGTACGGGGCTGTTGACGCCGCCCGGCAGCAGTCGCTTCGCGGTCGCGAAGAGCTGCTCCGAGCGGGTGGTGGTGCGGGCCATCGGGGGCACCCTCCGTTCGCGTAGGACAGGCGTCTCGCCTGTCGCGTGGTGGGCATCGGCCGGGACGGCCAACCTACGCGGTGTGCGTGGCACGGGTCGCCAGCTTGTCCTGAGCATAGCCGAAGGGACCCGCGGCAGTTCGCCCGGCAGGCCCGGCGACCTGCCTCCGGCGACCTGCCTGCGGCCACTGACCCCCGCAACCGGTCCCTCTGTGTCACCCTGAGCGCTAGCGAAGGGTCTCGCCGTTCCCCCCCGGCAGAGGCGGATTCAGCGCTCTGGGGTAGATAGGGGCAGTTCTCGGGTTCGTTTCGGGGAGGCGCTCGTCGCAGGGCCTCCGGTCGTGGATGATTATGTTAAGAACTGTGGCCGCGCGACGGGCCGCTACCAACGCACGAGCCCCGCCTTCCGGCGGGGCTCGCAGATCCACGTTCGCGCCAACGGCCAAGCGCGGCTACTTGCGGCGCTTGCGGAACCTCAGAACGCCACCAGCGACCACGCACGCCGCGAGCAGGCTCAGCGACGACGGCTCGGGGACGGGACTACCCGGGGCCTCGTACTCCAGCACGTACGAGGAGGAGTACCACCATGTCTCCGAGGCATCCATATCGCCCCAGGCACCCGGGCCGACTGCCGTGAGCACTGTGTGGTTCACGAAGACGGTCCAGCCACCATAGCTGGCGCTGTCGTTGGGCTCTCCGGGATACCAGTTGGTCCAGTAGGGCGTGCCGTCATGCCATTGCCAGTCCTGGGTATTGGCCGCGCGATGGAACCCGATGTACGGGCCCACGCCGCGTGGGTCCTCCCACAGCTCAGGGGCGATGGCGGGGCCAAAGCGCGCGTACACGGCGTCGTTCTCCTCCGGGGAGTCAAAGGTCGCGAGCTTGCCTGTCACTCCTAGGTACGACGTGGTTGCAGCCTGCGCCAGAGCATCGTCCCAGGTTACCGGCGATCCACACGCGATCGCATCGTACCAGTGGTTGTTGCCGGTCCACTGGAAGAGCGTGGCGCCGGCCGGGGCCACTGCGCTCACTAGCAGCGCGGCAAGAGCAGCGAGGATGACGGTTGGTCTCTGGGGCATCGAAGGTCCCTCCCGCGATCTGGTAACGTCCGTCGCTTCAGCACCGACGCGGGCGAGGTGGACGGCCGCCCCGCCGCCCGCCTACGACTCCATGCAAGCGGGAGAGACCATCCCGAGCTGGCAGGAGGATGCCGCGGTGAACGCGTCCATCGGGGAGCGGCTGGACGGACGGCTGTTCCCTGTGGTGATGACCCCTGACCCGACGGGCGGTTCGCACCCGCTCCGCGCCCCTCCTCCATCACATGGCCGTTACCAGGTGCTGTGCGTGCAAAAGGTCTGTGAACGGCCCCTGCCAGCCGAAGGAGTGGTGAGGCGAAGCGCCCTAAACAGACAAAAGAGTGCGGTTGTCGTGTGTGCCTGGTGGGCCCCGCCTGCGGCCTGGCGAGAGGAACCAGAGCGGCCTCGCCGGGCCGCCAGTTCCCCCAAACGAACCCGAGAATTGGCCCTATCTGTCCCGTAGCGCCGAATTCGTCCAGAACCGCAGAGACCCTTCGCTAGCGCTCAGGGTGACACCCGGAGGGGCGGCGCGAGGGGCGTAGGCCGCGGGTCTGGCGACCCGCGCCACCGGCGGGATGGCGGGCTGGAGAGCCAATGCTGACTCACAAACGGTTCCGGCCCGCCGTCTCCGCTGGAGGGGCCGAGTGCGAAGCACCCGGCCCCTCTCCGGAAATGCGCCCGATGGGGCCCCTGGCGCCGCCCTGCGGCGACTGCCCCCTTCCGCGCCTCCTCCGGACCGGCCGCGTTCATGAGTCACCATTGGCTGGAGAGCCCGCCCCACTCGGATGGGAGGGGCTACTGCTCGGCCTGTGGTGGGAAGGGTTCGAGCCCCAGGAGCTGGCGCACCTCGGCGATGGAGAGCGGGTCGTCGTGCACCGAGGGGTTGCGGAGCGCCGTCACCGGCCCGTGGAGCAGCCGGTTGACCGTCCGGCGTACCAGCTCCTCGACCAGCTGCCGCTCCCGCTGCGGCAGCTCCGGTGCCCGCCGCAGCAGGCGCTCCAGCTCCGCGTGACCGACGGCGTGCCAGGCGTCGCGCAGCTCGCGGATCGTCGGCGCCGCCTCCAGCGACGTGAACCAGACGTCGAACTCCTGCACCGCCTCGGCCACCAGCGCCTCGGCGGCCGGGATCGCGTCTGACCGGCGCTCCACCTGCGCCGCCACGCGGCCCTGCAGGTCGTCAATGTTGTAGAGGTGCACGCCCTCCAGCTCGGCGACCTCCGGCTCGACGTTGCGCGGCACGGCGATGTCAATGATCATGAGCGGCCGCCCGCCGCGGCGCCGCATGATCGGCTCCAGCACCCGCCGGCCGATCACCGCGTGCGGCGCGGCCGTGGAGGCGATCAGCACGTCCGCCTCCAGCAGGTGGTCCACGACGTGGTCGAACCGCACGGCGTGCCCGCCGTACTGCTGCGCCAGGTGCTCGGCGCGCTCAAACGTGCGGTTCGCCACGAGGAGCGTCGTGCCGCCCAAGTCGCGCATGCGGCGCACGACCTGCTCCGCCGTCTTCCCGGCCCCCAGCACCACCAGATGCAGTCGGCTCACATCGGGGAACACGCCCGCCGCCAGGTCCATCGCCACCGACGCCACCGAGGCGGCGCCCACGCCGAGCGACGTCTGCGCCCGCACGCGCTTGCCCACCGCGACGGCCTGGCCCATCAGCCGGTCCAGCACCGGCCCGCCCATGCCGCAGTCCATCGCGGCGCGGTGCGCCCGGCGCACCTGGCCGAGGATCTCCGCCTCGCCGACCACCATCGAGTCGAGGCCGGCGGCGACCCGGAACAGATGCTCCGCCACCGCGGTGCCGTCCAGTGTGTAGAGGCACGCCTGCAGCGCCGCCCCGTCTGTCTCCGGCAGCCCGACCAGGCGGCACGGCAGACGCTGCAGCTCCTCCCGGGGCTGGTCGCCGACCACGTAGAACTCGGTCCGGTTGCAGGTGCAGAGGATCCCGGCCTCGGCCACGTCCGCGCAGCCGCAGGTGCGCCCCAGCACCTCGCCCAGGCGCCATTCCGGCACCACAAGCTGCTCACGCAGCTCGACCGGTGCCGTCTTGTGGCTGAGGCCAACGAGGAGAAGTTGCATCGTGTCCGGATCGGTCGCCTGTGGTAGGGGCGCGGTTCACCGCGCCCGCGCCTCCGCCGCTGGGCGCCATCAATGGCGCCCCTACGGCCGGTGTCGGTGCCGCATCGTGGGGGCGCGGTTCACCGCGCCCGCCTACCCGCCGTACTGGTGCAGGCCCCGTCCCAGGTAGTTAACGCCGGCGTACGTGAATACGACTGCCGCGAAGCCCAGCACGGCCACCAGCGAGGCCTTCGTCCCGCGCCAGCCGGCCAGCAGTCGCGCGTGCACGTACACGGCGTAGATCAGCCATGCCACGAGCGAGGCCGTCTCCTTCGGGTCCCACCCCCACCAGCGGCCCCACGCGGTCTGTGCCCAGACGCTGCCCGTGACGATCAGCAGCGTGAGGAAGGGGAAGGCGAAGCCGATGACCTGGTACGTCAGCACATCAAGCCGTTCGGCGCTGGGCAGCGCACGGCTCGGCCCGCGTCGCGTGCGGGCCAGCCCCGACTGCACGAGGTGCGCCGCGCTGAGGCCGAAGCCAACCGCCAGGGCCCCGTACGAGATGATCGCCATAAGGACGTGTACGGTGAGCCAGAACGGGTTCTGCAGCGCCGGCAGCAGCCCGTGGATCTGGCGATCGGGGAACGTGCTGAACCCGTACCAGCCGATCAGCGCCGCGATCGGCAGCGCGAAGGCGCCCAGCACGCGCTGGCCCGTGAGGACCTCCAGCACCACATACGCCGCGACCACCCCGATGACGAACACCAGCGAGAACTCATAGCCGCTCGCCAGCGGCAGTCGCCCGCCACGCACGCTGCGCCAGACGACCAGCGTCACGTTGGTGAGCAGCCCGGCATACGTCACCAGCGAGGCCGCCATCCCCAGCCGCTCGTTGCGCAGGAACACGCGCAGCAGGAACAGCAGCGCCGCCAGCAGGTAGAGGTATAGGTATGCTGAGGTCATCGCGACCTGCAGCTTGTCAAGAACTGGCATCAACCCAACCCTTGGGCGCCCCGCGGCGTCGCCTACGCGCTCTGCACGCAGGCCTTGATCGCCCGCAGCACCTTGTCGGGAGAGGGGAGGTTCTCAGACTCCAGTGGCGCCGCCATGGGCGGCGGCACATCGTGCGCACCGACGACAGCAACTGGCGCCTTGAGGTCGGCGAAGCAGCGCGACTGCGCCACGTAGGCGATGTGCTCGCCGAAGCACCCGGTCGCCGGCGCCTGCGAGAGCACCACCAGCCGTCCCGTCTTGCGCACCGAGGCGCACAGCATCGCCTCATCCAGGGGGATGAGGGTGCGGGGGTCGAAGACCTCTACGGAGATCCCCTCGGCCGCGGCGGCCTCTGCGGCCTGTAGCGCAATCGGCACCATGGCGCAGTACGCGCACACCGTCACATCGGTGCCCTCGCGTTTGAGTGCCCCCACCCCTAGCGGGATGATCAGGTCCGGGTCCTCGGGCACGAACCCGCGCTCGGTGTACAGGTTCTGGTGCTCAATGAAGACCACCGGGTTGTCATCGCGGATGGACGCCTTGAGCAGCCCCTTGACCTCCTCGGCCGTCGAGGGGGCGACCACCTTCAGGCCCGGCATCATGGTGCAGACCGCCTCGAGGCTCTGCGAGTGCTGCCCCGCGTAGCCCTTGCCACCGCCGACCGTGGTGCGGATGGTCAGCGGGATGGTGGCCTTGCCGCCGAACATGTAGCGGGCCTTGGCCGCCTGGTTCCCCACCTGGTCCATGGCCATGAGGATGAAGTCAATGTACATCAGCTCCACCACGGGACGCAGGCCGGCCATCGCCGCGCCGGCGCCGGCGCCGATGATCCCCGCCTCGCTGATCGCGGTGTTGAAGATGCGCTTGCGGCCGAAGATGCTGAACAGCCCTCGGGTCGCGCCGAACGCGCCGCCATAGTCGGCCACATCCTCCCCGAAGCACACGACCCGGCGGTCCCGCAGCATCTCCTCCATGAGCGCCTCGGCCACGGCGTGCCGGCAGAGCATCCGCCCCTGACTGTCACGCCGGGCCACGACCGGCTCGGCCAGCAGCTCCTCGGCCGGCGTCCGCAGCTCCGCCGGCACCTCCGTCGCCGCCGTCGCCGCGTACAGGCCCTCATAGATCGTCTTGGGGTCGGGGTCTGTGCCGCTGCTGGCCGCCACGGTCGCCTGGTCTATGGTGGCCGCCGCCGCGCTCCGCCGCTCCGCCACCTGCTCTTCGGTCAGCACGCCATGCTCCACGAGTTGCGCCGCGAAGGTCTGGGTGGCATCCAGCGCGCACCACGCCGCCGACTCGGTGTCGCTGCGGTAAGTGCTGCAGTCATCGCTGAGCGAGTGCCCCATGTACCGGTAGGTGAGGGCCTCGATCAGCACCGGGCCCGCGCCCCCGCGACACAGCGCCGAGGCGCGCGTCACGGCGTCGCGCACCGCCAGCGGGCTCATGCCGTTGACGACCTCGGCGTGCATGTTCACGTGGTCGTAGCCCGCGCCGCGCCGCGCGAGGTGGTCAATGCCGGTGACCTCGCCCACCTGCTGCCCCGTCATGCCGTACTGGTTGTTTTCAACGAGGTAGATCACGGGCACACCGCGGCCCCACTCGCCCCGCCACTGGGCCATGGCGGCCATGTTCATCGCCTCGTGGGCGATGCCGTTGTTGGCCGCTCCATCCCCTACGAGGCACAGCACGACCCGCTCCCCGCCCTGGTACAGCGAGGCCATCGCGGCGCCGGTGGCGATGGCGTAGCTGCCGCCGACGATGGCGTTGGCGCCGAGGTGACCCACGTTGAAGTCGGCGATGTGCATGCCGCCGCCCCGGCCGCGGCAGTAGCCCTCCTCCTTCCCGAACAGCTCGGCCATCGTGCGGTTGAGGTGCTCCTGCAGCGCCTGCCGCGCCTCGGGGCAGTCCGGGCAGGGCGGCTCCTCGGGCCCATCGTACTGCTCCCCGTACCGCTCCCCGGCGATGAAGCTCCGCAGCTCCTGCAGTCCCATCTCCTTGAGAGCAAAGAACCCCTTGGCTACGGAGTGGCCGTGGCCGCGGTGGGTGGAGGTGATGAGGTCGTGGTGGTTGAGGACGCTCATCGCGCCCGCCCCCACTGCTTCCTGCCCGATCGAGAGGTGGGTTGCGCCGATGAAGCGCCACTTGGGCAGCAGCTTGCACTTGCCGCTCTTCAGTTCCGCGATGCGTTCCTCGAGGTGTCGGATCAACAGCATGCAGTCGAAGATGTCCACCGCCTGCTGTGCGGTCATACCGGCCTTCAGCTCCGCCCCCAGATCGCCGCCGTATGCGAACTGCACGATGGAGGGGAAGCTCAGCTCCCGCCGCTCGAAGATCGGCAGGACATCAATGGCGATGGGCATACTCAGCGGTCTCCGTTCTCGTCCAGGTTGCGTCCCGACGTGCGAATAGCCCGGCACGGACAGCCGGTGCCGGGGTCAGACCATCAGATTGGACGTGCGGGCTCCAGACACCTCCAGCGCTGGAGGGCAGTGGCGGCGGTTGGCAGACGCGCCCTCCGTGCGCGTAGGACGGGCATTCCTGCCAATGCTGACCCACGAACGTGCCGCGCCGCCCCGGAGGGGCTAACATGAAACGGCCCGCCGCTGGGGAATAGGAGTTGGGCGCTCGACATTCTCCAGGAAAGGCGGACCGTTTCATG
>Ga0315282_10015871_pt1 | contig 11064 bp, 9 predicted proteins | sample YL17G07_20_MG_FD_203693 | JGI IMG/M metagenome (GOLD analysis project Ga0315282, IMG submission 203693) | Sediment microbial communities from Yellowstone Lake, YNP, Wyoming, USA - YL17G07_20 | ecosystem: Environmental > Aquatic > Freshwater > Lake > Sediment | place: USA: Wyoming | collected...
ACATCGCCCATTGCATCGGTGGACAGAGGGGGAAGGGTTAGTTTGTTTTTACCCAAGCTGTGCTTGGTCAGCGAGGGTGTTCAGTCGTACCAGCATCGTGCATAGTCACTTGTGATTTCGAATTCGTCGGCGTCTTTGAAGGAGTTGGCAAAGTCAATCACCTCCTCTTTTGTGAGCTGGCCTGCTTTCTCGATGCCTTCGATGGTGACGCGGCAGTCCGGCCTTTCGGGAGAGACGGCATACCCGTGTGCAGTGCACTCGGGATGCGCCTTCAAGAAAGGCAGAAAAAGCCCGGCAACACCGCGGCATTCGTTCCAGGGACCCATCTCGACGCAGCGGCGGTTGATCAACTGTTGCAACACGTTCAGGGGAACGCCTCGGAAGTATCGAATGCCGCCAAACTCGCTCTGCTCGGAATATGGAGCGAGGAGTGTTTCTCGCAGATTGTCTTGCATGGTTGGTGTGTAATCCAAGCATTGTCTTCCCCCGTCTTCCACGGGCGACCAGAGCGACCTTTGCGTCGGCGACGCTTCACGCCCTGCCGCCAGGTCCAGAATAGGAAATACAGCAGGCGAGAGTACAGCCACACGTTCCGCAGCCGCTATGATTACGTGGCCGGACAGGCCGTATGTCGATCATGAGCCAATGAATCTGCCGAATTGCGACCCGCTACCGATGCTTGACAAGTAGGGCTAAGTACTATATAATTGTCTCAGTTACAGTCACCACCCTGCATACATCCCTTCTTTTGTGGCCATAGCCAAAAGGCGCTAACCTGCGCGCTTTCTGGCTATGGCTACCTACATGGCTGGCCCTCTAGCAGAAAGGAGATGACCCCGATGCCTCGAAAGAGGTTTCCTCTCTGGAAAGTGATCGAACTCGGGAGTATGTCCACGAACGAACTGAAGGAGGCCCTCCGCGACAGCAAATTCGGTACGGATCGGATTGCGAGTGAGATCATGGATAGGGTTCACATCTCGGGCGCTGGTACAAGAATCGAGCTCGTCAAGGTCTCCCTTGAAGAATTGCTCCTTGGGAACGATCCCATACGCGAACAGATTTACGACAGCGCAAGGGAATGGGGACTCAATCTTGTCCCAGCGGAGGTCGGCCCGCAGCTTCGCCTACAATACTCGGACCAGCCGGACGGCGAGGAGGTTTTTCTCGGAATGGTGCCCATGTGCGCCCGCGATGGCAACGACTACATATTCCTGGTGGACCGGGACGGGGAGAGCCCTGGCAGCAGATTTCTACGCAGCTACCGCGGCGATCCAGGAGGCCCAGGCGTACTTTGGGTTTTCACCTACCAACACGTTACGGTGGCTGACTGACTCCGTCTTGCCCCATTATGCAGGACACTTTCACCTGCCCGCGCTCGGATTCTTTCCGGCGCGGGCGTTTTCTTTTCAGCCGCAGCCTGATTGTCAAAAAATGCTGGGAAAGCTGTAGGATTTCGCCTGGGCATCTTTCGGCGTGAGGAAAATCTCCCCACCGATTTCGGCGCTGCAAAGCGCTTCCGTGGTGATCCAGAACATCCGGTGGCCGTATCTTCCCTGCATCGCATTGCACAGATTCCTGCGGCGCTCGTTTGTACGCTGGACGACGATCACGCGAAATTGCCGGACGCCCCAGTCCTTCTCGCACTGCGGCGTGTCGAAAAGGCTGTAGTACTTCTCAAGCTTCCTGATGATGGAGGGCTCCCCGTCCCGGTAATTACTTACCTTCGAGCGCTCCACTTCAAGGAAAAAATGGTGGGTATTCCTGTCTTCCGACTTCGTGGGATCGGTGATCGCGAAATAGGCGTCGGGGTGGATGGCCTTCGTCTTGAGGTCAGCCTGCTGCCAATAGAGCGTCCAACCGCATTTTTGGCAGAGGTGCTTGAGGGGGATGTGAAAATAACTGATCTCCAGCTCATGGTCCAGGGTGCGCTCGGCGTGGTCGTCAAAGGTCTTGCCGCCATATTCTTTCGCTGCCCTGTCGGTGAGGCCGTAGACATGGCACACGCCCTCGGTCGAGAGGTCGAGGTAGAGGATGCGGTGAAGTGCCCCCTCCTTCCATAACAGGTGGAGCGTCCGGCGCGCGGTCCGCAAGTCGTTCTCGTCCGGCTCACGGCTCCGTAAAAGCTTCGCCACGTCGTGGACGCGGAGGCAGAAGAATTCGGCAAGGAGTTCAAGGGTTCTGCTTTTTGCTGCCGTGAAGTGGAACGTTGGGCGCCTTGCCGGCACTGATGTCGTCTGGCTTTGGAGTGCGGTTGCCATCAGACTCAGTAGTAGAGCATTTCGCCGGGGTATCGCAACCGTAGGTGCGGATGGTGCGATTCCTGATGTATTCGGCGTAATTTTCTTCGGGCGGGATAGGGGGTTCGGGGGTGGGGAGGAACCTGGCCGGCCCGTTGGGCGGCTTGAAGAGGACCTTCCCCCTCGGAATCCTTGTGAGGAGGTCGGTGTCGAATGGAATGTCGCGTTCAACCCATTCCATGAGTTCGGTCTCGGGGCTGCGCCTGCGGACCTTCTCCCTTTCCATCGGGGGAATCTGGCTGCGGAAGGAGGGAGCGTCCTCCGGGCCGAGACGGAAGAGGAGAAAGGTGGAGACGTTCCCACGGATGGAATGGAGGATGGCAGGATCGAGCTGGGAGAGATACTGATGGGAGAGGCAAAGGCAGAGCCCGAGGCCGCCGGCCATGGAGAGCATCCGGGCGAAATCGGAGGTCTGGAACTCCTGGAACTCGTCACAGTAGAGGTAGAAAGGGATAGGGTCGGCGTCAGGATCGCGGCGATAGGCCGCTTGCCGGATCTTCGAGAGGAGGAGGGTGCCGTAGATGCTCTGGATTTTGTCCATCGGCGCGAGGTTCACGAGGAGAACGCTTTTCTTGTTCATCTCTTCTTCAATGTTGAGGCGGGGGTTCTTGGCGCCGAATATCTCTTTAAGGCTTTCGGACCGGACAAAGGGATTTATCCGCGTCGTGAGGCGGGAGATGTGTTCATTGGTCGGCCAGCGGTCCTCCCACCGGCGAAGGAGGGCCTTGTCGGTGACGCGGCTTTTGATCTGCTCGCGGCGGTCTTGGTCGGTGAAGAAGTACTCGATGTCGAGAAAGGTGGCGCGGCAATCGGGAGGCGTCTCTTTGTTCTCGTTGTAGTTGAAGAGGGTGTACAGCACGTCGCTGAGGTTGGATGAAAGAGTGGGCATGTGCGCGGTTTCCACCGTCTTGAGGAGAAGGTATTCGAGTTCGGAGATGACGCCTTCTTTTTCCCGCCTGTCGCGATAAGAAAGGAAGTCGAGAGGGACGGGGAGGTCGAGGTCAAGTAAGATCACGTCATCCTTGCGCCAGGGCGGGATGGCCTTGAGGAGTTTGGAAATGAGGCCGCCCTTCGCGTCCATGACGCAGACGCCCTTGCCCTGGCAGATGTCTTGGAGGGCCATCCAGAAAAGAAGGGTGGTCTTGCCGTAGCGGGTCATGCCCGGCATGTAGATGTGCATGGGGCGATCTTCGTCGGGGATCATGGTTTTTTGGGGTCGTTAAAGGTGATGCGGATGCCCGGCTTCTTGTCGGCAGGGTCCTCGGGTTTTCTCGTCTTTTGGAAGTTGAGAATCGTGATGCCTAACGCCTCTGCGAGCGGGTGCGGATCTGTGTCGGGATTGTTGTGGAAGATCTGCTGGAGCTGTACGTCTACTTCGGCATAGTTAACGTCGGGCGTGAGCGCCTGGTAGGCGATAGTCGCGGCCGGGCATGTGAAGATATGGGGCCTGGGCGTTAGCAAGTCGTTGAGGAGTTCCTTGAAGAATACGGGGAACTTCCAGATGCCGAGGGGAACGGCGAGGGAGGTGAGAGCTAAAGCAAGCCAAGGGAAGGGAGGATCAGGGGGATGTGGCGGCGGATGGTCACCGTAATAAAGCGTAGTCCAAATGTTTTTGATGGGGGTGAAGGTTTCGGTAGTGGCTTGTCGAAGAGACAGGATGATGAGAAAAATCGCGGCGGAGGGGAAAAGGATGTGAACGAGTATATCTCGTGTAGTTGGTTTGCGGGCTGAGGGCGCGAAAGCGGTATGGAGGATGACTCCGAGGATGAAGGTCAGGGGGAGGAGTAGGGTAAGAAGGTCATCGCTCATGGGATGTTCCAGTCTGACGGGCGTGTCTTGCAAGGCGAAGGGCAGCGTCGAAGAAAAGGAAGGGGATGAAGAAAACGAGGCTCCGATAGCGGAGATAGTAAAGGCCGTGGTGAAAGATGTACTGGAGTATCGGGATGTAGAGGAGTATGCCGGTGATAAGGGAAAGGAAAGAAGCGACGAAGTAGAGGCAGAATTTCCTGTGTGTTGTCGTGAGAAACCGGATCGAGGAAGGAAGGTTCTGTAAGTCGGAAAGTTTCATATGCCGCCCCTGCCCTGAAGTGATAACGAAACCCGAGCCGATAGCGAAGGGCGAGTCGAGAGACGGGTGGCCTCCGCCGAACGATAGTGAGAAGCGATAGCGGTGGCTACGGATACGGAGACACGCGGAGGCCACCCGTCGCTAGACGAGGGGCGGGGTGGCAAACCCGTAGTGCCTATCGTATGTAGTGTTTCCGCGCGGTCGCGGCGATTTTTCTGGATACCAGCGTAGGGCATAAGCCGGTACTCTAAGAACCGCGTATAATACCAACACCTCTGCCCTTCTGGGTAGGGGTATTCCGTCTAAGGTCGCCTTTGGCGAAGTAAGGACGGACTTCTCTGGTTCTCCCGAAAGGGAGAGGAATCCACACGCGAGGTGATGCCGTGCTCGTACTGGATTCCGTGCAGCCGGAGAAGTGGTACTCGGTGAAGGAGGTGGCTGGCATCCTGGGCTTTTCGGAGGATACGGTGATCCGGCAGATCAATCGGGGCTTCCTGAAAGCGTTCGTGCTTCCGGGGAGGTCTGAAAAGCGACGCCGGATTTACAAATCCCGAAGGGTTCTGGGGCGCGACCTCAGCCGGTACATTGGTGGTTTCATGAACCGGAACTGAGTACGAAGGGGGGTCGCGAGGCCCCCCAAAAAGAATCTGGCTGCAATTAGAAGGAAGGCCACATGACGGACGCCATCTTGCTTGGGATCGTAGTGATATTGTCCATCGCTTATTATTTGCAGTGTAGGAAGAAACTGCCCATGAAATGAGTGTGTGTAATACGTGTGTCGTTTGCGTGTATCGTGAGTTTCGATCGTATCGTGCGTTCAGGATTTTCAGTAAGTTGAGTGTTATCAACACAGCGTAGCAGACCGACTCCCCCCGCCTCCAAGCTATTCATTTAGAATCAAGTAGTTACAACAATTCCCCGCCCCCAAGAACTGGAAACGAAGGTGTGCGCGAGTTCGAAGATAAACTGAATTTCGCACGAGGCAAGCGCGGTGCGAAGTCGGCCCGGAATTTCTGCGGGGGGCCAACCTTACAGCCCGCTGCCCCGCCGTAAACGAACCTCATGGCGTGGGGTAAATCGGTATCTGGGACAAATCCTCAGTAATCGAGCCGAGACTTAGGTCCAGCGCCAAGCGATCAATCTGTGTGGCGAGGCGAGCTTCTCTCAAGAGCGAGTCATTGGTCAGCAGAGCGGCTTCGGCATCGAGTACGAAGTTGATTTCGCTGCGTCCTGCCTGGTACTTCAGCCGTTCCAGTCTCAGCGCCTCCTGCGCTTGAGCGACGGAAGCTTCGAGGGATTTCACTCTCTGCTGGTCGCTCGCAAGATTGGCCTGGGAAGTTCTCACTTCCCGGCTGATCGCCAGCCGCGTGCGAAGAACGGCCGATTCAGCCTGCCGGCGTTGCGCTTCGGCCGCGATGATTTCGCCCCGCCGCCTCCCACCGTCGAACAACGGAAAGGTGACACGGCCACCGACCACCCAGTCGGCCTGCCAGTGGCTCACCGACGGAGCCGGGACTTGAAGTTGCGGCAGGATCTGGCCAATGAGCGCTCCAAAGGCCAGCGGCGAATTCGCTTCGTAATCGTAGGTTGTGGCACGAAAGTCAAACCGTGGAAGGAGAGACCGGCGCGCCGACTTCGCCAGCAGATCGGCTGCCCGCGATTCTTCCATGGCGGCCGCCAAGTCTGGCCGGCGGGCAAAGGCTTCTCGCAGCAACTCGCCTTCCGCCTTGGATGGCACCTCGGGAGCAGCCGCGGCCTCCTCTTTGATGAGGGTTGGGATCTCCCCTTCCCAGCCGATGGCGGCCAGCAACGCGCTCATCGTGCCCTGCCGCCCGGCCTGGAGTGTAGCAAGGTCGCTTTCTACCTGGGCCAGCCGCGTTTGCACCTTGAGCGCGTCCAAGGGCACGGCCCGTCCACCCTTAACGAGCTGCTGCGTCTGGTCGAGCAACACCTCGAGACTTTTTTCCCTTGCCTGGGCAGCCTCCATCAGGTCGTCATAGGTCTCGGCTTTCAGGAAGAGACTCGCTGCGTTGTAAATCACTTCCTCCCGTTGGCGGTCGAGGAGCAGCTTGCTGGAATCCAGCCGCTGGCGGGCGGCTTGAAGCTGGGCCGAAGTCTTGCCAAAATCCCAGACTAGAAAGTGTAATTCGGCCCCCGTGGTGTAGATCATGTTGTCGAAATGCAGGTTGCGAGGGTCCGCCCCAGGCAGAATCCCATGGTCGTAGCGATATCTTGAAGCGTCGGCCAGCAGGTCAACTTGCGGGAGAAGCGGCGACCTGGCAGACTTTACGTTGCCTTCTTGTTTCCGGACTTGGGCTGTTGCTGTTTGCAGGTCTGGACTGTGCGCAAGGGCATACTGAATCGCCTGATGCAGGGTAAGTGAGCTCGATGGTTCGTTCTGAGCCACAGCGTGCGACGCGGGGAACGCTACGAGCCAAGCAGCAAACGCAGCCTGCAAGATCCAAAAACGCAGGGGTCGCGAATACAGGTCGGGTCCAAAATCCGCTGCTTGCTCTGGCCCCCGCGGCCAAGGACTCCTGAATTCCCGCTCTGATTGACTCATCGAATTCTCCACATTATTCTCTGGCATCGGTTCCTCTCCGTGGAATCTCACGACACCGCAGGCTGCTGGCCCAAACTCGCGGCCAATTTTTTGCGGATACGTTCAGGAAGGCCGTGGTCCGGCTTGTTGCGGTAAATCAAGAAGTAGGTCACCGGGACCACGAAAAGGGAAAACAACGTCGAGGCGACCAAGCCGAAGATCAGCGACCAAGCCATCCCGCCAAAGACGGTATCGAGCGTAATGGGCAAGGCGCCAAGCACGGCGGCCCCCGACGTCAGGAGAATCGGGCGCAGACGCACCGAGACGCTCTCCAGGATCGCTTGCTCGAGCGCCAGACCGCGGAGCAGGCCCAATTGAATGAAATCCACGATGATGATGGAATTTCGGGCGACGATTCCCGCCAAGGCAATCATGCCCATGAATGCCGGCCCGCCGAAGAAGACCGGGTTCATGTACCCGCCGATCACGCGCTGGCCAAACTGGTTGAGCAGCCAGAAGCCCGGCAGGACGCCAATCACCATCAGAGGGATGGCGAGCATAATGGTCAAGGGCAACTGGTAGGAGCCCGTTTGGTTCATCAGGATGATGTAGATCGCGATCAGGGCTGCCAGCATCGCAAAGGCGAGATCGCGGAAAAGATGAAGGGTGATATACATTTCGCCTTCATCCCACCAATGCACGGTGATGCCGTCCGGCACGGCCCAGGCGATGCCTCCGCCTTTATGGAACATGGTGCGCGACGCGAGCGGGCGTTCTTTAGCCTGCTCGTCCACGAATCCCTGTGGCCGCCCTTGCACCTGGTCGGCGCGAATGTCCAAGATGGTTTCGACCGGCGGCCGCCCCGCCATTTCGCCCGTCACGTAAACAACGCGCTCCAGTTGGCGGTGGAAAATCGTCTTGTCCTCAAAGGTCTGCCTCCAAGCACCGAGTTCCGACAAGGGCACGAGACTTCCGCCCGTTCCCTTCACGTAGATTCGTTCCAGGTCCACCAGGCTTGACCGTTCGGCGCGCGGAAACCAAAGGACGAGCTTAACGGGATTTCGCTCGTGAGGAATCTGCGCCGCTCCGGACGCTTGTCCTCCCAGGGCCAGCGCCATTGTTCGGGAAATGTCCGCCGTGGAAACGCCGTTCAGCGCCGCCTTCTGTTTGTCCACCTCAAAGGCATACTTGATCTGGTCTTCCTCGACGGAATCATCGACATCTACAACGCCCGGTTCGCGCCGCAACCGAGCTTTGACGACTTCCGTCGCGCGGATGAGATCTTCATAGGATTGGGTCGGGCTCCCATAGACGGCTGCGACGACTGTGGACATGGCGGGCGGGCCGGCAGGAAGCTCGACAATCTTCAGCTTGACGCCATTTCGCTCGGCGATGGCGGTGAGATCACCACGTAAACGCAGCTCCAGCGAGTGACTGGAATAAGCCCTTTCCGTTTTGTGAATGAGGTTGACTCGGATATCCGCGCGGTTGGGTGCCCGCCGGAGGAAGTACTGCCGCATCAGGCCATTGAAATCCACCGGCGAAGCGGTCCCGACATAGGCCTCAAAATCGGTAACCTCCGGCACCGACTCCAGGTAACGTTCAAAGTCGCGGGCCGCAGCATCCGTCCGCTCGAGCGTGGTGCCCGTGGGCATATCCAAAACCAGAAGCAACTCATCCTTGTTGTCGTAAGGCAGTTGCTTCACGCGCACGTAACGGGTCAGAACGAGGAGGACGCTGCCGATGAACATCAGCATCACCACAAAAAGAAACAGGAGGCCTCGGCTCGGGCGCTGGATGAGTGGTCGGAGTGTCAGTGTGAAGAACCGGCGGGCGCCCGAGGCCCGTGCGCCCGGCGCGGCGGACGCCGTGCTGCCAGGAGAATCATGAACGGCCGATTCTGGCCTAATAGCTTTTCCTTTGAGGACGTGGTATGCGAGCCAGGGCGTAATGGTGAAGGAGACAACCAAGGACATCAGCATCGTGACGGGGATATTGGCGGCCATGGGGCGCAAATACTGGCCCATCATCTCGGTCACGAACAGCAAGGGAAGGAATGAAAGTATGACTGCAAACGTGGCGGCAATCAGCGGCGGCCGGACCTCGTTGATGGCTTCGAGCACGATTTCCGCCGTCGCCTTTCCGCGCATCTCAAAGTGCCGATGGATGTTCTCCACGTCGACGATGGGATCATCCACTAAGAGACCCAGAGCAATGGTCAGGGCGAAAAGCGTGACGCGGTTGATCGAAAAGCCGAAGAGGTAATTCACGATAAGCGTCAGACCAAAAACGCAAGGGACCGCCACCGCTACGACGAAGGCCTGCCGGAATCCCAAACCCATGGTCAGCAGCGCCATGACGACGGCGATGGCAACCAGTAATCCGTCCTCCAATTCTTTGACCTTGTCGTTCGCGGTCACGCCGTAGTTGCGCGTGACGACCACCTCCACGTCCGAGGGCAGGACATCCTTTTTAAGCTCCCCCATCCGTTTCAAGAGGTCGTCAGCCACCCAGACATTGTTCGTGCCATGCTTCTTGGCCACAGCAATGGTGACCGCGGGCTGCGACGCGTTGCGCGCAGGTTCCTGGGTGGATGACCCTCCAATCAAGCTGCCCGCCGCGCCTTCCTCCTTGGGGTGATTCCAGGCGAGTCCGCGATGGAAGCGGACGTAGTCTAGAAACTCCCCTGGGCCATCGCGAATTTCGGCCACGTCTCGCATATAGACCGGGCGGTCATTCCAGACGCCCACCACCACGTTCTGCAATTCCCGTGCGTCGCGGATGAACTGTCCTGCCTGAACCCGCACGTTTTGGTCATTCCGATCGAAGGCTCCAGCCTGAAGGGTGGAGTTAGAGCCTTGAATCGCCCGGTCCAGGTCGAGCGCGGACACCCGAAAGGCAGCCATGCGAGCGGCTGAGGGCCGAATCAGAAGTTCACGCGGGCGTCCTCCCACCACGTTGGCGACACCCGCGTTCTCAACTCCCTGCAAGCGGTCCACGAGTTCATCCGCCATGCGCCGCAGGGAGTAATCATCCCGCCGGGCGCTCGTGAGCGTGAAGGTGACGATGGGCACGTCGTCCACATCAATCGGTTTGACCACCCATCCCGCCGCGCCGGGCGTCACCCGGTCGATGTTCTCGCTGAGCTTGCGGATGATCTTGACGTAGCTGGGCTCAAGCGGCTGCCCCACATAGAAGCGCACCGTGACGATGCTCTGCCCCGGTATGGAGCGCGAGTACACGTACTCCACCCCAGGAATCTGCAACATCATCTTTTCGAGAGGTGTCGAAACCAGTTGCTCAACATCGTGAGCGGAGTGGCCGGGAAAGGAGACCATCACATTCGCCGCGGGAACGATGATTTGCGGCTCTTCTTCTCGTGGCGTGACGAGTAGAGCCAGCGTCCCCGCAGCAATCGACACAATGATGAAAACCAGCGACAGGTTCGATTCCAGGAACTTGCGGACAACGCGGATGGTGAGGGATTCGTGCGGTTCGCTCATAGGCCATTCTTCCCATCTTGAGGATTCTGTGGGGAGGAATGCCTGGGTGCTGTCCCGTGGAGGACTATCACCTCTCCCGAAGCAAGCCCGCTAAGAACCTCGTATTCCCCGTCAATGACGCGGCCGAGCTGCACGGTTCGCCTTTCGATGGTGTCTTGGCGGACGACGTCCACCATGGTCAACTGCCCCACCCGGGTTAGCGCCGATCCCGGTATGGTCAAGACCGGTTCCGGCGCGAGAGGGATGATCAGCCTTCCGAACATCCCCGGAACCAATTCTTGGGTTGAAGTCAGGTGCACGCGGACGGTCTCCGTCCGGCTGGCAGGGTCGGAAGAAGGGACGATTTCCGCAACCCGGCCTTGCATCTCGCGATCCGTGGCATCGATATGGACGGTCATCGGATTGTTCAGGCGAACGTGGGGCATCAGTTCTTCCGGGACGTTCGCTTCCAGCCACAAGCGGCCCTGCTCGTACAGGGTGAACAGTGGCTTGCCAGGAGCAGCCAGATCGCCCAGATCGGCTTGCTTGTCTACAACCACTCCATCGAAGGGACTGCGGATGATCGAGTATGTGAGATTGACTTCCGCCTCCCGCTGGGCCTGTTCGAGTCGCTTCAGGTTCGCCTCGGCAGTCTTCAAATTCGTTTGAGTATGT
>Ga0315282_10015872_pt1 | contig 11061 bp, 10 predicted proteins | sample YL17G07_20_MG_FD_203693 | JGI IMG/M metagenome (GOLD analysis project Ga0315282, IMG submission 203693) | Sediment microbial communities from Yellowstone Lake, YNP, Wyoming, USA - YL17G07_20 | ecosystem: Environmental > Aquatic > Freshwater > Lake > Sediment | place: USA: Wyoming | collected...
TCGCATGCGCTCCACCTACGGCGCGCCGGAGGGCAGCTCGCTCGAGGATTGGCCCATCAGCTACGACGACCTGGAGCCGTACTACGAGAAAGCGGAGTGGGAAATCGGGGTCTCCGGCGATGACTCGAACAACGTGTTTCGCGCGCCGCGCCGCAAGCCCCTGCCCATGCCGCCGCTTTCGCCCAACCGCGAGTACGAAATCTTGAAGCCGGCGGCCAAGCGCCTCGGTTTGCACCCCTTCGACATCCCCATGCTGCGCAACAGCGTGCCGTACAACGGCCGGCCGGCCTGCATGCGCTGCCGCTGGTGCGTGGGCTTCGCCTGCGAGGTGGACGCCAAGTGCGGCACCCAGAACACCGTGATTCCCAAGGCGCTGGCCACAAAGAACTGCGAGCTGCGCACCGAATGCACGGCCAAGGAGATACTTACTGACGATGGCGGGCGGGTCCGCGGCGTGGCCTACTTCGATTCCAACGACCGGCTGCGGGAACAACCGGCCGACCTGGTGGTGGTTTCCTGCGCGGCCATCGAGTCGGCGCGCCTGCTGCTGAACTCCAAGAGCCGGCTGTTTCCAACCGGCCTCGGAAACCGCTACGACTGGGTGGGGCGGAACCTGCAGGGGCATACTTACACCGGCGCCGTCGGACTGTTCGAGCAGGAGACCTACGATGACCTGGGCCCGGGCGCGCAGATCGCCATCTGTGATTACAACCACGGCAACCCGGGGCTGCGCGGCGGCGGCCTGCTCTGCAATGAGTTCATCCGCCTGCCATACCAGTTTGTGGCCGTGCGGCCGCCGGGCGCGGCGCGCTGGGGAGCGGCGCACAAGGAGTTCATGCGCAAGTGGTACCGCCGCAGCATCGCCACCCACGGCCCCATTCAGGAGATGCCGGTATTTACCGCCCGCGTCCAGGTCGATCCCGTGGTCAAGGACTATTGGGGAATCCCTGTGGCGCGGCTCTCGGGCGACAAGCATCCGCACTCGCTGGAACTGGCCGCGTTCCTGGCGGGGCGGGCCGAGACCTGGCTGAAGGAAGCGGGCGCCATCGAGACTTGGAAGCGCATCCCCGGTCCCGGATTAAGCGGAGGCCAGCACCAGGCCGGCACCTGCCGCATGGGCAACGACCCCAAGATTTCAGTGGTGGACAAATATTGCCGCGTCCACGACTTCGACAACCTCTACGTGATCGACGGCAGCGTCCACGTCACCAACGGCGGCTTCAACCCGGTCCTCACCATCATGGCCATTGCGTACTACGCTTCGGACCACCTGAAGAAGCACTGGAAGGGACGCGTCTGATTCACCGGCGATGGGCCGAGATGGGGCGCAGATGAACGCAGATAGACGCGGATCGGACCTGCGTTTCATCCGCGGCTAGGTGCCGGTTAGGCCTTGATGGGGTACCGTTGGCCGAATCGCAATGGTGCGGTAAGATCGTGAAGTGACGATCCAAGGATTCGTCTGGCCGCAAGACAGAATCGACCACATCGCGCGGCATGGCGTGACGCCCGAGGAAGTGGAACAAATGTGCTTTGGCCGTCCACTGGTCCAGCGCGCAAAATCGCAGGGCCGGCATCCCATCTACTATATCCTCGGGCAAACTGAGGCCGGTCGATACCTGTTCTCGGTCGTCATCCGATTTCCGGACGGCAAAGGATACGTTGTGACCGCGCGGCCCATGACCGACAAGGAAAAGGGCCGATACCGGCGTTGGAAGGAACGATGAAAACTCGACGATTGCCACAGACCGATTCTATCCAAGAACTGGCCCGTTTTTGGGATGCGCACGACCTCACGGATTTTGAAGGCCAATTAGAGGAGGTCACCGACCCAGCTTTCGAGCGGCAGACGGTGATTCCGTTGAACCTGGAATCGACGGAAGCCGAAGCCGTGAAAAAGATTGCCAAAGCCAGGGGCGTTGCGGAGGCGGAGCTCATTCGCGGATGGGTTCGGGAGAAGATACACACGAACTGATGGCGGCTGAGTGAAGGGCGTCGGCCGCGCTTCAGTGGTGGACAAGTATTGCCGCGTCCACGACTTCGACGACCTCTACGTGATCGACGGCAGCGTCCATGTCACCAACGGCGGCTTCAACCCAGTCCTCACCATCATGGCCGTTGCTTACTACGCCTCCGACCACCTCAGGAGGCACTGGAAAGGACGGGCCTGATCCGCGGATTATGCCGATTGCCGCGGATTGAGAATCTGCGTGATCTGCGGAATCTGCGGATTGGTTTTTCCCCTCAAGGCATAAGGATTGTGAGGGAGCACCAGAAAGAACTACTCGAGGCATACCATGACTACATGGGAACCTAGGCCGGGCGAGCGAGTGAAGCATGTTCGGACGACGGACGACACGCTCAGCGTCGATCTCACCGACGGTCGCACAATCACCGTACCCCTGGTGTGGTTTCCCCGGCTCCTGCACGCGACGCCGGAGCAGAGGGGGAAGTGGGAGCTTGCCGGCGCGGGATTTGGGATTCACTGGCCGGAGATCGACGAGGACATCAGCACCGATGGCCTGCTGCGCGGCGCTCCCGCGCCGCGTGCCCCGGCTGCGGTGCGGGGGTAGCTCAGCCGAGGTGGTTCAGCAGGCGCGTCCAGGTCGATCCCGTATGGGCGCCGACCCGAAGATTTCCGTGGTGGACAAATACTGCCGGGTCCACGACTTCGATAACCTCTACGTGATCGACGGCAGCGTCCACGTCACCAACGGCGGCTTCAACCCAGTCCTTACCATCATGGCCATGGCTTATTACGCCTCCGACCGCCTCAAAAAGCACTGGAAGTAATCATCTGGGTCAAACTGGGCCCATGTAGCGCCGCCGTGCCGGCGGCAGGGCCTTGCTGGCGGGACGCCAGCGCTACAGGCTCAGGGTCCAAACCGGTGGTTGGCCTCATCGCTCCACATGCCCCACGGTTTTTTGATTTTCGCTGGCGGAGACGCGAACGTGTTTCTCTATATACTGTAAATCGTGGGGCAAGTGGGGCCGCCGGCCCGCAGCCCACCCTCCCGCCCCGCGCCGCCACGTGGTTACGGCAAACTTTCTGGCGGTTACGCCAAAACTAGCCTCGCCCTATTGCTTTTTCGGGGTGCGTCTGGTATCTGGGAAAGTGAAAGCATATCCGCCGTTCGACGGCGTGCCTGAGTTCCCCGCTCGAAGAGGGGATAGAACACAACGCGGGCAGATTGACTACGGAGACACGGCCACCGAAAAAACCTTAGCGAATCTGAGTATCTTCGCTCGGGCCTTCATCCCTCAGCACGGCGGTGCAGGTAGCAGGGGCCATCCTGCGACCGAACCGGGCCGCCATCGAAAAAGTGCGTGTGGCGCCGGCGGCCACGCACCCGCGGTCTGCCGGCGCGCGCGGTTGGCCCACGCCGCTGGCCGGCCCAAGTCCCGAACAGGAATTCTTTGGCGCGCGTCATGGCGACGTAGAGCAGCCGCCGTTCCTCGCCCAGGTCTGCGTCCGGTCGGGGCACGATCCCATCGTCCAGTCCCGCGATGATCGTGGCCCGCACTGTTAGGCCTTTTGAGCCGATCATCGTCATGATGCGCACGCCTTGGCTTTCCGCTAGGGCGCGGTCTCTCCCCAACGGCGTGATTTGGGAGAGATAGTGTCCGAACTCCTTTTCCGGTTCGACGAGATCATCCAAGGCGTGCAGCAGCGCCGTGCAGTCCTCGCTCGGTGCGGGGATAACGTCGCCCCCGGCCACTTCGACCATCCAGTGCCCCCAGCCGTTCTCAGGAGGGTCTGCCGGCAGCGGATGCGCGTCAAGCCAGTCCGTGACCGACCGAATCAGCCCTCCCGCCCTCGCTGCGGATCGCGGGCCGTCTGCGAAGTTGGCCTCGTAGGCGCCGAACAACGCCTGGCCGAATTGTGTGCGTGCAGCGCGCGCTCTCTCATAGATGTAGTCGCAGAGGGTTCGCCCAATGCCCGGCGCCAGCATGAGCAGGCTGGCCCACGCAAGCGAATCGCGCGGATTGACCAGCAAGCGAAAGGTCGCCAACATGCGTCGATTCGCGGGCTCGGCCAGGAGGCGTTCAACCGCTTCGGGGTCGGAATATGTAATCCCAAGATCATCCAGGGCGTCCTTGATCGGCCGACTAAACATGCCGTTGTGGTCGCCGCGCAGGAGCACGAGAATTTCTTCGGGCGGGACGTGGCCGCGCTGGATCAACTGCTGGATCAGGGCGGCCACACCGCGCGCCTCGGCGATCTCTCCCCGAAAAGCCAGCAAGGCAACCTCACCGGGCGGCAATCCCTCGGCGCACGCGAGCGGCGCCCGATCCCGTGGGCGGTCGGGATCGCCGGCAATGACATACGAGACCCACTCGACGATGCGACGGCCGCATCGTTGCGTGATCGAGAGCGGGTATTCCGCGCAGCCGGGATGATTGTCCGGGAAGCGGCGAATCCCTTCCGGCGCCGCGTATCGAAATGAATAGATCGACTGGTCGTCATCGCCCGCCGCCATGATCGAGCAGCCCCCTTCCGCGATCAGGTGTAAGACCTCCAGGTCGCAGGCGTTGAGATCCTGGTACTCGTCAACGATGAGCAGGTTGTAATCGAGGCCCTCCAGGTCCGCATGATCGTGAAGTGCCTGGCGCAGCGCATGCGGCAACTCGGCCAGCAACGTGTAGCCGTACACCTGCCGGTGCTCATTCCACGCGCCCACAAATCGGGCCCGCTCGGCGGGATTGACGCGTGGGTTTTCTCTGGCTTGCAAAAACTCCCAATTGGCGGCCATTTCACGAATCAGATTGTCCAGCTTCGTTACACGAACGCCCACGCGGTTCGCCAGCGTCGGGTGGACGATCACCTTCTGCTCCCACTTGTCCGCGATACGCAGCGGCTGGGGGAAATCCCCAGTCCCAGGGTTACGGAGGAGGACCGAAATCGAGAAGGAGTGGATCGTGCTTGGGCGTTCCGCCGCCGCAGCGGGGTGTTCCGAGACCTTTTTCGCCAGCTCGGCCGTGGCGGCTCGCGTGAACGTCAGCAGCTTGATGCGCGGCGCCGGATTGCCAGCAAGCAGGTGATCGACGAGCGCCACCAGCGTGGCACTTTTGCCGGTGCCGGGCCCAGCGAGGACGAGGGCGTGCTGGTCTGGGCGATGCGCAAGGATCGCCGCCTGTTCGTCCGTGGGCACGTAGGGCATCGAGTGCAGTCCCGCCGTCCCGCTGGGCTTCGCCTGCACGGGAGGAAGTTGCCATCTTAGCCGAAACGAGGATGCTGATAAACAGCGGCTCCCAACATCGGCTGGCACAGCTCCCGGCACACGGCGGGCATCTGTGGCAAAGAGGCTGGCCGGCGACCAGGGGGCCAAGCAGGCGCGCGCGCGTCGCCGTCCACGCGTGCGGACGCGCTGTGGGCCGTCGCTGCTTCGCACGGATCGCCGGCGGGAGCCCCGTCTCACCGCCACACTTCGACCGGCCCCTTTTGGCCGCAAGGACGAGACTCTCCCAAGCCCGATTCGGGTATACTGGGGCCATGGCAGCCTCCAGCGAAGAACGGATCGTCAGGCTTCCGGGTGTCTGCGGGGGACGAGCCACCATCGCGGGCCACCGCGTACGCGTGCTCGACATTGTCCTATGGCACGAGCATCAGGGTCTAGCGCCCGACGAGATCGTTTCCCAAGTTCCGTCCCTTACTCTCGCCGAAGTGCACGCTGCCCTGGCCTATTACTTCGACCACCGGGAGGAGATCCAAGAGGAGATTCGAGCCGAGCGAACACAGGCCGAGCAGTACGGCCATAACGCCTCCTCCCTCCTGGCGACGAAGACGAAGTTGGACCATCGGCAGGCCCAGGAAACGCCTTGACGGTTCGCGTTCGCTTCCACATCGGCGGAATGCTTCGCCGGCTCCTTCTGATCCATGACCTGATGACAGCGGAGGAGATGCAGGGACGGGTCGAATTCCTTTAAGGAGCCTCTGGGAGGCTGAATGGATCAAGGCGGTCGGGTGCCGTCTTCACAAAAGCTAGCCAGCTCCGTTTTTCCCGCGCGTCCGGGCCAGGGGAGCTTTCTTTGGCGTACTGGCCGGAGAGGCGGTCATCTTCGCCGCGTGGTATTTCACCAACATCGCCTTCCTCTGGTACAGCGTGATCGGCTGCGTCGTCGTGATCCTGACGGGCGTTCTGATCTCCAACTTCGAGCGAGCGGCCGTCGTCCAACAGCAGGCTTGAAACCGGAGCTACTGACCGGCGGGCCACATTGCGGTTCACGGGCGCGGTGCTGGGTTGACATTGGCCTGGATAGTTATGCCATGTGTGGCATATACTCACAGGCGTGCCAGAACGCCCCAGCCCCCTTGTGTGGCTCATGGATTCGCTGCGCACCCTGAAGAGCTTTCCGGCCGCGGTGCGGCAAAAGCTCGGATTCGCTCTCTACCAGGCGCAGATCGGCGAGAGGCACGAGAAGGCGCGGCCGCTGCACGGTTTCGAGCTGCCGGTTTGGGAGGTTCGGGCGGACGACCCGAGCGGGACCTACCGGGCCGTTTACGTCGTTCAGTTCCGGAACGCTGTTTACGTGCTTCATGCGTTCCAAAAGAAGGCGAGGTCGGGGATCGCCACTCCCAGGCGGGAGATCGAACTGATCCGGCAGCGGTTGAGAGCGGCAAGGGCGCTGGATCGCCAAGAAGGAGTGCGTGAGGGATGACGAATCACGTGGTTAGTAGTGGCAACGTCTTCGCGGATCTTGGGCTAGGCAAGCCCGACGATCTGCTGGCCAAGGCGGAGCTGGCTGCGGAGATTATCCGTGAGATTCGGCGCCGGAAATTGACGCAAATGAACGCCGCCCGCATCCTTGGGGTCGATCAACCGAAGATCTCCGCGTTGAAGAACGGGAAGCTGTCTGCCTTTTCCATCGAACGCTTGATGCGTTTCCTTCTCCTGCTCGGCCGGGACATTGAGATCGCTGTACGGGAGAAACCGAAGTCCCGGCAGATCGCCCGGCTGCATGTGGCCTGATGTTCCTGTGGGTTTTATGGCGCGCGGAGCCTCTTTGCCGACACGAGGCGGGTCTCGACCCGCTTGATGAAGACGCCCGGCTTGACGCTGAATATTCCCGCCAGCTTCCGGGCTTGCCCGGCGCTGATCTTTCGCTTGCCGTTCAGGGGCTCGCTATGGAATCGTATTGTGCCCCGGTCTCGATGACCGCGGGATGAACCTCCGCCAGAAGTGCAACCAGTTGCGCGCCGCCGTAGCGCACAGCCCGCCATCGACCGAGCGGAAGCGTGGCAGCGCGCAGAATGCCCGCAAAATGGCTGGTTTGCCAGATTCCTGAGCAGTCACCCATGCCCTTTTAGGGCACCCAGAAACCATGAAAAGGGCGAGCGCGCGTCTCGCGCGCCCGTTGTAGCGCCGGCGTCTCGCCCGAATTCGGGCTCGCCGGTAACCGGCCGGCGACCGGAGGACGATTACCGGCGGGACGCCGGCGCTACATGCTTGCGGCGGGACGCCGCTGCGGGAATTTTTCAGAGCAGGGCTGAAGAACCAATCGCCAGGAAGCCTGAATTTGCGGTGTTCCGCGTAGCCGGCGGATGCCCCTTTACCACACCAGCTTCATGCCGAACTGCAGGTTGCGCGGCGTGTCGGCGCTGGTGATGCGGCCGAAGGCCGCGGTGCCGAGCGAGTTGCCCGCCGCCGTGAGGAAGCGCGGCGTATTCGTGAAGTGGAAGGCCTCGAAGCGGAACTGCAGCTTCAGGCGCTCACTAAGCCGGAAGTTCTTGAGCGCCGAGAGGTCCCAGTTGAAGAAACCGCGCTGGCGCAGAAGATTACGGCCGGCGTTGCCCAACTCATTGGCGTTGTTGGGGACGAACGCGGCGGTGTTGAAATCCCGGTCGAGCGTCCGCGTTCCGGCCCAGACATCGCCAACCACGTTGGGCCGGTTGACCACTTCCAGGTCGCCGATGTTGGCGGGGTTGCCGGAAGTGACCACACTGTACGGCCGTCCGCTGGCGGTCGTGAGGATGCCCCCCATGGCCCATCCCCCGAAGATGTTCTGAGCCACGGCAGGCATTCCGGAGCCCCAGCGGCGGCCCTTGCCGAAGGGCAATTCGTAAACGTTGCTGATCACCAGGCGATGCGGCACGTCCTGGTTGTCCACCGAGCGCTCGGGGCGCATGTTGCGGACGTCCTGGAACCCGCATCCAGTCGGGTTGCCGGTGGCCGCGTTGCCGCAAGTGTTGCCGATGGCCTTGGAGAAGCTGTAGGACGTCAACACCGTCAACCCGCCTGAGAACCGTTTTTCCAGCTTGGCGATCAAGGCATGGTAGTTCGATTCGCCGTCGTTGTGATAACCGTAAATCGGTCCCAACGGGGAGGTAACAATGCCCGTGCCTGGTATCTCCGCTCTCTGGTAGCGCCGCTTGGCGTTGAGGTTGCCCGGGCCGGGCGGCGAGTAGTTGTCCTCATAGCGGCGGAGCAGGTGCGTCCCCTTGCTGCCCGAATAGCCCAGCTCGACCATCCAGTCGCGGCGCAGTTCCCGCTCGATGTTGAAGGTCCACTGCTGGGCGTACCCTGTACTTCCCTGCCGCTGGTAGGAGACGAAGGTCAGGCCGGTCGCCTTCGTCAAATCCAGCGCTCCGGCCGGCGGGCCTTGCTGGAATGACGGGATCGCGGCAACGCTGGCGCTGGAGCTGAGCGTCACCCCCCACGCGTTCGGGGGATTGCCGATCAGGAATTCCGCATCGCCGAAGGGCTCCAGGTAAGCGTAGAAGATGCCGTAGCCGGAGCGAACGACGGTCTTGTTGCCCAGCTTGTAGGCCAAGCCCACGCGCGGCATGAAGTTGTTCAGGTCGGTGGCGTACATGGCCCGGTTATAGCGGTCCTTGCCCTCTTTGCCGGCGGGGATCAGGCGCGGATTGCCCGGATCGGTCCAGGTGTCGAAGACGCCGATCTTGTCCCGCTCCTCGATGAAGGGAAGGGTCAGCTCGTAACGAAGGCCGAGGTTAAGCGTCAGGTTGGGCGTGATTTTCCAGTCGTCCTGAATGAAATCGCCCAGGTTCCAGCTTCGCAGGTTGACCTGGATTCGGGTGCTCCAGGTGAACTGGCTGGGCATGCCCAGCAGAAAGTCGGCCGCGCCGTCCTTCGTATACCGGGCGTTGAACTGGTATTGGCCGATTTCATTGCGGATGTTGAAGATGTTGTTCTGCGAGCGGAGCAGGCTGGCGCCGAACTTTACCGTGTGCCGGCCGCGCGTCCAGGTGACGTCGGCCGCCAACTGCCGGTTCTGGGAATCGCGGTCGACCGGGTTGTTCTGCCCGATGCCTAGCGCCGTGTATCCGGTGATGGCCATCTGCGTGAAGCCGCCGGGCAGCGCGTCGTTTCCGGCTTTGATGCCGTACTTGCGGTTTAGCAACTCGCCGTTGGTCTGGACCGGGTTGTCGCGGATGAACAGTCCGTAGTTCCATGCGCCCCGCACCGACATGATGAAGTTGGGCGTCCAGACGTGGTTCCAGGTGGCGCCCGTGTTGTAGCCCGTGGTGGTCCAGTCGTAGGCCCCGCCGCCGTAGGCCGGGGGCGGCAGCACCAGCGACGCCGGGTTGTTCAGGTGGTGCTTGCTGATGCGCCAGAAAACGTTGTCTTTTGTCCCCAGGTTGACGTCCGCGCGGGCATCGAATTTGTCAACGTCCTGCGGCCGGGGCCCCTGGTAAACGTAATTGGTGACGACGCTCGAGTTCTGCGGGTCCGGGTAGAGCTTGATCAGCGTCTGGGCCAGCGTGTCCAGGCGCGCGCCGGGGATCACGTTTCCGGGGAACGGCGCGTTGAGGTTGAGCGGATCGGTAATGGCCAGCTTGCGCTGTGCAAGCACCTCGCTGAAATCGCCCTTCCGCATGGCCAGCGTGGGGATGGTGGTGCTGTTGGTGCTGCTCTCGCGGATGCGGGTCCCCTCGTAGTCGCCAAACCAGAATGCCTTGTTCCGGCCGTCCACCAGCTTGGGGATGTAGAGCGGGCCGCCCAGTGAGAAGCCGTACTGGTTGCGCTTGAACGGCGGTTTGGGCCTGTCCGCCGGGTCGAAAAAGTTCTTGGCGTCCAGCTTCTCGTTGCGCAGGAACTCGAAAAGGCTGCCGCGCAACCGGTTGGTTCCGGATTTCGTGGTCACGTTCACGACGCTGCCCATGCCGCGGCCGTATTCGGCGGCGTACGAGTTGGTCTGGACCTTGAACTCCTGGATGGCGTCGATGGAGGGCTGCACCATTTCCGAGCGGCGCTGCGCCCCGGCCAGCTCGGTGGGGTTGTTGTCCACGCCGTCGAGGATGAAATTGTTCTGCGTGTTGCGCATGCCGCCCGAACTGAAGCCCTCGTAGCGCGACCCGGCCACCGGCTGGACGGCGCCGGCCGACAGCAGCGCCAGTTCGTTGTAGTTGCGGCCGTTCAGGGGCAATTCCACAATGCGCCGGTTTTCGATCACCTGGCCCTGGCTGGCCTCCACGGTGTTCAAATGCGGCGCGGCCGCGCGCACCTCGATCTGCTCGGCCAAAGCCCCGACTTCGAGCGCGAAGTTCAGTTCCGCCCGCTGGTCCACCTCCAGGATAATGCCGGAGCGATCGATGGGCTTAAAGCCCTCGCGCGAGACGATGACGCGGTATTCGCCGGGCAGCAACAGCGGCGCCGTGTAGTAGCCGCCCTCATTAGTTGTGACCTTGCGATCGACGCCCGTGGCCACGTTACGGACCGTTATTGACGTGCCGGGCACAACCGCGCCGGTGGCGTCGATCACGCGCCCGGTGATCAAGGCTGTCTGTGCCCACACACCGCTGCTGCCAATCAGAACGGTCAAAGTCAGGAAAAGTACGAAGTGGATGCGGCTGGAAAGTCTGTCCATAAGTCCTCCTCGCCCGCATTCGGGCTGGACAGGATAGCGCCGTGAGCGAAATCTCGATCTCAGAATCTCGCCTAGCGCGCAGTATACCCCTTCTCGCCTGCTGTGACAAGCGCCATTTGAAAGAATCTGCGATTCAGACAGTGGGGGAGGGGGCGAGAGCGCGCGGGGCCGCTCGGGCAGGGGATGAGCACGCCGAACCGGGAAGACTGAGCGGGACGCACGGCCGAGGGG
>Ga0315282_10015873_pt1 | contig 11061 bp, 12 predicted proteins | sample YL17G07_20_MG_FD_203693 | JGI IMG/M metagenome (GOLD analysis project Ga0315282, IMG submission 203693) | Sediment microbial communities from Yellowstone Lake, YNP, Wyoming, USA - YL17G07_20 | ecosystem: Environmental > Aquatic > Freshwater > Lake > Sediment | place: USA: Wyoming | collected...
AAACTCGGCGTACGACCCATTTCCATCCCAATCGATCTCGAAACCGAGCACGTCACGATAGAATGCGACCATCTGGTGGAGATCGTTTACAAAAATTCCGATTAAATCCAGGCGGGTACCCATTGCGATCACTCTCCTTTATATTCAGGAATCGATCTCTTTTTCTTTACGCCAGAATGATGACGTAAAACCCAGTTGGTTGAATATCGCTTTGACCTGGGCGACTGTCAGCCCGTGATAATCGAGCGCCAGGCGGTTGTGATACCAGATCTGCGCCAGCTTCCAGAGCTGCTCGACCGGAACGACTTCACCGCGCGTGACCTGGTTGGATGTGCACCAGTGGTCAACTGCCTCTTCCGACCGGAAGAAGAGAATGGTGGCTCAGGTGAACTCGAGGTCATCGTACCACTGGCGGAAGGGTAACAAGAAATGGGCCCACTCACCATGGTCAAACAGCCGGGAGTCGCGCACGAACAGGCTAAGCGGCTGCTGGCTCTCGGCGGAAGTTGTCTCGATGATGGCGTCACACTGCAGGGCAGCCGGGATGCCCAGTGCGTCCCAGGCGCAGTTGGCCCAGTAGGATTTAATCAGGGTGTGCACCCGGAAAGGGGTAGGCACTGCCGAGAATGGAAAAGCCATGCGGATGCTGGCTTTACCCGGCCCAAGGTAGATCGCATCGCGCTGGTGCAGTTCCTGGTAGGCCGCCCTGGTTTCATCCAGGCTGAGGTGGAAGCGATCTGCGGTTTCAGCCAGGGTGGGCGGCTGTGTGGTAGAGGTGAAATGCTGGTAAATGAAATACCTTATTTGCCAGATGAGGTTCTCATTTTGTGTAGTCACCGGTCGGCTCGCCTCCGGAAAGTTAATTGCGCAGAACTCACTTAATTTTACACTAACAGAGTTTGTCCGCTGACACGATGGGGGGTAAAATTGCGATGGTTTGATTTTTCGGAGAAGTAAGACCGGGAAAATAAAATTCCTTAAAAAACTAAAGAACAGGTGTAACGATGTCAATCCCATCTGTAACCCCACAACATAAAGACCTGGCTTATGCCACGCATTCTGAGGCAGGAAAACTTGACCTTTATCTACCTGAGGGCAGTGGACCTTTCCCGCTGGTGGTCAGCGTGCATGGCGGAGCCTTTATGGAGGGCGATAAGTGTGATGCGTTTGCTGTGGAAGGTTTCGACCAGCTACTAGAGGCCGGTTATGCGCTGGCCAGCCTTAATTACCGATTGAGCGGTGAGGCGATTGCCCCGGCCCAGATCCAGGATGTCAAGGCTGCGCTGCGCTGGCTGCGCGCCCATGCGCGTGAGTACCACCTTAAACCGGAGAAAATTGCGGCATGGGGCGCTTCGGCCGGCGGAAACCTGGTGGCGTTGTTGGGGACTTCATGTGCTGTGCCGGCATTGGAAGGGGCCGATCTGGGCAATGCCAGCCAGTCGAGCTGTGTCCAGGCAGTGGTAGATTGGTTTGGCCCTACCGATTTCGTGCAAATGGACAGCCAGTTCGCCAGCAGCGAATGCCTGCAAACCCATAATGACCCCGACTCACCCGAGTCGCGGCTGGTCGGTGCGCCAATCCAGCTCAGACCTGACCTGGTCAAGGCGGCCAACCCGATCACCTATGTGACCCCTTTTGCCCCGCCTTTCCTGATCATGCATGGCACTGAGGATTGTATTGTACCGCCGCAGCAGAGCCAGTTGTTGTACGACGCCCTCCTGCCGGCTGTTGGTGCGGATAAAGTAACCATGGTGTTTTTACACGGCGCCGGGCACGGCGGTCCCCAATTCTTCGAAGCATCCAACATGCAGCGGGTTATTAATTTTCTCGATCGCCATATAAAATGAATGCCAGGAAAAGTTCCTTCCATTCATCAGATCATGGGTTGGGACGTCTTGGGATCAAAGCCTTCTTCCAACAGCAGGTGGTCCAGGCCGTCGATCAGGAGATCGACCTTCACCAGTAGATTCTGGTCCGGCACGGCTGCGGCCTGCAGCACATCCTTTACCTGGTCGGCCATGCGGAGCGGAACTTTGGCACAACGTTCAGCGGCGAATGTCAACAGCCTTTTTTCACCGGGATTGAGGAGGCAGTTGATGGCAAACAGCACGTCAAAATAGCTGGCCAGCAAGGCCGCCACCTGGTGGTTGATGCTGACCAGGTCGGCGCGCTGGACGGCCTTCTCGATTTGGTGGGTATAGGAGGGGATCACCCGTCGCAGCACAGGGTGGTTGAGGGCGATAATGGCGCGCCTGAGCTCTGCGGAGTAAGGCTGCCCGGCTTTTTCTTCTAGAGACTGGAACCAGCCGGTCCGATCATAGAGGACCTGCGAGTTTCGAATGGTGTGCCAGAAACAGGTGGTATAACCCATACTGGCCTGGTGTTTTACCTGCACCCGCTCGAGCTGGGTTTCGATCCAGGCGGTGTCCCAATAGATGATATCCACCTCGATGCCTGTCGCCGCATCGAACCATTCATCCCCCAGATCCCAGAAGCGCAGGTCAAGGTCTGCCCGGGCGGCCTTGGATTTTTCAACCAGGGCGACGCGCTGCCTGAAGGGTATCTCTGCGATGGTATAGACATACAGGTCGATATCCGAAGTGCTGTCAAACATGCCGGCGGTCTGCGAACCGGCCAGCGCAACCGCCTGGACCTGCGGACATTCGCTGAAGAGGGCGGCTATTTTCCGTGCCAGGGCTTGCTCGCTTGCGCGGCGAGAAGAATTGTCATTCATGCAATTTTCTCGGCAATCTCACCAATACTGGCAAACATTTCGTGCGGTGATTGGGCTTTGAGCGCATCGATACTGGCAAAACCCCAAGATACCACCCCGGAGGCGATATTAACGTGTTTGGCGGCCTGAATATCGCGGATTTCATCCCCAATCGAAATGACATCGGTAGGCTCGACACCACTTTTATGCAGGATTTTTCTGAACTTGGCGGGTTTGCCGAAAATGGACACGCCGCATTCATAATAATTGATGAGGGCTGCATTGACCGGGCCGAGTACCTGGCACACATTATCATATGAATTTGAGCTTACCACGGCTATCTTCGTCCCCTGCTCCGATAAATATTGTAAGAGGCGATCGATGCCTTCAAACAAAGAAACTTGCTGGATGTCTTTAGACAAACGCGTTCTGACATGCTTTGTGATCAAGGCCAACTTCCACAGCGGCACATCATAGTATTTTAATAACTTACGCGGGTCAATGCTTCTAAGGGTTTCGATCTCGCTCCTGTCAACGCGTTCAATTTTAAATTTGTCGGCGACCTGGTTCATATTACTCAGAACCCAGGGGAAAGTGTCCGCCAGGGTACCGTCAAAATCGAATATAACCAACTTATATTTCAAAATTGATCCACCAATATCATAAGTTGGTTGATTTTACTGCAATATGGGCTGTTAACCAACCCTTTTTGACAGACGTTGATTGCAAACCAATACCCCGTAACCTGTTGCACAATCCGGGTTAATACCATTACAATTATTCATATTCCAGTAATTCACACTCAACTGAAAAGAGGGAACCCGTATGCAAGACCGGCTTTCACGACGCACCAAGCTGATCTACGGTTTCGGCGATACTGGCTTCAGCCTGACCTCCACCATCATCGGCGCTTACTTTGCCATCTTCCTGACCGACGTGGTCGGGATCGCCGCCGGCACCGCCGCCATCGCCATCTTCCTCGGGCGCACCTGGGATTACATCAATGACCCGATCATCGGCCACATATCCGACCGCACCCGCACCCGTTGGGGCCGACGGCGCCCATTCCTGCTTTTCGGCGCGCTGCCTTTCGCTTTGGCCTATATCCTGATGTGGTACCGCCCGCCTTTCGATAGCCAGGTATGGCTGGCAGCTTATTATGCCCTGGCTTACGTGCTGTTCGATTCTGCCGCCACCTTTGTTTACATGCCATTTTATGCCCTGACCCCCGAGCTGACCTCCAGCTACGACGAGCGCACCGCCCTCACCACCTATCGCATGTTCTTCTCGATCCTGGGCAGCCTGGTGGCTTTCACCATCCCACTGCTGATTGTCGGCTCCTTCCAACCGCAAAACGCTGGACGGGTGCTGTTGATGGGCAGCGCCTTTGGGTTGGCCAGCGCCATCCCGCTGCTGTTGGTCTTTTTCGGGACACGTGAGCGCCAGGAATATTCCGATTTGGAACAGCCTGGCTTGAAAGAGTCCTTAAAAGCGGCTGCCACCAACCGCCCCTTCATTTTCGGCATGGTTATCTTCCTGCTCACCTGGGTCAGCGTCGATATCCTGCAGGCCATGCTGCTGTATTTCATTAAATACGTGGTGCAGCGCGAAGCCCAAAGCGACGTGATCATGGCGGTCATCTTCGTCACCGCCATGCTCGTCCTGCCTTTCTGGGAGTGGGCTTCCCGGCGTTGGAACAAGCGCCTGGCTTACGCCGGCGGGATTGCTTTCTGGGCGGTTGTCCAGATTGTAATGATCACCCTGAACCCCACTACTCCCCTGCCGCTGATCCTCGGCCTGTGCGTGCTGGCCGGAGTTGGTGTGAGCTCAGCCCACGTGCTGCCCTGGTCGATCATCCCGGACGCCATCGAATGGGATGAGTGGCAAACCGGCGAAAGGCATGAGGGCCTGTTCTACAGCCTGGTGACCCTCGCGCAAAAGGTGGCCTCTTCCATCGCCATCCCGCTGGTGTTGCTGATGCTGCAGTTCACCGGTTATGTCCCGACTGCCGCCACCCAGCCAGCCAGCGCCCTGCTGGGCATCCGCCTGGCGATCGGCCCCATCCCGGCCCTGCTGCTGTGCGGCGGGATCGTCTTCGCCCTCATTTATCCGCTCAGCCGAGAAAGCCACCAGCGCATCGTGCGCGAGCTGGAAGCGCGCCGTAAAGCCCAAAAAGAGCAGTCCAAATGAGCGCACTGACTGTCCTGCCGGTGCGCACGCGCCGTGAGCGGCGCATCTTTCTGACTTTCCCCTGGCGCATTTATAAAGGCGACCCATTGTGGGTGCCGCCGCTGCTGCCGGACTGGGCCGAGCGCATCGACCCGGCCAGGGGTGTCTTTTTCAAGCGCGGCGAGGCTGAATTTTTCATCGCCTGGCGCGAAGGGAAGCCGGTTGGCACAATCTGCGCCGCTGAAGACCGTGAGGAAAACGTGGTAAGGCAGACCCATGAATGTGTCTTCGGCTTTTTCAATTTCATCGAGGATTACACTGTAATGGAAGCACTGCTAGGGAGGGTGTGCCAGTGGGCCGCCGAGCGCGGCCTGGACGCCCTGACCGGCCCGTTCAACCTGGACTATGAGGACAGCTACGGCATCCTGGTAGCAGGACGCGACCGTCCGCCAACCTTGATGTGTGGCCACAATCCGCCTTATTACCTGGACTTCATCGAGCGCTACGGCTTCGAGCCTGCCCGCGGCGATAACATTGCCTTTGCCCTGGATATCACCCAGGAAAACCCCGCCCTGCAGGAACTAAAGCGCATGGCCGAGAGAGTGCGTGAACGCCGCAATTTCGTCATCCGCCCGGCCGACCTGGCCCATTGGGAAGATGAGCTGGAACGCATTTACGTCCTGCTCAACACCGCCATGACCCACCTGCCCGATTACCGAACCTGGCCGCGCGAGGTAGTCTACAACAGCCTGGCGCCCTTCCGTAAGATTGTCGATCCCGAGCTGGTGCTCTTCGCCCAGGATGGCGAGCGCACCGTTGGCTGGCTGCCCGGGCTGCCCAACCTGAACGAGGCTTTCATCCATGCCGACGGTCTGCGCCAACCCTGGGATTATCTCAAGTTATGGTGGTATATGCGCCGCCAACCCGCATGCCTGGCAGTCAAGAGCGTGCTGGTGACGCCCGAATATTGGGGCAGCGGCGTGGTCATTTTGCTGTTCAACCAGATGGTGCGCAATGCGCGCGCCCGTGGTTACCGTTGGATCGACGCTTCGCTCACTTCAGACGACAACCCGCGCACCCCGGCCCTGGGCGCTCGCTTCGGCGCAAACCTCTATAAACGTTACCGGGTCTACCGCATGAAAATTTAAACAGTTTTGAGAATTCTATATTGAATTACCATCCGGGTACGAGTTATAATCATATTGCGTTAGATTTCATCATCCTTCCTTTCATTTTTTTTCTAACCGAATCCATCTGTAATCCTGCAGGCTGAGACGCCCATTGGAATGCCAATGGTAGCTGCTCTGGGGTTCTATGAAAAGCACGCCGAAAAAAAAGAAATTATCGGCACTCAAAATCTTGCAAGATTCTGAGCTTCATTACCGTCGCCTTTTTGAAGCAGCTCGGGACGGTATTTTAATCCTCGATGCGGAGACCGGGTTGATCATCGACGTCAATCCCTTCCTGATCACCATGTTAGGGTACTCACGGGAAGAGCTCCTGGAAAAGAAACTCTGGGAAGTCGGGGCATTCCAGGATATCGAAGCCAGCAAAAATTCATTCGAGGAATTGCGCAGAAACGAGTATATCCGCTATGATGACCTGCCGCTTAAAGACAGGGACGGCCGCTTGATCCAGGTAGAGTTTATCAGCAACATGTACCTGGTGGGCAATAAGAAAGTCATCCAATGCAATATTCGTGACATCACCCAGCGCAAACGTGACAAAGAAAGACTTGAGTATATCAGCATCCATGATTCGCTTACCGGGGTGTATAACTATACCTTTTTCCAAGAAGAAATGTCACGCCTGGAGCGCGGTCGCCTGTTCCCTGTGAGCATCGTAATGGTGGATGTGGATGGGTTAAAAGCAACCAACGATCAATATGGGCATGCAGCCGGCGATATCCTCTTACGCCGGACAGGCCAGGTGCTGGTCGAGAGCTTTCGCGCTGAAGATGTGGTGGCCAGAATCGGGGGGGATGAGTTTGCGGTGCTGCTGCCCGGCACAGATTCGCCGGCCTTAGAAAAAGCCATGAATCGAGTGAGAGAAATCCTGGCAATGCAAAACAACCTGGTGCCGGGACCTGCGTTGAGCATCTCAGTAGGTGGCGCTACCGGCGAGCAGTCGCTGGTAGATACGCTCAATGCGGCGGACACCTGCATGTATCAGGAAAAACAACAAAAAGGTAGACAAACCGATAAAAAGACATTGTCTAAAGCATAATTAAGTCTAATAATTCGATACCTCGCTCACCTGGAGCGATATCCCACGCGCCACTTTCACCGGTAATCCGCCAGGATATGGGCTTATTCAGACCAGATTAATCTTAAGGTCGTATGATGGGATTTGAACATAAAACCATCTCCGGGTGAACTGATGGCAAACCTTTATTTGCACGAAGTCCATAAATTAGTCAATGACTTGATTGAACAGGAAACCTACGAGCTGGCTTACCAGGTTTCAGGGCATTACATGAATTATTTCAGTGATGGTTATTTGCGCTTCCAGCATTTATGGCTGCCTATCCAGTTGGGTCGTCCCGAGCAAACCCTGGCGCTCATTGAACATTCCCTCGCCACCGAACACTGGTTCTCAACCTGGTTTTTACAGCGCGGCCCTGAGTTTGATAAAATCAAGGACCTGCCGCGCTTTCAAGAGTTGCTTTGTATACTTGAATCGAAAGAAGCTGAATACTGGCAGCATGGGATGATGAAACCCATCACCTGTGTGCCAGAAGATAGTGCAGAACCTTAACCGTGGTTGATAGCCTTACATGGCAATGGCTATAACACCCTCCAGGCAGCCGAACAGTGGTCCTGTGCAGCCAGCCAGGGCTGGCTGTCCACCTTCCCTCTTTCAAACCACCTGGTCGGCAATAGCCTCCATTGGTGGGAAGGACATGCTGAAGCCATAGTAACTGTCGAGACCCAAGTGGTGAAGGTCCTGAAAGACTGCCGGATCGACCAGGACCAGGTGTTACTGGGCGGTTTTTCTAAAGGGGGCGAAGTAGCGACTGTTATGGCCTTAAAAGGTTCGCTGGGAGCCAAAGGCTTTATCACCGTCGGGGAAGGCGGTTACCTGCACCGCCAGCCAGACAGATGGCAGCCTTTGTTGGCTGGCGCACCCCCAGGCAATCGGGGTGTCAGGATATACAGCCCATACGACCTTGAACGCATGAGCTGTTACCTGGATCAGATCCTGCCGTTCTACGAGAAGTATGACATCCAGATCCAGCTTGTGAAGTATGAAGCAGCCGGATATGTTTTTCCTAAGGATTTCGATCAGAAATTCAGTGCAGCCGTGGATTACATCTTCGATAGAACCGGCTAATATTATGCTGCCTGCTTCAAAACTTTATGGATGGCTTCGATGACTTCCTCAACCTGTTCATTGGTCATTTCGGGGTTGATGTCCAGGTGAACTGCCCGGCTGAGCAGGTCAAGGCTGCGCGGGCACATGTCCGGAGAATAGGTGACCTTGCTGGGATGGTTGATCCAGGGACCGCCCCGGTCTGTCCAACTGCGCTGGTTCATGATCGGCGCCCAGTGGTAGTAAACGTGGTAGTCAACCTCATCCGGCGAGAACATCACCCCCGAATCGACCCCTTCGGCGTTCAAAGCCTCTGCTACTCGCCGGGCGGTGGCCGCTTCGGGCATCAACATGACCATGGCAATCGCTGCATCGCCCTCTGCATCATTGATCTTGCGGAATTCAACCCCTTTACTGCGGGCTATCCCGCTTACGCCACCCTTGATGGTGCGCTTGTGATGGCGCATAGTAGACAGCAGGTTATCCAGCCGGCGGAGCTGCACCAGCGCCACTGCCCCCAGCAGCTCGGGCATACGGAAGTTGATCCCCGGCAGGATTTCTTCGGGAGGCAGGTTGTTGCGCATTCCCCCGACCACGTCCTGGTACATCAGCACCCGGCTGTAGACAGACGGGTCATTGGTGATCAGCATGCCGCCTTCGCCGCTGGTGATGATCTTGTTGAACTGCAGGCTAAAGGCGCCTGCGTCGCCCAGGCTGCCCACCCGCGCTCCTTTGAAGCTGGCTCCATTCGCTTGAGCGCTGTCTTCCAGTACTTTTAAACCGTGCTTGCGCGCCACTGCCAGCAGGGCATCCATCTGGCATGGCGCGCCGCGCATGTGCACCGGCAGGATCACCCGCGTGTAGGGGGTGATCTTGCGTTCCACACCCAGCGGGTCGAGCGTCAGCGATTCATCCACCTCCGCCACCACCGGTACTGCCCCCACCGCCACCACCGCCGAAGCGCTGGCGATCCAGGTATAAGCCGGGACGATCACTTCGTCACCCGGCCCGATCCCCAGCCCAACCAGGCCGCACATCAGCGCCGCCGTGCCCGAGGTGACCGCCACGCCATATTGCGTGTTCATGAAGGCGCTGAACGCTTGCTCCAGTATAGCCACTTGCGAAGGGCCAGGGTTGGGGCCATAATAGCGGAAGAGCCGCTTGCTGCGGATCACTTCGAGGACGGCTTGTTCTTCTTCCTCGCCGATCCGCATGCCGCCCGGGTACATCGGCGGGATGGGTTGGGAGACAGCCGGGATCCCCCCATTCACAGCCAAGTTCTGGTTGTCAGATTTTTTCATGATATTTCACCATTTGAAGGATTAGTAGGAACTACAAAGATATTATAATTGACCCGCCATAATTTTACACCTGCCATAAGAGGAGACCCTGAATTGAATCCCATTTTGATCACGGGAACGATTATTGTCACGGCTGCCCTGATGTTTTATTCGGTTTCTGTCATTACCGAGCAACGCCACCAGGTGCTTACTTTACCCATATTGATTACCCGGACGATCGGCGTTGTATTAGACATTACCGCAACCGCCTTTATGATCGCCGGTTCAAGGAACATTCCGTTCACCGTTCACGGGCTATTAGGATATTCTGCCCTGGCAGGCATGCTGGTCGATACCATCCTGGTCTGGCGGCATTGGAAAAGCGCAAAAAACAGCCGAGCTGTTTCTCAACACTTGCGCTGGTACACCCGTTTCGCGTATCTCTGGTGGGTGCTTGCCTACCTGGCAGGGGGTTTGATCGCCGCATTTGTGGTTCACTAGCTCCCCGCCTGTTTTTTCACGATCGTATCTTATGTCCAATCCTACCCCCTACCCTGAGATCAACACCGTGCTCGACCTGCTGCTGGCGGGTGTGCAGACTGTTTTGGGTGACCACTTTATTGGCCTGTACCTGCACGGTTCGCTGGCCAGCGGCGACTACAACCCGCACACCAGCAACATTGATTTCCTGGTAGTCACCCGGGACGAGCTGCCGTTCGAACTGCTCCCTGAGCTGGCTGCCATGCATACCCGCCTCACCGCCAGCGGCCTGAAACCGGCCGCCAAACTGGAAGGTTCTTACATCCCGCTGGATGCCTTGCGCCGCTATGACCCACCCCATGTCGAACACCCGGTTCTACGGGTGGATGGCACTTTCGCTGTGGACGGGCACGGCACGGATTGGATCATCCAGCGTCACTATCTGCGCCAGCAGGGCATCCCAATCATTGGACCGCCGCTGGAGACCCTGATCGACCCGGTGCAGCCCGCTGATTTACTGCGGGCCGTGCTGGGCATTTTACAGGAATGGTGGTCGCCGCCTTTTCCCAACCCAGCCCGCTTTGACAGTCCCGAATACCAGGCTTATGCAGTGCTGACCATGTGCCGGGCGCTCTATACGCTTCAGTTTGCCGATGTCGTCTCAAAACTGACCGCCGCCCGCTGGGCGCAGGCTGCTTTGGGCGACCCGTGGGCAGCTTTGATCGAACGCGCCCTGGCCTGGCAGCCCGGCGCGCTGTTCGACAGCCAGGCGCAAACTTTCGCCTTTATCCAGTTCACCCTCGATCGCAGCCGGGAGTTCGCCACAGATTAATCCACCCGCGGCAGTCCCTGGCGGATGCGCTTCAGCACCTGTTCTTCCGTGTCACCCCACAACCCATCGATCCACCAGGTGGCGCCGGCTTCGATCCATGAAGTAATTTTATCCTTGGCCTGTGTCTGGTCCAACCCGGCTGTTTTGCCCTCCACCACAATATCGAAGGGCGTGGTCAATGTGCGGTTGGCGTCGATATAGGTTTTCATCTGGCGGATGTCTTCCGGCAGCAAATCCACAAATTTTCCATCCGTGTCCATCTTGTGCGGCAGCAG
>Ga0315282_10015874_pt1 | contig 11061 bp, 10 predicted proteins | sample YL17G07_20_MG_FD_203693 | JGI IMG/M metagenome (GOLD analysis project Ga0315282, IMG submission 203693) | Sediment microbial communities from Yellowstone Lake, YNP, Wyoming, USA - YL17G07_20 | ecosystem: Environmental > Aquatic > Freshwater > Lake > Sediment | place: USA: Wyoming | collected...
TAGTCGCAATGGGGAAAGTTCACTATATCGGTTGTTCCAACTTCACGTCAGAACAGGTCGTAGACTTCATGGAGCTTTCCAAAGTGCATGACCTAGTCAGTTTTGCTACACTCCAAGACCCATATAGCCTGGTCAACCGAAGCATCGAATCCAACAAGCTACCCCTACTTCGCAAGTACAGCTTCACAATTATGGCGTATTCTACGCTAGCTGAAGGATTACTATCCGGCAGATATCTGGACGGAGTTCCAGTTGGATCAAGGGCAACATATTCCCAGAGCTTCAAGAAAGCATTATCTGAGAAGAACTTAGACTCCTTGAGAAAACTATCCACTTTAGCCAGCGAGAAGGACATCTCGTTATCCCAACTCGCGATTGCATGGGTACTTCACAAGCAGAGAAAACTTGGCGTCAACATAATTCCGATCATCGGAGTATCAAACAGAGAACAACTACTAGAAAACCTTCAAGCATTAGAAGTCCATCTATCCGAAGATGACATGTCAAAAGCGGAACAGATTGTGCTCCCAATCCAAATCTAACTTTCATCAATGCCCGTTACGAAACGCTGAACATGATTTCATTCAGTTTCACGCAACACTCACATCGGCCTTTCATTGAGGTCGCGATTCTAACTACCGTTTAGTACGGACTGCCTCATTGGTGTGTTATGGATTGCGTTCCAGCGCTTGCAGAATGTCTGCTGTCTTCCTGACTCTTCCAATCCTCTTCAGGACGAACTCGATGGAATTCTTATGGGCTTCCGTGGAACGGTCTGACATGGCGTCTTCAGCGAAGACTTGCTGGTAGCCATACTCATACGCGAACCTTGCGGTGCTTTCCACACCGTATGTCGTTGCAATGCCAGCGAGCACAATTGTGTCAATTCCTCCGCGTCTGAGCCTAAGATCAAGATCGGTGCCGTAGAACGCGCCCCACTGCCTCTTGGTGATTACCACATCAGATGGAGTAGGTCCTAACTCCGGCATTATGTCTGCCCAATCCACAGGCATCTCCCCTCTTGAAGGCATTACAAGGTCAACGATGGGCTGGAGAGCTGTCTCCTTTGAAAAGTAGACATGTACAAGGAAGACAGGCATTTTGTTCTCTCTGAAAGCGTTAGCCAGTTTCACAGCGTTAGATAGTACAGTCTTCGTGTCGTATGGCTCAGTCGACATCGACGTGGTTCCTTTTTGGAGGTCGATGACCACTAAGCCCGTCTTCGCTTTGCTTAGAATCAGGTCGCTCAACTAGGATCGCCCTGCTAACTCACATGCCCTCTTCAATATTTCACGCTACCTTATTTCTGAAGCAGCCCGTCGTATCTCAGGGAAAACGGGCCTATTTGGGTGCTTGAGTTTCAACGGCCTCGGCGGCATACTCGCACTGGTAGGCGGCATAGTCGACTTAGTATCAAAGTGCGTCCGAATGAACTAGATGAAATAGGCAGTAATCGAAAGCAGTCACGCTACACTATCGAAGTCGGTTTTGGACCATCAGAAGAGTTGGGCATCCTCCCTCGAGACATCGTAGCGGGCTACGCCGCCTGCGTTTTTGTCGAGGGACCGGCTGACCAATGTTTCTTCGAACAATTAGCAGAACACTGCGCGAGGCGAGTAGGATCCGAGCCGACTTAAGAGAAAAGAAGATTGGAATCGTGCCAGTAGGAGGAGATAACCTGAGGTTCTTCGTCGAAAAGGAAATGATACTCAAGCGCCTCAACAGGCGCTTTGCGGTCGTAGTTGACAGCGACAAGGCCCACGCGAACGACCAGGTCAGCCAAAAGGTCCTGCGCTGGAAAGAAAAATGCACGAATGAGGGCGGCAAATTCTTCATTCTGCGCAAGCGAGCCATCGAGAATTATCTTCACCCAGCGGCAATCCAGAGAGTTCTAGGAAGAGCAGTCAATGTTGAAGATTTCAACGATGTAAAGGCGCAGATGTCAACAGATTACGATTGGAGCGGCCATTTGAAACCGGTCGTTGAGGCGATGACCGCGGAGGAAATCCTGGAAATGGACCACTATGTCGACGGCGAGGAAAGGCACGAGTTCCTAGAGATAATCGAGAACCTTCTGCAATTGACGGAGGCCTGAGGCATCATGTCATCGAGATGGGGATGCGGAGGAACGTATGGGCGCTTCACTTAACGCAAGACTACTACAGACCCGCCGCCTAGAGGCAGTGGGTCCCTTCGGCCTTATGTTCCGCGGCGGCTGAAGAGTATGTTCGGAAAAGCGAACGTACGTTCGAAAAAACGAACGTATTTAAGCTCGCAAACAAAATAGAATACCATGTCCGAACTCGTGACGTCACGCTCGCTGTGGCTTGTGAAGACGATGCATGGTCATGGACTCGACAAGTGGGTCTATACGAGAGAGATTGCCGAGCTTGCAAAGGTGAGCAGCAGCACTGCCTCCACAGAATGCAGGAAGCTCGCCAAGCAAGGCATACTGCTGCTAAAGGCGGAAGGACGGGAGAAGTCTTACAGAATAAACTTGTCAAATCCTACGGCCAGAAAGTTATATGAGCTGTTCGAGACAGAGAGACGAGAGGGCTTCTACAAAAGCCACCGAAGGCTAGCATGGGCCCTCCAAGATTTCACCAAGCGCGTGCTTGACTTTCTTCCGCAGATCCAGTTCGCTGTTCTGTTCGGGAGTGCTGCGCGCGCACAGCTCACGAAGTCAAGCGACGTGGACTTGCTCGTGATTGCACCCACAATGGAACAGGTGGCATTCAATAAGATAATGAAATCCGTCGACTCGCTGGCAACGGAAACGAGAGCGGCATACGGATTTCCGCTTTCAGGAGTCACCATGACCATGAAGGACTGGGAAACCGCCATTCGCGAAAGGAAACGAATAGCCCAGGATGTGATGCGCGATGGAATCGTGCTATTCGGGGAAGAAAGATACTATTACATACTTTCGAGGGTGATATCGTGATGAAATGGATGCCTACCGGACATAGAAGCAAACCGCCAACTTGGGAAGACTGGCTCAAGAATTCCAACATGTGCGAGCAGTCGCTTAATTATTTTGAGCGGCATTTGCAAGTCAGGCAGTTGGATGAAAGACAGGCGAAAGAAAATGTACTCGGGCACTTGCGAAAAGCTTTCCACAACCTCAGCCTTGCGAATCAGGCTTTTGACTTGAACCAAAACGGCCAACTGAAGACAAAATACACAGGTGAGAATTTCTACGATTGGGTGGTCACGATCAGCTATTACGCTATGTATCAAGCCTCTCTTGCTGCCCTGGCTGCGGTACGTAAGTCGGGTGAAAATCATTCAGCTACAGTGTGCGCACTCATCTACTACTATGTACATAGAAAGAAGCACCTCAATGAACAGTATCTGATTTCTCTTAACAAGATAAAGAGCCTTGCAAACCAAGATATCCAAAAGCTTGTGGACACGCGCTCAGGGCGTGAAAAGGCGTCTTATGACACGAGCTTCGCTACCCAACTCGGACTCGCACAGATTGCGTTTTCCGACGCCAGGGATTTCATCCTGAAGGTCAGGGAGATCCTTGAAGACGGACTTGGCAAAGATTTCCTGAAAGATGTTTAATCCCAGATTTGAAAATCGATGGGGTAGACTGTGGCAGTGAAGATTGTAACCGCGATATTAGCGGGTTCAAATCCCATCGGCCCACGAAAACTTGCTCAAAGCAAACGCTAAAGAGAAACAGAGCCCTCATGACGAAAGAGTGAGGTTCAGAGGAAAAGACTTGTCTTCACTTAACCTGAATGTAGCTCAGACCCACCACGTATACGCAGTGGGTTCCTTCGGCCCCACCATTTGCGTTTCTGTAATCTCGTTCGCAGAGTCATCTGAGTCGCACGGGCAGTGCTGTTCGCTTTCTACTTTAGTCGTTTGAAGCTCCATGTCCCGATTCCGATCATCACAGCTGCGAACCCGGTTAGAATTAGGAAGTTGAGTGCGATGGGCAGTTGGGACGAGCCTAGGATCAATCCTCGAAGGCCGTCTACGGCGTAGGTGACTGGGTCGAGGATTGTGAAGATGAACAGGTATGGTGGCAGGTTCTTGAGAGGGAACAATGCGCCGCTAAAGAAAAACATCGGAAAAACTAGGAAGCTAACGATTAACTGGAACCCTTCTACGCTCTCCATGTTCGAACCGATGATTAGGCCCAAGCTTACAAGCGCCGACGCGAGAACGAACATGAAGACAAACGAGAGAACCACCACGAGGAACGTGTAACTTATCCCAAGGACTAAACCGAACGCGAGCATAGCGCATCCCTGAATCAAGGCGTCCACGCTTCCGCCAACCATTTTCCCCGCAAAAATCGTCGTCCGCGACAGCGGCGCAACTAACACTTCCTTGAAGAAATCTATCTTCTTATCCCAAACAATGTAGAGCCCGAAGAAGACGGACGAGAACAGGATCGACATGGTGAGTATGCCGGGGAAGATGAAGACCTGGTAGTTCACCCCGCCCAGGGATACAGCGGAGCCTAAGCCGCCTCCGAAGACCACAATCCACAATAGGGGTGTGATGAGAGAAGCTACGATGCGCGACTTTTCCCTTGTGAACACCTTAATCTCCCGGTACCAGAGCGCGTAGAATCCCTCAAGCTCGCCCATTCAGCGTCCACTCCTCACTCGGGCGATGCGCTCGAAGACGCCGCCTTCACCCGACTCCTCCCTAATCTCCCGCCCAGTATAATGCAGAAAAACGTCATTCAGCGTGGCTGTGCGAACCTCCACCGAATCCACCGCACCAACCATCCCGAGAATCTCCTGCAAATGTGCGCTGGCATCCTTCACCGTCAACCGCAGAGTACTCCCGGACTGCTCCAAGCTGAGCACGTAATCCAATCCCTTCAGGGCTTCGAGGTTCGGCGACCGGACGCGGAGATTGATAATCTCACCGCCCACCTTCGACTTCAACTCCCGCGGGCTATCCAAAGCAGAAACCTTCCCATGATCAATTATCGCAACCCGATTACACAGCCTATCCGCCTCATCCATGTAATGCGTCGTAATGATAACCGAAACCTTCTCTGACTTGACCAAGTTCTCAATGTAAGCCCAAATGTGCTCACGGGTCTGCGGGTCCAGCCCCAGCGTGGGCTCGTCAAGAAACAGAATGCGCGGGTTATGCAGCAAGCCCCTCGCCAACTCCAGCCTTCTCCGCATCCCGCCGGAATATTTCTTCACAATATCGTCCGCCCGGTCCTGGAGGTCTACTAGGCTGAGGACGTAGTCCATGCGCTTCCGCCGCTCTTCCCTTGGAACCCCGAACATCAACGCGTGCAGGTACAAGTTCTCCCGGCCGGTGAGCACATCATCGCTGCTGGGATCCTGGAATACAATGCCGATCGAACGCCGCACATCCGCAGGGTGCGAAAGAATATCGTACCCATTTACCCGTCCAGTCCCAGAAGTGGGCTTAACAAGCGTGGCGAGCATTGAAAGCGTCGTAGTCTTCCCCGCCCCATTAGGGCCCAGCAGCCCAAAGATTTCACCCTCATCAATGCTCAGGTCCAGCGAATCCACGGCGAGCAAGTCGCCGTAACGCTTCGTCAACCCCTCCGTTTCCACCGCGTGAACCAATGAGCATCAACCTGCCGTCCAACGAACTAGGTTGCGTGTCTTAAATTGACTGAGCTACGGCAGAGAGCTCATATGGCCGATTCAGGCTGAAATGTGCATAGGGCTAAGATGCGAGCTTGAGGAATTACTCTTTTGTAAGTTTGGCTTGGTCAATTATGTTGAGTAGGGTTCCTGGTTTGATTTCCTCCGCGTTGCCGAACGGGTCTGAATCCTACTTGTTGAAGTGCCTTTAGGACGTCACGCCACGAGAGAACTGGCAGCTTAGACGCTGACAGTTACTAGCTCCAGCTGTTCCCAAACACAAGGAGCTTGCGAAGGGCAAACCAGTCTACTTGAGTGATCGAAAGGCGTACTGAGGGCTCTTCATCTTACGAGGAGAGCTGAGCAATGCGCGTGGTTGATTACTCCCAATGAGACACTTCCCATCAATAGTTTTCTGAAACCACTTAATCCACGGGTTCCAATTACGATTAAATCAACACTCCTGTCCTCTGCAAGTTTCACAATACCCTCCACGGCCGAGAAGACGTTATCACGTATCACACTGGTGGCTTCTACACCGTCTGCTTCTGCAAGCTTCACAACTTGGTCGACAATTCCTTTCGCCTCCTTTCGAGCGCTCTCAAAATATTCATGCAACACGTTCCCTGCTCCGAACGTGCCTGCCTGGACAGACGAATAAGTCGGCGTCGGGATGACATGGCATACAATTAATTCCGCTCCGAACTTCTTCGCTAACGCGACAGCGACCTTGGCTGCGCGAGCGCCGTCATCTGAACCGTCAACAGCTACCAGCATCCGCTTGAATCCTTCACTTGGCAAATTGATCCCTCAGCTGACAGATTGGGTAAGTATACAGAACCGGAAACTCGCCTTCCAGGCCGATACAGATTTCATGTTCGTGAACAACCTGCAATGACTTAATCTCTTCCTAGAGTTAAGGCTCATTGCCTTCGCCTTCTTCCTCCGAATACTATCCGCAAGACAAGGTCGGTTAAGCGGCGCGTCTAGCTTTTCTTAAACAGAAACCATCCATTAGCCGTAAATAGTTCGTGTTTCAAACAATTCGATTGGCAAAGGAAAATGCAAGCAAGCACTATACGGTCTACTGTAGGAGAGTGCGCACACGAAATTCTAGACGGCGTCCCCATGGTCTTCCGGGTGATTCGAGCCGAGTTGCGAAAGTACGGTGCCAAGGAAATGTCTGTGCCGCAATATCGAACGTTGGCTTTTGTGTACAGAAACGAGGGCGCATCGCTATCCGAAGTATGCGACCACATTGGATTAACCCTTCCAACCATGTCAGCGCTAGTTGACGGATTGGTTGCTCGTGGATTGGTCAACCGCCCGTGAGGATCGACGACGCATGACACTGACTCTTACAGAGCCTGGGCGCGCCAGACTTCAATCTGCGCGTGCGGCGACCATGGCATACTTGGAAGAGAGGCTCCGCCAGCTTTCTGCATCTGACCGCGCCACTATTACACTGGCCATGCGAATGCTTAGAGAACTCTTTACGGGAGAGAAGAATTCTGCAAAGAACTGAGTGGGTAGCTCAACAAGAGGCCAAAGGTGGCTCGATACTTCAAACACAGTCGCTCACCAAACGTTTCGGCGATCTTATCGCTGTTAACGAATTGACAATCTCTATCGAGCCTGGTGAAATCTTCGGATTGGTTGGCCCCAACGGAGCAGGTAAGACTACCGTAATCAAAATGCTTACAACTTTACTGCCTCCAACCGCTGGAAATGCTTCTGTGGACGGCCACAGTATTACCCGTGAAGCGGTGGGAGTGAGGAGAGTAATCGGGTATGTTCCACAGTTTCTCTCGGCCGACGGCGCCCTAACAGGCTACGAGAATCTGTTAATCTTCTCTAAACTCTACGATATCCCACGCCAAGAACGCAAACAACGAATTAGCGATGTTCTCAACTTCATGGGACTATCAGGGTTCTCAAATAAGCTTGTGCGAACATATTCCGGCGGCATGATTAGGCGGCTGGAAATCGCGCAAGCCATGCTACATAGACCCAAAGTCCTATTCTTAGACGAACCTACCATAGGCTTAGATCCGGTGGCTCGCAAGGCAGTATGGCAACACCTTCAACAACTGCGAGCGGATTACGGGACGACCCTATTTCTAACCACGCATTACATGGACGAGGCTGACCTACTGTGTGGTCGCATTGCAATAATGCATCTTGGCAAAGTCGCTGCGATCGGTAGTCCGTCCGAACTGAAGTCGTCTGTCGGAGATGATGCCACACTGGATGATGTATTTGCATACTACTCGGGCGCTGAGGTTGACTCAGGCGGAGGTTATCGTGAGACATCGAGAGTAAGGCGAATAGCAAGGAGGGTGGGTTAATGCAAAGGCTCGGAATCATCGACTATTTTGGCGTCATAACTAATTTCATAGGGAAAACCCTGACAATCGCTGAACTGGAAGCTCGCAAGCTTCATCACGACTTCACCGAACTGCTAACCCGTGCGGTGCAACCGGCTCTCTGGCTGTTAATTTTCGGGGAGGTATTGGCTCAGGTCAGGGCCATCCCAACCGGCAACCTGCCGTACATTGATTTCATGGCTCCTGGAATCTTAGCACAAAGCGTCCTCTTCATCGCCATCTTCTACGGCATAGCGATCATTTGGGAACGTGATCTTGGTATCGTTCACAAATTCTTGGCCACACCGACCCCTCGATCAGCATTAGTTCTCGGAAAAGCGCTTTCCGCGGGAGAACGAGGCCTAGCTCAGGCAGCTATCGTCTACGCTCTCGCTCTTGCCCTCGGTGTCCACTTGAGTTGGAACATTATTTCGCTCCTATTGGTTGTGGTGGTCGTAATTCTGGGGGCCGCTTTATTCTCCACGTTCTCTTTGATCATAGCATGCTTGGTGAAAACACGCGAGCGATTCATGGGAATAGGCCAAATTCTTACCATGCCACTCTTCTTTGCAAGCAATGCGATTTATCCGATCTCGATAATGCCAAGCTGGCTGCAGGCCGTTTCCCAAGTTAACCCATTAACCTATGAGACTGACGCACTGCGGGCATTAATGCTCAGCAACGGACCCACCGTGTACGGAGTGCCCTTCGACCTACTATTCCTAGTGGTTGCCACCGCGGTGAACGTTGCCATCGGCGCCAAACTGTACCCGAGGGTTGTCATCTAGGGCAATGACGGTGGATGGCAAGTGTTACCGGTCAATGAGATAGGCAGGAAGCTGCGCTTGGCAGGGAGGCTGAACAGCAGGCCACTTTGCGTCTACGGCTCAAGAATAATCCCGACGGGAGTAGCCACCGATCTGAGTGGTCTGCGACACTTCGCAGAAGAAGTGTTGCCTAACCTCAAATAACAATAACCTATCCAAGAAGCTTCGCAATTAGGCGTACGTCGATGGAATACAAGTGGAAGGCCTTCTCGGTAACCTCCGTCGGTTCCCTGATGTCGGCAGTCGACAGCACAATCGTTCTCTTGGCCCTAGTTCCCATTGCTGAAGAGCTCAGCTCAGATTACGTGACAATGGTCTGGGTCGTGATCGCATACATTCTAGCAAACACAGCCCTAGTTCTAAGCCTGGGCCGCCTAGCGGACATGTATGGGAGAAAGAGGATGTACAATTTCGGCTTTGTTATCTTCATTGTAGGTTCGGCGTTGTGCGGTCTTGCTGCCAGTGGCTTGACACTTGTGGGGTTTAGGGCCCTGCAGGGCGTGGGTGCCGCGTTACTCGCCGCAAACTCCTTCGCCATATTGTCCGAAGCCTTCCCAAAGAATGAGAGAGGTAGGGCATTCGGTGGGAGCTCTATTGTCTGGGGTTCAGGGACAATTCTGGGAATAATTCTCGGGGGCGTGATCATCACCTACACAAGCTGGCGTCTCATTTTCCTGATTAACGTCCCGATAGGGGCATTTGGCACGTTTTGGGCATATAGAACGCTGAGAGTCGTTAAGAACAATGCGAGGAAGCGGTCTTTCGATTTCCCTGCAACGTTGACGTTCACGCTTGGCTTAGTTGCTCTACTGCTGGGGGTTACTTGGGGAATCATCTATTCATGGACAAGTCTAACGACCCTTGTTTCAATCGCCGTTTCACCATTTTTCTTCCTGTTCTTCGTTTACTGGGAGACGAAACGCAGCAAGGATCCGGTGGTAGATTTCTCCTTCTTCAGGAACAGAGTCTTCACGCTCTCGATCATCACAGCTATGATTCAGTCGCTAGCATTGTTCAGCGTCAACTTTCTACTGATCTTCTACCTTGAAGGCATAGCTGGGCTTTCCATTCTCACCGCGTCGTATCTGATAATTCCGATGGCGCTAGCATCATCCATCATCGGCCCATTCGCGGGTGTGCTTTCCGACCGATTCGGTGCGAGAATCATAGCTTCAATTGGTTTGCTTGCGCAGATGATTGTTCTCCTTCTGCTGAGCAGGCTGACGGCAAATACCTCGCTACTACAAGTCGGGGTAATCGAAGCCTTGTACGGCGTTGGAAGCGGCCTCTTCTGGCCAGCGAACACTAGCGCGATAATGGCATCCTCTCCTCCCGAAAGTTACGGAGTGGCGTCAGGCATCATGAACACATTTCGAAACAGCGGTATGGTGATGAGCTTCGCACTTGCGCTGACGGCTCTGACTGGCGCAATTCCGACGTACGTAATCTATCAGCTATTCATAGGAACCTTTTCTGGAACGCTAGGACCCAACTATGCAACCGCCTACCTTGCGGGGCAAAGTTTCGCATTCGAACTCTCCGCAGGCCTGCTAATATTGGCAGCGGTCTTCTCGCTAGCAAGGGGCAAGGAGACAAGGCAGGTTGCATCAGTCTCCAAGGTGTAACTCATGGAGCTTGGACGAGGCATCCACCTGATACCCAAGATAAGAGGAGCAAACACCTACGCAGTCTTGGAAGAGCCTCGGGCTGGAGCAGGCGGCCACCTAACACTGATTGATACTGGAATGCCAGGGAACGCTACAAGGATAGTAGACTTTCTTAAGTCGCTGGGGAAAGAGCAGACAGCCAGTTGCACCATTATACTCACACATCCAGACATAGACCATTCTGGGAGCGTTGCAGAACTCAAAGAGCAGCTGGGAAACGTGAAGGTAGCAATTCATGAAGCCGACGCTCCACGCCTTACCGGAGAAAAGCCCCTCAAAGAAGTGCGAGGACTTGCCGGCCCCTTATTCAAGGCGCTGTCTCCATTCATGAAGTTCAAGCCTGTGAAGCCAGATGTTCTACTCAAAGATGGAGAACAAGTGGACGGACTAAGTGTGATTCATACTCCTGGCCACACGCAAGGTAGCATATGCTTGTATAGTGAAAGCTTGAAAGCCATGTTCGTAGGCGACGCTCTTAGAACTGACAAGAACAGAATGCCTAGACTTCCTTCGGCTGCCATGACATTCAACATTGGAGAGGCGAAGAATTCCATAAGAAAGATTGGAAAGATTGCGTCCTATGAATTCGAGCTCTTGC
>Ga0315282_10015875_pt1 | contig 11060 bp, 6 predicted proteins | sample YL17G07_20_MG_FD_203693 | JGI IMG/M metagenome (GOLD analysis project Ga0315282, IMG submission 203693) | Sediment microbial communities from Yellowstone Lake, YNP, Wyoming, USA - YL17G07_20 | ecosystem: Environmental > Aquatic > Freshwater > Lake > Sediment | place: USA: Wyoming | collected...
GCGAGACCATGATGTCGCGGGCCTATGCCCTGCGGCGGCTGGCGGAACGATTCCCTCCTGAGGTCGAACCGGAACTGGGCCGCGAGGACCGGCAGCTCCTGAGGAACCTGCACCGGGCGCATGCCGCGGTCCTGGCACAGCACGCGGCTGAAATCGAGCGCCTGTTGAACCCGGTGCTCGGCGCCCTGGGCGGCTCCGCCAGCGGCGCGCCACCGGGCGGGACCTCTTTTGATTCCTGGCAGCTCGCCACCGAGGAGTTGTTCCGGGCGGCGCGCCATGTCGAAACGCTCCTGGCGGAAATCCTGGCGGTAGCGCCGGCCAGGACTGCCAGCTCGGAACTCCCCTCGCAACTCCTGTTCAGCCTGGCGCAACTGCGAGCGAGCTCGGAGGCTTGCGAGCGCCTCACCGCGCAAGGGTTGGGAGGGAAGGACAGGTGAGTGCCCGCCGCTTTCTGCCTGCCCTGGCGTGCCTGGCGGCTCTGGCGCCCCTCTCGGCTCAGCACGCCACACATCTGTCCGGCTTGATCCTGGATGCCTCCGGCGCAACGGTTCCGGGCGCTCTGGTCAGCGTGGTGAATGAAGAGACCGGTTTCCGGCGCGCAACACAGTCGCAACCGGATGGCGGCTATATCGTGGCCTCGCTCGAGCCCGGCGTTTACAAGGTCACGGTCCGCAAAGAGGGATTCCGGGCAGTGGTTCGCTTCGGAGTCAGACTGGAGGTGTCGCAAGCGGCGCGGGTGGACTTCACTTTGGCTCTGGGAAGCATGCAGGAGGTCATTGTGGTGGAGGGCGCTGCCCCGCCACTCAACAGCGAAGATGCCTCCCTCGGCGCCCAGGTCGCTCGTGAGGAGATCGAGCGCCTGCCTTTGAACGGGCGCGGCCTGCTGAGTCTGCTCGAGCTGGCGCCCGGCACGATTGTCACCCCGGCCACCCGGGGCGAGGCTGGCCAGTTCACCGCCAACGGACAAAGGCCCAACACGCACTACTTCACCGTGGACGGCGTGAGCGCCAACACCGGAGTGAGTGGCGGCGGTTTGCCTGCCCAGTCCACCGGCGGGGCCCTGCCGGGCATGACCGCTTTCGGAAGTCTGCACAGCCTGATCTCGCTGGAAGCGTTGCAGGAGTTCCGCGTGCAGACCTCCACCGCGACGCCGGAGTTTGGCAGGTTGCCTGGGGCGCAAGTGTCGCTGAGCAGCCGCTCGGGGTCCAATCAGCTTCACGCCTCTCTGCTTTACTATTTCCGGCATGAACGGCTGGATGCGAACGACTGGTTTGCGAACCGGCACGGGGACGGGCGCGCGGCGTTGCGGGTGAACGATTTCGGCGGCACGCTGGGAGGCCCCATCCGGCGCAACCGCACCTTCTTTTTCCTGTCCTACGAAGGCATGCGGCTGCGCCAGCCCTTTGCCTGGCGCTCACCGGTTCCCTCGCTGCCCGCCAGGGAGAGCGCGCCAGACTGGGTGCAGCTCTTGTTGAACCTGTTCCCGGCGCCCAACGGTCCGGAACTCGGGCCGGACCTGGCCGAGTGGACCGGGCGGAATCACAGGCCCTCCCGGCTCGAGGTCGGCAGCCTGCGGCTCGATCATGCCGTGACGCCCCGCATCACCGCCTTTGGCCGCTACAATGACTCCCCCTCGACCAGTGAATTCGGCAGCACCCAGGTCAGTCTGTTGAACCTTCGCTCCAGAGGCCTCACCTTCGGACTCAATCTGCGCGTCCGGCCCGAGGTGATCTTGGATCTGCGCATGAATGCCTCCAGCGCCAGCGCTGATTCCCTGTGGAGCCAAACCAACCCGCAGGCCTATCCGGCCTGCTACCTGGAACCCGTCACTTCTCATCTGCTCGGCCTTCAAGGCGCTTGTGACTACTTGCTTCGATTCTCAATCGCAGGCGTCGGACAACTGACCTGGGGGCGCGAAGGCAAGAGGGCGCAGGCGCAACTCCAGCTTCTCCAGACCGCCAGCTTGAATCGCGGCGCTCATTCTGTCCGGCTGGGCGCAGATTACCGGCGTCTGGCGCCCACCCGCCAGGACGCCACCGCCACCCTCAGCGTCATCGCGGAGAGCCTCGAAGACCTCAGCGCCGGGCGCAATCTCTGGATCGCGAATTCCGGACCACAGGCCGGCGCCACCGTGCTGAAGGAAACCTCTCTATTCGCACAAGACACCTGGCGAGCCGCACCCCGCCTGACCGCCACCTATGGGCTGCGTTGGGAGTTCAGCTCGGCTTCATTGCCGAGCCAGCCTGCCTACTACTTGGATCCGTTGGAGGGCTACGCCGTGACAGCCCGGCGGTCCCTGTGGCCGCCTGCACATAGGAACTTCGCGCCCCGTGTCGGCCTGGCTTACCGGCCGGCGGCCGAAGGGCGGACAGTCGTGCGAGCCGGCCTGGGACTGTATTACGACTCGAGTCTCAGCTTCGCCACGGATCAGATCAATGGCGGCCCGTTCAACCTCTGGCAATACGGGAACCCCAAGTATGCGCCCTTCCCCATGCTCTTGAGTTACGGCTTCATGCCGGATCTGCGTCTGCCCTTCGTGCTGCATTCGAGCGTCTCCGTCCAGCACGCCTTCGGCGACCGCGAGGTGGTATCCGTTGGTTATGTGGGTGCGGTGGGCCATCGTCTGGTTCGGCGCGAAATGGGCGGCACCGGCAGTAGTGAGCTGGTCTGGCTGGCGCTGGCGACCAATCACGGCTCCTCCGGCTACCACGGACTCCAGCTTCAGTACCGCAGACGCCTGGCGCGCAACTTCCAAGCCCTCCTCTCCTACGCCTGGTCACACTCCATCGACGACAGCTCGTCGGATTCAGTGCTCTACTGGGCCGGGTCGGGACTGCACCGGGCTTCAGACCGCGGCTCCTCCGATTTTGATGTGCGTCAGGCGCTCACCGCAGCATTCACCTATGAGATCCGGTCCAGCCCCCCGGTGACCCGGCTCACTCGATTCTTGTGCAACTGGGCCATGGACGGGATGTTTCGCGCACGCACTGGTTTTCCGATCAACGTGCTTGACGCCGAGTTTTTCAGGGGGGTGAGTTTCACCAACGCATTCCGGCCCGATCTGGTAGCTGGCCAGCCGGTCTGGATCACCGACCATTCCGCGCCGGGAGGAAGGCGTCTCAACCGCGCCGCCTTTCAGGCGGCTCCCGATTCCGTCCAAGGCAGCCTGGGGCGCAACGCCATCAGTGGTTTCGGGATGTCCCAGCTTGACCTGGCCCTGCGGCGGGAATTCTCTGTGGGAGGGCAGCGGTTTCTACAGCTACGGCTGGAAGCCTTCAACGCGTTGAACCAGGCTAACTTCGCCGACCCAGTCAGGTTCCTTGTCAGCCCGCTGTTTGGCCACTCCACCTCGACGCTGAACCTCATGCTCGGCACCGGCAGCCCGGGCAGCGGATTGGCGCCCATGTTTCAGACCGGCGGCGCCAGATCCCTGCAAGTTGCGCTACGATTCAGGTTCTAGCGAGGTCTCCCAGTTCAAGCCGGCCGGACTTCCTCACCGCAGAGACGCTGGGAGCGCAGAGGTTACGCGACAACATGGAACCAACAGCACGCAATTACACCCTTATTTCTCTTCTCGCCGTTCTTTTCGCTGCCGGCGCCAGCAGCCAGCCGCAGCCTGCCGGACAGCGCGTGAAGTTCGCGGGCGCCCGCTCGTCTGCTTACGGCATCCGGCCGTTCCCAACCCCCGAAGGCTGGGGCAACGCCCTGAAGACTATGGCAGGCTACTTCCCCGGCTCGACGCCGGTTGGCGTCTGGATCGTGGGCAGATTGCATGGACGCTCCACAGGCATCTCGCTTGAGTTCCCGCGTCCCAACGACGAGGTGGACTACGGGCCGCTGTTCAACTTCCTGGACACCGACAAGCACGAGCCGTTTCTGAACTACTTCGACGCCAACGGCATCAAGGTTTTTCTCCAGATCGAGCCCGGCTTCGCCGACCCCGAGAGGTGTATCGACCTGGTCCTCAAGCAATACAAGCACCATCCCAGCGTGATCGGCTGGGGTATTGACATCGAGTGGTTTCAGAATGCCAAGACCGACGCACCCAACGGGCTGGCCACCGACGCCCTGGTCAAAGCCTGGGACGCTAAGGTGAAGTCGCACAATCCCAAGTACCGGATCTTCGTCAAGCACTTCCGCATCCGCGATCTGCCCCCCACTTACCGAGGGGATGTGGTCTTCGTCGACGACAGCCAGCAGTTCCGCGACGTTGACAGCTTTCTCAAGGAGTACAAGGAGTTTGCCGACTTCTTCTACCCGAGCACGGTGGTGTTCCAGATCGGATATCGCGCCGACAAGAAGTGGTGGGGCAGCGTCGAGGCCCCGATTCCCAAGACGCTCGGTGACAAGCTGGCCGCGCAAACCCGGCAAGACTGCGGCATCGTGTGGGTCGACTTCAGCCTGCGGGATGTCTTGCCCACCAACTGACCGGCCAGACTCCATCATCGTGCTAAAATCCTTTGAACCTGGATGATGATCGGAGCTGTGGACATCGGCGGAACCAAGATCGCCGCCGCCTTGGTGAGCCAGGACGGCCGGATCGCGAGCCGCGTGGAATGCCCGACTGCGCCCGAGCAGGGCTTCCCTCCGGCGATCGCTCGGGTGAAGCAGATGCTGCGCGAGGCGGCACGCCGCCTGCACGGCCAGTTCATGGGGATCGGCGTCGCATGCACCGGCCCCGTCGACCCGTTCACCGGGGTCATCGGGGAGGTGGGCACCTTGCCGGGCTGGCAAGGCGCCAACCTGGTCGAGGAGCTGGGCCGCGAATTCGGCGTACCTGTCGCCGTCGAGAATGACGCCGACGCGGCCGCGCTGGCCGAGGCAAGCTGGGGCGCCGCCAAAGGCAAGAGCCGCTTCATCTACGTCACCGTCGGGACCGGCATCGGCGGCGGCATCGTTCTCTCGGGAGAGCTTTACCGCGGCGTCGCCGGCGCCCATCCCGAACTCGGCCATCAGGTCATCGACCCTTCCGGGCCGCTCTGCTACTGCGGCGCCCGTGGCTGCTGGGAGAGCCTCGCCAGCGGGCCGGCCATGGTCGCGTGGCTCAACGAGCAGCGCCCTGATGGCCCCGAGTTGAGCGCCGCGGCCATCTGCGCCCTGGCGGAGCGTGGGGATGCGCTGGCGCTGCGCGCCGTAGAACGCGAAGGATACTACCTGGGGCTTGGTCTCGCCAACCTGGTCACGCTCTTCACTCCGGATATCATCGCCTTGGGCGGCGGCGTCATGCGGAGCAGCTATCTCTTCCTCGAGCGCGCACGCGAAGTGGTCCGGCAGATCTGCACCCAGGTGCCCGCAGAAAAGACCGAGATCGCCTTGGCTTCCCTCGGACAGGACACCGGCTTGGCCGGTGCGGCCCGTGCCTGGCTGCACCGCTACCAGCCAAAAGGAGCATCGCATGCCGAGCCATGAGGGCGTGATTGAAGGCGGATACTTGCGCGACATCCTGGACCAGCCCAGCGCGCTGGAGGATACGCTGGCCGGCCTGGCGGAATCCCCGGCCCTAGCGGGCGCGGCGCGGCGGCTCGCCAACGGCGAATTCCAACGCATCGTGCTGACGGGGATGGGGTCTTCCTTCCATGCCCTGCACCCGTTGAACCTCCAGTTCTTGAATCATGGCTGGACCAGCATCATGCTGGAGACCTCCGAGCTGGTCCACTACGCGCCGCGGATTCTGGGTCCCGCCACGCTGCTGATCGCCGTTTCGCAATCCGGCAGAAGCGCCGAGATCCTGCGCCTGCTCGAAACCAGACAAAGCGGGTGTCTGACCATCGCCATCACCAACACGCCGGATTCGCCGTTGGCCCTGCGCTCCGGCGCGCAAGTTCTGACCCGCGCCGGCGCCGAATTCACCGTCTCATGCAAAACCTACGTCGCCGCCCTTATGGCCCTGGCATGGACCGCTGATCTTCTAACCCATCGGGACCCCGGCCAGACCAGGCGCGAGCTGGCCCAAGCCGCTCCCGCGGTGGCCGCGTACCTGAGCCACTGGAAGGCTCATGTCCGGGAGCTGGAAACCGAACTGGCAGGCGTCCGGCGCCTGTTTGTCCTCGGGCGTGGACCGTCGCTCGCCTCGACGGGCACTGCTGGGTTGATTATCAAAGAGTCGGCCCACTTCCACGCGGAAGGGATGAGCGCCCCAGCTTTCCGCCACGGACCGTTTGAGTTGCTGAGCGGCGACTTGTTTGCTCTGGTCTTTTCCGGAGATCCACTGACCGCGGAACTCAATAAAAGGCTGGTGGGGGACATCCTGAGAGAAGGCGGCCGGGCCGCCTTGGCGGGAGAGAGCGCGGCCCCAGGGGTATTCCGGCTCCCGCAGGCGCCGGCCGCCGTCCGTCCGATCCTCGAGATCTTGCCGGTCGAGATGCTCACACTGGCTCTGGCCGCCATGGCCGGCCGCGAGGCCGGAAGGTTCGAGCGCGCGTCCAAAATCACAGTCATCGAGTAACTCGGGTGAAACGCAGTTACTATCTTGTCGGCCTGGTCTTCCTGATCTTCTTCGTGATCTCTCTGCTCACCAACATCCTGGGGCCGATCATCCCGGATATTATCGATAGCTTCAAGCTGAGTCTGACGGCCGCCGCTCTGTTGCCCTTCTCCTTCTTCATCGCCTACGGCGTGATGTCTATCCCCGCCGGGATGCTCATCGAGGCGTACCGGGAGAAGCGCATCATCCTCGGCGCCTTCCTGTCCGCGTTTGTGGCCGCCCTGGCCTTCGCCCTGGCGCCTGTTTATTTGACCGCCATCGTCTCCCTGTTCGTGATCGGGGCGGCCATGGCGATGCTCCAGGTGGCCATCAACCCCCTGCTGCGAGTGGCGGGCGGCGAGGAGAATTTCGCGTTCAACTCGGCCTTCGCCCAGTTGATCTTCGGTTCGGCTTCCTTCCTGAGCCCGCGGATCTACTCCTATATGGTCACCCGCACCGATGTGGACCGCGCCAGCGGCAGACCCGCCTGGATTTCGCTGTATTGGATCTTCGCCGCAGTGACCCTGCTGATGATCGTGCTGATCTCCGCCAGCAGGTTCCCCAGGGTCGAGCGCACCCGGCAAGAGCGGGTCGGAAGCTGGGCCACGCACCGCAGGCTGTTCAGACGGCCGGTGGTTCTGCTGTATTTCACGAGCGTGTTCGCGTACGTCGGCGCCGAGCAGGGCGCCGCGGACTGGATGTCCAAGTTCCTGGCGGTGTATCACCACTACGACCCGCAGACCACCGGCGCCAACGCGGTGTCCTGGTTCTGGGGCTTGCTGACAGCGGGCTGCCTGCTCGGGCTGCTACTTCTCAAGCTGTTCGACAGCCGAAAGGTCCTGCTGGCTTTCACCGTGGCGGCCATGGCCAGTCTCACCGCGGCGTTGTTCGGATCCGGGCACATCGCATTGCTGGCGTTTCCCCTGGTCGGCTTCTTTGCTTCCCTGATGTGGCCGATCATCGTCTCACTGGCGCTGAATTCGGTGGATGAATTCCATGGCGCGCTCTCAGGCATCCTGTGTACTGCCATCGCGGGAGGCGCCATCGTGCCGCTGGTGATCGGCAAAATCGGGGATCACGCCGGCCTGCGACTCGGAATGTCGTTTCTCTACCTGGTGTTCGGATGGGTGTCAAGCGTCAGCTTCTGGGCCAGGCCGATCATCACCAACAAAACCATCGCGGCGACCAGCACCAATTGACCTCCCTCCCGCCGCCGTCGAGTATGATCGATAGCAGACAGCCCCGAAATAAGGGGTCACAAAAGGAGACTGGAGCTATGCAGAAGATAGCGGGTTCGATGCTTCTATTCGGGCTGATGGCGGGCGCCACAGCCAGCGCCGCGGAATCGCAGCCTGGACCCAGGATGTTGCTGCGCGACGGGTGGGTGATCCAGTCCTCGGCCTACGTTCGGGAAACGGGAGCGGCCATTTCCAGTCCGCAATTCAAGCCCAGGGGCTGGTATCGCTCGACACTGCCTTCGACGGTGGTAAACACTCTGGTCAGGAACAGAGTCTATCCCGATCCCTATTTCGGAATGAACGTGCGCTCCATTTCCGGCGCCGCCTATCCCATCGCGGAGAACTTCTCGAACATCCCCATGCTTCCGGAGAGCCCGTTCCGCCACTCCTGGTGGTACCGGACGAACTTCCGGATGCCTGAGGAGTTTCGTGGCAAGACCGTGTGGCTGCACTTCGACGGGATCAATTTCCGGGCAAACGTCTGGCTGAACGGGCGCCAGATCGCCTCGGCGGACAAGATGGCGGGCGCCTGGCGGCTGTTTGAATTCAACGTGACCCAGGCCGCTGAACCGGGCGGCGCCAACTCGCTGGCAGTCGAAGTTTTCGCGCCCGAGCCGGAGGACCTGGCCATCACCTTCGTGGATTGGAACCCGCAGCCGCCGGACAAAAACATGGGCCTTTGGCGCGACGTCTACCTGACTGCCACCGGACCCGTGGCACTGCGGTTCCCGCAAGTGATCACCCGCCTGAACCTGCCCTCCACAGACCGAGCTGAGTTGACCGTCACCGCCGAACTGACCAATGCAACCAGCCGCCCAGTCGAGGGCACGCTGAAAGGGCGCATCGAAAAGATCGAGTTCTCGCAGCCGGTTCAGCTCGCGGCCAGCGAAACGCGAGTGGTGACCTTCGCGCCGGAGGCCTTCCCGCAGCTCCGGGTCGCCGGCCCGCGCTTGTGGTGGCCCGCGCAAGTCGGGCCGCAGAACCTGTATCCGCTGGAGCTCGAGTTCCAGAGCGGTGGCCGCGTTTCCGATCAGGCCGCCATCCGCTTCGGCATCCGCGAGGTCACCTCCGAGATCGACTCGCAAGGCCACCGCGTGTTCCGGATCAACGGCCAGAACATCCTGATCCGCGGCGCCGGCTATACCTTCGACATGCTGCTGCGGGCGTCACCCGAGCGGCAGGAAGCCGAAATAAAATACGTCCGCTACATGAACCTGAACGCCGTGCGGCTGGAGGGCAAGCTCGAAGATGAGCACTTCCTCGGGCTGTGCGACCAGTACGGCATCCTGGTTCTGGCCGGCTGGTGCTGCTGCGATCACTGGGAGCGATGGGCCGCCTGGGACCAGGAGGATCACACCATTTCCGCCGAGTCGCTGAAGGACCAGATCCGGCGGCTGCGAAGCCACCCTTCGGTGATCAACTGGATGAACGGGAGCGACGGCCCGCCGCCGCCCGAGGTCGAGAAAAGGTACGTCCAGATCCTGAAAGAGTACAACTGGCCGAACCCCTTCCAGTCTTCCGCCACCCAGAAACCCACCACCGTGACCGGCCCCACCGGCGTCAAGATGACCGGGCCTTACGAGTACGTGGCGCCCTCCTACTGGCTGCTCGACAAGACTCGCGGGGGCGCGCACGGGTTCAACACCGAAACCGGACCCGGCCCCGCCGTGCCCCCGATCGAGAGCTTGCGCCGGATGCTTCCGGAGGACCACCTCTGGCCCATCGACTCCTACTGGGACTTTCACGCCGGCGGCGGGCCTTTCCGCAACCTCAAGGTCTTCACCGAGGCCTTGAATGCGCGCTACGGGACCGCCACCAGCCTCGAAGACTACGCTCGCAAGGCGCAGGTCATCGCTTACGAGGGACACCGCGCCATGTTCGAGGCCTTTGGCCGCAACAAGTATGTTTCCACCGGCGTGATCCAGTGGATGCTGAACAACGCCTGGCCTTCCATGATCTGGCACCTCTACGATTACTACCTGCGGCCCGGAGGATCGTATTTCGGCGCCAAGAAAGGCTGCGAGCTGCTGCACGTCCAGTACTCCTATGACGACCGCTCGATCGTGGTGGTCAACTCCTACTACCAGGCCTTTCCGCGCACCAAAGTGACGGCCAGGGTCTACAACCTGGACATGACCGAAAAGTTCTCGCGGGAGGCCGTGCTCGAGGCCGCCCCGGACAGCAGCACCCGGGTTTTCGTCATCCCGGAGATCGCGGGGCTCACGGCCACCTACTTCGTCCGCCTGGCGCTCGAGGATTCCGCCGGCAAGACCCTCGGCTCGAACTTCTACTGGCTCTCAACAAAGCCCGAAGTGCTCGACTGGGACAAATCCGACTGGTATCACACGCCCACCCGATCGTTCGCCGATTTCACCGCGCTCCAGGGCCTTCCGCAGGTGGATTTGAAGCTGACCAGCGCATCCGAAACGCAGGGGAGCGAGGGCCGGACACGCGTCACCGTCGTGAACCCCGGTCGCAGCCTCGCGTTCTTCATTCGCCTCAAGGTGAACAAGAGCTCCGACGGCGAGGAGATCCTGCCCGTCCTTTGGGAGGACAACTATTTCTCTTTGCTGCCGGGCGAGCGGCGGGAGATCGCGGCCAGCTACCGGACGCGCGATCTGGGCAGAGCCAAGCCCGTTGTGGAACTCCAGGGCTGGAACGTGAAGGGGAGAACCTGGTAGGCCGGAAGCACGCCTTCGCCGGCGGCGTGCCCGCCTTCAGAACCTCACCTCCAACTTCTCACCCGGGACGTGCCTCACTTCGAACCTGGCCAGCTTTGTCTCCGGCGTCCACTCGAAAGGCACGCTCTCGCCCCGCCCGTTGGTCACCGTCTTGACCGCTCGCGGGCTGTAAACCGCGAAGCGGATCACGGCTCCCTCGGCGGCCTCCACCGATAACTGCAACCGCCGGGAGCCCTTGTCGAAGGTCTCCGCGGCTGGTTTTCGGGCTCCCAGTGCGTACAGCAGCCGTGGGCTCGCCGGCTTCGGCGCCAGCATCACATGCCGGTAAGCGCCCGCGCCAAGTTCGATTTTCAAAGAGCCTTCCGTGGCTTCCAGAAGCCGCTCCGCCAGCGGCTCGCAGGCCAGCCAGTCCTTGGCAAGCGGCACTTCGGCCCTCACCGCGGAGTCGCGCGTGTTGATTAAAGTCGCCAGCATCGCCCCGCCCCGCTCGACTAGGTTGGTCATGACTTCGGGCGGGCTGGCCTTCAACCGCTCCTGCCCGCTGATGCCGAGATGCCAGGCGCCCCTGCCGTCGTCGAAGGAGCGGAACACGTCGAAGTCGTCGAATGCTTTCCGCGGCTCGAAGCGCGGCCGCTCGTAGTACTGCGGCAGGAAATTGATCAGGGTCGCGAACGACGC
>Ga0315282_10015876_pt1 | contig 11060 bp, 9 predicted proteins | sample YL17G07_20_MG_FD_203693 | JGI IMG/M metagenome (GOLD analysis project Ga0315282, IMG submission 203693) | Sediment microbial communities from Yellowstone Lake, YNP, Wyoming, USA - YL17G07_20 | ecosystem: Environmental > Aquatic > Freshwater > Lake > Sediment | place: USA: Wyoming | collected...
GCCTGTTTTACCTCAAGGAGGTTCGACCCAATTTCAAGCTCTATATATCTCCGGTCAATATCGACCCGGCCAGCCCCGCACTTCCCATTTCCACTCCGGTTTCGTACGCCAAAGAGCTCGAAAGAAAATTCGGCCCGTTCTTTACCAAGGGCCTTCCTGCGGATACGGCGGCCCTCGGAAACAACGTCCTTGACGACGGCGAATTCCTGGAACAGGACGATCTGGTGTTCCAAGAAAGCCTGGCCATGTACGACTACGAGCTGGGCCGCTTCGATTCGGGTCTCCTTTTTTACTACATCTCCTCGACCGACCAGCGGCAGCACATGTTCTGGCGGCTGATCGATGAACAGAGTCCAGCCTACGACCCGAAGCTCGCCGCCGAGTACGGGAAAACGATCGAGAGGATCTATGTGGAAATGGACAAACTCCTCAACAAGACCATGTCCAGGATCGACAAAAATACCGTCCTGATGGTCATGTCCGACCACGGCTTCAACCCGTTCCGCCGGGGCTTCAACCTCAACACCTGGCTTAAAGAAAACGGCTATCACAAGCTAATCAACGAATACAAACAGGAAGAAGAGGAACTCTTCATGAACAGCGACTGGTCGAAAACCCAGGCCTACAACATCGGGCTGAGCAGCCTCTACATCAACCAGAAAGGCCGGGAAAAGGAAGGTATTGTCCAGCCGGGCGCGGAGACGGAAAACTTGATCCGGGAGATCGCCCACAAACTCGAACAGGTCGTCGATCCCAAAACCGGAGAAAAAGTCATCCACCGGGCTTACATCGCGAGCGAAGTCTACCAGGGTCCGTATGTCAAAGATGCTCCCGACATCATTCTCGGCTTCAACCGAGGCTACCGTATTTCCTGGAAATCTCCCCTGGGCGGCTTTCCCAAAGAGACGATCGAAGACAACACTCAGAAGTGGAGCGGCGACCACATGGGAGCGGCCGAGTTGATGCCGGGAATCCTGGTCACCAACCGGAAGGTTCTGGCCGAATCCCCGGCGCTTTACGATTTGACCCCGACAATTCTCAAGGTCTTCGGGATCGAGAAACCAAAAGAGATGATAGGAAAAGCAATATTCTAGTGAGCTGTGAGCCGTGAGCACTGAGCTGTGAAATACAAATCAGTGATCTGAGAGCAGTGAGCCGTGAGTCAGAACAAAATTTAATAGCCAAGAGAAGCCTGAACACGAGGCTTGCACGTTTGAGGAGAGAACATGGGCAAAGCGAAAGTCAAATTAGAAAAAGACCTTCTGGAGAGGGTGAAAAAGTTCGCCGCGCTGGCCGGCTATACCTCGCCTGAAGAGTTCATCACCCATTGCCTGGAGAAAGAGATCACGAAGCTCGAAGAATCGGATTCCGAAGAAGAGATCAAAAAGAAACTCAAAGGATTAGGGTACATATCATAGTGAGAACGGAGCAGTGAGCTGTGAGCAGTAATTAATAAGATGTGGATTGTGAATTCGGTCATCGACAAGCTCTTTGAGGTTATTTTTCTGCCCTTCCGGAGTCTGAGTCCGTGGGTGGGAATGATCCTCATTTCGCTCCTCACCGGGTTTCTGATGCTCCTCATCTACCGCCACACCTCCAACCAGGCGGGGATCCGCGCGGTCAAAGATAAGATCAAGGCCCACCTTCTCGAGATCCGCCTCTACAAAGACAACATGAGTGTTTCTCTCCGGGCCGAGGGCAACATCGTCCTGGCCAACTTCCGTTACATCGGCTATGCCCTCAAGCCCCTGCTGGTGATGATCGTGCCAGTCCTTCTCATCCTCATCCAGCTCAATTTCTGGTTCGCCTACAAATCCCTGGAGCCGGGCGAAACGGCGATCCTCAAAGTTACGCTCGACCCGGGCAAAAATCCGCCGGATTATGATGCGACCATCAGTCCTTCCCCTGCCTTTGAGGTCGAGACCCCGGCCCTCCGGATCGACGAAGACAATACCATCAACTGGCGTCTCCGGGTCAAAGAGAAGGGAGTCCACTCGATCCAGCTCACTTTGGGGGCCCTGACCGTCAGCAAGGACATCGCTGTGGGCCAGAAGCCGCTCTCCAGGCTCTCTCCCCTGAGGGTCAAGCGCAATGTTTTCGAGGAGCTTCTCTACCCGACCGAAAAGCCTCTGCCCGGTGGAACGCCGGTCAAATCGATCGAGGTCACCTACCCCAGCAAGAGCCTGAGCTTGTTCGGCTGGCACATCCACTGGCTGATCGTCTTTTTTGCACTCTCCATTATCCTCGGATTTGCGTTCAAGGGCGTATTCAAGGTCGAAATATAAGCTAATGCAAACGTGATAAGTAACTTGACATGGTCAAGGTTGCGCCGGAGGCCACCCTCTGGCCCCCGGGCCCCGAGGAACCAGTCCCGTCGGTTCCCCCGTCGGATAAGCCGACGGGCCCCCCTCCGCTACGGGGTCCCAGGGGTGGCCTCCGGCGCAACCTTGAACGGAGATATCGGATTAGCTATTGTGTTTGTATTAGAGAGCAGTGAGCTATGAGCCATGAACTATCAGCTAATGGCAAATCATGTGAAAGGAAGTCATCATGAAAATCAAAGTTTTTGAAATGGAACGGATGCAATCTCTCTGGGAAAATGTGGTGGACTACAACCTTTCTGAAAGCGGGGTCCACCCTCTCTTGCTCAAGGATCTCCTCAAACCGGCCGAGCTTAAAAAAACCCTCCGTACGAGCCTCGGCTACATCCAGTCCGACGGGACGAAAGGCCTGAAAGAACAAATCGCCAGGTTGTATCCCGGCGCCAGCCTCAACCAAATCCTGGTGACCTCCGGATCCTCCGAGGCCAACTATCTCACCATCTGGAAAAATGTCGAGCCCGGGGATGAAGTCATTTTCGAACTGCCGAACTACATGCAGATGGGAGGGTTGGCCAGAAGCTACGGCGCCAGGGTCAAGCCCCTTTACCTCCGGGAGAGCTTGGGCTGGGAACCCGATCTCGACGAGTTCAGGAATCTCGTGACCAAAAAAACAAAAATGATCATTATCACCAATCCCAATAACCCGACCGGCGCGGTCTTGAGCCGAGAGGCCGTGGAAACAACGATCGACCTCGCCTCAAAGGTCGGCGCTTGGATCGTGGCCGATGAAGTGTATCAGGGCGCCGAACGAGACGGCCAGACGACGCCCAGCTTCTGGGGGAAATACGACAAGCTCTTCGTCGTCAGCGGGCTCTCCAAGGCCTACGGATTGCCGGGACTCAGACTGGGCTGGGTCGTCGGCCCCGCCAAGGCCATCGACCGGACCTGGCCTTATCACGATTACACGACCATCTCCCTGAGCGCGATGAGCGACAAGCTCGGCCAGATCGCCCTCTCCCCGGAGTTCAGGGGCAAAATCCTGAGCCGGACCCGCGCCATCCTGAACCACAATTTCCCTATCCTCGGCTCCTGGCTTAAGAGGCAGGCCGACATCTTCAACTTTATTTCGCCCAGAGCCGGGGCGATCTGCTTCGTTCGTTACAATTTCACGATGAACTCAGTCGCCTTGGTCAAAAAGCTCATCGACGAGAAAAGTGTTCTGATCGTTCCCGGTGAGCACCTCGGCCTGGACGGTTACCTGCGGATCGGCTTCGGCAATGAAGAGCCGTACCTGCGCGCAGGGTTGGCCCGGATCAAACAGGCGCTTCGCTCCTTCAAGACCGACTAGCTCCGTCGAAGGCGCTCAGGTCGAGGAAGCCGTGTCCGGAAAGATTGAAAAGGATCACGGTTTCTCGCTTATCTTCTTTTGCCTTTAAGGCTTCATCGATCGTGGCCGCTATGGCGTGGGCGGATTCGGGCGCCGCCAGGATTCCTTCGGCGTTTAGGAAGAGCCTGGCTGCTTCGAAGATCCTCTCCTGGGAATAGGCCTTCGGCTCGACGATCCCCAGCTTTGCAAGATAACTTACCAGTGGAGCCATGCCATGATAGCGAAGCCCGCCGGCGTGGATCGGCGGCGGCACGAAGTCCTTGCCCAGCGTGTACATATGGAGGAGCGGCGTCAAACCGGCGGTGTCGCCGTGATCGTACCTGAGCTCGCCTTTGGTCAGGGTGGGACAGGCTTCAGGCTCGACGGCAATAAAACGAATGTTTCGTCCGCTTTTGAGCCTCCGGCGAACAAACGGGAAAGCGAGTCCGGAGAAGTTGGATCCCCCGCCGACACAACCGATCACCACCTCGGGCTCGGCTCCGAGCTCTTCCATCTGCTTTTCCGCTTCCTGACCGATGATCGTCTGGTGCATGAGCACAGAATCAAGAACGGAGCCCAGGGAGTACTTGATGTTCTCGTTTGTGGCCGCGAGCTCGACCGCCTCTGAAATCGCGATGCCGAGGCTGCCGGGGTGGTCGGGGTCCAAGGCATAATATCTTTTCCCCGACTCGGTGATCTGGCTCGGGCTTTCCACGACGCTGGCCCCAAAGAGCTCCATCAAGATCCTCCGTCCCGGTTTCTGCCGGAAGCTGACCCGGACCATGAAGACCCGGACCTTGACCCCAAAGATCGAGCCGGCATGGGCTAAGGCCGAGCCCCACTGGCCGGCCCCGGTCTCGGTGGTCAGAGTTTCAACACCTTCTTGCGCTGCCAGGTAAGCCTGGACGAGGGCGGTGTTACTTTTGTGGCTTCCCGTGGGACTGACTCCCTCATATTTATAGAAGATATGAGCCGGAGTCTGCAGCGCCCGGCGAAGTCCCGAGGCATAGATAAGGGGCGTCGGTCTGAACAGGGCGTAAGCCTCTCTGATTTTTTCGGGAATCGGGATGAACCTCTCCAAGCTGGTCTCGTGCTGAATAAATCCTTTCGGAAAGATCACCTCGAGTTCCTCGGGTTTGAGAGGAGCCTGCGTGCCGGGGTTCAGGGGAGGCAGGGGCAGCTCGTTCAAGTCGGCCTTGAGGTTATAAAAATGGGTCGAAAGATAATCGGATTTCCTCGATGCGAATCGCACGTTTTTTCTCCTTTAAAGAATATTGGGATAAAACTGAAAAGAATAAAAAGATAGAGGGGTGCAGATTACAGGGCGGTCGGGACCGCCCACCAGAAAAGGAGAGAGAGAGAAGTGGGGAGATGGATCATTCTTGCTTCTCTCTCTAACATAGCGTGTGCATCTTAAGGGAAACCGGCCGCGTTGTCAAGACATGGACGTGTCGACCCCAAAAAGGGTATATTGATTATGAAAGGAGTTCCCATGAACAAGACTCAACCCAATTTGCTCATGGCTTTTGCCGGCGAGTCCATGGCTCGCAATAAATACACGCAGATCGGCTTCGTGCGCTGACCTACCGGGTTTGAAACGCGGAGGGGCTCAGCAAAAAGGAGGGACTTTGGATCAGAAGTTCATTTTTTACATTGCCGGCTCACCGAAACAGGTCTGGGAGGCAATCCTCCTCCCTGAAGGGGTTTTTAAGAAAATGTATGGCGCGGTGATCAAGTCCACGTTCAAGATTGGCCAGAGGATAGAGTTCATCGGGCCGGGCCCAGATGGGCCGGAGACGGTGCAGATCTACGGCCGGGTCCTGAAGTTCGAGCCGAATAAGGTCCTGAGTTACACGGATCACCCCGGACCGTCGTATTATCCCAACCACGCCGAGTTAGAATCGAGGGTGACTTTCACACTTGAGCCCGTGGGCAAGACCAGCAAATTGACGCTCGTGGAAGACCAGTCGAGTGCGGGCGACGGCGAGGAAGACCAGAGCTGGCTTTGGTGGCTGATCTTGAGCAATCTCAAAACGCTGGTCGAGACGGGCAAGACCCTGGACTTCAGCTGAAAACGGATCCCGGCTGTGCAGACAATTTTGGGGGCAAACGGAGTCATCGGGGTTGGGCTGGCCAAGAGCCTGGTCCACTTCACCGACAAGATCAGATTGGTCAGCCGGAATCCAAGAAATGTGAATCAAAACGACGAAACTCTGGCCGCTGACCTGACGAATGCCGAAGAGACGGATTTTGCCGTCGAGGGCTCGACCGTTGCCTATCTTACTGTGGCCCTTCCTTATAAAACGAACATCTGGCGGAGGACCTGGCCGGCCGTGATGAAAAATGTCATCGAGGCCTGCAAGAAGCACGACGCCAAGCTCGTTTTCTTTGACAACGTCTATGCCTACGGCCGGGTCGAGGGCTGGATGACCGAGGAGACTCCGATCTGTCCGGTCAGCCGAAAAGGAGAGGTGCGGGCCCAAATCGCAGCCATGCTGATGGGAGAGGTGATCAAAGGAAACCTCGAAGCTCAGATCGTTCGGTCGGCCGATTTTTATGGCCCCGGCGCTCGGACGAGTGTCGTTAACTTCATGGTCTTTGAGAATCTTGGCAAGGGCAAAAGAGCCCAGTGGCTGGGCGACGACCGGGTGAAGCACTCGCTGACTTATGCTCCGGATGCCGCGAAAGCGACGGCCGTACTAGGGAACTCGGAGAAGGCTTACAATCAGGTTTGGCATCTGCCGACGGACAAAAACGCGCTCACGGGAAAACAGTTTATCGAGCTGGCGGCGAGAGAATTTGGAATCGAGCCGAGATATCGCGTGCTGAAGGAATGGATGATGCGAGCGGCCGGGTTTTTGAACCCCCTGGCCAGAGAGAGTGTTGAAATGCTGTACCAAAATAATTCCGAATATCTTTTCGATAGCGACAAGTTCGGAAGGGCCTTCGAATTCAAGACGACGACCTACGAACAGGGAATCAAGGAAACGGTGAGTTCGCTGGAAACCAAAAAAGGATGGACGCTATGAAAATCCTCATAATCAATCAGTCCGAGGTCGCCGAGTTACTGCCCATGGGCGAGTGCATTGGGGTGATGACCAGGGCGCTCGTGGCCTTGGCAAGGGGCGAAGCCATCCTGCCATTGCGACAGACTCTCCGACTGCCTGATGAAAGCTTACTCTGCTTGATGCCGTCATATCTCAAAGATATCCAGGCGGCGGGGGCAAAGGTGATCAGCGTCTTTCCCGGAAACCGGGAGCACGGCCTGGATTCTCACCAGGGGGCTGTGCTCCTGTTTGAGACAAAGCAGGGCAGCCTGGTCGCCGTCGTCGATGCAACGGCCATCACGGCGATTCGCACAGCAGCCGTGAGCGCGGTCGCGACGCAGCTCCTGGCTCGGCCCGAGGTCCAGAACCTGGCCATTCTGGGCTCAGGCACACAGGCTCGGGCACACTTGGAGGCCATGTTGCTGGTCCGGAAGATTCGCCGGGCCCGAGTCTGGAGCCTGCCCTTTGAGGATGCTTTTAAATTCGCGAAGATTGCGTCCCAGCGATACCGGATGCCGATCGAAGTCTCCGAAACGGCTCAGCAGGCTGTCGCGGACGCGGATGTGATCTGCACCACGACCTCGGCCAGGGAGCCGATTCTGAAAGGAGACTGGATTTCTCCGGGCGCCCATATCAATGCGGTCGGCTCGAGCGTGCCCTCAACAAGAGAGCTCGATACATCCGCCGTGGCCAAATCGAGGCTGTTCGTCGACAGGCGAGAATCGGCCGTCAACGAAGCGGGTGATTTTTTGTTCCCAATGAGGGAGGGGGTTATCTCCGAAAAGCACATTCTGGGAGAGATAGGCGAGGTCTTGATGGGCAAACTCAAGGGCCGGACCTCGCCCGAGGAGATCACCCTTTTCAAATCGCTCGGGCTGGCCATCGAAGACCTGGCTTCGGCTCATTACATCTACCATAAAGCCCGAGAGAAAAAAGCCGGCACTCTGGTCGAGCTCGGCGGCCGGTATTATTAAAGGATCGCTGCGATGCCTGAACGCTACCGTAAGCCTTAGCTAGGTTTCCGACGACGAGAGAATGCATGCTGACTCGCTATTATTTCACCCCCCTCTCTATTTGAGGACAGGGCCGTGTTGCGAGAACAAGAGGCGGCAGGGGCATCTGGTCGAAATCAAAGCTATCGAACATATCATTGGCCACGCTGTCTCTTTGAGTCAGCGAATTCAGATCAAAACGCTTCTCGATGAATTTCAAGACCGACGAAAATTCCAGCGTCGTGTGAGAGATATATCCCGGTCTGACCCACGGCGAAATTATCAGGAAAGGAACACGCGGACCGAATCCGTATCGATCGGCGACCGGAGGCGGAACGTGGTCGTAGAACCCTCCGAAGTCGTCCCAAGTGAGGAAGACCACAGTCGAGTTCCAATCGGACCCCAGCATCACGGCGTTCAGCTGCTCGACGGTCCAGTTCTCGCCGACGCAGACGCTCTCCGGCGGATGCTCGCTCTCTTCTTCGCTCGTAACGACCCAGCTCACGGCGGGCAGTTGGCCGCTACTCGCATCCTGAGCAAAATCCTGAGTCGGGACCACATGCTCATTCCACAATGAACTGAGCCGGATGTGAGAAATAGCGTCCAGGGCTGACCAGATATAGCCCGATTGTCCCTCTCCCGGGGCGTAATATTTCCAGCTGATCCCTCTGGCCTGGAGACTATCGGCGAGTGTTTGAAAGTTGAAGCACGGGTACTCCTGAGTGATGTTGCCGTTCTCATCCATCACTTCAACGTTCGCGTCAGGGGCTGCGTCGCAACCCCACTTTTCGCCGGAATGCATGGGAAGATTGATTGCCCCGCCCGATTGCGCGGCTACGGTGTAGAGATGATTGGGAAAACTCGGGCCGGAGAGAGACGAAAAGAAACGATCGGCGAGGACAAACGTGCGGGCGTAAGCAAAGTAATTGGGAATTTCAGCTGCCGTATATTGCGTATAAGGGAGGTCTTGACCCCTGTGTTTGGCCGACGGAATGAGGTCGAACCGGTCCATGGCTCCCCCGTTGATGGCCATGACACAGGACTGAAAGGAGTGATCAATGTCGTGTGGGAGGCGATCCGGGGCATGGCTGAGAAGGATCACCTTGCCCGTCGAGGTCTTCCCAGAGGTCGCGCCGTCGGCGCCGGGAAATGTGCCGAAGTAGTTGTCGAAGGTTCGATTTTCTTTGACGATGAACACAATGTGTAGGACTTTGCTTTTCAAACCCGCGAGCACATCGGTCGTTCGTTCCTCACGCCCGCCTTCCGAGCAGCGGCTCAGCCATAACGATAATAAAGCGAGACAACTGACCGTCGCGATATCACGAAAGGGCATTCTTGGCCAGGTCATGATCTACTCTCCTTTCGCAGATCCAAAGTCCAATGCTCTCCCCGAAGTAACGTATTTATGCTAACACGCGCCCAGACTTGATTTCAATGTTGGCCCCGAAACAGGTTTGGCATAAGAAAGCGCCCAAAAGGAGTAAAGTCAAGGGCGTCTCTGTGACTGACATATGATTTCAACCCCTACGGTGGAAAGCTTGCGATCGGCAGGCGAGATGCGGCTAATCAGGTCAGGCTATCTGATCATGATTTGAAGCTGGAGCCTAATAAATTGTCCCGGGGGACCCTCCGGAAATCCAATCAGCAAATGGCCGCTTTCAATTTTCGCGCCCTGGACGGACGCAACGAGATCAGGATGGGTCAAGCCGAGTCTATAAACCTCTCGAGCCAGGCCTTCCAGGGTCAGTTTCAACTGCTTTTCGGCGCGCTCTAATTTGATAATTTTCAAGCCCCTGTCCGGATCGCCGGTTCTTGTCTCGATCGCAGGAGGAAGGATCTCCACCGTAGGCTCAAAATCAATTTCAATCGAATCGCTTCCGGTCAGCACAATCTCAAGCACCGGTTGCACGGCCGAGGACAAAGTTGACTCTTCCAGTTTGAACCGCGCGGGCTGTCCGTTCACCCTGACCGCGAGGATTTTCGTACCCGGGCCCAACGCAGGGCCAAAGACAAGGCTCCAGCCTTCGTTTTTCGCTGAATCAACCGCGACTTGAAGGCTCCGTCCTTTCCTCGTCCAATGGAAAGAAACATCCGCGCCCCCGATTTGATAGTTCTCCACCGAGGCTTCTTCCCAATCGGCCGGAAAGCGCGGCTCGAAGATGATCCTTTTTTCGAGAGCGCTCCCTTCGAGTCCGAACAGGCCTCCGACCACGGGCAGCACAACGCTCGCCGTGCTGACTCCCTGGTGGGGAACGGCCTCATCCGGCCAGATATTTTGCGCGCCCGAAAAAAGCTCAGTGACATTGCCCGCTGCATTATCAAAGGTATGGCGGACCGAGCTCATCAACGATTCATAGCCCTGGATAGCGAAACCTTGCTTGAACTGGGCGGTGGCCGCCCAGCCGCTCAAAAAGGGCCAGACGGCGCCGTAATTATAATTGAGCGGCTCAAAGAGGCTGCTTTTGGTCGATAGAATCCTGATTCCCCAATCAGTCGTGATCTCGGCTGACTCGAGTTTTTCCAGAGTCAGCGCGCACCGCTCCGGGTCTCCCAGCCCCCAACTGAGCCCGACAGCGCTCCAGGGCGTCAGGTCCTTGACCTTTTTCCCGTCGCCGGTAAACGCAAAGGAATATTGGCCCAGCTCGCTATCCCAGAATTTCGAGTCAAACGCCTGACAAGCCCTGACGAAATGATCGTCTGCTTCTTTAGCCTGTGCCGTGTCCCCCGCATTTTGGGCCAACTCCCGCATGGCATAAGCCGCCCTTGCCCAGACCGCGGCCAGATAGATGTCCGTCTGGATTCCGGTGAGCGTGCCAAACTCGAGGGCGCCCAGCCCGGCCTTTTTATTGTCCATCAACCCGTCGCCGTCTTCATCCGTGGTCAGGCACCAGGCGAACGCTCTTTTAAGGCTCGGCCAGCTTTTTTTTATGAATTCGATGTCCCCGCTCTTCTTGCAGTATTCGTAAACGGCCTCGATGTAAAACGGAGTCGTATCAGCGTGAATGTATCCATAAGGATAGTCTTCGAACCAACGTAAGTATCCCGCTGCCTGAGAAAGTTCATGGGCCATCTTGCCGTCCGACCTTTGCCATTTCTGGGTGAAAGCCAAGACGTCTCGGGCCGTGGAATGAAAACCCAGACTTTCGAGGCTCAGAGAGTTCAGATAGGCATCGGTTCCAAAAAACCAGCCGAAACCGGGCCGGCCTCCTGAACCCGATCGTCCTAGCCCAGCCACCAGCCCTCGCCCCAGGTCGGGATTGTCAACGAAAAGGTTATCGTAGGCAATCTTGGCCCATTCAAAGGCTGCGTTCAGATTGACGTCGGGCGTCTTGAC
>Ga0315282_10015877_pt1 | contig 11060 bp, 12 predicted proteins | sample YL17G07_20_MG_FD_203693 | JGI IMG/M metagenome (GOLD analysis project Ga0315282, IMG submission 203693) | Sediment microbial communities from Yellowstone Lake, YNP, Wyoming, USA - YL17G07_20 | ecosystem: Environmental > Aquatic > Freshwater > Lake > Sediment | place: USA: Wyoming | collected...
TCGGAGCACGTCGATCGGAGCACGTCGATCGGAGCACGTCGATCGGAGCACGTCGATCGGAGCACGTCGATCGGAGCACGTCGATCGGAGCACGTCGATCGGAGCACGTCGATCGAAGCACGTCGATCGAAGCACGTCGATCGGAGCACGTCGATCGGAGATCGACGCTACAATATGCAATTCAAACCCCGATTACGGCGCCTGGATTGGCTTTATACGGACAACCCCATCTATTACCTCACGCTTTGCACGCAGCACCGCAAACGCTCGTTGGCAAATCCCGCGATTCACTGGGAATTCACGGGATTCTCCGAACGGGCAACGGATTTTCTCGTTTGGGTCGGGTTCTTCATGATTATGCCCGATCATATCCATCTTTTCGCCGGCTTCTGTCGCGAGTCTCCGCCTTTAGGGAAATGGATCAAGGCTCTGCGCGGGGATTTATCCAAGGTCCTGCGGGAGGATGAGGGTGAGGGCACGCACTGGGAAAAAGACTTCTTCGACCATGTCCTGAGATCGGAAGAATCCTATCGGGAGAAATACGAATATGTCCGGCAGAATCCGGTGCGCGCGGGTTTAGTCAAGCGCCCGGAGGATTGGCCGTACCAGGGCGAGATTCATCGCCTGGTTTTGTAGCGGCGGTCTCTGACCGCCGTTCGTCGATCGGAGATCGACGCTACAGGGGCGGGACAACGTGCGCATTCAGGACCTTCACGTATTACCGAAGTTCAGCGATGGATGGAGTTATCTCTACGTCGAGCACTGCCGCGTCGATCAGGAAGACCGGGCCATTGCGGTCCACGATCAATCCGGCAAGGTGCCTGTCCCCTGCGCCAATCTGGCTCTGCTAATGTTGGGTCCGGGCGTGGCGATTACTCACGCCGCCATCTCCGTGTTGGCGGACCATGGATGCTTGGTGGCGTGGTGCGGGGAAGAGGGAGTGCGCTTCTACGCCGTGGGCATGGGCGAGACGCGCAATGCGGCCAATTTCCTGCATCAAGCGCGGGTGTGGGCGCATACGGGCCGCCGCATGCAGGCGGTGCGCCGCCTGTACCAGTTGCGGTTTTCCGAGAAGTTCGATCCCGGCTTGAGCCTTCAGCAAATCCGCGGCATGGAAGGCATCCGGGTTCGCGAGACCTACGCCACGGCCGCCCGGGAAACCGGCGTCACCTGGTCGGGGCGGAGCTATCGCCGGGACGAGTGGAGCACCGCCGACCCGGTGAACCGGGCCTTGTCCACCGCCAACTCCTGTCTGTACGGGATCTGCCATGCCGCCATCGTCTCGGCTGGCTTCTCGCCCGCCCTGGGGTTTATCCATACCGGCAAAATGCTCTCCTTCGTCTATGACGTTGCGGACCTTTACAAAACTGCGGTTACGGTGCCCATCGCCTTTCGCGCCGCCGCCGAAGCCAAAGGTCCCCTGGAGCGGCAAGTGCGCATTACCTGCCGCGACCAATTCGTCTCGACACGCCTGCTGGAGAGAATTATCCCCGACATTCAGACGGCGCTGATGTTGCCCAAGCCCGGTGCGGCCGGTGACGCCGCTCCCTTCGACCAGGACGCCGGCGCCCCAGGCTTCCTGTGGGACCCTTTGGAGGGAGAAGTGGAAGGCGGGCGTATGCAGTCTTCAGAAGTTGAGGAAACGGAGGCCAACCGTGGTGGTTCTAATTCTTGAGCGCGTCCCGCCAGGACTGCGGGGCGAACTGACACGTTGGTTCCTCGAACCTCAGGCAGGAGTGTTTGTGGGACGCGTTTCTGCCATGGTCCGCGAACGACTCTGGGAAAAGGCGTGTTCTCAGGCCAGGGAGGGAGGCTGTGTGATCATCCATTCCAGCGACAACGAGCAGGGCTTTAAAGTCCGTACCTGGGGCCAAACGGCCCGCTCGATCGAAGACTTCGAGGGCCTTTTTCTGGTTCGAATGACGTAGAATCAACACCTTTTCCAGTATTGTCCCCACGCGCGTGGGGGTGAACCGAAAATTCTTGCGGCGGAGGAAACTCGCAAGCTATTGTCCCCACGCGCGTGGGGGTGAACCGTCTTTGTCGATCTCGTTCACGTAAAAGTGAACATTGTCCCCACGCGCGTGGGGGTGAACCGTACAATTTCCAGGTTATGAAAATCCTGCCAGGATTGTCCCCACGCGCGTGGGGGTGAACCGCTGGCGGTCAACGCGCCGGCACAACAGGTGGCCGCGCTGCGCGCGCGAGGTCTGGTCAACGTCGGCGGAGGTGTAGCCCACCTGGGAGGCCTGCGGAAAAGCGTTGAAGCGGGGGGAGAATCCTGGTAGGCTCGTGGAGACAGACGGGAGTTGATTCCCGGAAAGAAGGCAATGGATATGCCCGAGTGAGCCGTACAGCATTTCTTCACATACCTTATCCGAGTCCAATCATTGGAGGTTTAATATGTCTGAACGTCATAACCGTCGCGATTTCCTCAAGACCTCGGCTCTGGCCGCGCTGGGGAGCGCCGCCACGCTGAATTCCCGCGAGGGGCGATTTTTTGCCGCGCCTGCCGGGGCCGCGCCTATGGCCATGCCCCAAACCTTTCATCAGGGGTTTCCTACCGGCAAGCTCGGGAATCTCAATGTGACCCGCCTTTTCCTGGGCTGCAACCAGGTGAGCGGCTATTCGCATTCGCGCGATTTGACTTATGTGGGCCGTTTGATGCAGGAATACCAGACGGACGAGCGGGTCATGAACACCTGGCAACTGGCCGAAGAACTGGGCATCAACACGGTGCTTTCCGACCCGTTCGACAAGCCGGTGCGGATCATGAAGCGGTATCGGAAGGAACGGGGCGGAAAGATTCAATGGATCTCGGAGGTTCATCCCCGCAAGTCCTACTATGAAACCCGCTTGGCGGATATGAAGGAGAACCTCAAGCAGGTCCTCGACAATGAGCCTAATTTGCTTTATGTCCAAGGCGGGGTCACCGATTCCTTCGTCGACCGGGGCCTGCTGGATGAGCTGGGCGAAACCCTGGAGTTGATGAAAAAGACCGGACTGCCCTCCGGCCTGGGCGCGCACTCGGTGGAAACACCCAAGGCCTGCGTGAAGGCGGGCCTCCAGCCCGATTTCTTCATGAAGACTTACCACGCGGACGACTATTGGTCAGCCTCGCCTCGCGCCCAGCGCAAGGAGTTCCTCGTGGACCAGCGCAGTCCCGAAAATCACGACAACATTTGGGATATCAAGCCTGAGGCAACGCGCGAGTTTATGGCCACGTTCCACAAGCCTTGGATTGCCTTTAAGGTGATGGCGGCGGGGGCCATCCCTCCAGAAAAGGGCTTCCGGTTTGCCTTCCAGGGCGGAGCGGACTTCATCTGCGCCGGCATGTTTGATTTCCAAGTTAAAGAAGATGTGGGGATTGCCAAGAAGATCCTGGCAGAAAAGTTGGACCGAACACGCCCCTGGCTGGCGTAGGGTGTCGTTGCCGTGCCCTGAAAGGGGACAACATAGTAGCCGGGGGCAACGCCCCCGGAACATCAACCGGAAACGGACCGACCCTGAAGGGGTCGCATAGACGCCCCTAGAGGATCTACGTACGGAACCGAGAGCATTTCTGTTCGACCCTTGCAGGGTCGGAGTCGGTGCGCATGCCCGTTTCCGGGGGCGTTGTCCGTCGGCCGACGGACTACTTTATGAGTCCCTTCGGAGATTCTTACGAAGTCATTTCCGGGCACGGTCTCCCGCGCCCAAGGCAGAGGGCAAAACCCCTGCATTCCCTTGCAGGAGGTGATAATTCCATGAAACGCGATGTTGTGGACTGGCTGTTCGGGGTGGTGTGTGCGGCGTGGATTCTGGGGGCGGCGAGCAATGCGCCAGCCGCCCAAGATAATCAACTCGCCCGAACCCCGCCCATGGGCTGGAACGATTGGTATCAATATGAGTGCAAGGTAAGCGACCGCATCATGCGCGCCAACGCCGACGCCCTTGTGAACACCGGAATGAAAGCCGCCGGCTACATTTACGTAAATATTGATGATTGCTGGCAGGGCAAGCGCGATGAAAAGGGAGTCATTCACCCCAATGAGCGTTTTCCTGATATGAAGGCCCTTGGCGACTACCTGCACAGCAAAGGCCTGAAGTTTGGCATTTATTCGTCGCCCGGGCCGAAGACCTGCGGCGGCTACGAGGGCAGCTATCGGCACGAGGAGCAGGACGCGCAGAGCTACGCCGAGTGGGGCGTGGACTTCGTAAAGTACGATTGGTGCAGCGGGCAGCAGGTCTATAAACCCCAGGAGATGCGGGGGGCGTATCGGAAGATGTATGACGCCCTCCGGCGCACCGGGCGCCCCATGGTTTACAGCCTCTGCCAATATGGCCTGGAGGCCGTCTGGCGGTGGGGGCCGGACGTGGGCGGCAACATGTGGCGCACCACGGATGACATTGGGGGCGATTACGACAGGGTCACGCTTTTCGGGTTCCAGCACAATGGCCTCGAAAAGTTCGTGGGACCGGGCCACTGGAACGATCCGGACATTCTCCAAATCGGGATCGGCAAGCTGAACAACGATGAAGGGCGCACCCAGATGACCTTGTGGTGCATTCTCGCTGCCCCGTTGCTAGCCGGAAATGACCTGACCAAAATGACCAAGGAAACGCTGGAGATTCTGACCAATCCCGAGGTGATCGCCGTGGATCAGGACTCCCTCGGCGTCGAGGGGCATCGAGTATGGCAAGAGGGTCCTTTGGAAGTCTGGATGAAGCCGCTTGCGGATGGCAGCAAGGCGGTGGGGCTTTTCAATCGGAGCGGGTCGGGGCTGCCTATTACGGTGAGATTCGCGGCGATTGGAGTTGGCCGTTCCGCTCAAGTCCGCGATCTGTGGGCCCGGAAAGACCTCGGCACAATTGCCGAGAAATATACCGCCGAGGTGCCCCGGCACGGCGCCGCGCTCATCAGGGTGAAAGCGGAAAATGGCAAGTAGGAATTACCAGGACCGCTTCCTGGCGGGGCGGTACTTGGCGAGGTATTCGTCGAGATCTTGATCGGAGATCGTAAAATGGTGTTGGAGCGGGTCTTCGGCGGTCTCCGTGAGGAGTACTTTCTGAAGCTTCTGATAGCAGAGTGCTGCCCCATCCTGGTAGGGGAAGTGCCTCTCCTCAAAGGCCCGGTTCGAGATGGTCAGAGTGAATTCCCGGTCTTCAGACTTCACCCCCACAACCCTGTAGGAGTAATCCCTGCCACGGGGCTTTAATTGGAACCCGGTGTATTGGATAAGCACGCTCACGGTGCTGACTACCTCCTCGCAACCGACCGCCAAAAGCAAATAGCCACAAAATCATGGGTTCTGCGGCCGTCCCATAGGTGAGCATGTCGGTCACAGAAATTGCTTAACCCTATATTGTACACGTTTGGGGCCAATTGCACCAGACTTTTCTGCCGAGGTGCTGCCTTATTCGAGCGTAGCGCCAACCTGTGGGTGGGCAAGCGCCCCAACGGGTCGGGGCGCTACGAGTCAAATTAGGACAGAGTGCTCTGATTGGCCGGAGGGTAAAACATCAACAGAATACCCTGCAAAAGAAATCCGGTCAGGAAGCCCCACATCAAGTTGGTAGTCAAGAGGGAAACCACTCCCACGCACGCGGCAATGACGAGGAGCGGCGGGCGCCTAAGGATGTCGCGCAAATAAGCCGCATGTTGGATTCCCACGTAGACCAGCAAAACTCCCAAGACGGCGGCGGGGATCAGTTTCAAAAGGCCCAAAGCAGCACGGCCAAACAACGCCAGAAGGATGCAAACTGCGCCGATAACGTAACTGGACCTGGGATTCCGCGCCCCAAATTGGTAATGTGCGGTGACCCCTCCGGAGCCGTGGCAGAGTGGGGGAGCCTGAATCATCCCGGCGATTAGATTTGTGAGGCCTAAGCTGATACACAGTCCGCGCACCGTAACGCGGCGAGCCTGGGTTCCGTAGAGGATGCGGGCGGTGTTCTCGGTGGCGACGACGGAGTTGCCAAAGGTCAAGGCGAATTGTGGAACGACCAACAAGGTTAAAACGCGGCGCAGTTCCCCAAGGCGCGGGTGCAGGAGAGTGAGAGGCAGTGGTCCCCAGCCCAAGGCGGGAAGCTTGGCCCATTGGCTCGTGAGGCCTAGCGTGATCCCTGCCGCCAGTAGGACCAAGGCAGCGGGCAGCCGATGTGAGCGTTGAAATGCCAGCAAAAGAAGGGCTCCACCCAGCCCGATTTCCCAAGGCGCCACCGTAAGGCCTGCGGCCAAGACCACCGCGGAGCGCGGGCTGAACATCAGTCGCACGCCTTCACGCGCCAGCAAGAGGCCGAGACCCAATTGAATCCCCCTGACAATGGGGAGGGTGAAGAGCTTCGCCAGCCACCCGGCCAGGTTGGTTACTCCCACAATCCCCAAAAGAGCTCCCATCAGGAGCCCGGCGCTGGCGATCGACGAGGGCGGAAGCGCCATGGCCAGAGCAATCGCCGCCACCGCCTTGAAGGGCTGAACGGCCATGGGGATTTGGAAATAGCGGCCCGCCAAAATGTAAGTGAGGCCGGCGGCAAGAAACGCCGCAGTGGGATCCACGTGATTGAGGGAAATGAGTGCAATCGCGATGGGAAACAACACCCCGATGTCGCCGAAGGCGCCGGCCACATCCCAGCGCGTCAAGGGCCAGCGAATGCTGCGCGACTCCAGCTTGGCGGCAACGCCCAAAGCTCAAGACCTCCTCTGGAGAGGCCGGATGATCATCACTTCGGTGGCCTTAATGAGCGCCGCAGCCGTCTCTCCCACTTTCAGATCGAGGTCACGGGAGGCGTCGCTGGTAATGATGGAGGTGACGGATTGCCCTCCCACATCCAGCACCACCTTGGTCAACAGGCCAACCGTTTGCAGCCTGATGATGCGGCCCACGAGCTGATTTCGTCCGCTAATCACGTGCTCGAGCCCCGCCCCGGCGCCCGAAACCGGCGCGGCAGGCGCAAGCTGAGCCGCAGAAGTGGCCTTTCCGGCGTGCCCTCGCTCGCCTCTTTGAAAAAGCAGGCGGTCAATCTCCGAGCGCGGCACACGATGATGCCCCCCGGGCGTCATCACGGTCTTGATCTTGCGCTTGTAGATCCATTGTTTCAAAGTGGGATAGCTCACACCCAACTCCCGCGCAGCTTCCGGGACGTGAAGGAGTTCCATGGATGCCCTCTCATCAAATACGGCTTAGATGAGGTATTATATACGAATCAATACGGATTCGCCACTTCTCTCCATGGTTGCTGGTGTCATTTGGAACGGCATCCCTTACTAGAAGCCGGTCATTCCCGCGAAAGCGGGAATCCAGTTTTTGGACAGTGCATTTCGGAAGGATTGCGGAGTGGATTCCCGCTTTCGCGGGAATGACGACGCCTTGGAGCACCCCTATTACGCAGATGAGGGCACTACCCGATGGCTCTTGGCGGTTTTTGCCCTAAGCTGCGGAAAAATGCTGTCATTCTGAGCGCGGCGAAGAATCTCTGCCGTTGTAACTGCAAGCAACTACAAGGATCCTTCGTCGTCCCGATCAGATCGGGACTCCTCAGGATGACAGGGTCAAGGGGCTTTTCCGCCGCTTGTCTTGCCCTAAGTCGGGGAGGCGGGCAGTTACACTCACTCCGCACAATTGTGAAGATAATTCTGGCTTGTCAGTGACCGGGTCTTACAGAAGAGAGCGAAGGTGAAAGGCAGCCTCAACTCGGCAGAGGCGCTTTCAGATTAGACTTATTGAGGGCGCGGACGAGTTGGCCTTCGACGGTTTCTTTCGAAGTCCCGCGCACTACGGCAATCTCATCCACCAGGAGTTGCCAGGCGCGGTCCATCATCTTTTTCTCCCGGAAAGAAAGAGGCTTGGCCTGGTTCAGGATAATGAGGGTCTTCAAGACTTCCGCAACCTGTTGCAGCGACCCATTCCGCATCTTCTCGGAATTCTCCTTGAACCGCCCCTTCCAATCCTGCGGCGACTTGCTGCGCCCTTTCTGTAGGTAATCGAGGATGGTGCTGATTTCGCTGGTCCTGGTCACCCGCCGCAGGCCTACGTTGACCACGCTGTTGATAGGGACGATCACCCGCATGGTGCCCGAAGTGAGCCGAAGCAAGTAAAACATTTCCGGCTGGCCAGTTAAATTTCGAGTGGAAATCTGTTCGACGATACCCACACCTTGATTGGGATAGACTACCTTGTCGCCTATCTGGAAGGACATGGATTTCCTCGGTTATGAGAAGAATGAATGCATGACTCCAGGCGAATAGAATATCTTTGCGGCAGCGCAAAGTCAATGGGCATTTGTAGAGGCGGCTTTAGGCCGCCACGTGGCGGACCCGCAGGCGCGGGATCGCCGTTACGACTCCAAAGTGACCCACTTCGGATGGTGGCTCCAGGGGGCATTGTCAAAGTGGCGCAGCAGGGGGCACGCTCGCACTGGAGATGAACCTGCCACCGCTTCCTGACACCCCAATGCCAGGCAGAAAGCATTGTATACTAGGCGGGGAGGGAGGCGGGACTGAGTCCATATGTCGCAGTGGTCTTTAATCGTTAGCGCCGTGTTGTTGATCTTAGTTGCCAGCCAGATTTTTTGGGTTGGGCAAATGCGAAACTGGGTGACATCCCTGATTTCCAACCCCACTTGGCGCCGTCGCCTTGGCATTGCAGGTTTGGCGGTTTATCTTCTGTTGTTCTTCTATAACTGGATTCGGGGCGCACGAAGCGCCGAACCCACACATCTTACTTTGCGTGCCGCTTTGCTCCAAGCGCCTTTCCAGTGGTGGATTTTTTGCTCGCTATTGGGTTTTCTTATCGCGGTCCTTTTGGGGCTGGCAGACCGGTTTGCCCGCGCCGCCCGTTGGCTTTACCGGAGGGTCGCACAAGCCGGGCGCGCCCCGGCGCTGCCCAATCCTGTTTCGCTCGCGCGGCGTCGTTTCCTGGAGAGAACGGCCTTGGCGATGACTACGGCCCCGTTTGTTGCGGGCGCTTACGGGATGTTCTATGAACGCCTCAACCTCGAAATTGCTCATCGCCGCATCAAGATTCCTCGTCTCCCCAGGGCCTTCGAGGGCTTCCGCCTCGCCCAACTTTCGGATATCCACATCGGCCCCTTCATGACCGCCGAAGAGATTCGACGCTACGTGGGCATCGTCAACGGGCTCAAGCCGGAACTGGTTGCGCTCACGGGCGACTTTGTCACCTGGGACGCCTCCACTCAATTTGCGGTGGTGGAGGCGCTGGCGGGGTTCGAGGCCCCCTTCGGAGTCTACGGCTGCCTCGGCAATCACGAGATGTATGCGAAGGTGGAGGATTCCATCACTCGCCTTTTTGCGCTCCGAGGCATTCGCATCCTGCGGGGCGAGCGGGCATTGATAAGGTCGGGAGATGAGGTTATCAACCTGCTTGGAGTGGATTATCAGTCGCGCTCTGCCATGGGGCCTCGCGGTCAGCGCATAGTGCGGGAGTACCTTCAGGGGGTGGACCGTCTTCTGGACCCCAGCACGGCTAACATTCTGCTCAGCCACAACCCCAACACCTTCGACCGCGCGGCGGAGTACGGCATTGACCTCAGCCTTGCCGGGCATACGCACGGCGGCCAAGTGACGCTGGAGTTTATCCATCCCGACCTCTCCCCTAGCCGCCTCATTACTCCCTACGTCCGGGGAGGGTTTGAGAAACCGGGCGGCCAGCTTTACGTCAATCGGGGCATCGGAACCATCGGGGTGCCTATCCGATTCGATGCGCCACCGGAAATCACCATCTTCGAATTGGTCCGCTCTTAAGAACTAGCCGGAGGAAACTAAGATGGAAAAACCTATAGCACGGCTTTCCTTTTTGCTCGTGGTTCTCCCGCTCTTTTTGATCACCGGCTGCAATACGGAGAATTGGGATGCCGGCCCAGCGCAGGCGGAATCGCAGACAGTCAAGCTAGGGGAAGCCAAGTCGGCGCGAGTGGAAATCGACATGAGCGCCGGTGAGTTGAACGTGGGCTCCGGGGCCAAGGAGTTGCTGGAGGCGGACTTCGCATACGGCGGCAGGTCGTCAAGGCCGCAAGTAGAATACAATGTGAGCGCCGGTCAAGGCCGGCTCACGATTCGGCAGCCAGGCTCATTCCACGGTCGCGGTGGTGGTCACAACACCTGGGACTTGCACCTCAGCAATAAGGTGCCCATGGAACTGAAAGTGGACCAGGGCGCAGGCCGCGCCAGACTCACGCTGGGAGGCCTCTCACTCAGCAGGCTGGACGTTAACATTGGGGCGGGGGAAACCATCGTGGATTTGACCGGCGACTGGAAGAATGACCTCCATGCCAACATCCAAGGCGGGGTGGGCAAAGCTACCGTCCGGCTTCCCAGTGACGTTGGCGTACGGGCCAGCGCACACGGCGGCATCGGCGCCATCCACGTCCGCGGCCTGAAGAAAGAGGGTGACGCCTATGTCAACGAGGCCTACGGAAAGTCGCCGATCACGGTTAAAGTGCAGGTCCAGGGCGGGGTGGGCGAAATCAACTTGGAACTGGGCGAGCCCCCACCCTCCGTCTGAAGGTTCCACAACTCGAGGTGAAGTCATGAAGGTTGTTGACCCGGTATGCAAAATGACCATTGATTCCGAAAAGGCTGCGGCCACCAGCGAACACAAAGGGCAAACGATTTATTTCTGCGCCAAGGGCTGCAAGGCGAAGTTTGATCGGGATCCAGACAAGTACGTTGGAAAGTAGGGACGGCCTTGTTGCCGCCGCAAGAGCAGCCTCGCGGGAGGCTGAAAAACCTAGCCTGTCATTCCGAGGCGTCCCGATCTGATCCCGATTTGATCGGGACGAGGAATCTCGCCCCGATCGGAGTTTCCAGGGCGAGATTCCTCGCTTCGCTCGGAATGACAATGTTTGGAGAGGCTTCTCGGTGTCTTGCTTGAGAATAACCCTTGGAGTTCCCCTCTTGGGTCTCACGGGGGAGCTCCATGAACTCTGTAGCAGTAGGTTCAGAGCTCTTCCTATCTCGTCAAATTCATCCGCATTGGAGTGTGGAAAATGAATCGCAGGAAATTCCTCGGAGCAAGCACAGCACTATCTATGGGCGCGTTGGCCGTCCCGGGCATTCCGGA
>Ga0315282_10015878_pt1 | contig 11060 bp, 10 predicted proteins | sample YL17G07_20_MG_FD_203693 | JGI IMG/M metagenome (GOLD analysis project Ga0315282, IMG submission 203693) | Sediment microbial communities from Yellowstone Lake, YNP, Wyoming, USA - YL17G07_20 | ecosystem: Environmental > Aquatic > Freshwater > Lake > Sediment | place: USA: Wyoming | collected...
GCTTCTAAGTTATCAGTCTCAGTTAAGACAATGGATAACTCTTCACCGCCATACCTGCCCATAAAATCTATCTGTCTTATGTTTTCTTTGATTGTCTTGCTTACCTCCCTTAAGATTGCATCTCCCACTAAATGGCCGTAACGGTCATTAAAATCTTTGAAATGGTCTATGTCTACCATAAGAAAAGAAAGGCGAAGTTTAAATTTCTTTGAACGCTCAAATTCATCTTTAAACCTCTCAAGAAAGTATCTGCGATTAAATATTTGGGTCAGGCTATCCGTGGTAGTTATTTCTTGGAGCCTTTTAAATAAAAGAGCTCCTTTAAGCCCGGCAATAAATTGTTGAGCCAAAATATAGAATTTATCCTTGTCTTTACCTTCTATATCACTTACTGCCAGATGCCCTACAGTCTCTTTTTCTATTACCAAGGGCAATATTGTGTAATTCTTAAGCTGCTTGAGATCCTCACCCGGCTTAAGAAATAGACAATCTCCTACATGCATGTATTTTTTAATACGCTCTCTAAAAAGATTAAACATCTGCTCCTCATCAATAATCTTACGTATATCACGAGTCAGGTCATAAAGCGTAATAGTTTCATCAAGCAAGCTTTTTAAATCAGCATTATCTGTTTTAAGTCTCATATTCTCCTGGCTCGCCTTATCATATTCATCTTTTAATTGCTCACAACTATTTTCTTTCTCTATCAATTTTTTGGATAATAGCTTTTTTTCTAAAATATATAAAAATATTGTTGATAAAATTAATATCCCTAAATTTAAATACAGCATACTCGGTTTCTTCCCTTTTGTTTTGCCTCATACATAGCCCTATCCGCCTTTTTAATAAGTTCGTCTTCTTCTGTTGCGTCACCCGGAGAGGTTACCACGCCAATAGATACAGTAACAGCTGTATCTTGTCTGCGCAGATTTATCTTTTCTTTTTCTATCTTCTGGCGTAACTCATCGGCAATTGTACAGGCTTTTTTCTTATCTATTCCCAAAAGGATTATGCAAAACTCTTCCCCCCCCACACGGCCGATTATGGGTTTAGATTCCTTTAAAGACTCTGCCATTAGATGGCTTAATTTTTTTAATACAATATCTCCTGCTGTATGACCAAATTTATCATTATAATTCTTGAAAAAATCAATATCCAGCATTAACAAAGAAAACATCTTGCCATAACGCATACCTCTTTTACATTCTTCTTTTAGGCGCTGCAGAAAATAACCTTTTGTATAGAGAGAAGTCAGGCCATCGTGTATCGCTAAATCCTGAATCCTTTGAAAAAGCTCGCTATTCTCTAAAGCTGCGGCACCTAAATCGCAGATTGAAACCAAAAATCTTAAATCATCCTGAGAATAAAAATTTGCTTGGGAATTATCAAGTCTTAAAGTGCCTAAAAACCTATGCTCACTTAAAAGAGGTGTGCTTATTACAGATAGGACAGCTCGCTTATCCTGATTTTTCAATTTCTCTAAATCAAAACGGAAGTCTTTTCTGGTGTCTTCGATCAATAAAGGGCTAGTGTGTCTTAATACCCAAAAATCAAATATATCGCCTTCCTTGGCTTTGATGACTAAATTTTTGTCCTCTTTTTTTGTTTTAAAAATCTGTAGATTTAGTTGTTTGTCTATCGAATAAAGAATACAAACTCCTTTACTATTCGAAATGGTTGAAAAAACTATAGAAGTAAGACTCTCTACCACAGAATCAATATCAAGACTCCTGTTTAGTTCTTCAATAATATCTTTTAGGTTATTATAACGCATTATCTTTACTTTCAGGGCGGCATTATTTTTGGATTCCTGAAAAATTTGCGCATTTAAAACATTTATTTTCTCTTGGAAATCCTGAATCCGATTGTCGAGATTATATTTTTGTTGAGAATATTTCTTAAGTAGACAAAATACATTGATGATGTTGATAAGATAAAAAAGGAACAGGATTCTGTATTGGTATTGCCACAGACCGCCTGCACTGTAAATAGGAAAGAGAATATATAATAATAGAAATAAAAAAATATAACCAACAGTTTCCAAGAGAGGGGAATTTTGAGTGAGATGCGACATAAAATTTGGAAGGATTAAAGTTTACACAGAGAGCTCTGAAAAAATCTAAAAATATGCAGAGCTCTCTGACCTAGAATTAGGAGTTTTTCAGAGACCTTACACAATAGTCAGTTCAGTATCTTTGTCAAAAAAGTGCACTTTACTCATATCAAAGACCACATCCATATCCTGGTTAACTTTAGGCCTATTGTGTGCACCTACACGGGCAATAAAGGTGTGCCTTCCTGTATTTAGATACAGATATACCTCTGAACCCATGGGTTCATATACTTCGCAGTTTGCACGAACCACATTTTCAGGGGGAGCCTCAGAAACAAATAATTTATCATAGATATCTTCTGAACGGATACCGAAAGTTACTTCTCCTGCAGTGTAAGGCATCAACTTATCATACATATCCTCAACAAGTTTGACTTGAATTTTTCCTTCATCAAAATATAATTTACCGTTCTTTTTAAGAATCTTACCATTCATAAAATTCATGGGTGGTGAACCAATAAAACCTGCAACAAATTTATTTTTTGGATGATCATAAACAGTTATGGGGTCTGCCACCTGCTGCAAAATTCCATCCTTCATTACAGCAATCCTATCACCCATAGTCATTGCCTCTACTTGATCATGTGTAACATATATAATCGTGGTCTGTAGCCTTATATGCAGCTTATGTATCTCTGTGCGCATCTGTACTCTCATCTTTGCATCGAGATTACTGAGAGGTTCATCGAACAAAAAAACCAGCGGTTTTCTCACAATAGCCCTTCCTACAGCAACGCGTTGCCTTTCACCGCCAGAAAGTTCCTTGGGCCTGCGATTAAGAAGATGTTTAATTCCTAATACATCTGCGGCTTCATTTACGCGCTGAATAATTTCTTGCTTAGGCATATGTCTAAGCTTTAAACCAAAGGCCATATTCTCAAATGCAGTCATATGTGGATAAAGGGCATAATTCTGAAATACCATAGCGATGTCTCGATCTTTTGCTGGCACATCATTGACTAGCTTATCGCCAATGTATATATCGCCTTCAGTTATATCCTCTAAGCCAGCGATCATCCTTAAGGTTGTTGACTTTCCGCAACCAGAAGGTCCAACTAAAACCATAAATTCTTTATTCTCAACTCCCAGTCTGATTTTATCTACTGCCTTTACATTGCCCGGAAAGATTTTGGAAACATTCTTAAGACTTACCTGTGCCATTTTACCTCGCTCCGCTCGTTATGGTTAATTGGTAATTAGCCACTCACCAATTATACTATATCATAAAAACATGTCAACTTAGATAGTCGAGCAACTGGCTTAATGTTTGTTTTAAATTTTTACGATGCACAATCATATCTATCAGACCATGTTCCAGAAGAAACTCAGAACGCTGAAATCCCGGCGGTAACTTTTGCCTAATCGTCTGTTCAATAACACGTGGCCCGGTAAAACCAATTAATGCCTTTGGCTCAGCAATAATTACATCTCCTACCCCGGCAAATGAAGCCATCACACCTGCCATAGTAGGATCAGTAAGTACTGAAATATAGGCAAGCTTTTCCTTGTGATGGTAAGCTAACGCAGCACACGTCTTAGACATTTGCATAAGACTGTACATACCTTCATACATCCTGGCTCCACCGCCTGAACCTGAAACAATTATAAGGGAAAGTTTCCTTTCTGTGGCTGCCTCGATGGCGCGTGTTATTTTTTCTCCTACAACCGAACCCATTGAACCCATAATAAAACGTGAATCTGTAACTGCAATAATTATTTTTTTATTATCTAATGAGCCTTCACCAGAAACCACCGCATCTTTTAATCCTGTCAGGCCCTGATCAGCAGCTAATTTTTCTTTATAGGTCTTTGGCCCTTTAAAATCTAAAGGGTCAGGGGATACCATATCTTTATCATATTCCCAGAAGGTGTCTTTATCCAAAAGTATATTTATTCTTTCATACGCACCTAAGGTAAAGTGATAATTGCACTTTGGACAAACCCTAAGATTTTCTTCTAAGGTTTTATTGTATAGGGTCTCGGAGCACTCCTGGCACTTTGTCCAAAGTCCATCCGGAATTTCTTTCTTCCTTAATCTTACAATTGTATATTTGGGTTTGCCAAAAAGTGCCATACGCTTTTACCTTTCGAATTTATTTATCACCAATCCCGATAGAACTTTGGGATAAAAATATGTGGATTTTGCCGGCATCCTTTCGCCTTTTAAGGCAACTGAAATTATCTGCTCCACTCTTACCGGATTTAAAAAGAAGGTAATGCATAAAGGATCGTTATCCACCCGCTCAACAAATTCCTCTCTAGAAGGGCCGAAAACAATATTTTGCTTATCCGACGGCTTAGAATCTAAAATCTCTTTTAGAATTAAATAATTTAAAATGACAACGTCCAGCGACCTGTATTCTTTAGGCTTATCGGTAATTACTTTGTCCAGAATCTTGATGTTCTTTAGCCGCAGGAGATAGAATTTTTTATCTTTATACATTCCTAACACATGCTCGGTACGGCCGCCTTTCTCCATTAAAAAGAAAAAGCGATTTTTCTCTTTAATTTCTTCTATGTCGAAATAATTCCCGATGAATGTTAATAATTTTTTAGTATCCATCGGGAAATCAAGCTTAAGGAGCCGATGAACAGGCAGTATTGAAAGGCCCCGAGAATCTGTGTTAGTAAAATAAGTGAGGATATAATTAAAGTCCTCTTCCCCGGTTATCGAATTAAGCTTTTTCTTCATCAAATCTCTATAGGCACAGGCAACCTCATAGCGATGATGGCCATCAGCAATAAAAATATTTTCGCCGGCCATACTGTTCTCTATAGCAACAATTATCTCCGGCGAATCTATCCTCCATAATTTGTGGATAATCTTTTCATCATCTACCATATCAATAAACGGCCTTTTATTCTGAATGTGGTATTGATAGGTGCGCTGAATAATGCGCTTCTTATCTAAAAAAATAACAAAAATAGGGCTTAAGTTTGCCTTCGCCTGTTTTAGGAGCCTGAGCCTATCTTCTTTTGGCTCTAAACATGTGTGCTCATGGCCGAATATTGAGGAATCCTTATCTTCTAAATCTAAAAGTGAAATAAAACCCAAGCGTAATCTTTTTTCTCCCCTAATTTTATATTCCTGGCTATAGAAATATATGGCTGGTCTTTCGTCCTGGATAAGTATTCTATTCTTTAACCAATCCCTAAAATAGCTCGCTGCACGCTGATATTTATCTTCACCAGCTACGTCCTTACCTAAAAGTATATGAATAAGATTATAATTGCTGAGTTCATGATAGCGGGCTTGCTTTTCCGGAGAGATTATATCGTACGGTGGGCAAACTACGCGAGAATAGTCTTTAATTTTTTCCTGATTGTAAGTAATGGCTCTAAAAGGCCCTATCTTAGCCATCGATTTACCCCGTTAGAAAGCCTTCCCCCGCAAGAAAATTTCTTTCTAACGGGGTAAATCAAACTTCCTGCAAAACTCCCTATACCATCAATTAAGACATCAAACCCCGAAGCATTTCTATAAGGCACGGATGCCTGATGTATTTCATCTGTCATGCCATAGAAAACTCCAAATATGAGCGTAAGAAGAATAATCTTTGATGGGGCCAAGCCACCATAAGTATTTTTCAATGCGCGTGCAAAAAATAAACTAAGAATAAAATAAACGAATAAATGAAAAATTATATCCTGAAATGGAAAGAGAGGCGGTATCTTACTTGCCGGGATTGAGGAAACGTAAAATATAAATCCCATGCATATTATTACGGGTAACCAAAACTTTACAAGAAAATCGCTTCGCGATAACTTCATAAAATTTTCAGTGGTTAGGAAAGTGTTTTATACTTTCCTATACCATAAATTTAGTCATCCTGTTATTATGGGATTGCTGGGTATCCCAAAATAGACAGCAATCTCTGGAGAGCTCTGTATATTTTTAAACTTTTTCAGAGCTCTCATTATGCCTGCGGGCAGGCACGACATCCCTCTTTGGCTCCGGGACAAGTGGCGCCTTCTGTTTGAGCTTTTTTGCTCTTATCTTTCTTGCGATAATCTGTAGCGTAAAAACCTGAACCTTTAAAGATTATCCCTGCGCCGCTTCCAATAAGTCTTTTTACTCTTTTATTGCACTTGGGACACGCCTCTAATGGTTTATCAGTCATCTTTTGGAATAATTCAAAACGATGGCCACAATGTCTGCATTCGTATTCGTAGGTTGGCATGTTCTACTCCTTTATTTGAATGCTTTCTTAATTTTATCAGTAAAACTCTCTTTGTCTATATCCTCACCGGAAAGTCGCGCAAATTCTTCAATGAGTTTGCGCTGTTCCGAAGTTAAACGCGTGGGAATTTCCACATTCACTCTAACTAATTCATCGCCTTTGCCCCTGCCATGCAAATCCGCTATCCCCTTTTCTCTTAAGCGAAAAATCTTTCCGCTTTGCGTGCCAGGAGGTATTTTCATACTTACTTTGCCGTCAAGTGTGGAAACTTCGACCTCTCCTCCTAAGATTGCCTTACTTAAACCGATATTTATTTCAGTTAATATATCATTATCATGCCTTGTAAAAACCGGATGTTGCCTTACCTCGATAATTACGTATAAATCACCTCTTCCTGCTGTGCCTGCTTCGCCTTCGCCTCTTATTCTTAAATGCGAATCCGTATCCACCCCGGCAGGTATTTTTACTTTAATTTTACGGGCTACTTTCACCCTGCCTTGGCCATGGCAATTAGCACAAGGGGTCTGAATAATTGAACCCTCTCCACCGCAACGCGAACAAGGTTGTTCTATATAAAACCCACCGCCACCCCTTACAGAACGACCTGATCCTTTACACTGCGAACAAGTAATTTTCTTAGTACCTGGCTTTACTCCGCTTCCCTCGCAAGTCGAACATGATTCATAACGTGGAAGCGTGATTGTTCTTTCTACGCCAGTTGCTGCTTCTTCCAAAGCTATATCTATAGCAACCTCTAAATCGTGTCCTCTGCGAGCTCTTGCGCCACGTCTTCCCCGGCCACCAAAAATATCAAAACCTAAATCACTGAATATTTCATCAAAAAGATTTTCACCAAAACCAAAATCTGACAACCCCTCAAATACGCTGCTAAAATCCGCTCCTTTAAAGATATCCTCATAAGCGTATCTCTGGTCAATTCCTGCATGGCCATATTGATCATAAAGAGCGCGTTTCTGAGAATCAGACAAAACTGCGTAGGCCTCGGAAATTTCCTTAAATTTCTCTTCCGCCTCTTTCTTTTGCTCGTGAGGCACCCTATCCGGATGATAACGCAAAGCCATCTCCCGGTATGCCTTTTTGATTTCATCAAGCGTAGCGCTCTTTTTTACTCCTAATATTTCGTAATAGTCGCGTTTGGTAGCCATCATATCTTAGTATCGCGTATAGCGTATTGAGTATTGCGCAATACGCATAACGCAATACGCAATACACTACTTTTTATCATCTTCTTCTTTAAACTCCGCATCAATAATATCTTCTTTCTTCTTGTCTTTAGGTTCTTCCGGCTTTTCTTCTTTAGTTTCTGTCTTCTGTTGCGATTGCTGCTGTTTTGCCGCTGCCTGCTTATAAATCTCTTCCGCCAATTTATGCGAGGCCTTGGTTAAATCCTCCATACCCTTTTTGATTCTCTCGACGTTTTTATCCTTTATCGCTGCTTTAAGGTCGTTGAGCCGGACTTCAATATCTGCGCGCTCAGCTTGACCGACCTTGTCGCCAAATTCTTTAAGGGACTTCTCGGTGGCATAAACCAATGTATCAGCTTGATTAATCAACTCAACTTCTTCTTTTCTCTTAGCATCTTCAGAGGCAAACTTCTCTGCATCCTTAACCATCTTTTCAATCTCTTCTTTAGAAAGCTTCTTAGGTGCAGTGATTCGTATAGATTGCTCTTTTCCTGTGCCTAAATCCTTAGCAGAAACATGCACAATGCCGTTAGCATCGATATCAAAGGTAACTTCAATTTGCGGCACACCGCGCGGTGCAGGAGGAATGCCCACTAAATCAAACCTGCCTAACTCCACATTATCATCAGCCATAGGCCGCTCGCCCTGTAAAACCCTGATAGTCACTGCAGTTTGATTATCTGCTGCCGTTGAGAAAATCTGACTTTTTCTTGTGGGAATAGTTGTATTTCTTTCAATGAGCTTGGTATTGACGCCGCCCAATGTTTCAATACCTAAGGAAAGCGGCGTTACGTCAAGTAATAACACATCCTTCATTTCCCCTTTAATTATCGCTGCCTGAATTGCCGCGCCCAGAGCTACACATTCCATCGGGTCAACCCCGCGCTCAATTTTCTTTCCCGCATAATCCTCCACAAATTTCTGAACAATGGGCATTCTTGTGGGGCCACCGACCATAATAATTCTGTCAATATCTTTGGGGGTTAATTTTGCATCTGCAATTACCTGTTCCAAAGGATGGCGGCATCTTTCGATTATCGGCATTACTAAATCTTCCAATTTTGCTCTCGTCAGATTCATTGTAAGATGCTTTGGGCCTGCGGCATCTGCCGTAATAAAGGGAAGATTTATATCCGTGCTCAAGGTGGAAGATAGTTCAATCTTGGCCTTTTCCGCTGCTTCCCTGAGCCTCTGCACAGCCATCTTATCATTGCGTAAATCAATTCCGTTCTCCCGCTTAAATTGATCGGCAATGTAACCAATCAACGTATTATCCATATCCGTGCCGCCTAATTGAGTATCTCCTGATGTAGACTTAACTTCAAAGACACCCTGGGCCATCTCCATAATCGTAACGTCCAGAGTCCCGCCGCCAAAATCAAAGACCATAATTTTCTGTTCTTTTTGAGATTTTTCCAGGCCATAAGCCAAGCAAGCAGCAGTAGGTTCGTTAATGATGCGCAAAACTTTTAACCCGGCAATTTCTCCCGCATCCTTGGTGGCAGTCCTTTGGTTATCATCAAAATAAGCAGGGCAGGTTATAACTACTTCCTCTACTTTATCGCCCAGATACGCCTCGGCATCCTGTTTAATCTTCTGCAAAATAAAAGCAGAAATCTGCTGTGGCGTATATTCTTTGCCAAAAACCTTGAATTTATGGTCAGTCCCCATTTTGCGTTTGGCTGCCTGAATTGTGCCTTCGGCATTAATTGCTGCCTGGCGCCTTGCCGGCTCGCCAACCAAACGCTGTCCGTCTTTTGTAAAGGCAACGTAAGATGGAAATGCTTTACCGGAAGCAACGCCCGCGCCTTCAGCTGACGGAATAATTACCGGCCTCCCCGCCTCCATGACTGCTGCTGCAGAGTTTGAGGTCCCTAAATCGATCCCGATAATTTTAGCCATATTAATCCCCCTTTTAATGAGCACATAACTTATGGAGCAGCTATTTAATACGCTACCGACATAAGTTATTTGTGCGAATTAACCCCGACAGCTGCAAGTAGATTTCGCAGAAATCTACGCAGCGTTTAGCTGACGGGGTCAACTTTATTTCTTAGAAACTTTTACCTTCGACGTCCTAATCACCCGGTCATTTAGCATGTAGCCCTTTTGCATCTCTTCCACGACTGTATGCTCCGGAATCTCTTTGTTTTCTACCTGCATCATTGCCTCATGCAAATGCGGGTCAAAAATTTTTCCTTCTGCCTCAATGGGTTTTACACCGTATTCCTTAAGCATCTCATATAAATGCGCTAAAATCATCTCTACGCCTTTTAAGAAGCTCGACAAATCCTGATGTTGCGACTCTGCTAACCCCACTGTCCGTTCAAGGTCATCCAGAACATTTAACAGTTCCAAGATTATCCCTTCGTTGGCAAACTTTATAAAATCCTGTTTTTCTTTTTCCAGGCGTTTACGCGAATTATCAAAATCCGCCTGAAGTCTGAGTATCTTGTCCCAATATTCTTTAGCCTTCTCTGCCTCTTCCTTTAACTTCAAATATTCAGATTCTTTTAAAGTAATAATTTTCTCTTCCTGCTTTTCTTTTTGGTTCTCGGTTTGCTTCTTTTCTTCTTTTTGATTTGTTTTCTCTTCTGCCATCGTTAAATCCTATCTAATACCTCTGTTAATATATCTGAAATATATTCTAATGTTGGAATAATATGGTTATACTCCATGCGCGCCGGCCCTAATACCGCCAGCCTTCCCGATGGTTTATTCTTTAAACGATAACTTGAAACCACCAAAGAGCAATTTTCCATTTCCGGGCATTCAAGCTCACGGCCGATATACACTCTTACTTTTTCTTTAAATTCGCGATTAACAATATTTAATAGGCGTTCTTTATCCTCAATGAATTTAATTAATAAACGAATTTTAGCAGAATCCTGAAATTCCGGATGCTCTAAAATACGGCCGATTCCTCTATAAAAGAACCTATCTTGCCATTCTAAAAAAGATACAATTCCAGCATAATGCGTAATTGCTGAAATTATTTCTGATGTTTCTTCTAATGCATCCTCAAGCCGCTTTATTTCTCTTTTGTATTCCTTTACTATATGCTCTTTTTCTCCATCTAAAAGCCCAATCTTGGAGAGGAGCAAATCCACATAATAGCGGTAGCCTTTGTCCGTAGGAATTCTTCCTCCAGAAGTGTAAAGATGCATTAACAAACCTGCTTCTTCTAATTCTGCAAAGATGTTTCGTATCGTGGCAGAACTTAAGTCGAATTCCGGTGCGATATCTTCGGAAGCAACTGGTATTGCATCATGAATATACTTATTTATGGCTGCAGCTAAGATTTGCCTTCTTCTAGATTCATAATCTACGCTTCTCGTCATATTATCTCCTATTTTAGCACTCTTGCCTTAAGAATGCTAAACCTCGTTAGAAAATATCTCTTCTTCCGTTAGAATGCCTTTTCTAACGGGATAAAAAGTAATTTTAACATAAATTATGGCTTTGTCAACCCCGCTTAATAAAATTTATGTGCCGAAGAATCATTGTATCTCTATCTCTTTGTTATCTAAGAGCTTATGATAGAGGATTTTTGGTAGCCTA
>Ga0315282_10015879_pt1 | contig 11059 bp, 9 predicted proteins | sample YL17G07_20_MG_FD_203693 | JGI IMG/M metagenome (GOLD analysis project Ga0315282, IMG submission 203693) | Sediment microbial communities from Yellowstone Lake, YNP, Wyoming, USA - YL17G07_20 | ecosystem: Environmental > Aquatic > Freshwater > Lake > Sediment | place: USA: Wyoming | collected...
CCTTTCACCGCGCTGCGGCAGGAAAGCAGGACTTCGAGGAGTTCCCGTTCCCGCTCGCGAAGCCGGTTGATCTGCCGCCGCGCACGACTCGCTTTATCATGACGGTGGTTCATTCTTTATGCCCGCATATTTTATCACTAACGCGACAAGACTGGTTTTCCGCATACGCGTCCCCCTAAGCTATGAACGACGCCGGAACGGCGGCGCCGGCTGCACTCTTTGGATACTCTATACAATGCGGATGGGGGATAGCAAGGCGATGCTACTGAATCCAAAAGGCGACGCGCTGGGTCGCGCCTGCATTCGCAGATCGGTCTGTTGCGGTGACCTCCAGAGTATAGGCGCCGGGAGGAAGCCCTCTCAGCGGCAGCTCATCACTGAGGGAAATCATGCCTCCATCTGCATCTCTTCGGGCGGCTTCTGGAGGTTTTAGGAGCGATTGGCTGATGACATGATTTCCCCTGTAGACCTTCGTATGTATCTGCATGTCAGAACTCGCGAGGCGGTAAATATTCGTGAGGAATCGTACCTGAGACAGCGAGGAGAAACGGCGTCGGACGCTGAATCGGGTTTGGTTCAGGGTGTCCGGGCTGCAAATCACAATTCCTTCGCGAGCGGCGGCATCGGTAATTTGCCTCGGGAAAGGGCTTATGATTCGTAGACTCGGGAACGGATCTTACGCAAGGTGAATAGTCACAACGATCAGAGCCGCGCGCGTAAGCAAGCGGGTGCTTCTTTGATATCCCAGGGCACCCGCCCGCTGACGGTCGCGGCTCTGAAATGCGAAGCCGTGTCCGAAAGTGCCGCCCCGAATCCTGTTGGAGCCCAATGTCTGCATTACCGGGAAAGCGCCTTGGTCACGGCGTTGATGCCCTCCATGATATCAATCGGCACTGCCAGCACGACGGTGTTGGAAGCCGTCGGACCGAGTCCGTCGATACTCTGCAGCGTCCGGAGCTGCATGGCTCCTGGACTTTCCGCCATGGTCCGGGCGGCAACGGCAAGATTGATGGCTGCTTCCTTGTCCCCTTCCGCCTTGGTGATGGTCGCGCGCTTCTCGCGCTCCGCTGATGCCTGACGTGACATCATCTTCTTCAGCTCCTCGGGCATATTGATGTCCTGCATCCGAAGGCCAACGACATCCAAACCCCAATCGTGGGTGTCCTTCTCCACGTTGGTCTGAATTTCTTTGCCGATCGACTCACGCTCGACCAGGAGCTGATCCAGCGTCATCTGGCCGATCACGTCGCGCAGAGAAGTTTGAGCATATTGCGAGATTGCATAGCGGTAGTCCTGGACCTTGATGATGGCGTCCGCCGCGTTTGCTACTTTGAAAAAAAGCACGCCGTTGATCGAAACCGGCACGTTGTCCTTTGTGATCACTTGCTGTTGGGGTATGTCGATAGCGAGCACGCGGGTGTCTACCATGCGCACCTGGTCGATCAGTGGAATGATCAGGAACAGGCCCGGGCCCTTGATGGAACTGAATTTGCCCAACCGGAACACCACCCCCTTTTCCCATTGGGCTGCAATCCGGATCGCCGAGGAAAGGATGATATCCCCCAGCATCCACGAAAAGCCGAAGAAGGCTGCAATCACCGGATCAGTCTGGGCGATCGGGATGAGAATCAGAACCCCCAGAACCGCCAGAACAACAAACACAAGACCTGATATGTAGTTGACCATAAGATCCTCCCGTGTATCCGTTGATAATTACAGCTTCGCCGGGAAAATATTCATGCTGTTCCGGCATCGAGAGTCGCAGATTCCCGATGGCGCAGGATGCGGTCGTCGACCCGCGGGTCAGTAATGGAGGGGAGCTACGTGAGCCTGCACTGCAGTGTGCGCGTCCGGATTGTGCTCCGACAGCATTCCGTGATGCTGCACGAGGGCCAAAGGATCGCTATGAGCGGATGGTCGGCTTGCGTAGAATGCAGCTGCATGGATGATACTTCACCCAAGATCGCGGCGATGGTCCGACAGATGCTGCTGGCGCACAGCGGCGCCGAACGCGTGGCCATGGGCAGCCAAATGTTCGAGGTGGCACGCACAATGATGCTTGCCTCCTTCCCTCCCGGCCTCTCCGATATTGAGATCAAGCTCTGGCTTTGCAGGCGGCTATACGGAAATCAAGTGGATCTGGCGGGATTTTCCAAGAAGCTGAATTCCAGGCAGGAGATTGGGCTGGCTCCTAGTGGATAAAATGATAGCTAGTTTCTCCGGATGAACGGGAGCGGGCTTCGATGGTGGATGGCTCGCCACCTGACACCGGCCCGCTCCACTCGCTCTCTGCGCGCCGCGTTGTGAATCAGATCCGGAGAATGCAGATCTTCGGCGACGTCGGCGGACAGACGCATTCACCTCAGTTGCTGCGACTGAACGTTGCAGCCCTGCCGCTCACCTTTGCCGAATTCGGCCCTCCTTAACGAGACGCGCGACCATCAGCGGGCGGAGGCGCTCCCCGTCCTCCCCTTCCTGCGGTCGACGGCGGCACCATTCCCTGAAGGCGCATGTAGGTCACCATGTTGCCATAGTGCTCGTTTATGTGGCTCGTGTTGTAGATGAGCATGCCGATCTTGGAACGATTCCCCATGCGCTCCAGCATGTTGGTGTCGTTCAAGGCGGCGAAGGCCTTGCCGCACAGGTCGATGGACTGCGCGAGCTTTGCGGTCAGATCGGCCTTTTTGAGATCCTTGCCGGCCGCTGTCGGTCCCGATCCGGTATCTAGTGGGGGTATGGGGCGCTCCACTCCGGCCAATCCAAAGCATGCGTTGACGTTGTCGTCGATTATGTGGGCAACAAGCCTGCCCCAGGTGCGCACATCCGGCGTCGGCTGCCAGTCGTACTTGTCTTCTGGGAACTGGTCAGCCGATTTGGTCACGTAGCCGGTAATCCGATCGTACATCCCCTTCACCTCAGTGACGAGTGACTGCGGCTGCTGAGTCTGCTGTCCACTACCCATCCCTCGCGCGATCGCAAAGCCGGCGGCCAACGCGACAAAAAACACGAGAAAAATCCCTATCTTCTTCATGGAAACTGCTCCTTTCGCAGACGGTTTGTAATTGTCTTCCAGCGCTCAAAACACAAGAGAATGTAGAAACCGTTGCCTCATTTCGCGAGCAGCGGCGGCGATACCCCCCGCTGGCTCCCGATCCGGCCCCTCCTTGTTGATCACCTTACCAGGCTTGCCCTAGTCATGTGGGCAAGCCGCCCATACCAGTGCGGCTCGTAAAAATTCGCCCTCTGATCGAGATAGCGTAGCGCCCCTTTCGCAGTAAGCAAAGAAAAATTGGCGAAGATGCGGCCATGGCATCGCCAACCCCAAGTCGATGCGGGCGGTCATGCAGCACAATCTTTCCTGGTTCGACCATTACCCCTGGGGAGATCCGCTGCCCGATCTCACAAAGCCGGACGTTCCCAAAAAGGAAGAGCGCCACTCTCCATGAAGGGCGGAGCATCAGCAAGTATGAGGTCGTGAGAGCATTCCACCTCGCGCTCATTGTGCCGCGGTCTGTTGCGACCAATTTAAATTGAAAGTCTCTTGAGGGGTGTGCTAGGTATGGGTGTTGATCGTCTGCAGAACGGTTTAAGGAAAACAGCAGATATCAGCCGAGAAGACTGTGTTTCCAAATCCGTAATCTCGCACGTCCGCAGTCACGCGCTATGAAGCGCATACTTTGAGGGAGAAAGGGCAATGATACCCAAGCGTTTCACGATGACCGTTGCGCTCGTGATCACATGCCTGGCGCTTGGCTCAGGGGCAGTCAAGCCCAAGCAGCCCGTCGGCGAGCTTGTCAATCCGTCGATCGAGATGCTGGATCAGAACAATCAGCCCGTCAACTGGACCATAGATCCTGTTCCGCGCGGGAACGCGGCTCCCAACGCCCAAGTTGCGTCGGACGTCGCCCATGCCGGCGCGCACAGCCTCATGCTCTCAGGCAGTGGCGCTTCGTGGATAAACAAGACGCTGCTGAAGCCGTATGCGACTTACAGGCTGACGGGTTGGATCAAAACCCTGGACATCCCGACCACGAGCGGCTGGGGCGCCATTTTTCAACTGCGCGGCGTCAGAGTGACAACGCCTCCGCAGCGGATCAACGGTACGAGGGACTGGACCCGGATGGAGATCACCTTCGACACGGAAGGGCAGGACTGCATGATCGTCGCCGCCACCATGGGCGGCGGCGGCGCCCGAGGCGGTCGGGGCGCTGCAACCGGTGAGCCGCAGGGAAAGGCATGGTTTGATGACTTGAAGCTGGAGCTGCTTTCGGCGCGCGAGCTCAAGCCGGCGGTGACGATCGACGCCTCTAAGACGCGCGAGGCCATGCCTGATCTTATCTATGGTCAGTTTATCGAACACCTGGGGCGCAGCATCTACGGTGGCATCTGGGCCGAGATGCTCGAGGACCGGAAATTCTACTCGGCCGTCGGCGAGACGCGCAGCGATCGTGTCTTCGTGCCTTCGCCCTGGAAAGCCGTGGGCAGTGCGAGTGAGATCACGATGGTGAAGGAAAACGCCTTTGTTGGTGAGCATACTCCACAGGTAAATCTGGGCGGGGGCGGCGCGGCCACGGGGATCACGCAGTCGAGCCTGAGCGTCGTCGCCGGCAAGGGCTATACAGGCTACGTGATTCTGGCGGGTGACGCTTCGGCTGCGCCCATTGAAGTAAGCCTTTGCTGGGGAAACGAGGCGAGCGAGCGCCAGACTGTCAAGATCGACAAGATCAAGACCGAATACGACAAGTACGGCGTCAAATTCAAGGCCGGCGCATCCACCGACAACGGCAGGTTCGAGATCGTCGGCAAGGGCAGGGGAAAGTTTCTGATCGGCACGTCCTCGCTCATGCCGGATGACAACGTCAAGGGCATGCGCAGTGACACGCTGGCGCAACTCAAGCAGCTCGATGCTCCGATCTATCGCTGGCCGGGCGGCAACTTCGTCAGCGGCTACAATTGGAAGGACGGCATCGGCGACCGCGACAAGCGCCCGCCGCGCAAGAATCCCGCTTGGACGGGCATCGAACATAATGATTTCGGCATTCACGAATATTTTGATTTCATCAGGGAGCTGAACTCGCAGCCTTTAATTGCCCTCAACGCGGGCCTCGGCACGGTTGACCTGGCTGTCCAAGAAGTGGAGTACGTCAACGGCGGTCCTGGCACGCCGATGGGCAAGCTCCGCTCCCAGAACGGCCACCCGGAGCCATTCCATTGCACGTACTGGGCCGTCGGCAACGAGATGTCCGGCAGCTGGCAGTTGGGCAACGTGCCAATCGCAGAATTTGTCAAGCGGCACAACGACTTTGCCCAGGCGGTGCGTAATGTCGACAAATCCATCAAACTGATCGCTTCTGGTGAAGCGACGCGGGCCAGCAGCGATTGGGACCGGCAACTGCTCTCCAACTGTGCCGGCTACATGGACTTCAACAGCAAGCACTTCTACCGGCAGGACTATCATGGCGGGGGCCTGATGACCCACGCGCGCCAGATCGCCGACGCTATCCGCGCCATCGCCGACGGCCACCGCGATTACTTGAAGACGATCCCACAGATGCAGGGCAAGAACATCAAAGTCTCCCTGGACGAGTGGAATTACTGGTACGGCCCGCACGTCTTCGGCGAACTCGGCACGCGCTATTTCCTGCGCGACGCGCTTGGCATCGCCGGGGGCATCAACGAGTACAGCCGCGACACTGACGTTATCGCCCTAGCCTGCTATGCCCAGACGGTCAACGTGATCGGTGCCGTCAAGACAAGCAAGACAGCCGCAGTGCTTGATTCTACCGGCGAGGCGCTGGTGATGTATCGCCACCACTTCGGCACGATCCCGGTGGAGACTGCAGGAACGCCCGAGCCGCTCGACGTTGCCGTGACTTGGACGAAGGACAAGAAGGCTCTTACCATCTCCGTCATCAATCCGACCCACGACGGGCAGCGGCTGGGGATCAAAGTCGTGGGCGCTGAACTCGCGTCGCAAGGGAAATCGTGGGTTCTTACGGGCCCGGACGATCTGGCCTACAATGATCCGGGCAAAGATCCCGTGGTCAAGTTCACTCAGAGGGCCCTGAGCGGCATCAAGAACACGCTCGAAGTCGCGCCCGCGAGCGCGACCATCTTCGAGATCCCGGTGAAGTAACCGCGGCATACTGATCTCTGAAGCGGAGGACATGCTGAAGCCGTTGCCTGGAGGCATGGGTTTTGACGCTTCTGCCACATGACAAGCGGACACACGGGACGAGACATGCGCCTGCCACAGCGGGCGCCCGAGTATTTCAACGGCCGACTCACACATGTCGTGAATTGCGTGGCGTCGCAGGAAAGCACTTCGTGTGATTTCCAGTAGCGGCACTTGATGCAATCCACTATCCTTGGATTGGAGTTTATCGGAGATAAAGCAATTCTTATCCACACAGATTGACTGGCCAATGCAAGTTTCACTGGAGATCCGACAGAAATTCGTTCTCGTTCTAGGCAACCTGATATGCCGCTGCATCGAAGAAGCTCGCATGATCCCTTACATCCTCGGCCAGGAGCAGGTGATCGAGATCCTCGTGCGCAATCCGGCCGTTTACGAAAAGCTGGTCCGCGACGAGCAGCGCGATCGGACAGAGTTTGCCAGCGACAGGCTCACCGCCAGGATCGATGCTGTCGCGGAACTCGGGCAGTTTGAAGCGCTCGACGCCTTTGCGGTGTCCTTCGCCGGCGCGGGGGGCTCCGATGTCGACCTTGACCCGGTCCTGGAGCGGGTCAACCATCTGACCCGGACGTTTGCTGTCTACATCGGAAACATGATCACGATTTTCGAGAAGGAATTTCAGGTCTTCATGGAAAAGTTCCACCAGTCCTTGCAGCAGGCGGGGATTGTCCTCAGGGTATTGGATCTCACGCCGGAGGACATGGTGGAATTGGAGAGGAAAGCTGAAGCGTACTTGACTGCGGGCTTGTTCCTGCAGGCATTTTCTTTCGACCGGATGCTCAACTCCCAGGTGATAACCAATGAGCTTATCCGTCTTCCCTCCGCGGGCTACTCGTTCAGCCGGCACCTGATCAGGTGTGGACTGAAGGATGCGGGTCTGCGATCGGCATTAGTGAAGTTCATCCTCCGGGCCTCGTATGTAAGCCAGGGCGGCTGGCAGGATCTGTTTGTCAGCTTTGCTACCCTTGTGAGTCAGGAGCCGGAGTTGTGCGGCAGAGAATTGCTCGTTGAGCGAATTGAGCAGGATGGCGTATTTTGCTGTAATCTGCTTCGCGAGTCTTTTTCCGACCTCCGCAAATGGACCCCTGGTGAAAGAAGGGCGACCATCGAAAGACGGCTCGAAGATTGGGCGCGCGCCCAGGGGGGCGTCTAAGCCTGTTTCACGAAGTCAGTTAGATTGACATCTTTCATTTCGATCACGCTCTTGACGCCCATCCTGGCGCAGGCGCCATCGTATATCTGTTTGACCGCTCTCTTAGCCTGTTGTAACTCCAGCAGCCGTTCCTTCACTCGGGACAGTTCTGCGTTGATTTCCTTGTCCAGCTGCTCCAATTCATCCTTGGCCAGCTGTCGTGCCATCTCAAATTTCTGTTTTTGCTGTTCTGTCAACATTGTTACCCCCTTACAACTGCGGGTTTGTAAACACGATGGTAATCTTGGTCGTGCTGGGAACATTTGTTCCGCCGATGCTGGCCGGTCTGAATTGCCACTTCATAGCTGCCTTCACGGCTTCATCACGCAACATGAAGGGTCCACTCTGAGCGGTCGCCTTGACCACTTTCCCTTGTTCGTCGATGGCGACTTCGACAACAACTGTGCCGCTGGTGTGCGTTTTCCGGGCAATGTCAGGGTACACGGGAGCGACCCTTGAGATGGCCACTGCTGGGATTACCTCTCTGGACGGCGGCGCGGGTTGGGTAGCCGACTTATCAGGAGCAGGCAGACGTTCCAGACCTAAAAGGGCCGATGCAACAGGTTTCGGCAAGGCTTGGATCGGAGAAGTTTGCGTCTGAACCGGAGGCGGCGGTGCCGCATTCTCGGTTGCACGCGGTGGCAGGTTTGCTGTCGGCCTCTCGGTGGCTGGCGCGGTTGCCTTCGCGGCAGTGTCGATCTGCGCGTTCCCGCCTGTGCCTGTGTCTGGGCGCGAGGTTGGAAGGGGCGGTTCGCTCATCGCCGGCCTCGTCTGTTTAGAGGACTCGGGATTCCTGGCATTCTCGCTGATTTCGGAAGCCGGAGCATTCGCACGTTGTGCGGGATGAGCTGCGCCGGCAGATGAAACTCCTGTCTCCGGGCTCGGCTTGTTCAGCGATTGCTCTGCCGTTTCCGCCTTTGCGGCGGCTGTTTGAGTTGACGCCTGTTGCGGCCCATTCAGCTCGTTCGGTGGATTGCCCTTGGATCCATTGAAATAGACGACGCCGACTCCGGCCAGCAGGCACACGAGGGCAGCGCTCAGTGCCAGCACCAGACCCCCTCGGCGCGGCACTCTGATGGAAGGAGCGATGGCAGCGGTCTGGTCAACCGTAGGTGTTTCGCGGGCGGAAGGTGACGCGCGAGGGCTGCGAACCGTCTCCCTTGAAACCGGCGCCTCCGGCGCAAGTGGACTTGCGACTTCACGCCTGGGTGCCTTTTCCACGGGGCGAAGATTTATGCTTTCCCTGTCCACCACACCCACTTCTTTCAAGGTCTCGCTAAGTCGCGGATCCACGGCAGGCGGAGCAACCTCCGGTTTCGTCTCTGCGATTTCCTCCTCGCTGCGGAAGATGGCGGAGAACAGCGAATTCAGGTCTTCGCTCGCGGTGCCGCGAGGAATTGCCTCCTCGTCTGAGGCGGTGATTGTCTGCTTCAGGAGACTGTCCACGAGCACTTCCACGTCGTCTTGCTGAGCGTCTTGGTCACTCTGGGATCTGGCTGAAGCAGCGATCTCCTTATCGAGAAAATCAAGGACGCTCGATTCCGCGCCACTTTGCTGCTTCCTCGGATCTCCGGGCTTCTGATCGTCGCTGCTCATGTGTTGCCTCCAATTCACCCTCGCGGGTGTGTCGAGAGCATCGTGGCTTGCCGCGTCTTCCTGAGAGCTTCGCGCCCGCTGTGCTTTCGACCTTTGCGCCGGCATCCCGATAAGTGGATGCAGGAATATCCGCTTCCAGCGTTGCGCACCTGTGTCCTCAAAGGAATGTGCTCCCGAGACTTACATATCGGCAAAGGAGCGAGAAACTTCACCCTTGCGCGTGTGGTCTGTCACTGCAGCCGGCGGCTCGATATGCTCCTGAGGCACGCAGATGGATTCAAGCTCGGTCCTGAATCGTGCTCAATCAGCTTCAGTCGCGGAATCCCATCAATCATCCGTCCTGGACCTGGACTCTGCCTATTCGCGGACTGGGACGTGAACCGATAAAAGGCGACCCGCTGAACAGCCATTCCTGAAAAGTCTAGCGCTGGCAAGACCGTCCGGGACTATGTCGACGTCCAAGTCCAGATACACGTCCAGGCTGCTCGCGTGAGGAATCGTCTCTTTTCAACCGCCCGACTAGTGTCGCGAAGTCTTACGCACAAGGAGACGTTGAGTCAAAGGGCGTTCCCTAGTAGTATGGCCGTGGTGGCTTGGACAGCCTTTGCTATTATCGAATGCGAACAACGAAAATGGAGAAACGCCATGAATAACGTGGTGAACCTGAGGTCTGGCGAAATTCCGAGTGCGTGGTACAACATTATCCCGGATCTTCCGGAGTCCCTCCCTCAGCCGCAGGATCCTGCCGACGGACCTTCGCGAATCCAGAACCTCCCAAATCTGATGATCGCCGAGTGCCTGCAGCAGGAGTTCTCACAGCAAAGCTGGATCGACGTTCCGGGTGGAATTCTGGATCTTTACGCGAAGGCGGGACGGCCAAGGCCTCTCTTTCGCGCGACCAATCTCGAGAAGCGGCTCGGCACTCCGGCGAAGCTCTACTACAAGAGTGAATTCTTCAGCCCGACGGGCAGCCACAAGGTGAACACCGCCCTCGCCCAATGCTACTACGCAAAGCAGCAAGGGTTCGAGCGGGTGACCACGGAAACAGGGGCTGGACAATGGGGAACGGCACTTTCGTATGCTGCAGCCGTGACCGGCCTCAAGTGCACTGTCTTTTGGGTACGCAGCGTCTACAATTGGAAGAAGGATCGTCTCACTTACATGAAGCTCCTTGGAGCTGATGTCTACGCTTCCCCGAGCCCGGCGACGAGCGTCGGCAAGGAATTGTACGAGAAAAACCCGGAACACGTCGGCTCACTCGGCATCGCGATCTCGGAGGGGCTCGAGGATTCTCAAAAGGACCCGAAGGCGACCTATTGCCTCGGGTCGGTGCTGAATCACGTATTGATGCACCAGACGATCATCGGCCTGGAGACGCAAAGGCAGTTTGCGTTGTTTGATGATTATCCGGATCTCGTCATCTCGTGCCTAGGCGGGGGCTCCAATTTCGGCGGATTCGCTCTGCCGTTTGTCGGGGATGTGTTGAAGAAAGGAAAGAAGACCAAGTTTATCGCGGCCCAGAGCCAGGTTGCGCCGAACCTGCAGGGAACGTACAGGTACGACTTCGCAGACTATGCTGAGATAACCCCGATGCTCAAAATGTACACGCTGGGCCATAAGGTAGATATGCAGCCGATTAAGGGCGACGGACTGCGGTACCACGGCTGCTCCCCCATCATCAGCCTGCTTCGGCACAAGGGGATCATCGACACCGTTGCATATCCTGCCGACGAAAAGCGCGTCTTCGAGAACGCAAAGATATTCATGGAGACCGAAGGCTGGCTGCCGGCTCCGGAGTCGGCATACAGCGTCTGTTGTGCGATCGATGAAGCGATCAAGTGCAAGGAGAGCGGTGAAAAGAAGGTGATCGCGTTTAACATCAGCGGCCACGGGTTCTTGGATATCCCGGGCTACCGGAGCGTTCTCTCTCTCAGTTAGTTTCTGTTGCGAAAATGGACGGAGCGGCAGCCTGCTTGGACGGGCTAAAGCCCGACCCCACTGTATCTTACTATCAGAAATCTCAAGTGGGCACGGGCTTCAGCCCGTGCGCTTTTTCGTGCGCTTAGGTGCGCCCC
>Ga0315282_10015880_pt1 | contig 11059 bp, 8 predicted proteins | sample YL17G07_20_MG_FD_203693 | JGI IMG/M metagenome (GOLD analysis project Ga0315282, IMG submission 203693) | Sediment microbial communities from Yellowstone Lake, YNP, Wyoming, USA - YL17G07_20 | ecosystem: Environmental > Aquatic > Freshwater > Lake > Sediment | place: USA: Wyoming | collected...
GATCAACGTGTCCGACCAAGACGCCTCCTCTCGGAAAGCTTCGGGCTGTCTGCCAACTGCTCAGCGATGACCCAAGACTAACATAGAACCGGACGCTTGTCAAGACTTTTCGGCCGGGCTTCTAGGCGCTAACGCAAGGAGGAGAGACATGGCAACGTGTCCAACGTGCGGCAACCCGAACGTAACCGTCATGTACGAGCACCAGTGTTCGGCTGCTCAGACTTATACATGGCTCGTGAGCAGCCCGCCGACTTCCCCGGCAACGGGAAGGCCGGCGAACATTAAGTGCCCCGGCTGCAGTGCGGTTCCGGGTGGTGCCCCCAAGATTCTGGTCTGCAACGCACTGGGCCACAGGAAAGACTACCAGCGTTCAGTACTCAGCGACCCTCCGCGACCTCTCGAGCCGGAGTGCGGGTCGCCGCGACTGTGTCGGCAGCAGTAACCGGAGCAAAGAAGCGATAAGGCAGAAGGTCGGCATCGGAATAGTCCTGACCTCTCTGCTGGCGGCGACAGTTGCCTTTGCGCAGTGGGAGCCGGACCAGCGGCTGACGAACGACCCCGCCGATTCCAAGACGTCATACAACAACGCCTGGTGTGTGACGGCCGTGGATGCCTACGTCCATGCGGTCTGGTACGACGGCCGCGACGGCAACCATGAAATCTACTACAAGCGCAACCCGACCGGGAACGTCGCGGTCGGCGAGCCCGGATTGCGCGGCCCGTGCGGCATTCTGCGCGTGTCGCCGAACCCGCTCACGACCGGCTTCGCCACGCTGCGCTTCAGCCTGCCCAGCCCCGGGCCGGTGTCAGTGGCCGCGTTCGACGCGCTGGCCGTCGTAGCCGGAGCTATTCCAGAGCCGGGCGAATTGGAGGTTCTGAGCGAAGTCTTTGTGGAGGTGCAGGGCGGCGTCGGTCATGGTCGAGCCGATGGGCAGGACCACCGGGTCGCGCAGTTCGACCGGCTTGCCCGGCTTCTTGGTGTATACCCGGATGATTTCGAGCATCCTAAACAGGCGGCGTTTGAGTTCTTCGAGGCCGGTGTGATGTTCGGCTGAGACCGGCAGCACTTCGACGTCGCCAATCAGCTCCCGGAGTGTTGCCAACCGGTCCAGCGCCTGCGGGTCGTCGGCCTTGGAGCCGAGGCGGAGGACTTTCTTGGGAGTGGGGAGTGGGGAGTCGGGAGTCGTCGGATTTGCGATTGACGATTGTCGAGTTCCGAGTGACGAGTTGCGAGTGGCGATTGCCGATTTGCGGGCGCGGGGCGCGCGAGAGGGCTTATAGCCTGCGGCTGACGGGCCGAGTTGTCGGCTCGCTTTCTTGGTCGGCTCAGTCTGACGGCAGCCTGGCGTATTCCACATAGGAGTACACGACGACGACCGCGGTCGAAACGAGCACCGGCACGAGAATGAAGATGCCGGCGTACCTGCCGAAGAGGACGCCCAGCAGCGCTATCCCGCCGGAAATCATGAACAGCCTGCTGCCCAGCCTGTGGGTCTTGTCCCAGACTACGTCGCTGGCCAGGGTCCAGGGCGTCCTGATGCCGATGAAGTAGTTCCTCTTCGCCTTGCCCAGCAGCAGGCCGACGAAGAAGAACAGGAATCCCAGCGCTATTGGCATTGTGGTCCACGGCGGCACGTTTACGTTGAGGTTCCAGAGGACTACCTGCGCTTCGATTGAGAGCACGAACAGCAGCATTACGACAATGAACCAGTCGAAGATGCCCCGGAACCGGGCGATGTTCTTCTTCAGCGGGTCAATCCTCGGTATGGCAACGAACAGAAGCCACATCACGGCTATGACGATTGGCGTCAGTAGCAGGCCGGCCAGGCGTGAGGCGTGTCCGTCCACCTCGCCCGCGGCATTCCAGTGGCTTGCCATCAGCTCGGGCATCTTCGGGTAACAGACCGCCGCTGCCACAAGCGACACTGCAAGAATCACGAGGCCGGCGATTTCACCTTTGGTCATGGATACTCCTTAGTCGGCTGCGGGGTCCGGTCCTTAGCCTGTCCGTTTTTCACGACCCGACATGCTAGGTGGCATCGCCGACCTTGTCAACGCTGCGGGCTGCCCGCGCTAGCGGAGCTGGTCGAGCGCCTGACGGGCTATGTCGAAGGTCGGGTCGAGCTGGAGGGCCTGACGCCAGCGGGCATGGGCCTGTTCTCTGTTGCCTTCGTAGTAGTCGACGAGGCCCAAGTGGAACAGGGCCGTGGGGAAGACCGGGTTGATGCGCAGAGCCCCTTCGTAGTAGCGCCGGGCGCTGGCGAGGTCGCGCAGGGTAAGAGCGACGTTGCCCAGGTTGTTCCAGGCCTGGAGCGAGTAGGGGTCGAGCGCGAGTGACTTCTCGAAGTACACCCGGGCGGAGTCGAGCCGACCCGCGGTAGCAAGGACATTGCCGGCAATGCCCCAGGCGTCCGGGTCGTCGGGATGAAGTCGCACTGCGGCCTCGGCCGCCCGCCGCGCCCTCACTTCCTCGTGCTGCTCCAGTTGCACCTGGGCCATGAATGAAAGGATGTTGGTCGCGGAGTCATAGGAAAGCGCCCGGTCCAGCTCGATGAGCGCTTCCGGAATCCGTCCCTGGTCGTGCAGGCCCACGGCCGCGGCGAAGTGGTTCTGGGACGGGACCCCGTGCCGGCCGGCTCCGGCGATATTCAGGTTCAGGAAGACGAATGAAAGGACGGCGATGGCGACGGGCGCGACCAGCCGTTTGCCGCGCAAACGGATGAGATGAAGCAGACCGAAAGAGGCGAGGATGAGGGCCATCGGCACGAGCGGCATGCGGAACCGGTCGGCGACAAAGAACACGACGAACGACAGGGTGTAGCTGCCGGCGAAAAGATAGACGGGAAGCAGCCGTCGCCAGGACCTTCGCGCGAGGTAAACGCCGGCCAGCGCCAGCGGGAGCACGACGCCGAAAGGAAACTTGAGGAAGCGACCGTTCCCGACGAGCAGGTTGAGAAATGTGTACTGTTTGAAGAAGTAGAGGTCGCGGTTGTTCGAGACCTCGAAGCCTGAGAACCAGAGAAAGAGCTTGCGCAGGGTGAGCACGAGCGCCCTGCCCGGCTGGGCGCGCCAGAACTCGAAGCCCTTGCCCAGCCAGTAGCGGTCAATTTCCGCACCCTTGAGGGGACGACCCAGCGCCTGCTCGGCAAGGCTCTTGACGTCATTGTACCCGCCCCACCATGTTGCACGGGTGCCGGGCAGGATGGCGGTAGCGCCGTCCGAGTTCGGGTTGTTGCCGATGTAGAAGTTGGTGCCGGCCTGCCATGCAATGGGTACGAGTTCGCGGCTGGCAACGTAGTTCCGGACCGTCACCGGCAGGATCACGAGCGCGGCTGCCGCCCAGACCCAGAACAGCCGCTTCCAGAAGGCGCGGCGGTACTCAAGGAAGAGCCAGGCCGGAAGCACGGCCACGAAGGCCAGTATGTTGGGGCGGGCAATCGCGGCAAGGCCGAAGGCGAGGCCGGGCAGATACCATTGTCGGTCGAGGTCTCGACTGCGCATGAGCAGCACGAAGCCCGCGAGGACGAGGAACGCGAGCAGGTTGGCGATGAGCAGCTCGCCGTCGAAGTAGATTGCCAGAGGGTAGGCAGCGAGGGCGAAGCCGGCGACGCGGGCGACGATTTCCGGCCGGACGGTCTTCGTTTCGGCGGGGGAGAAGAGCCGCCGCGCGAGCAGGTAGGTGAGCCCGCAAGCGGCGCTGCCCACGAGCGCCTGTACGATTCTGGCCGCGAACAGGTTTGGCCCGAGCAGCTTGTACACGAGGCCGAGGAAGTAGGGGTAGAGGGGCGCCCGGAAAAACGCGTCGCGGATGAACTCCTGCCCCGCGGCGATGGCGAGGGCCCAGCGATGGTGGTACTGGGCATCCATCTGGGGCGAGAAGAACAGCGGGTCATGGCCGCGAGCCTGGACCAGGTAGACAAGTCGAAGCGCGAAGGCCGTGGCGGCGATGATGAGGAACCAGGGCAGCGCGCGGGCGCGCTCGGCAGGCTTCGACTTCACCAGTGGAGTATCTTCACAGAGTGCACGAGGTCAAGGCTGCAAAGTTCGCGGGTGGAAAGAAAGGGGCGGCTCTGGCCGCCCCTTTCAGTGGTTTGCGTACCGGGTTACTGCTGGATGACGAGTTTCCTTGTGGCCGAGCCGTCCTTGGTCTCAAGCCGCAAGAGGTAGATACCGGCCGCAATCGACTTGGTGTCGAGCACGAGCGTACCGACCCTCGTGTTGTCCGTTGCGTAGAGATTACGCAGCAACCGGCCGGTGGCGTCGTAGAGGTTGACGCTGACCGGCTCGCGGTTCGGCACCTGCCACTTGACGGTAAGCGGCCCATGGGCCGGATTCGGGTAGTTCGTTATCCGCAGGCTCGGGCCCCGGATGCCGGGTTCAAAGCCTTCCTCAACTCCGACGCCGCCCTGGGCTGAAGCCGAGATGAAGAACTCGCCCTGTGTCCAAGGTATCCAACTGCCGGCTGAGCCGTAGAAGCTCTTGCCGAGCGCGGAATCGCTTGCGCAGGTCGAGGGATGGCCGGTCGGCGAGACGGGCGCGACCGCCACGTAGAACTGGCCCGAGTTCACGATGAGCATCGAGTCGAAGTCCGCGGCAGTGAAGGCGCCGGGCGTGCCCGGTATCGCTTCGATGTCGCCCGACTCATAGAGGAGCGTCGAGCCGTCGTCGCCGTAGACCTTGAAGTGGAACGTCGAGTCAGGCCAGGGATAGGACGAGTGCAGGTAGAAGTCCGCCCGGGCGCGGGTAATCCCCACCGGGTACGTAAGCGCGAAGTCCGACGGGTTGAACTCGACCGCGCGCTCCGGACCGGCCCAGGTCAACCACGCGAGGCCCGCTTCGTTGAAGTACTGTATCCAGCGGGCCACGCTCAAGTCGTAGGCGACGGTGTCGTTAGCCGGCCACTCCTCGCCTGCGGCTTCGGTCCAGCATTGGATGTTGTACGCGCCCGACGTCGTGGGGATGTGCCAGGCGGGTGAGAAGTTCATCTGCTGGGTCTGGCCGCGGTTCAGGGCCGAGGTTGTGGTCATAGTGTCCTCGTACACGTAGCTCTGCGGGCCGGTGATGTGGAGCCTCACCGGCGTGCCAACGGGCAGGGCGTTGTTGCCGAGGTTCTTGATCATCGTGCGAATCTGGAAGTTGATGTTGGGCACAGTGTCCTTGGGCATGTTGGTGGCGAACCAGACAGCCGAGGCATTGGTGCCCTGCGGGGTCCAGTCAAGGACCGCTCGAATCAGCCAGTCGCCCCGCGTTGCGTCTTCGGAGAACGCGCCCGGACCGGCCGTCGACCACTTGCGGTGAGAGGGCGCGTTGTTGAACGCGTCGATGGACAGCCCCGGGCAGTTCGGATAGGTGTCGGCGTGCGTGTAGAAGATGTAGAAGTTGCTGGCCACGATCGGCACGTTGATGGGGATGAAGTTCCACGCGCCGCGCGTGATTGTGACCGTGTCCGAGACAAACAGCTCGGTCCCCGGTGCGCCGTTCGCGCCGTCGTCGGCATACACCTTCACCATTGCCCGGGTGCCGCCCGGAACGGGCCAGCCGGAGTAGAAGTGAACAAGCGCGCCCGCAAGCGTGACGTTGTCCGACGGGCTGATGAACTTCACGCCCCAGCCGCCGCCGAGCACACGCATGGCCCAGGCAGAAGCAGCCATGTTGTCGTCGTACTTGATCGTGTCGGTGGCAGGCATGAACACGCCCGGGTCATAGGGGAATATCCCCGGTTGAGGATTGGGGATCGTATAGTGGAAATACGGGCTGGGTCCGATCCACTGCTGGGTGCCGGCCAGAGCCATGGTGGCTGCAACGGCCAGGCACGCGATGATTAGCTTGCGCATTGGCAAACCTCCTTTTCAAACCTGTTAATACCTGTGCCCCGTGAGACTGGAAACGCGCATGTCAGCAGTCCAATGCCGCCGCCGGGCAAAGCGCGGCAGGCTCAGGAGGCAAGCAATAATAGCCAAACCCCGGCGATGGTCAAGCGCGATAGGATACGCGCCGGCCGGGTGCCGTCGTCCCTACCGCAGCAACATCGGGTTGAGCTGGACCGCTTTTTCAATCGCCTCGACCGCCAGGTCCTGCTGGCCGAGGTCACGGTGGACAATCCCCAGATTGTGCCAGGCCCCGGCGTGCTTGGGGTTTGCCTTGACCGCAGCCTTGTAAGCCGCGAGCGCGCCCTCAAGGTCCTGCTTGGCATAGTACGCCTGACCGAGGTTGTAGAACGCCGCGGCAAAGCCTGGGGCCAGCTTCACCGCTTTCTCGTAGGTTTTAATCGCCCGGTCGTAGTCGGCAGACGATGGGTCGGCCTGAGCTGTCTGGGCTCGTTCAAGATAGAGGTTCCCGAGGTTGTAGCAGGCTTCGGCGTAATCGGGCCGGACGCGCATCGCTTCGCGGTACGCGCCGGCCGCGCGGTCGAACTCGCCGCTCCGCGCGAGAGCCAGCCCAAGGTTATTGTATGCCTCGGCAAAGCCGACACGGCCGCGGATGGCCCGTCTGTAGTACTCAACGGCCTCGGGCCAGCGAGACATGGCGCTGTACGCGTTTCCCTGTACGTAGTAGGCATCGGCCAGCCGGGGGTCGAGGCTGAGCGCCTTCTCGCACGCCCGGATTGCTTCCTTGGGCTGCTGCGTGCCGAGAAGGCACTGGCCCAGAATCTGGTGCGCCTCGGCCGAGCCCGGCTTCATGCCGATAACCCATTGCGCGATTCTGATGCCGTGCGCGTGGGCGCTGGTGTTGGCATAGCCTCGCGCCATGCGCAGGTAGCCCTGAGCGAAGAGGTCGAGCGTGCTGATGGGGCGCATGTGGCGATGGGCGACCTCGCCGGTCCGCGCCAGAGGGTCCCAGTACTCGCGGGCCCGCGATGAAACCACGATTTCCAGGTATATGCGTCCCTCCCGGGTCAGGTAGTTGACCGGGAACGCCAGCTTCGCCGCCATTATCGAGTCAATCGCCGCCAGTCCCAAGTCGTCGCCCACCCCGCCCTTGCGCAGGTTCAAATATCCGTCGATCACCTGGGTCAGGAGAAACGCCCGGCCGGGACGAGACGCGTTCCTGAGCCACAACTGCTCGCGCAGCGCCCGCAGCACATTGAGGCGCCGCAGGTGCGACAGACTCTCGATGCCGTCTTCGCGCATCGCCTCCAATTCGTAGACAATCGCCGGCGCCTCGGTGACGCTGTCGAACAAATCCTGAAGCCGCTCGCCGTATTTCCGCAGGTCTTCATTCGTCCTGACGCCGGCCATCAGCAGAAAGCCGTAGCCGAGGGCGGTGGCCTGCCCCATCTCACGTTCTATCCCCGCCACTCCCTTGACGAAACGGTCGGGGTTCGAGGCCATATAGTGGGGCGAGAGCGTGGGGCAGGACGAGACCTCCTGGAAGCGCCGGGCTTCATGGCTCGGCAGGATGCCCAGTGCGCGGTGAGTCAACTGCTCCCGGTCAGCCGGGGAGAGGTTGATTTCCTCTGCCTGGTCCAGCGCGAGTGTGGCCTCGGCATGGCAGCGATTGACTTCGAGCTGCCGGCAGAAGGCCGACTGCTTTGTGAACTCCTCCGGCGTGCGAGCCGCGAGCACGCCACCTACGTCCTTGAGATTGAACTTCCAGCCCTGCAAGGCGGCGATGTGGGTCGCGGGCAGCGATATCGGATACCGGCCGGCGAGTTCGCGCAGTTCCAGGTCGACCTGGCGAACCGCGAGGCCCATGCGGACCGACATTGAAGTCACAGCGGCAGGCCAATTCCGTTCAGCACCGGAGGGTTCTCGGCCGGTGCGATGTCTCGTGTGCGCGTCATGTTGGATGTGCCGATTACAGATTGTGCACCAGGGCCCCGGGCCGAAACCGGCCGTGAAGGCACCCGGTACACGTCAGCTATTATTACTCGCGTCGCAGGGAAGTCAAGGCCGGGTGCGCGTCGCCGCAACCGTTTGACTTCTGTTGCGGCCCCACTAATCTAAGTCATGCGAAGACTGTGTCTGCTCCTGTCTCTATCCATGTGCGCGTGCCTTGCTTCGGCCGCGACCGACACGCTCTGGCAGAAGCTGCGCACCCGGTATATGTCACTCAAGACCCTTACCGGTACGTTCGACGAGAACATCTGCTCGGAGCAGGCCGGTACGTGCCTGAGCTTCGAAGGCAGGTTCAGTATCGGTGTTCCGAGCCGGTATCGACTGGAGGTAACCGACCCGCAGAAGCAGGTCATTGTCTCGGACAGCGCCACGCTGTGGGTGTACATGCCGGAGGAGAAACGGGCGATGAAGCAGGCCGCGGGCGGATTCGCACCGGTACTGGCCTTCCTCGGGCCGATACTCGATTCCACTGCCACGGGCGTGGTCGTCAAGGACTCGTTCGGAGAGTACGCGGTGGACGTCGTGATGAGCGAGGAGATGAGCGCGCTGTCCGGCCTGAAGCTTCAGCTTGACTCGACGGCCAAACGCATCACCGGCTTCTCCTGCTCGGATCCCTGGGGCAACAAGTACACATTCCGCCTGCGCAACCAGAAGTGGAACCCGAAGCTGCCGGGCAAGCTGTTCAAGTTCACGCCGCCCGCAGGCACGACCGTCGAAGAGTAGCCGGTCGCGGCCTTGAACCCCAGGTGCTGAAAGACTCCGGCATCTGCTTCGCGTGCGGCAAGGATAACCCGCACGGGCTCCACCTCAATATCCGGAAGACCGCAGAGGGCGTCGAACTGGACTACGCCGTTACCGAACGCTACTGCGGCTGGCAGGACGTCGTCCACGGCGGAATCGTCGCAACCCTGCTGGATGAGCTGGCTGCCTGGGCGTGCACCGAAGCTGGTCAGCGTGCGGTGACGGCTGAGCTCAACGTCCGGTTCCGACAGCCGCTTGCGGTGGGCCAGCGCGTTCACGGGCACGGTCGGGTCGTGGGTAAACGGGGCAGGCTGCTTCTGACAGAGAGCAGGCTGGTGAGCGAGTCAGGCGATGTTATTGCCGAAGCGACCGGCAAGATGATGCACGTCGAAGGCAGTGACTAGCCTTCGGTGCCCGACTAAGCCACAATGACCCGACGGACGTGATGCTCCGCATCGGCGCCCAGTCATTCCGGCATTGACCGGTCGTTAGGAATTAGGAATTGGGCGTTAGTCATTCAACAGCCGCAGTCATCTGCCTCGGCTGTCCCAAGAATCAGGTTGATTCCGAGCAGGTTCTCGGCTCGCTGGTCGAGGCCGGCTATCGCCTGACATCAGACCCGGCCGGGGCAGACCTCATCGTCGTCACGACCTGCGCCTTCCTGCAGTCCGCGGTCCGCGAGTCCGAATCTGTCATCAGGCAGACCCTGGCGCTGAAGCGACGGAACCCCGGGACCAGGGTTGTTGTTGCCGGCTGCCTGTTTGAGCGGTACGGCGACAAGCTGCGGGAACGCTTCCCCGGCCTAGACCTCCTTGTAGGCCTGAGGGACATGCCGCACATCCCGCGGTTGCTCGACTCGCGCGTGCCCTGTCTGCGTGCGGACACGCACAGGCAGAAGCGTCGGGCGTCACGCGTTCGGCACGTTGTCCCGCGCCTGCTTTCGACACCCGGCCACTTCGCCTACCTGAAGATTGCCGACGGCTGCGACAACCGGTGCAGCTTCTGCACGATTCCTCGTATCCGTGGGACGTTCCGCTCCCGGCCTGAGCGCGAGATTCTTGCCGAGGCGCGCAGCCTGGCTGACATGGGCGTGAAGGAGCTGATACTCGTCGCGCAGGATTCCACCCTGTACGGCACGGACATCTACGGCCGCCCCATGCTTGCTCGCTTGCTCAGGCGGCTCGGCGACATTGACGGCGTCCGCTGGCTGCGCCTGATGTACGCGCATCCGGCCCACCTGACCGAGGACGTCATCGACGAGCTCGGGACAAACCCGAAGCTCTGCCGGTACATCGACCTGCCGATTCAGCACGTGTCGGACCGGCTGCTTAAGAAGATGAATCGGCGGTATCGCCGGCAGGACCTCGAATTGCTGATTGAGACTCTGCGTTCGATACCCGACGTGCACGTCCGCACGACGCTCATCGTCGGGTTCCCGGGCGAGACCGATGCGGAGTTTGGGGACCTCATAGACTTCGTGAGAGGGACCCGATTCGACCGGCTTTCAGCTTACGCCTATTCGCCCGAGCCGGGTACGTTGGCTTACTCGTTCGGGCCGCAGGTTTCAGTCGCGGCCAAGCGCGACCGGGTGAGGAGACTGATGCAGGTGCAGGCCGCGGTTTCCCGCGCCAACCTGAAACGTCTCGTCGGTCGCAGGTTGACGGTGCTCGTCGACTCGCCCGGCCTGGGCAGGACTGAATGGGACGCACCCGAGATTGACGGCGTGGTCAAGCTCACCGGGTGCAAGGTCAAACCAGGCAGGTTCGTCCAGGCTCTGGTCACCGGGTCAAGCACCCACGACATCACGGCGCGTAGTAAAGCCGCGTCCCCGGAATTCCGAGGGACATGACCGACGGCGCGGGACATAACCCGATTGCGAGGGACATGACCGATTTTCGCCTGCGAAAATCGGGTCGTGTCCCGACGCCAGTCCGGTTCGTGTCCCGAGCCTGAGCCGACTCCGCCTACGGTTCTGACTTCTGCACTCTGGTTTCTGCCTTCTGACTTGGTCCTACACCCTTGTCACTGGCGCTTGGGAATTGGCAATTCGTGCCCCCGGCGCGTCGGACCAGGTGTATAAATGTGACAACTCTCCAAAACCCCGAAAACCGGGCTTAACCCTCGCATCCTCAACAGCATGGGCGAAATCCGGCCCACACCCCCCGGGTCACCCCGGGTGGCCCTCCCCGAGGCACTCCCGGTGGCCCTCTCCGGGGCGCTCCCGGTGGCCCTCCCGGAGGCCATCCGGGGGCCTACGTTCCCGGCGCGTTCAACCTACAATTGGAGGTCTAGAATCTGGAATCGGACGTGTCGCCGTCAGCCGTCGGCCGTTAGCTGTCAGCCGCACGGGGTATGGGGGAGTGCGCCGAGGTAAGCTGATGAGTGACCAGTCTGTGAAAGTCAGACCTGAGAAAAGGCATAGCTGCCACCTCAGAACTGAACTCTGCACCTGGTGGAGCAATCCGCCATCGTGAAGCCAG
>Ga0315282_10015881_pt1 | contig 11058 bp, 11 predicted proteins | sample YL17G07_20_MG_FD_203693 | JGI IMG/M metagenome (GOLD analysis project Ga0315282, IMG submission 203693) | Sediment microbial communities from Yellowstone Lake, YNP, Wyoming, USA - YL17G07_20 | ecosystem: Environmental > Aquatic > Freshwater > Lake > Sediment | place: USA: Wyoming | collected...
CATCAACACATAAAGAATATTGCAATGGATGGTATCTTAAAAAGCAATCTAAAACAAGTTTAGCTATTCGCCTACGAGAAACATCATTTGAAATTTTGGCTTTGCGGATTCCATAATCTCTTCTGGCCTTTCTTAATTCATCAAAGAAATGATTATCGCTTTGTTCCATCTTTTACCTCCTTTTAACCAAAATCAAGATGCCCCTTTCTCATTTTCTCCTTGTCGATTATTCTTTTCCTTTTGCCGAAAAATTTTATCCTTCAAGGTTCTCAAACATTCTGCGTAGGTTTTTGCATCTACTGTAAGCTCCTTATTCAAAAAGGCCCCTGCCAATTTTTCACAGGTTCCCCTGTTTTGGAAAATAAAAATGAAGTAATTACCCTCTCTATTTAGATTGAGTAATCTTTGGCGGAGGGAAAGAAGTGCGGCTGCTTCTGGCAAGTCCTTTGTCATATAGACATCGACATTATCATCCATGTTCATCTTCCTCTCCATAAAATATGAGAGCCTGACGCATTATGATTTATCTAAGGAAATTTTTGATTGTTAACTTCCTGACTAAACTGTTTCGCTTCCGTATTTTCAGGGGTCGCAAATAAATAGCGAAAATTCGCTGAGTCCCCTTGCCTATTACCGAAAATTCGAGAAGTTCAGACGACAAATTTGCTACAAATTTACGAAAAATTTTCCCTTCTAAGACACCGAAATTTCGGCACAGAACAAAGGGAAACCATGAGTGCTCTTTTCAAGAGCGCAAGCTGGGAAAGGAATTATTGGTGGGCAGGCACTAATGAGGTTCTTTGATAAGGTAGGTTATATTAGGCATAAGATTTGTCTTCTATATTAAACTTAGTCTTATAAGATTTGTTCTCTCTATAAGGGAAAAAAGGGTCATCTTTTATGCCCATAAAAGCTCTTAATCTTTTGCGGATTTCCTGAATTCGTTTTTGCGCATTAGGCATTGCTGTCTCTTTTTGCCATGACAATTCTCCATTATTTTTAGCAAGATATCTTAAAACTTCCCATTGTGTATCTGGTAAATCGCCTTTTCGATTGTCTTTGAATCCCATCTCTGCAAACGTATATCTTCTATGAATTGATTCCACTGATATTCTCACAGAGTCTCTTGAAACAAATTGAATCTTTACCATGTCCCAAGTCGTATTTGGCGGCGTGGGGAATTTTTCGGGGAGACGTATTCGCCTTCTAATACCGCTTTTCCTTTTGTCTTTTATTAACCTAATTCCACTTCTATCCAATTTTCTATAATGCTTTATCACATTTTCAACGCTTTTTAACAATTCCAATTGATTATTATCTGAAATTTTATATACCTCGCCAGGCTCTTTTTTAAAACTTAACCACAACTTTGTTATCTTTCCCAAGAAATCTCCGCATATTTTTTTGCCATTTTTTTCCCAATCATCTCTGTTCACATTTATTATATGCTCAAATGGGAACCATTTCATCTCCTTCATTTCATAGAAAATATTGATATCAGGGTTGTCCACTGCTTGAAAATCTATCTCCTCAGACAATATTCCTATCTTCCAAAGATAACCTAAGTCACTCTCTAATATTCTTAACCTGATTTCAATAAATCTACACATCCGCAAATAAATAAGCCCAACATCCTTCTTGTTGGGCGGGCTCCATCTTCGGATTCTCTGGTCAAAAATCTCGCTAAGTAAACTGTATAATCTATCATAAAATTCAAGTAGTATGTAAATTTGTTTTTTGCAATCTTCCAACATTTCTTCTTCCGGGTCTTTAATAACATCACTCGAGGTCTGCTTCTTTTTGATTTTATTCAATTCTGATTTAGTCTCATTTTCTTCCATCTTCATCTCTATTTCAATCGTAAGTCACATTATTTCTTTATTAAACAGTTTTATTCATTCATATAACTGAAAATTACAAATATACTCCTTCTTAGGCTATAAACCTAATTGTTGTTTCACATACTCGGTTGCTACTTTTATGAGAATTGCCTTAACTACCTTCCATGTTTTCTCTTTAACTTTACTTGATATTTTTCTAATGAACAAAATTGCACGGTCAGTGCGTGGGGTATCCTTGATAATGTCTTCAATTGAATTGGTCAATTTTTCTCTTTCTTCTTCATTTAATTTTTCCAATTCTTGTGCCACTGCTTTAAATTCTTCAATTTTCGCTTTGGTCTAAGGGTAAGGTTGTCCACATTCGTGACAATAATTTGGCGCTTTCTTGTGTCCGGTAGAAAATACCCCTTCAATGTGATAATAACCTCTGATGTCAGTGTTACAATTAGGGCATTTGCTAATTGTCTTCGCTCCACATTTCTCGCAATATTTTGTTGCAAATTGTGGACTACTTCTTAATGAATCTGTTAGCACATGTCCATTTTCACATATCAGTGCTGTATCATACCATCCCATTACTATCTCTCCTTTTCCTAAACAGATTGTAAAGAAATCCTTTTCTTGGCGTAGCTATGGAAAAGTATGCCCTTTTTGAGCTTATCATATCCTGCCCGAAAATAATCTGAAAAAAGTGTGCTTTGTTTGTCTTATTTTTCATAAAACATTATTTTTTATATGCATATAGGTGAATCCAGTTTAACATGAAACAAATCTGGAAAATGCGCTCTGTCCCAACGGTACCACGGCTCCAAAGCCTTGATAATTTTATATTTCACTTCACTATCCAAGGAACTGTAAAAATCAGGACCCAGCAATACTTCTTCACAATGATTAAAAACGATATTTTCCAGAGTTCCATACTCATCAATGAATTTTTTAAGTTTCTCTTCTTGCTCCTTGAAATGTGCGAAAATAACCAGGCTTGAATCAGTTTGAGGGATCAAATTAAAAAAAACCTGGTCTAAAGGTTTCTGAATATCATATTCCATTAAATCATCCGAATCAATCATTGTAGGGTCAAGCATAGTTGAACAGGACAACCGAATCATTTTATCCAAAATAAAAAGTATTCCATAGATTTGCTCATAATTTTGTGAATCAAACATTCTAACAAATTTATTCAAGTAATAGGGTCTCGTTGTCTTCAGATGGTTTTCCATGCCTTCAGCAGAAGCTACAAGCTTTTCCATATTAGGTTTCTCAATTGAATTTGCTCCCTTTTTAATAACATATCTCAAAAAAAGGAGTGATTCTTCCTTTGTCCTTTCCTCGCACGCAAAGGTTCTGAACGCTAATCTTGCCAAAGCTTCCTTAGTAATATTTTGTTCATTAACCTTATCAACAGGCAAAAAATCTTTAACGTCATGGTCTTTACAAAAACCCTTAAAAGTTGATGCCACTCCCACGCCAATTCTTTGAAAGTACGAATCTATATCTGCATTGTCCTTCATGAAATAGCTCGGCCGCGGCAAAATTACATAACCATTTTTGGATATTCTTCTCAATGCATTGGAAAGCGACTGAGAATGTGAATTTATTGCCCTTTTGGGGCACCCTTCTATGAAACATTTGAATTTCCGCTTCTTTTTATTTTTGACTCCTTTGTAGATTATATTTCTTAATTTTTTTTGTTTTTTTTCCATATCATAATATCTCTGGAAGTCAAATATTTTCATTCTCAAATCCTCAACTTGAACGGCCTTCTAATCGGTTGCCCTTTGGTTTTACGCCAAAGAATTAGCCTTTTTGCTCTTTATTTTACTAATTTCTTCCAATAGCTCCTCTTCTGTGATTATACCCTTTCTAACCAAAAGTTTGATGAGAGCCTCTTGCGTATACATAATGGTGAGCAGAGCATCTTTAAGGTCTATTGCTTCCGTCTTGGCGGCCATTTTTACGCCTCTCTTTAATTAAAAATTTAAGTTAACAATTAGCTCTTTTTGCTCATACATCAGTTTTACTTCTACAGTTGAGAGACCACAAATCTTCAGGAAAGAAACCAGCTAATTTTAGTATTCTTTTTCATCTAACAAATTTAGATGGTTTTCGGAAAGCGGGCATGCCACTTAAGAATATCATTATAAGCAATAGTCAAGAAGCCGATTACGGAAGGCGCTACAATTGGGTCTACTCTCAATCCTTTTCTTTTTTGAACCCAGAGATGAATGAGATTGCGGTAATCCCTCACAATATGAGCCAGCTCAGCCACATTAGGACTAATAATGCCTTGCTCCTTTGCTATCTCAACAAGTTGATACAAGTCCCATTTTTCTATTTCTGGGGGCTTATGCCCTTGCCTTTTGCTTTGCATGTACTTCTGATAATAATCTAACTTTGCATCACCTTCAATGCGAGATAAGGCATCTATTAGCAAAGATTCAAGAATTGCCCCACAGAGTACAACTGTTGATTTATGTAATCCATTCTGGATTGCTTTTTGAGCTTCCCCCCAATCGTTGGCAAGTAATTTCTTAATCTCCTCATCTTTAACAAATTCAAAATCGAACTGAGGCGTCTCAACTTGAGGCTTTTCTTGTTTCTTTTTCCACTCTTCGGCTTGTTTTTGAACTCCTTGTAACCATCTATTTTCTCGTTCTCTCTTAACACTGCCATATTCCTCCAAATAAGTTTGAATGAAACTTAGTAATTGTTGGTCATCTCTGTCTAAAGGATATGTCTTCTCTCCAGCACTAATAAAAACCTGTTCTATGGCACTTAGAAAGTCACCGCAGACCTGCCGTCCTGCATACTCCCACTCAGCCTCGGGCGCATCAGGGTCAAGATACATCAAATTATTAAACGGTTGCCAATTATGCTGAACCAAATCCTCAAAACCTGGTTCTTCGAGGATTCCCTTGACTTTATTACAAAGCCGCAGATAATTTCTATTGATTTCGTTGGTAAGAATTGTCAGATATCCACTAAAGCAAGTTTCAAGGAGCTCAGTTAACTGTCTATAGAACAAGAGCAAACGATAAATTTCCCTGTTGAAATTTTCCTTTCTATCTTCAGGATTGCCTTCATTAATTTTAGCCATTAATTCAACCTTCTTTTGGCTTAGTAGAAGCCAAGCAGAATCTCAGCTAATGTCTTGCGTGTTTGCGATGTGAGAAGGGTAGCTTGGCAGCCTGGTAAGTATCAAAGTCTCTTTAGACTTATTATAGGTTCTTTTGCTAACATTTGGTAATAGGGATTAAGGTCTATTTCTATCCCAAAAATGTTTATGAATTTATCATCGATTTTTTTCCTAATTCCTTTATTTTCGCAAGCGATGGCAAACTCCTGTGGAAATGGTTTGAAAGGTATGTTTTTTATATCCATAAACAAACTTAGAAGAGTTTGCCTATTCCGACTGGAAAGCTTAGATAGGTCTAAAACAAGCATATTTTTCAGTTGGTCTTTCTTGAGATTAAACCAATCTCCAAAGCTACTTATGGAATCTCCAAGTGTAATTAGGAAACCAAAAGTCGAGTTAAGCCATAGTGTCAAAATCTTGGCATCCTCTTCATTTAGAGGTACTTCCCACAAGACTGTAGCCAAGATGGGCGTTGACGTGTGCAAAGCTGTTATGCTTGAGTTTTTTAGGTAGGTAGTTCCAGAAACAAGCAAATTTCCCTTCTTAGCATATACAGAATCGGCATTTTGCTTTTTAGGCGAAGCATAGTCGTAGTTTCTCACTTCCATTGTATTTATGCTTTGGGGCAGGCCCCATAAGATAGGATATGTTGTCTTATGAGAAACTAACCTGAAACTATCTTCGACCTGTTTTCTATCTACTCCTAAACTGGTAGCTATTTTCTCAAAAGGAACTAAAGGAACTAATTTACCATAAACCAATTTGAATAATAATGTGTTTAAATTAGGATTAGCGAATAAACACGGTATCAGAAAGTTTTTTTGAAGATAACGTTGAGACAGATTATAAACTACTCCAACTTCTTTATTCAAATTCAATACCTCATAACCTTCTCCTTCCAGAAACCTTAATCCCTGTTTTTGTCTTGCCTTGACTGAATCAGAGACTATCTTTAGACTCTCAAGTTCGTTTTTTGGTTTATTCCATAGATTTATAAAAGTAGTGTATCTTTCTTTAGTGGGTTTATTTGTTTTCCTTGCGACGATAAGCACTTCTCCTAAATCTGTATTTTCGCTGAAATTCCAGGGCTCTATGCCAAGATCCTTATCACCGGGGTCATAGTTAGATACTATATATTCAATTTCATATTCTTTTAGAAACACTTCCTTCCTAATTTTTTCCCAAGAAACCCCAGAAAGAATAGCTCTTGGCATAACCAAAGCAAGCCTTCCACCATATTTCAATGATTCACTACCAAAAACTGTAAAATAAGCTCCCAAACCCGCCTGCCCTATGCCTTCGTATCCTAAACTTTTTCCTATCTCCCTGAGTCGTTTATCCAGACGGACCCTGATATCCTTTTCTTCGTAACCAAACTTTATGTTCACCGTTCCAGCACTTCTTGAAAATGGCGGGTTCATTATCACTATATCGATACTCTCCTTGGGAACTTCTATTACTTGTTCTCTTTCGGCAGCCATCCCTTTTTTCTTAGGAGCTACCCCAAAACCTTTTCCTATAAGACTTCTTTGTTTATCAAGAAAATCCAGAGTGCCAAGATGCACTTCACCATTTTTTATTCCCGCAGTTAATATATAAATGTTTGAATCGTTAAAAGTCGCCTTGGGGTTATGCAAAGCAAGAGTAGTCAAAGTTAGATGCCCTGCATAATCAAGAATATCCAAGCCAATTAAGACATGTTCCAGAAGTATCCTGTGAAACTCGTTTAAGTCTAACATTTCTGGTCTCTCGGCATTGTATCTATCCAATATGTATTTATCTTTTAGAGCCATGTAGACACCAGAAAGAAGAGTCCCAGAACCACAGGCAGGGTCAAGAACTTTAAGCTCCCTTACGCTTTTTAGGTTTTCAAAGCTCCAGTTCAAGTCGGGATTTGGTGTTTTGACACCCAAATTAGACAAAATCGAAGCCGCAGGAATACTTGTATAGAAAGTAGCATAATACTTCCCTGTAGTTCTAAGCAAAAGCCTATGATAAACTCTTCCCATAAGGTCATGTCTAAGTAACACTCCCGTACTTAGCACATCCAATACAGTGTCAATTAGTTTTTTCAAGATTCTATCTGTATCTGGAGAAGTAGGAAAACTTTGACACACAGAATTGGCAAGGGCGAAAACAGGATCATAGTTTATTTTCATGATCTTCTTACACTCTAATTTCAGAAAATTAATTATTCCCGACGGAGGGGCTGACCTTAATGAGTTTATACCTCGCTGAGTAGCAGAGAGCACTTCGTGAAGAACAAGTCCATCAAGTAATATGAATAATCCTATTCTCAAAAGGTCTTCTTCTGTCTTCGTTTTTCCTCTCATATTATTTTCCTTTTATCCCCAAAACATCCTTGAGTTTCTCGATTAGTATTTCGGATGAGAAAAAAAGCCCAGATGTTGTTGCTATTTGGCTTGTTTCTTCTATAGCATCATTTACTTTTTTTATTTGCTCCTTAAGAATCTCATTTGAAACAACAAGAGCAGAAAGATTGCCAAGTGTCTGGGCGATATCATCTATCCTGTCAACTTTAAGACCTGTTTCTTCCACACCTTTTGGTGTTATAAACACAACAAAGGTTCTAAATGCACTGTTTCTGATTTTTTTCACAAGGTCGTCATCATCCTTCGCTTCTCTAAGTTCTTTCGGATATATGACTCCAAGAGCTATATTACATATCCCCTCGTCAACTCTTTCTTTGCACCTTTTTTTTAGCTCTGTAACCTGCGGAGATGTTTCAAATCGTCCCTCAATGATTATTCTTAGTCCGTTGATAAAAACCATCACGTCCGGTAACTTTCCTTTGCTTATAATCTCTCCTGCTGTTCCAAATCCTATTCTTCGCAAAATATCAGCAAGTCGAATATTTATTACTTCTTCTCTGTATCTTGTCATTTTATTCCTTTCTTCTATACTCTTATCTTTTGATTTCTTTCAAAACGAAAACAGGAGCATTTTATTTCGCCATATTTGCAATCTATTGCATACATTTTTTGTTTGCTTAAATTCTGCATTTCAATACTATTTTTTCCATTCTTCCCAAAATTTATCCAATAACAAGACAACGAGTGCAAATATCAAAGCAATTTTTGATTCAGGACCACTTTTACGGAACAGCACTAAAAATAGGAAAACAAAAAATCCCACCATAATAGACAGAGGCGCAAGAGGCATAAATCTACGTTTATATAGAGGTAGTCTTATAACCACACTCAATGGAATTTTGAATATAAGACTATCACACAAAACTTCTATATTTATCTCACTTTTGCCTTTTCGCATTTCGTCCAAAAATATTTTCCCAGTAGTCATTTTTCCAATAAATCTATTTTCATTGATATATATCCATCTATCACGATAATCTTCACCTTGGTAGCAAGACAAAATAACTTTATATTCTCTACCCACAAATAGTTCATATGAACCACTTTCGCTAATTTTGCTTTCTCGTATAGTTTCAATTCTTAGTAGAGGATATTTGTCCAATCCAACCGCTCTTTCATATTTTAATGAGAGTGGAATATCCTTCAAAACTTCATAAAGTTCCTCCAGAGATGGTGCTGCTCCCGTTTCTATCTCAATTTCTGGACCTATGTGAGCATAGCCTTTTTCCTTATCAGGATAAGGTATTTCGCCATCATCAAATTCAACTTTCATGTAATCCCTAAGGGTGACCTTCTGGTTAATCTTCTTAATTTCGGACATAAATTCCTGAGCAATAAAATTTATGTAATAATAATCGTCTTTCTTTTCAACTTTTACAATCTTTAACAACCTTAAGGGGAAAGCAAAATCAAATTTAGTCACGACCTCATCATTTTCCTCTGCTTGTGCACAACTCAAAACCCAAAAAATACCATCGTAACTACCAAGCTCATTTATGTTTTCAACTTCATTGATAAATGTCTTATTTACCCACTTCTCGTTATAAGAAAGTGTAATTCCTTTTGCTCCGATTGGCAATGCGATTACTTGGAGTAAACTTTGCTGATATTCCGGGCGGTGCGGCCAATGGAATAAATGCGCTATTTTTCTATTTCCTGGGGACATACTTACTTCCTCTTGATTGGAACTAAATGACGAGGTATATCACCATACCTATATCCTGTGTTTTTTTTCAATAGTTCATCCCACTTCTCTATTACTTGAAACCTGTCGTAAATCTTTTGGTGCGTTTTAGCAAAATTGGGAATCTTTTCCCTGCGCCACTTGACAGATTTATAATCAAGGTCATATTCTATTAAACAAAATCGAAGCGGAAGCAGCTTATCTATTTCAGATATTCTATTATAAAAATACTCTACATCTTCAGGAGAATTCATATTTGATGCGAATGTTGGATAAATATCAATACCGACATCCAATAGGCGCCTAAAGGCCATTAACAAGGAACTGAAATCGTCTATCGCTCGCCCCGTAACTTCTTCAAAATTAGTTTCATTTAACGCGTGAAAACAAGGGTGCACGCAGAAATTATCATACGTAGCAAGTATGTTTAATAATTCATTTGAAACTATCGTTCCTTCACTATCTTGCACAATCAAAGGAATAAGATTCGTTTCAGTCCATAAAAACACTTTTTTGTGAAGTTGCCTACTTTTCAATTCCTCCAAAATTTCTAATAATAGCCCAGGGGCAAGAAATGGTTCACCTCCGGTAATTCTTAAGACATTAGAAGATAGTTTTTCTTTTTTATCCAAATTACGTTGCTCGACAAAACTATCTACAATCCTTTTTGCTGAAAACCAATCTTCCTTAACACTTATTTTAACTTTCCTATTTTGGTCACAATATTTCTCTATCGGACATATATTACAGGTAGACTTAAGACATTCGTCTACATAACAATGCCAACAGTTGAGAGGACACCTTGCTATATGTAGAGAAATAAGTCTATTGTAATTCTCCCAATCTAATGTTCCAACTTTCCCCAACTTATATTGCACAATGGTGGGATAATCCATAAGGGTATCTTTATATGGATTAAAACTATATCCGTAAATTGAATTCAATTTACGCCCTTTATAAGATTTCACTGGACTAAAAATTCTAAAATACTGCTTAAGAAACCCAGGTTCACTTACCACAGATGAAGCTCCAAAATCCGAGATTATCAAATATTCATTTATACCATCTTTGTTGGTTCTATTAACATCAGTGAATAATTCTTTAGTTTCCTTTACTAAGTCGCTCATTAAGAGACCTCGTCAAATTCCGAAGAATAAAAAGCAGGGCGACCTCCACTTTTCAGAGAACCCCGCTTAAATAATTTCTATTCGATTATTCCGGTGGAGGTCTTCAATTCTATTCACCCTCTGGCAATATTCTATATCTTTACAGGCACGAAGGCAAGGGGAAAATCAGGAATTTTTCATCGCTGGAAAATCCAAAATATGATGACCCCAGTTATCGCAATAATCAAACCTATGATTAAAAGATTGGTATAGAATCGTTGGAGATTTTTCATATTGCGTGCTTATACACCAGTCTTGATACTCAAGAGTTCTTCTATTTCTCTTAACGTCTTCCTGTTTCCTTCCATATACTTAGCGTCGTCAAGCGAGTTTGATAAGAATATAAGATTCCTGCGTGCCTCTTTGATATTCTGATGACATTGTATAACTTTCAACAGCTCCCATAATCTATAACATCGAATAGCGTAAGTTTTCCCCATTAACTGACAAGCTCGTCGGCGTAATTCTTTATATGTTTCATCCCTAACCTCTTTGTTCATAGGCCCCGGATTACAATATATGTTTGCGTGATATATAAGCGAATCGATAATTTCACCTTTAAGCACAAGCCATTCGTGTACAGGCTGGATGAAGAAACTCGTAATAATTTGACCTATTACTATTGCACCAGAGACTGTAAGCAAGGTCACCAAGACTATTTTGAATAGTTCGGACATTTTACTTTCCTCCTATAGAAAGAATTGGTAAACAAAAAGCGGGGCGACCTGACGTAAGAGACCCCGCTTTAATGGTTCCTATTCAATTGTTTATGTCAGGTCGTTACTCTCTGTCAATATGTGACCAAATTGTGACCACCAGAGGCACAAATTGATGACTT
>Ga0315282_10015882_pt1 | contig 11058 bp, 10 predicted proteins | sample YL17G07_20_MG_FD_203693 | JGI IMG/M metagenome (GOLD analysis project Ga0315282, IMG submission 203693) | Sediment microbial communities from Yellowstone Lake, YNP, Wyoming, USA - YL17G07_20 | ecosystem: Environmental > Aquatic > Freshwater > Lake > Sediment | place: USA: Wyoming | collected...
TTTATGATTATGAAGAAATGTCTATAGATTAATTGACTAACGGGTTCTAATGCTGATCCGAACATCTCACAGACTGTGAAGTACATTGTGTCTAGAGCACAAATTCCAAGAATTTAAACTAAAGTTTAAACCTAATCCCCTGCACAATCACTAAGACAAGAGTTTGAACATCGACCTAACTACGGTTTTATGGTAGCCCGGGAGTTACCGTTCCCAGACTGTAATTTATACCAAAGCCCTCTTTTTCTGACGCGATGTGGACGAGCTAAGTCTTAAGTAGCATTGCACATACTATCGTAGACTCTACACATAGGAGTAGGGCTGATTCATATGATGAGTAAGGATCAAGACAGCCAATAGTCTGGTTGCAGGTTAGCCTTATGTCGATTTTAGTATAAGCTAACTTTGTTTCCGTCTTTGGCTTGAGTTCTTCTATACTTGCTAACGCTACATTTAAGAGTCAATTTCGCATTTTTTTATTGTAACGCTTACGGGTTGATGCGATGGGCTGTCCTTACTTCGAGAAAAGCGGAAGTTGCGGTGAAACTAAAACCCTCCCAGGTCCAAGTTATTCACTCAAATATTGCTCAAAAGACGAAGAACATTATGAAAAATGCGCACAATTCAACCTGAAAAGATGGAAAGACGGGGCTCATTTCGATCTAAGAAAAATCGAACCTGGTAAGTATCCTAGGCTCAGGAAATTCGGTTCATCACAAATAATACGAGGAATTATTCGTGAGATTATTCACAAGGTGAACAAATGTAACTACTGCAAGTCTTTGCAGAGTCATGGGAAGAGGGGGCTTTGTTATCTGCATTCTTTCTACGTGCAGAAAACAGTATATGCACTTCAAGAGATACATGGATTCAACAGTCAGACACCATTCAACTTCAAAGCAGTGAAACATGGGCCATTCAGTGATGAGGTCAGCAATTTTCTTGCAGGTCAGGAATTCTTGACCGCATGGAGCATGTCTAAAGATGACGTCTATGGGCAGCTTGGCGTAGGAGGACTCGAAGAGCAAGAACAAGGGCTTTTCTATAAGCTCATTAACCGTTATCTGGAGACACCAAAACAGCAACTTGAGACTCTAACAACTAAGCACTATGAACTTGTGCACGTAGGCGTTGCACATGAGTTTGACAGGATAATACGCTCCTTGAAAGAGAAATATCAGAACAGTGATGACTATGAAAAAGAGGTGAAGATTTTTCAAGAACCGCTGTTAGAAACACTAAGATCGATCAATTCAATTTTTGAGCCTGTTGAACCGCTTAGTGTAGGTAGTTCTGGCATATTGATAAAAATTAGGGATAAGTCATTTCGAGGAGAGAAGGGGTTATTCCGCGTTCTAAAGTTCCCGAGACCTAGAGATAACGAATTCAAGGTCAGAAATCTCAGAATAATTCAAGAAGAGAAAGATCTACTCTGCAACCTGAACCATGATAGAATAGTGAGAGTGGTAACGGCTGGTGAGACAGCATATGGCAATCTGCAACTACCATGGTACATAATGGAATACATCGGTTATTCTATCGATCTTGACGAGTTCTTAAAAAGGGAATCACATATCAGTTTTAGCTCACTGATAAACATACTCATAGATGTGGCATCTGCGCTTTGTTATCTCCACTACAACGGAATCGTACACTGCGATGTCAAGGCTCAGAATATACTGGTAAAGGAAGGCGAAGTTCCGATAGCAATGATTACGGATCTAGGTTATGCACACGTGAAAACAGGCAACAAGGATGACCTGATAAATGTTAAATTTTCCCTTCCGAACGCCCATCCTTTTCTCTGCAAAAACATAACTCGAACCTCTGACCCCTCCGCCGTCACAACACAGTTAACCAGGGAACAACTTCATGTGAACTTTGATTTATATGCATTTGGCAAAACTATTGAGTCTGTATGGCTGTCAATCACCAAGAAGCTTAAAGAAGAAGGCATATCTCCTGAGGAGCATTTTGGAAAGTATAGAACGGAATACCTGAAACTTGTAATAGGCCGACTAATCGCAACAGGCGCACAACCATCGATGAATGGAACCAACCAATTACCTTCGCTTGAGGATTATGCACCTGGACTCGCAAACGAAACTCTTTCAGACGAATTATCTTACAAAGATTCTTCGGAGGTTCTTGATGACCTTCTCAAACTGGATGATAAACTAAGCTTGATATCCCTTGTCCCTGAACTGAACCCGTTCAATCCGAAAGTAGTCAATCTTGGCGCAAAAGAAACCAAGTCTATTCTGACAGACCGAGTAAAGAGGATAATGAAACATCCAGCATTCAATCGTCTCGGCAGTGTTAGTCAACTAGGACTGGTGAGTTACGTCTATCCTGGAGCCACTCACAATAGAATGGAGCATGCTTTAGGGGCATACGCGCAAACATGCGAGTATATTAGAGCTCTTTGGTATAATTTCAACAGTCCCCTATTCAGGTCTGTAATGCGAAAAGAAGATCTTTGTGCTGTTCTACTAGCATCTCTTCTCCACGATGTGGGCTATTACCCAATGGCACACGATTTAGAAGACTCTGAGGAATGGCATTGTACCATCGATCATGAGCCGCTTGCCTGCAAAATAATTGACGAAAGATTGAAGGAAATGATTTCCAATGACTGGGGTGTCAATCCTGAATATGTGAAGAAACTGATTCTCGGAGAGCAGGACTCCTTCAGAGCAAAGATTCTGCACTCGATAATTGATGGTCCAATTGACACAGACACTATTGATTATTTACTTAGAGATGGAATGCATCTTGGTCTTCCTTACGCTCAGTGTATAGATAAAGAATGGCTCCTGAGAAACTTGACAATTGCTTATGGGCCTATGTTGGGAAAATCTGGGGCATTGGCAGTGACTGACAAAGGCAGAGTCACCGCTGAGTCTATTGCTTTTGCACGGTACATGATGTATTCTGTCGCATACTGGCATCATACAGTAAGAGCCGTTAAAGCTATGATAAGATATGCCATAGGAAGGTTGGCAAATGGGAAAAAATACGACCCAGACGAGCATTATTCGCGCTTTATTGCAGATACACAAGAAAGCAAGGTGACGATTCAACCACCTGAGTCAGTTTCTATACGCAAGGAAATCGCTTTCACAGATGCCCAACAACTGCTTTGGATTAGAGAAAGACTTGATGACGAAGGCAGAGCTATTATAGATTTGGTTCTGCAACGAAACCTTTTCAAAAGGCTCATCGTATTGGATCCCAGTCGCTCCGATACAGAAACCTTACACAACTTCTTCACAAAAGCATCGAACCGCCAAATTGGACAAGTAAGAGAAAAACTAGAGAGCAGATTAAGAGAATGGCTTTCGATTCGTGATAACGAGCCTCGTCACAAGGAGCTGGAACCACTAGTTCTTATCGACGTGCCAAGAATGCAAACAACCTTGCAAACTCTATACTATGTAACTGAGCTAGGAAATACGCCATTGTCGCAGAGTTCTATTGTGTGGAAGGAATTGGCCGAGAGATTTTCTCAGTCTATCGGAAAAGTCAGGATCTTTGTCCACCCTGAAATTGCCCCTCTGCTTAGGCGCTCTTTACGTCGTGACACATTGCTCGAAATGCTAACAACGATAATAGAGTCACCTGTTGGGTATCAGCGTGGATGAAGGATTACAGGGGATAGGATTTGAACCACACACCAAGTGATGAAATCTCCCGCACCTCCCCTTTTTTCAAAAATGTGCATACATTCAAGACTCATGCAGGAGGTTGGCACTCCTTGCATAGCATCGTCTGAAAAATAGAGTGTATCTTTTCATCGAGAGGAATCTCTGCATTATTCTGATTGTTGCCAAGCACTCCGCACAATTTTCCATGGGGGCAGATGTTATCATAAGCAATCACCACGGAGATCCTATTGAGAACATTCATCAGCTCATCTTCCGTTCTAAAGAGTGGTGGTTCATGCTTCTTTTCAGTATTCATTGTGGTCTTGTCGATCAACAGGAAAGGCTTTCCTATTAGGGCATCAATTACACCGTCTGGAGAAACAAAGATCCCTTCAGTTTTAGCTACCAAGACGTTAGGTTTCCCTTTTGGAAGCTGTTCACATTCATGCAGAATCTTCGATGCTATGCGGTCAAGGATCTTATCCTCAGCTTTCTCCTTTAGGTTGATTAGTGTTACGTTTTTTGAGTAAGGCGTTTCTTCTCTTAAGTCGCTTGTTATGTCCTTTATTGAGAAGACTTCAACGTAAACACCCGTTCCTTTCACCAGAAAATCAGCTTTGTTGCTGTTAATCTTCGGATCTTTCTCTATGTTATCCTGCCCGAAAGTTTCCTCAAGTAGACCGTAAATCTCTTCCTCTGATTTTTCTTTCGAAGCAGATTTCCTTTTCGCATTATCCTTCAATTCAAACCCGACCTAAATGGCGTGCGAGTTTTGCTCCACATAGAAAGGGCATAGATGTTCTATTTCTTTCTTCTGAGGTATTGACCCTAAGGTTTTTCCTACTTCCTCCGAAAGTCTCTTCGAGTAAGAGCAGCGAGTCTCACTACGTGAAAAAAGAATAGAAACTGGCCGTTCCAGCACTATTTACGCAAATACTCGACCAATTCAGCTTTATTTAGCTAAATAAGGGTTTGGCGGGGTCGCTTAGGTCAAAGCCCACGTTTGAACTCGGCCCCAAGTGGAGGCACCTCCCGCAAAATCCCACATTTTTTCTCAGTTCCAGATGACTCGCTATATGGATTAGGTTAGCGCGAGCCGTCTTCTCTCTCTGTCAAATTCATCTTTGTTCAAGTATGCTGGATTATATCTCTCATCGTTCATCGATCTCACCATCTAGCGCTTAATGGCAAGAATTGCACAAGCCAATCAGCCCTAGCCGTCTTCGTAATCTAATTCGTCTATCTCGATTCCGTAACATTCCTGACATAGACCATCATAAGTTTCATACTCTTCTTTCGTGAGTCTCCGGCCGCATCTTAAACACTCATAACTTTCTTCCTCGTCCAATCTACATCAGATCTCCAAACATGTCATCTGACTCTTCTGTCAGTTGGTCGTCCCAGCACTCCCAACACATACCATCATAATCATTGCACTCGTCTTCGGAGATTTCTCGCCCGCAAACAGAACAAAAGAATCTCTTCTCCTTTTCGTCTTCGTCTTTCAACAGTCCCTTTTCAGGTTTTCTCAAAATTGATCACTAGGCTTCAACGAAGGTGAGTAGTGAGAATTCGCTTCTCAACCTATCCCTGTACTCAAGTTGTCTTCTTCTGGTCTTCACTTGACAACATTCATTTCTTAGCTTCTTCAGTTTTCTCTGCTCTGCTGCGATAGTTTCTTCAGTATCTTTGATGTCTTTTTCGATCCTCCACTCTAGCTTTCACAACTCCTTCATTGACAGCCTCTTAAGTCTCATGATTGACTCACTTTTCCATTATCATAAGTTAGACGCTATCTAGCAGCTTCTTCTTTTTCTCTTACACTAGTTAGCTTTTATGAACGAAGAAGCTAAATTAGGGATATGGAGTCAGAGGCGCCACGCCGAGCGCACACGAGGGCCAAAGTAGAAATGGAGCATTCGCGTAGTGTGTCATTGTGAATCGAATGGTTAAGGTCGCTTTCTATGGCGGAGTCAACGAAATCGGCGGTAACAAGATACTCTTGGCGGACAGAAACACGAAGGTACTGTTTGATTTTGGCCAGTCCTTTGATTTTCTGTTTGATATCTGGGATTTTAAGAACAAGGTCGGCTTTATCACATATTTGTAGACAATCAGCCAAGTCTATGGCTTCATTTCTCTTCTTTCTCTCATTGAAGAGATCTTTAGCCATTCTCAAACGAGCCTCGCTGATATGATTTTGCCAAGTATCATGAGGATAGCGGGCACGGACAAGGAACAGAAGATTCATTTCCACAAGTGTAACAAGCCCAAATACCCACATACGTACTGGTGCCTTTTGTAGGTCCCCTCGTGTAACAATGCCCATAACTTTAGTTCTTTTTAAAACAAATATTCTAGGAGCATCATGCAACACTGAGAAGACATCTGTTAAAGAAGCTGATTCCGCTATAAGTTCAGACGGATGAAATGTTCTGCTATACTTCCTACATGGACCACCGGCGAGAGTTGCCCTTTCGATATAGCCGTAAATTTCACCGTTCTCCTCCATTCCCATGACATCAAAATCTAAATCTGGTTCTTCCATACGTTTTCGAATAACACCAGACTCATCGTCAGCACGACAGCATTGTAGTGGCTCGAGGAGCCTAAGGTTGACCTGGAAACTGGTGATCGGGCTCAGACTCTGCAGATTTGTTGAGATGGTCTGTGCTTGTTGCTGGATTTGCGTGGCAGTCATCTGCCGCACATGGATGACTGAGGGATAGACGATAAAGTCAACCTGAGGAACGTTCGCCAGCATCCTCGACGCCAAGAGCATTTGTGTTCGAGGAACTAAATAGTATTTGTGCTCGCGCTAAGGGAGGATTAGAGACATAAGAAAGTAGATGTGTCTTGAGCGAGAGAAGCCTTATAATCGCACTTTTGGCTATCTTGAACTGTGGTTGACATTGCCTGTCCGTAATCTCTGGAGTCTTGAACCTGGAGAATGCATTGTCGCTGAAGAACTGCTGGAAAAACTGAAAGGCGCTGAAGTCTATTTCCCCGTTCACGACGTTGGCGTTGACCTGTTGGTTGTTAGAGGACAAAGACACGTTGGAATCCAAGTGAAAGAGTCAAGGTACTATATTGGAAGAGCTTGGAAGAGTGGACATGTGGGCCACAGCTGGCAACAGCTCAAGAAAGTCAAGTTTGAAAACAACAGAGGGAAGGTTGACTTCTACGTTTTTCTCACTTACTTACCCATTCAAAGCGAACACAAGGTGAGCTCGTTTGGTTACAAGTTTCTAATAGTGCCTTCTTCTGAGCTTGAAAAGCGCATGACCGTTAAAGATGCAGGAAAGAAGTCGATATACTCGTTCTGCTTTCATTTCCAAGACAAGAACGTGTGGGATGAAAGAGTAACAGCGACGCTTGACAATCCGCTTACAGAATATAGTCAATTTCTCAACGCTTGGGAGTCGATAGATAAAGCGTTGCAGTGAGGATGCGCTATCACTGAAGTGCATGGTGGATCACTGTGAGTTCAATCTTTGTAAAAGACAAGGCTGTTCGCGTTTGGAGTGAAAAGGGGCACAACTGGTTCGAGATCTTTGCTGGATGCTCAGACGGAGGAAGGACCGTATTCTACAATAGTGCTTGTACTGAATGCTTCAGAGACTACATGCATCCGAGGAGACATAGCTGTAACTGTTCTCTCAATGATGGCGTTCATAGATTCGATAAGGAGAGTCCAGTGAGGTTGAGAAGACTCTGCGAAAGAATGGCTTCTGTCGCTAACACTGAGAGTCTGTATGATGGTGGGATTTTCGGTCGGGCATCTTGGTATAGTGAGCCGTCACTCGGCATTTCAGAAGGGTTCTTTTTTCTATTGGTCAAGCATGATAAGCCCGTGAGCTATGTGATCTACAACAGGTTGAAAGAAGGATATTACATAATTCATCATACTTACACAGTCCCCTACGAAAGACGCAAAGGTCATATGGTTGAATTGCTCCGCCATTCTCTGGTCGACATAGGCCAAGACGAATACTCTATTTTTCATAGGGATCCCATCATGAAAGAGATGAGAGAGTTATGGCACAGTAGATTTGGTGTAGACCCGCTGAAGTTCTCATCGTACAAGCACTGGTCCAGGTTCGTGAAGTCGCAGCATGGTAGCGCGCATGCATGTTCCGAAATTCACGCGAGCGGTGGAGAACCTCTCATTCCAAGCCGCCCATGCTAAAACATCATTGTCTCTTATGAGCATTCAATTTTTTGGCGCGCTTGATTCCGACGATTATCAAGGGGACAGCAGCGATTGTGAGAACCACTCCAACGAGAAGCATTCTGCCCTGAAATAACCCGAGGGGTGTCGTCGTGCTGCGTATGCTCGCCGCCATAGGAAAATAATCCTGCGGAATGGATAACTCAATTGCTTTAGACTGCAACGCAACATAGAGCTCCATTGCTGTGGCAATCCGCGAGGATTGCTGAACACTGGTTGCATCTTGTTTCTTCTCCTCATATACTTTAGGGCTTATTACTGCTTCCCATGTGTTTTGCTGAGTATAACTCTTGAGAGTTTGTTTCATGGCCGCATCTTCTTCCCATGAGTTTTCGTTAGTATCGCTCCTGACCATGGATGCGTTCACCCAGCTATTGTTGGCATTCTGGTAAGAAAGCGTAACTGACCGTATGGGTTCTTCTGATGCTAGTAGAAAGCTCAACACCATAGTTCTATTAACATCCATGAAATCTGTGATACCAACGCCGAAGATTCTAATCCCTTCACTTTCCTGAGCTAATGCTAAATGGACTGAAGAAATACTCAGCAAAAACAGCATGCTAGTGAACAGGACAATCAGTAGTTTATTTTGCACTGGCCATCCACAGTATATAACATGGGGTTTAGGTAATTAAGCTTTTCACACCTTTGTCAATCACTTCCTACGATTTGCCGAACTGCGCTTAAAATGTCATACCACTTTCTGGGGCAGTGGCCTCTTCCTCGAACTCTTTAATCGGGAGATCAGCCGGGGCTTTATCCTTGAAAAACAGTTCCGATATCCGCAAACATTTGTTGTTGCTGCCCTATCCAATTCAATACTAGTTCAATTCTCGTCTTGATATCTTCTTTAGACTTTACGTGGGAAACCAGGAATTTTGGGAGATATTCATCACCTACAAAGCTGCTTCTTGAAATACCTTCGCCACCTCCAAAATAGGTTATTTGAGGCTCGATTTGTATACGAACAAAACTGGACCGAAACCGTTCTCTATTCGTAAAATAGCTTGAGCTGATTGTCCCATGAACAAAATGTATGAATATTGAACGATGTCTACGTAATGAATGGTCTCTGATGGCACCACTGATTAAATCATCCAGACGTATTAGATGGATCTCATCTGCGTTTGCAGCATGAAAGCTAAAGTACAAATTCCATCTTTTCGAATCAATAATTTTGATCATTCTCAGGAAAGTCCTAGGAAGATAATCCACACCACTACAGCATGTTTACACGGATAACTACGGGCAAGAGCCAGAGAGTGATAAAAAGCGCACTAACCGGTAGGTAAACTATGCCCTGTACTAATGCAATAATGAGGCTTGTCATTAATACGCCTATCATGTAGATTCGGCGTGTCCAGCGTTCCCAGTTGGGCATGTCGGATTTGGGTTTGTCAGTTTTGGTCGAATGGGCAGGTGATGGACTTTGACTTTGGGGACTGGAGTTTGAATTTGAAGGTTCAGTCGGCAGGTTGGTTTGGTCGGCAGGATACGTTATTACAGGCTGAGAAGGAGCGGTTTTTGGTGCGCGTATTTTGGCAACGACGCACGTGGTGATTCCGAGAATTAGAAGAAACGGTGAAACAATTAAAGCCAAAAGCTCTCCGATCTGGTATTGAAAGCTCTCAGGCGAATATAAAACCCGGTTTACAAGAAATAATCCGCTTAACACAAAAACTAGGGGTGCCAGAACAATCAGAAGTATGCCTCTTCGCTTAGTAAACCGCGACTTTGTTGAGGGAATATTTGGCATATTTGTCAATAGTTATATTCGGCTAGAGTTTTAAAGTTTTTTCTAGAGCAGGGAATTAAAGAGTTGTTTTCTTGTCAGCGACTTAGATGAGAAATAAGAAGCACATCGCGTTGGGCTCAGCCAAGGACCCGGGTCCGAGTGCCGGTCGGAGGCAATTTGTAAAGAGCAAAAGGCGATTTGCTAAACGAGAAAGAGTTGTCAAAATCGAAGACAAGTTCAAAATACAATTAGCCGACAACCCCACAAATAGCTAAAAGATTTTATATTGGAACGAACAGAGTGCCGCGCGCGCATCCTTCATCCACCATGGCATGCGCACGAATTTCAGATTCATAATTGTTAAAAGGCGAATCCGAACAGTTTTGAACAGACTCTTCTTGCCTGTTACGCTTAGCTAAGGAGTCAAGAAGTGAAATAGGAGGATGCATCCATGTCTACCCCGCGTGGTGTAGAATCGGAAGAGGATACAGCAGAAAAAAGGCAACATAGCTTTCACTTGAATCAACAGCTTTACGAATCTTTCCGGAAGATGGCCAGGTTGCTTGGAAGAACCTCGGTAAGCGAAGCTCTCCAAGAGGCTATGATGGAATGGGTTAAAACGCACAAGGATGAACTGCCGAGCCAGATCGTAATAGAAATGGTTGAGCCAAAACAACCCAACATGAATCTAGCAAATCGTTTAGACCTAAAAATCGTTAAAGAGAAACTCGGAAACGCAGTTAAGATACTTGAAAATCTTGTAAACGAAAAGCCGCCGAGAAAAGTGTTGATTCAGGACTGGCAAAAGATTTTGAGAAAGGATCTGCCAAAAGCATTAATCCTCTACAAGAAAACCAAGGACTCAGAACTGGAGCAACTGCTTGCGAAAGTGGAACAATTGATGGACCTTTGATTATAGGCAGGGGAGAGGGGTATTGTCACATCTAAATACTATATATTGTATTATAAGACGAGTATAAAATAACATCTACCATACCTACCATTTATACCTACTTTCTTTGAGCAGCGCTATTAGAACACAAACAAAGCCCAAACTAGGTGTAACACTACCTCTCTCTCACGCCTAATCTACTAAGCGACCAACGATAGGCCACTTATAGCGTGCTAGGGCGTTGCTAAATTCAGATTTTAATAGATTTTATTCGGTCAGAACATCAACCATCTTTCCGCGCGCTATGGGAAATCGATGGAACTCAACTATTTCCAAACAATAGCTCATATGTCCACAACAGCTCGTTTCTGTTTTTAAGGTGAAGCACGTGACCCTCTGGCTGGACTATTAGGAAAAGGTGCTTTCGACAGTGGGGACAGCTAGTCTGCACACTGACTGCTTTGCTGCAACTTTGTTCTATGGCTTCAGAATAGTTGCGGGTGAAAGAGCGGTGGCAGTGAGGACAGCAAATTTCATTCTTCATTTTTTCCCC
>Ga0315282_10015883_pt1 | contig 11057 bp, 12 predicted proteins | sample YL17G07_20_MG_FD_203693 | JGI IMG/M metagenome (GOLD analysis project Ga0315282, IMG submission 203693) | Sediment microbial communities from Yellowstone Lake, YNP, Wyoming, USA - YL17G07_20 | ecosystem: Environmental > Aquatic > Freshwater > Lake > Sediment | place: USA: Wyoming | collected...
AGGAGTACGACTCTCCTGGGATAGTCGGCTACGGAGTTTACACTTCGAGGTTCAGAATAAAAGAAGGAAACATTGAGCGTTCTGTTCCATTCATTGACGAAGATTCGATAACCGCGGCGGTCGAAGCTGGAAAACTTGCGCTGATACATTCCGGAGTTGATAGCGCATTGGTCGGTAAGATCTACGTGGGGTCAGAATCAAACCCGTACGCTGTCAAACCGATAGCCTCGAAAGTTGCGCAAGTTCTGAAACTCGGCGAAGAAGAAGACGACATGCAGAGCGTAGACGCAGTTGACACGGAATTCGCCTGCAAAGCTGCCACCAGCATGTTCAAGGATGCAACCGCGCTGGTCGAGTATTCAAAGTCAAACATCAAGTACGCGATGGTCATAGGCTCAGACAACTCGCAAGCAGCGCCAAGAGACTGTCCTGGCGGAGAACTAGACCTGTTCGTCGGCTACGGCGCTGCAGCTTTCCTTTTTGGGAAAAATGATGTTATCGCTGAGGTCGAAGGATGGTACTCCTGCACTTCTGACACGCCTGATTTCTGGCGCAGAGACGGCGAACCACACCCTATGCACGGCGGAAGATACACCGGAGACCCAGCTTACTTCAAGCACGTCAGAAAGTCAGCCAAGAAACTGATGGAGCGACTTAAGCTGCAAGTCGGAGACATAGACTACTTCGTCGCACACCAGCCGAACGTCCAGTTTCCAGTGAGAATCGCGAAAGAGCTTGGATTCAAAGAAGAACAGTACACACCGATGCTTAAGGTGGCAAAGTTCGGAAACACCTACTCAGGCGCCTCACCGGTCGGCCTCGCAGCCGTTCTCGATATTGCCAAGCCAGACGACCGCATTCTAGTGGCCAGTTACGGTTCAGGAGCCGGAAGCGACGCCTACTCGCTCATCACGACAAGCCAGATACTGGACAAGCGGAAAAACCAGAAACTGACAGTCAAGTATCAGGCTGAGAACCCTTTCCTAGAATATGTGGATTACACGACCTACAGGCGATTGAAAATTGGAATGTAGCAAACCATTAATAAACCATCAGAGCCATGTTATGAACGGGGCGTGAAGCATTGTTTGCAACTGACATATTGAAAGTCATATACGCGCCGCATAAAGCGTTCAAAGACATTATTCAAAATCCGAAATACTTTGGACCCATTCTCATAGTAATCTTGTTCATAGCCGCAAGCATGGGATCGACTTATGCGGCTATATCGAAAACCTACATTGAAAAGACTCTGCCTGACGGGAAATTGCTGGACGAGTGGACGGAAAACAAGGCTTTTTGGACATCGAACGCCAACGTCGCTGAAAGCTATGACAGTATCAACGGCAGCTACTACGGAAACAAAAGCATAGCCTTCTCAATCACTAACAACACCGAAGTCTTGGCACAGCTGAAGGATATTGGACCAGTGAATTGCTCAGGTCCAGAAGCTTACAGTAAGCTGTCTTTCCGAATAAAGTGGACCAGCCCAGAGACTCCACCTGCGAATGCATCCATTCAACTTCTTTCAACGGACTCCTCAGATTTCTCTTATAACCTCACAGAGGCTCTCTCCAACTTCACATATAACGTTTGGAACAACCTGACTCTGCCGCTTATTTCAGACGGATGGCCTAACAGCGGCTCTGCTGCCAGTTGGGACAACATAACAGGTCTGAAGCTTGACTTCGCCTGGGCCGACAGTTCGAACATAACGTTGCTTGTTGACGGAGTGTTCTTCCGCGGCAACTTCAAATCACTGCTGGAGAGTGCAGCTACAGCTTTCCTGGTCAACTACGCATTTCTGGCGTTCACGCAGATTCTGTTGGTATGGGTAATTCTAACCGGCTTGATCTACTTGATGGGTCGAGGCCTAGGGGGAAGCGTTCTCTGGAAGCCTGTTTTGATCGTGATTGGTTTCGCGCTGGTGACTATGGTTATACAGTCTTTGGTGAACATGGTTGCGTATCTTGGCTCGCCGACAGTCCATTATCCGCTTGAATTGATTGGCGGCGTAAAGGGAGAAAGCGATATTGCATTTAACGCAATTTTGGAGCAAACTTGGCTTGTCTCCCAGATTATGAGGTTCACGCAAATTGCAGTGTATGTCTGGACGATAGCCTTGTGTTCGCTTGCAGTTCGCTTTCTGACCGCGTTCGGTTGGGCGAAGAGCTTTCTGATCGGAACAGCAGCTTACTTGATAACGTTATTGGCTGGCAGCTTCTTGCTTGGATTTTGAATCGAGAGCAGGCAAGAAAGTTTATAAGAAAAAGAAGCGTGCAATAGCTTTGTTTCCGAAAGCTGGTGGGCGCCATGGCCACGATCCTTCAGGTGCATGATGTCAGAAAGAGCTATCGCATGGGCAAGGTCGTAGTTCCTGCTTTGCGCGGTGTGAGTTTCGAAGTGGAGGAAGGGGAATTCCTTACGATTTTTGGTCCTTCGGGCAGTGGAAAATCAACGTTGCTGCATCTGATGGGGGGATTGGATCGGCCAGATGACGGGGAAATCTTGATCGACGGCTCAAACATTCTAAAGCTGAGCGATTCCAAATTGGCTGAACTGCGTTTGAACAAGATAGGTTTTGTTTTTCAGTTCTTCAACTTGCTGCCCAGGCTCACGGCCCTCAGAAATGTCGAGTTGCCGTTGGCAATTGCCGGTATCTCTGAAAAGGAAACTCTCGAAAGAGGGGAAAAAATGCTGAAGTTTGTAGGTCTTGAAGCTCGCGAGAATCACAGGCCCTATGAATTGAGCGGGGGAGAACAGCAGCGCGTCGCCATAGCAAGAGCATTGATAAGCAACCCGAAGATCATCTTGGCTGACGAACCCACGGGAAACCTAGACACAAAAACGGCTTCAGAGATAGTTCAGCTCATGAGGAAGCTGAACGAGGAAAGGAAACAAACATTCGTCGTCGTTACCCATGACCCTCGAGTTGCTCAAGAAGCGCACAGAACGGTGCACCTCAAAGACGGTCTGATTGAAACCATAAGCGAAAACAACCTTCCTACGAGGAAGGAATAATGAGAGTAAGCAAGATACTCGAGATGGCAGCTGCAAACTTGAAACAGCGGAAACTCAGAACCTCACTGACGACTCTAGGCGTAATCATAGGAATAACAACAGTAATAGGCATCGCTTCGCTGGGCGAAGGCTTCAGGTTTGAGATAAAACAACGAATGCAGTCAGGCTTCGAGCTCAATGTTCTCATAGTGTTTCCTGGCAGCCTCACAGCCGGCTTCGGAGAACCATTCACACAACCAGAACTTGACAGCATCCGCAACATCTCAAACGTAAACCTTGCGACAGGCATGAGAACCTTGGCATCAGCAGAAGTCTACAAGGAAAACGGCACCCGAATCAGGGCACTCACCGTCGCGGGAATCAACTTTTCAGAAATGCAGCAAATGCTACCTAAAAGATTCATCATAGCCGCCGGTCATTTTCCCTCTGAAAATGACACCAACACAATAGTCCTAGGCTACAGAGCAGGAACCAACAACAGTATCCCCGTTGTCGACATCGGAGAAAACGTAACAATATCTATAAAATTCCAAGCGCACGGAACTCAATTCACCCATAACGAGACATTGACCGTCGCCGGAATACTCAGCGAAGGCGGAACAGCAGGCATAACCAACTTTGACTATTGGGCTTTTATATCATCCAAAAAGGCAGCAGAAATGTCTGGAGGCGAATCTTACCAGATCATACTCGTACAGGTCAACGACGCGCAGAAGGCGTCACAGACGGCTAGGGAAGTGGAAAACACATTCACCAATCCTTACAGAGTTAGTGTTTTTGTTCCGTCATCATTTGAACAGCAGGTTGACAACATACTGAGTCTTCTTCAGATCTTTCTCACGGCGATAGGCGCGATTTCGCTTCTCGTTGCGGGAATCGGCATAATGAACATCATGACAGTTTCAGTCATGGAAAGGACAAGAGAAGTCGGGATACTGAAGGCTATCGGTGCAAAAAGCCGAACTGTTCTCTCAATGTTTCTCGCTGAGGCCATCACAATAGGAATCATCGGCGGACTAATCGGAATCGTCACAGGTTACGGCGTCTCCTATGGGCTAGCCTCGATGCTTTCAAGTTTTATACAGCCACAGCAACAGGCGGACACCTTGTTCTCGACGCCTGGAAGAGAACCGCTTTCAATAAGTCCCGTTTTCACGCCTGAATGGACGATAGCGGCTTTCGTTTTCGCGATAATAGTGTGCTTGATCTTCGGCCTTTATCCTGCCAGAAAAGCCGCGAAGCTAGATCCTGTGAAGGCGTTAAGCTACGAGTAAATGGCTAGCAAAACTTATATGGTTGAAGGGCTTTTCTGCATCTAACTAGCCTTACCTAAGCTCAAGTGTCACATGCTGGGCACATGGGTTCCTATGGTCAAAGGCTGGCTCCGCGATAAGGACGAAAACACGACATGCCCAGAAGGCTACCGGAAAAAACGAAAAATGCACCTAGAAAGCCAAGAAGGTTTGGAAGTAACAGAAGGTTTCGCCCGAGCAGACCTTTTATCCAATCAGCGCCCGTGAAAGAGAATCAGGAAATAGAAGTTGCCATTGACGACATCGGAAGCAGAGGCGACGGAATAGCCAGAATACAGGGCTACCTGATTTTTGTAGCAGGAAGCAAAATAGGTGAACGTGTCAAAGTAAGAATTCGGTCGGTGAGCGGAAAGTTCGCCGTCGCGGAAAGAATGGCATAGACGAGTGGATAATGTTGAAGATTAAAGATTTACGCGACAAGATGAGAAACGTCACTGTTGAAGGGAAAGTGATGGAAAAATCCGACGCACGCGAAGTTCTGTCGAGGTTCAAGGATGAAACGTACAAGGTTGCATCTGCGATAATCGGTGACGAAACAGGCACCATAAAAATGACATTGTGGAACGAGCAGATAGACAAGGTCAACGTCGACAACATGGTGAAAGTGGAAAACGGCTACGTCTCAAGCTTCAAGGGAGAGATACAGTTAAACGTCGGAAAATTCGGGAAACTGACAGTCGAGTAGAGCATACCACAGAATTGTCGATCGGAAGTTCTTGTTAACGAAATGTGAGAGGTGAAACGAATGGGAGAAGAAGAAGACTTCGGCGGAAGACGAGGATTCAGAGGAAGAGGCGGATTCATTCCGAAACCAGTTGAAGTCGGCTCGACATACGACGTGGATATTCAGGAAACAAGTCGCAGAGGAGAAGGCATTGCCAGAATACAGGGATTAGTGATCTTTGTGCCGAACACGAAAGCAGGCGACCACGTGAAGATAAAGATAACGAGAATAAGCAGAAGATTCGCAGAAGCCGAAGTTGTCAGCCAAGGCGAAGCTGAAGGCGGAGAAAAAGCGGAAGAATAAGCAGAACCTGATGCTAGTTTTCAAATCGAAAGAACAAGGTAGCGCTTTCGACTTTGAAGAATGCATCATTTTCTTCAGATGAACAAAAAAGAAGAGGAACGTATTGAAGGAGCTTGACGTCTCCCTTCGCTCTCCTCAAGAACCTGCCAATGCCGATACAAATGCCAATTTCGCAGATGCACTTTAACAGCGTCAACTTTTGACTATATTTCTTCAAACAACGTTGTGAAAGTATCGTGATGATCTTCTTCTTGCTCCAAGATTTGCTTGAAAATAAAAGCCGTTGTAACGTCTCCCTCTTTCTGCGCCATCTCAATTATCTGCTTGTACATTTCTATGGCGATCTTTTCGTCTTTTATGTCCTGTTTGATCATTTCTTTCAGGGTTTTCCCAACGTTGATCGGGTCTGGCTTCGTTGTGGGTGTGCCACCCAAGTAGAAGAGTCTTTCAGCAATTTTCTCCGCATGCTTCATTTCTTCCACAGCAATGCTCTGGAGTTCGTCGCGAACTGCGAAGCCTTTAACGCCTATCCATTGTACGTGCTGCCACATGTATTGCACAGCAACTTGCATTTCTCTGGCTATGGCCTTGTTCAGCATTTCAAGCAATTTCTGTGATGCCGTCTTTCTTTCACCTCTCTATTCATGACTGCGTCTTGGGATTTGTTTCTCTCCTTATATTAAACTTTCTTGAAAAACCCAAAAACAGCGTCAGCGAATTTGGGCTTCAGAGGCTTGCCGATTTGCTTGATGATCAGCTACTGCCTTGAAGAGCTGCCAAGCGGGGTAGTCGTCGAGAGTGATAAAGGCATACCCTTCGAGAGATGTGTGGCAGTTAATGGCGTCGTGCAGAGACGCAATCCACAACCTAGCGTGTGCTATTCCGTTTTGACTTTTCTTCTGAGGATCTTTTGTGCTATTCTTTCAACATCAACTTTCAAAAGTATGATTGTTATGGCTATGGTCAAGGCTACTGAGGTTATCATTAGCGCTTCTTGACTTATGATGGGGGCCAGTAGGCCTTGGCTGAGTCTTCCAAGGTAGGCTCCTGCCATAGTGATTGAGAGTTTTCCCGCGAAGTAGGCAGCATAGAATTTTGTTGGACTGTATTTCAGGAGGCCCAACGGTATGACAACTGGTTCGTCGGGCAAAGGCGTCGCTGCCACCACGAAGAGTGCGATGAAGCCCCAGCGTCGAAGTTTTGGGGCCACGGCATCGAGCCGCTTTCGGCGTTGTTCTCCTATGTGTGTGCCTATGAAAAAAGTGATTATGTAATGGATGAATTTGGCAGTGGCTGCGCCGAACGCGACCAAGAAGCCTATGCTGACAGGGTCCGCGGTGCTGAGCATCGCGGCGTTGGAAGCGATGAAGAGGTTAGATGGACTTGCGAATGGTATGAGGTTTAGAGCAAACGACGTAAATAGGATTGTTAGAAGTTCGATGAGCAAAGCCAAATGTGTTGAGCCTACCCTTGCATGTTTCCTGAGGTTGTGCATATAAGCAAAGTTGGATATAATGCTTGACGCTTGTGCCTTCTGTTCCTTATGAGTTCAAGTGATTGCAGTTAACTGCAGAGTCGCTTAGATCAAAGCCCACGCGTATCAGATCGTCGCGTGTTATGGTCATTGCAGTGGGCTCTTATAGCGGCGATCCTTCTTCGCAAAGAAGGATGAGTTGGGGAATCACAGTTTATCCGTTCAGGTGGAACCATTTTCTCCAATGCCGCAATGATTAATGCAGGTTCGACTTTGTAAGCCGCTTTAGCATCAGCATTGTATTCTGCTGTCCAGATGCCGTTTCTTTCAACGGCTAAAAGAATCAAGCAAAAGACGAAAGACGCGACGAACAAGCTTGGATAGATAGTTTCTGCAAACTGATGAAACAGACTCATAAGGGCATAGAAGCCAACGGATAAAACTGAATACAAGAAAAGAAGAAGAGCAGGGAAAATGAAAGTAATGACTAACACTCTCACTGGCGCGGGATAGGCACTAATATGTGAAATCTCATGATACAGAATAGCCTTAGTTTCGTCGTCCGAAAGCACATTAACCAGCTTTCTTGTTAGTATGATGGAAGCAGTGAAATTGCTGGCATAGGCATTTGTTCGATCGATGTCTTTGACAACCACCTTGCTAATTCTTGGGTTCTGTTCTCTTGCCAGAGCCGTAAGTTTTGGATCAACTGATCCTTCTTGAGTTTCATAATACAGAATGCGAACATTCTGTTGTCCCATCGCGATCGCCAGATACCCGAAGAAAGGAAGAAAAGATGAAGCTATTACAAGTTCCAACGAAGTCTCCCAGTGCCCCATGTTCAAGGCGAAAGAAATGATGAACATCAGAAATCGAGCTGCTTGATTACAGTTGAGGAATGCAAGAATAAGTTTCATTCTGCTCAAGAGATCAGCGGCCCAAGCTCTTAAGAGTTCTGAATGCTTTCGTGGGAAACTCTGCTTTGGCGAGCGCACTCTCTTCTGACAGATACTAGATATCTGTCTAGTTCTCGCCTCGATACAACCCAATTTCGTCCTTGCTTAAATGCACCTAACAATCCTTTTCTGGCCATGAGACTGAGATATTCCTGAGAGTACGGTGTGATTTGGCTGGCCTCAGCGAGAGTGAGTATTTCAGGTTCCTCTAAGGCGTCAAGATACATGTCTAAAGCTCTTTCTACGCACCTAGCTATGAAATTTACGAAACTCGAAGTGTTTCCTAAATCTGCTTCCATGAGCGTCTTCAGATACTTTGGGCGGTCAAGTTTTGGAACTATCGCGATGAAAGGATATCCATCCTTCATAAGCAGCGCATTCATCAACAGCCTAGCGGTTCTTCCATTACCTTCTGAAAATGGATGTATTTGAACAAAGCGATGATGAAAGACTGCTGCAAGTTCTATTGGCGTAAGTTCGTCAGGATTTTCTCCTAACCATTTCAGAAGCTCATTCATTCTGGGTTTGACTTCTGAACTAGGTGGTGGCATGAAAGTAGCCCCAGTTATTCTCACTCCCATGGTTCGATAATGTCCGGCGTCTTCAGTGATGTTTGACATAATCAACTTATGAAGTTGAAGTACAACATCTTCGGTTAGTTCACTCTTTGCGTCAACAAGTCTATTAACAAATTCTATTGCCTCAGGGTGATTCTTTGCCTCTAAGGTTTCTGTTATGCTCTTCCCGCCGACTGTTATTCCTTCCTCAATAACCAGCTGCGTTTCCCGCAAGGTCAACGTATTTCCTTCAATGGCATTGGAGTTGTATGTATACTCAATCATCATTTGTTTTTTCAGCCTTGCAACAAGCGATGGCGGAAGAGGCCTCAGTCCTTCTAACCTCCTCTTTTTGTCAAGCACTCTTTGATGAATTTTCTTGTTAATCAACGCCATTGATTGCCACCTATGAAACATGAGTGTGTAACCGATATAAAAGTATATCGGATAACTATATTTTGTCAACTATCCGATGTTTAAATATATCGGTTGATGATGGATTGAGATAACATAGCCAGAAAACCTATCTCAAGTCTTCTACAGATACTCCACAGACTCATGAATCATGGAATTGTCGAAAAATATGTTGAGGGACGTTATAGAATATCCGATCCTGTGTTTTCTGATTGGCTTTCACAGAGCTACCCGCTTATTGTAGGAGACTAATCGTCTTTCGATAAATTATCACTTCAGAAGACAGATGGTATACAGCCTTATATATATACGGCTTTGTATATCATACCACTAGCGAGATGAAGGAGAAATGACAGAACTTTAGCGCACCGTAAAATTAACTTCTTGGTAGCCTAAGCCAACTGTTTTTGTTGAACGATATCAGGTAAATATTACGTATTTTGGCTAAAAATACTAAAAAATAGGCTTAATTTCAAAAAAATCTTGCCTCTTCTATTCGGATTGATTGTGCTTTGGCTTCTGGCATTCGTGATTATTTCTCAGATTCGTTGGAAGACACTTTTGCCAGCTTGGTACTTGTTTTTTGTTGCATCGATTTTCTTTCATCCAGGTTTCGTAGAAGAAATGTCTTTCCGAGGTTTCCTTGAAACCAGACTTGAGCGTCTATTCACTGTCAAGCAAGCTTTGGTGATTCAAGCAGTAATTTTCGGCTTGTATCATCTGCCGCAAACTGTCGCAGGAACTTCAGGATGGCTTGTCATCGGCGGCATGGTCTACCCAGTTTTTGCCTTTATATTTGGCATAGTAATGGGAACAATATACATCAAAACACGAAACCTCTTGGTGGGTATAGGAATTCACGCAAGCTTGCTTGAATTCTTCTTGCTCAGCAGTTTATTGAGCGCATAGCAAACACGCTTTCTTTGAGGGAAAATGAAGGCGATAAAATTGGATGGAGAGATACTGATGGTTCTAATGGCTCTTGTATGAGGTTTGGTTGGTTGGATAAAACTTTACCCCAACCAACACGGTCTCTTATCTTCAACCTTCATTGCTGCCACTCGGCAGGTTCTTAGTCACTTTGAGCAACTTCCAATTGCCAATAAAATCCTTTTTTTGGATGTGAAACAATCCACAGCTTTGACACCGCATAATTCTTGTGTTCCTTTTGAAATCAGACTCGACCAGTTCCAGCGGACCGTCGCAATCATAGCATTTCCCAGTATGCCTCTTTTCCATTCCCATACTCGTTTTCAACACCAATTTGATGTTCCTTGTTCATGGTATAAAACAGTTTTCTGCAAATGCCCACCGCAGTTTGAAGGAACTATGTAGAGGAGGAGGGGGGTCAGCGTGCGGAAGCTCCACAGTGAGGACATTTGTCAAGAGTCTCGTCATAAGGAGTGCCGCAGTAACGACATCTAATTTTGACTATAACTTCCTTTTTTGTTATTTCCTCTCTCACCACTCTTTCGGCATATGGTGCAGTCGCCGTGGTTGCGGGTCGTGGTGGTGGTGGGTGGTTGGGGTAAAGTTTACTCCCAAACCCAAATAGAAAGAGAATAAGAAAGTGCGGATTTAGCTTCCTACCAACCTTTAGTGCCTTTACGGAATGCGATAGACTCCTTGTACTCCGCATTCGTGATGTGATAACTGAAGGCGAGGTCTTTCTTCCCAAGTCTTCCGAGAGGAGTACCCAAGAGGTGCCTGCTCCCTGAAGTCAAAGTAAGCGTTGTTCCTTGCAACCGTGCATTAGCAGCTGCTTCGACATCTTCATGGGTGGGCAATTCGGGAGAATCCGACGTGATGGATACATCAAGCTTACTTGCCAGAACCTGTATTCCGCTCGATTTATAGTGCACCTTGAAGTTATGGGTATATTCCCACGCGGCGATGTTGCCTTTGATTTCTGGGGGCAATTCTTTCCTTGCGTCGAATTCAATTTTCTTCTTCTCCTTGCTACCGAATAATGGCATCTATGTCACCTCCCTCCGAATTAAAACACAAAAATTGTCTTTCTTATTCTCAGTTTATATTACTTTTGGGGGTTTTGGTTGGATAAAACTTTACCCCAAACCAAACCAACCAAATTTTATGCCTATGAAAGTGCCACAATTAACAGCGATTTCATATTGAAGAGCGACTAAGCTTTATTTGGAAAGCACTTCGGCAACAGTTTGCGCCCAGTTCTCAGCTTTCTCCAGTTCTCCCTCTTTCAGTCGCCATTCATTTTGTCTCAATTTACCTTCTACGTAGGCAATCAGCGGAGCCGTGATCAGCTTGAAACCCAGGCCT
>Ga0315282_10015884_pt1 | contig 11057 bp, 10 predicted proteins | sample YL17G07_20_MG_FD_203693 | JGI IMG/M metagenome (GOLD analysis project Ga0315282, IMG submission 203693) | Sediment microbial communities from Yellowstone Lake, YNP, Wyoming, USA - YL17G07_20 | ecosystem: Environmental > Aquatic > Freshwater > Lake > Sediment | place: USA: Wyoming | collected...
CTCGTGCTGCCCCCTCGTCCTGCACCCTCGTGCTGCACCCTCGTGCCGCACCGTCGTGTCGCACCTTGTGTCGACCTTCGCCCGTGCCTTCGTCCTGAACCGTCGTGGCGCACCGCCGTGGCGCCGCTGCGTTTCGCACCCTCGTGCGGACCCTGCCGCGTGAGATAATCCCTGTCGTGACGCTCCTGCCGACCGCCGTTGCCTTCAGCGTCCTTGGCAGTCTTGGCGCCCTGCTCCTTGCGTCGATGCTGCTTCTGCTCGAGCCTCCTGTCCGCTCGCGCGTCGTTCCCTGGCTGGTCAGCTACGCCGTGGGCACGCTGCTGGGCGTCGCCCTGCTGGCGATCCTGCCCGAAGTGCTCGACGATCTGCGTCCGACTCGCGCCTTCGGCACGCTGCTGGCCGGCATCATGACGTTTTTCGTGCTCGAGAAGCTGGTGCTGTGGCGTCACTGCCATACCGAGGATTGCGAGGTCCACGGCCGGCCGGCTTCGCTCGTCCTGGTCGGGCACGCCTTCCATACCTTCGTCGATGGGGTGGCGATCGGCGCGGCCGTGCAGACATCGATTGCGGTCGGGCTCAGCACCGCCATCGCGGTGGCGGTGCACGAGATTCCGCAGCAGGTCGGCGATTTCGCGATCCTGCTCCACGCCGGATACAGCCGCGGCCGCGCGCTCACCCTCAGCGTCCTGGCCGGTGCTTCGGCCGTCGCCGGGACCCTCGCGGCATTCGTCGCGTTCGGACAGCTGCCCGGGGTTCTGCCGTACGCGCTGGCGTTTGCCGCCGCCAGCTTCCTGTACATCGCCATGGCCGACCTCATGCCCGACCTGCACCGGGGCCGGATCGACGCGGGCGCGTTCCGGCAGGTGCTGTTGCTCGGGGCCGGCATCATGACGGCCATGGCGCTCTAGAAAGGTGCGGCACGGAGGTGCGCCACGGAGGTGCACCACGGGGGTGCGACACGGAGGTGCGTCACGGAGGTGCAAGACGGAGGTGCACGACGGGGGTGCGACACGAAGGTGCGACACGAAGGTGCGGCAGCTGCCATGAATCGCTCCGCCGCTCCCATTCCGCAAACGCCGCCGGCTGTAGCCGACCGCGTGTGCCCTGTCGCTTCTGAGGAGTACCTCGAGGCGCTCGGGAAGATGTGGCGGCGGGAGGTCGAAGCCGCCCGCATCTACCGGCTGCTCGCCACCCGCGACCAGGACCCGCGCCGGCGCGACATCCTCAATCGCCTGGCCGAGGCGGAAGAGCGGCACGCGGACGGATGGGCCAGACGGATCGAGGCGGCGCCCGGCCGGCCCCCCGACGGGTCTGCCATCGACGCGTCCCTCTCGTGGTTTCAGCGACACGCCGACCCGAACGTCGTCCTCTACCGCCTCGAGCAGGAGGAGAACTTCGCCGAGGCCGACTACGAGCGGCTCGTCGCCGGCTTCACCGATCCTGCCGACCGCGCGGTCGCCAACGAGGCCATCCGCGACGAGCGGGAGCACGCCGTCACGCTGCGGGCGCTCGCGGGCCCGGTGCCCGGGCCGCGCTCGCTCCTCGACTCGATCCTGCGACGCGAGCGGTGGCACGTCCGCGGAACGGGGTGGATCGGCGACGCCATCTACGGCGTCAACGATGGGCTCGGTGCCGTCTTCGGGATCGTGTCCGGCATGGCGGGATACACCGGCGGCAGCCAGGTGGTGCTGGCGGCCGGCTTGGCCGGTACCCTGGCCAGTGCCCTGTCAATGGGCGCCGGGGCGTACCTGGCGTCGAAATCCGAGCGCGAGGTGTACGAGTCGGAAGTCTCGCGCGAGCGGGCGGAGGTCGAAGAGCACCCCGACGAGGAGCGTCTGGAGCTCGAGCTGTTCTACCAGCTCAAGGGCTTCTCGGCCGCGGAGGCGCGGTCGATGGTCGAGCGCCTGCAGCAGGAGCCGAAGCAGTTCCTCCGGACCCTGGTGCACGAGGAACTGGGTCTCTCCGAGGAGCACTTCCCCAACCCGCTGCGGTCGACCATCTCGGCGAGCCTATCCACGGCCGTTGGCGGGTTCATCCCCATCATCCCGTTCTTCTTCACGGTCGGCATGCCCGCCGTCGTCGCGTCGTTTGTCGTCAGCACGCTCGCGCATTTCGCCGTTGGTGCCTCGAAGACCCTGGTCACAACGAGGCAGTGGTGGGCGAGCGGGCTCGAGATGACGATGGTCGGCATCCTGGAAGCCGCCATCACCTACAGCCTCGGTCTGGCCTTCGCCGGGCACGGCGTGCCCGCGTCTTGAGGGCGGCACCCGCACAAACCTGTCCTCCGCAGAGGTCAGTAGAGCCCGCCACGATCCGGCCATATCCCGCCTTTTCCTTACGTCGCCCCTGGTACAGCCTTTGCCCTCCTTGCACAGCAGAACGCCCGCCACCGGTTGGAGGTGGCAGTGGTCAGGAGTGACGGAGGCCGATCATGAAGGCGAAACTTGCTGTGGCGGCGTTCGCCCTGGCTCTGATTCCCGCAGTCGCGCTGGCGGGCCAGGCAGAACGCAAGGACTTTCAGGTACTCCTGGACGTGGCGAAGTCGGTGAACCGCTACGCCCAGTTGTCGGTGTTCGACGACATCAGCGCCTCGGTCGATCAAGGGGTGGTTACGCTGGTGGGCAAGGTGACGATGCCGTACAAGCGCGACGACATCGCGAAGCGGGTCGCGAAGATCGACGGCGTCAAGTCGGTCCGCAACCAGATTCAGGTGTTGCCGGTCTCGCAGTTCGACGACGAGTTGCGGTTCAAGATTGCGCGGGCGATCTACGGGAGCCCGAGCTTCTGGAACTACGCGACGATGGTGAACCCGCCGATCCACATCGTCGTGGACCGCGGACGGGTGACGCTGACCGGCGTCGTCAACAGTGACGTGGAGCGGGCGCTGGCGCGCACGCTGGCGGTCGGCTGGGGTGAGTTCTCGGTGGACAGCCAGCTGAAGACCGACGCCGAGGCGGCTGCGTCGCTCGAGAAGGCGAAGACAGAATAGTGAGAATCGAGAATACAGAATACAGAATACAGGACACAGGACACAGAATGAGGGAGCCCATTCCGTGTCCTGTGTCCTGTGTCCTGTGTTCTGTGTCCTGTGTTCTGTGTCCTGTGTCCTGTTTCCTGTTTCTGATTTACGTCAGGATCTTCTCCAGCCTGATCTCGTCCCGCACCGGAATCCCCGCGAATCCGACGGCGTTCGGCGACTTGACGTGCTTGACCAGGACGCCGGGCACGATCTCGGTGAGCCGGAAGCCGTGCCGCTGGTAGAAGTAGAGCGACGGCAGGTTGTCGTTGGTCGTGGCGAAGACGATTCGGCGCCGGCCGGTGCGGCGCGCGAGCGCTTCAGCCTCGTCCAGCAGGTTGCCCCCCACGCCGGACCGCTGCCACATCGCATCGGTGGCGAGCGCGACGACATGGAGGGCGTCGGGCAGCAGGCGGTACGCGAGGGCGCCGGCGAGCTCGCCCTTCATCTCAGCCACGATGAACGGCGCGTCCTCGAGCGTCTGGACCTCGCCGAACGCGACGATGTCGGCACGGCCGAAATCGCGGCGGAAGAGCTCAAGCGTCTCCTCGCGGTCCTGCGCCGCCGCCTCGCGGACGAGCACGGGAGGAAGCTCCAGCCGCGGACGGCACCGGCACACCACCTGCACCTGCGCTTCTTCCCAGTCGACGAACCGGCCACAGCGAGCACACCGGAGCACGGTCGGCTTGGCACCGAACGCGAGTCGTGACATGGGATGCTCTCCTCGGGACCGATAGGAGGTCAGCCGGGGTGATCAGCGGACGCGAATACCGGAACAAATCACTCTAGTGAAACGGCGTCTGGGGCGCAAGCAGGGCAGGCTTCGGGCTCCAGACTCCGCGCACAGGCTTCAACAGGACTCCCGCCGAAGCCTGACGCCCGAAGCCGGAGGCCTGATAACGCGCCGCGGCTAGCGGCGCGCCATCGGGAGCCTGATCTCGAACACCGTCTCGACGCTCGGCCGGCTCCTGGCCGAGATGGTGCCGCCGTGCCGCTCGACGATCGCTCTCACGATCGACAACCCGAGCCCGCTGCCGGCGTGGCGGCCGGCCCGCGATGCGTCGACCTTGTAGAACCGATCGAAGATGAGCGGAAGATGCTCGGGGGCAATCCCTTCGCCGGTGTCGCGCACGGCGATCGCGATCTCGCCGTCGAGCCGCCGGGCGGACAGGTCGATCCGCCCGCCGGGCGGCGTGTGCCGCAGCGCGTTGGCCGCCAGGTTCTGGAGCGCCTGCTCCAGCCGATGGGGATCGGCCTGGAGCGTCTCCGCCCCCTCCGCGACCGAGCTGGCCAGCAACACCTCTTTCTCGCGCGACTCGCGCTCGTGCCGGGCGACGACGCGCTCGAACAGGTCGGCTGTCCGCACCTCCTCGATTCTGAGCGTGCCGCCGCCGGCCTCGAAGCGCGCGAGATCGAGCAGCTCGCCGACGATCCGTTCCAGGCGGCCGGTCTCCTGATCGATGATGCCGAGGTACCTCGCCCGGGTGGCCTCGTCCAGCCCGATGCCGGGCATCGTCAGCGTCTCGACGTAGCCACGGATGGCGGTGAGCGGCGTCGTCAGCTCGTGCGAGACGTCGGCGAGCAGTTGCCGCCGCGCCCGGTCGGCCTCCTGCAACTGCGCGGCGCGGCCGGCCAGGTCGGCGGCCATCTGGTTGAACGCGTGCGCCACGGCCGCGATCTCGTCGCCGCCGTGTTCGGGCGCGCGTGCCGTCAGCTCGCCGCCGCCCAGCCGCCGGGCGGCATCTTCGAGGCCGCGCAGCCGGCGATGCGCCGGGCCGAAGATCAGCAGCGCCGCCAGTACGGTCCCCCCCGACACCAGAACCACGGCAACGGCCAGCATGATCGGGCCGATCTCCCGCACGACGGTGCTGGAGCCCGACGGCCTCGGCGGCTCGACGACGATCGTGCCCACCTGGCGCCCGCCCTGGAAGACCGGCGCGAACGCCAGGCGCCGCCCGAGACGGAACCCGCTCGGCTCGACGCCGGCCCCCTCGTGACGCCGGTAGCGCCGCTCGGCCTCGCTGACGGCAAGCGTCGGCATCTCGCCCGGCTGGCTCGCATACACGCGCCCATCGTCGCCGACGAAATAGACGACGCGGTGCATCGTGCCGAACCGGCGCGCCATGTAGGTGGCGAGATCGAGGCGCTCGTTCCGGTCGAGCGCGCGGCCGACGTCGAGGGCGATGATGGTGGCGAAATCGAGGAGCGACCGCGCCGGCATCCCGCCTTCCGTGCGGACGGCGATCCACAGGAAGAGCGAGCCCTGGACGACGAGGAGCGTTGCGAGCAGGAGCAGGAACCCCAGCGCGATCCGCCAGTACTGGCTGCGGTACCAGGCCCGTTCAGACATCGGCGAACTTGTACCCGACGCCCCACACCGTGATGACGAAGCGCGGGTTGGCCGGGTCCTGCTCGATCTTCCGCCGCACGCGCTTCACCAGCGTGTCCACGCTTCGGCCCGTCACGAAGGTATGCTCTTTCCAGATCTTGGTCAGCAGCGCGTCCCGGCTGAACACGATCCCCGGGTGGCCGGCCAGCAGATGGAGCAGGTTGAATTCCTGGTTGGTCAGCGACACGTCGCGCCCGGCCACCAGGACCCGCCGGCGGGCCGGATCGACCTCCAGCTCGTGGACCCTGATCAGACGGCCTTCATCGGCCTTCGCCGGGGCGCCAAGCGGTCCCGCGCCTGCCTCGGCAGCCACCGCCTCGGCGGGCGGCGGCACGGGCGCCGGCTGCCGGCCGCGCCGCATCAACGCGTGCACCCGGGCGACCAGCTCGCGGACGCCGAACGGCTTGGTGAGATAGTCGTCCGCGCCGCTCTCGAGCCCCAGCACCTTGTCCGATTCCTCGCGCCGTGCGGTCAGCATCAGGATCGGCACGTCGCGGTTGATGGTGTCGCGGCGGATCGCGCGGCAGACAGTGATCCCGTCGACGCCGGGAATCATCAGGTCGAGGATGACCAGATTGAACCGCGTGTCAGCGCTGAGCCGAAGCGCCTCGCGGCCGTCGGCAACCGGCACGCAGTCGAAGCCCTCGAGGCCGAGGTGCAGCGAGACCAGGTCACGGATGTGCGCTTCGTCCTCGACGACGAGCGCGCGCGGCTTGTCGGTCACGCCCGTGCCTCCTGTCAATCAGCGCAGAGAGCGCAGAGCACGCAGAGATCATGGTCAATCTTGTCTGCCAGGTCCCCAGCCCCCTTCAGCACGCCCGTCTCTCCGGCTCCAGAACAAATCGGTGCAGAGCGTGCGGAGACCACGGGCATGACAAACCCTGTGTGTCCTCTGCGCCCTCTGCGTCCTCGGCGCTGATCCGCGGTGTCACCCTTGCGGACGGCGCATCGACGCCGCCTTCTCGACGAGCCGCCCGAGCTCCTTGATCGGCTCCGGGTTGTCGTCCACCTGCAGCCGCAGCACGACATCATTGTGCAGCCAGACGCCGCCGTCCTTCTTCACGATCAGCATGGCCGCCGACTGCATGCCCCGCGTGTCGCCACCCGCCACCTGGCCGGCCTCGAGCGCCGCCAGGAGCCGAAGCGACAGGTGGCCCGTCGTCTCCTCGAACGCCTTCACCATGTTGGCGACGACCGCCTCGCCGGCCAGGATGTTGCCCTGCGCCGTGCAGTACTTGCCGCCGCGGTGGCCGGCCCAGGGCGGTGCCTTCGGCCCCGTGAACGCGGCGTAGTTGCCTTTGGCGTCCATCACGGCGAACTGCCGCCCCTGCTTCGACCAGTCCTGCGGCCGTGGGTCCCGGTCCTTTTCCCAGATCTGCTTGACGATGGCCTCGGGCGCCAGGCCGGTCCGCAGCAGCGCGAGGCCTTGAGGGCCGTAGCTCACGTCCACGACCGCCTGGGTCGCCACGGCGCCGACCCCGGCCTCCGCCCACAGGACGCCGTTGCCGACCGAGAAGACCCGCGACTGCACGGCCCCGCCCACTTCCCCGGTAGCCGGATCGTAGCCGAGAATCGAGAAGGTCGCGATCGGGTCGCCGACGACCGGTGGGGTCCGCGTCTCAGGCACGATCACGCCGACCCCGGCGGAGAGAGCCAGGACGAGCAGGGGCAAGAGCCGGCCCCGGGAACGGGGTACCACGGGTCCTCCTGTCACAGTTCTTTCACATCTGCGCCACGGGCCTGCCACGCCGGCACCGTCTAAGATGAGTAGACACACCCACGAAGGAGGGGTACACGTCGTGACCAAGCATAGCAAGATTCAAAAGGTTTTTGGGCTCACAGCGGCCGTCGTGCTCGTCGGCGCCCTCGCCGCGGCGGCGTACGCGCAGTCGCAGCCGCAGCCTGGCCCGATGCGCCACGGCGGGCGCATGGGCACGATGCAGGGGGGCATGGGCCCGATGGGCGGGCCGATGATGGGCCCGATGGCCCTGGGATGGCTCACCCGGCAGCTGAGCCTGACGCCGGCGCAGCAGGGGAGCATCAAGCAACTGGTGCAGGGCTCCAAGCTCCCACAGCTCAATCGCGAGCTGATAACCGCCCGGGAGGAGCTCACTGACGCGATCATCAACGGGGGCAACGTCGACGCCACCAAGGTGGCGACGCTGCAGAGTGAGCTGACCACAGAGGGGGTTGCAATCGCCCAGCAGGTCTACCAAGGGCTCACCGACGCTCAGAAGGCGCAGGCCAAGCAGCTCTGGAGCCAATGGCAGCAGAAGCGCAGCCAGATGCAGCAGAAGCGCCAGGGTGGTCCGGGCGGCAAGTAAGCGGTTGCAGGCTTCGGGCTTCCAGCCGCCAGGATTCGGGCTTCAGGCTTCAGGGGATTCGGCACAGTGCCGAAGCCCGGGCCTGAGGCCCGGGCACCCTCGCCGTGCAGCGTCGTGGCGCACCTTCATTTGGCACCTCCGTCCTGCACCTCCGTCCTGCACCTCCGTCCTGCACCTCCGTCCTGCACCTCCGTCCTGCACCTCCGTCTTGCACCTCCGTCGTGCACCTCCGTCGTGCACCTCCGTCGTGCACCTCCGTCTCGCACCTCCGTCGTGCACCTCCGTCCTGCACCTCCGTCTTGCACCTCCGTCTCGCACCTCCGTCGTGCACCTCCGTCCTGCACCTCCGTCCTGCACCTCCGTCCTGCACCTCCGTCCTGCACCTCCGTCTTGCACCTCCGGGTGGCACCCTCATGTCGCCCCACCCTCGTTACTTTTCGGGTTCCGCTGATCAATAATCGAGCAGCCTGCCTCCCCGCGCGCGAAGGGACCATGTCAGGGCGAATCCTTCTTGCGGTGTCGTGCGCCGTCTCCATCGCCATCTGGGCCGAACCCGCCGGGGCACAGTCCGATCCGGGCCGCCCGGCACGCAATACCTCCCTCAGGGCAGCGCCCGCCACCGGAACGGCGTCGATCTCGGGGCAGGTTCTCACCGCTGATACCGGGCGCCCGGTCAAGCGCGCGCGCGTCCTCGCGACGGCGTCCGACCCACCCCTCACAAGGGCCGTGACGACCGACGAGGGTGGCCTGTACCAGATCGACGAGCTGCCAGCTGGCAGCTATACCCTCATCGTCTCGAAGACCGGGTTCGTCGACGTCTCCTACGGGCAGCGCCGGCCGCTCGGTCCCGGCGTCCGTCTGCCGCTCGGCGACGGCCAGCAGGCGCAGCGGATCGACTTCCGGCTGCCGCGCGGCAGCGTCATCACCGGACACATCTTCGACCAGGACGGCGAGCCGTTGATGCGCACAAGCGTCCGCGCGCTGCGGTTCCAGTACGTGCAGGGCGAGCGGCGGCTGGTCCAGGCCGGCAGCGACGACACCGACGACCGCGGCCAGTTCCGCATCTACGGCCTGCCGCCCGGCACCTACTACGTCTCCGCCGTGCTCCGAACGGGCGACGGATCGCCGAGATTCCGGGGCGGCCGCGGAGGCCAGGCGCCGGAGGACGCGCAGGGGCGGGGCTACGCGCCGACGTATTACCCCGGCGTGACGAGCACCTCGGAAGCGCTGCCGATCCTGGTGGGCCTGAGCCAGGAAGCGGCGAACATCGAGTTCTCCCTGCAGCTCGTCACGACCGCTCGCGTGAGCGGCACCCTCGTTGGCCCGGATGGTTCGGAAGCCACGAACGGCGTCGTGATGATGACACCGGACGATGGCACCGGCCAGTTCGCGCTGGGCCCCAACTACACCGGGCGCGTGCAGGACGCCGGCGCATTCGCGCTTTCCGGCATCCCCCCTGGACGCTACCTGATCCTTGCGCGTGGTCAGGCCGCCAGCGCCGAGGGTCTGCTCTTCGCGAGTCAGGCCATCTCGGTGTCCGGCGAGGAGGTTAGCGGCATCAACCTGATGTTGTCCGCCGGCGCCACCCTGTCCGGCACGGTTTCGTTCGAAGCCGGCAGCAACCCGCCGCCTTCCGACCTGTCACAGATCAGGGTCTCGGCCAGTTCGCCGGTCGCCATGCCGCTCGGCGGGACCACGAACGCGCGCGTCCGGCCAGACGGCGCCTTCGTGATGGCTGGCATTCCCCCAGGGGCGCGCTCCCTCACGGCCAGCGGGGTGCCTGGGCCCTGGGCGCTGAAAGAGGTGTGGGTCAACGGGCGGGACGTCATCGACACGCCGATCGAGTTCAGGAGCGGCCAGACGGCGACGGACGCGAGGTTCGTTTTCACCGATCGGGTGAGCGAGATCTCCGGCAGCGTGCGCGACGGGCAGGGTCAGCCGCTGGTCGACTGCTGGGTGATCGCCTTCGCCGCCGATCCCGCCCGCTGGCGGCCGCAGGCCCGTCAGATCCAGGCATCCCGGCCGGACGGCACCGGCGTCTTCAACCTCCGCGGCCTGCCGTCCGGCGAGTACTACCTCGCGGCGATTGACAGGGCGGAATCGGGCGAGTGGTACGAGCCGGCGTTCCTCGAGGGCCTTCGACCGGGCGCGGTCAAGATCGCCATCGGGGAAGGCGAGACCAAGTCGCAGGATCTGAGGCTGACCGCAGCGGCGACCAACAGATAGAAGACTCGTCGGTGATCGGGGACCGGAGGCCGGGGGCCGGGGACCCGGATCACTCTCTGGTCCTTGGCCTGTGGCCTCTGATCCCTGCCGCTCCTGTCCCCATCCTTGCCGGCGGCGCCGGCGCGCGGCTGATAACCCACCAGATGAGTGCGGCGACGACGGCCAGCGCCGCGAGCATGCTCACGACGAACAGCCACAGCGTGCGGTAGAGGATGGAGGTCTGCTCCATGCGGACGTCCATCGCGAGCGGCACCCCGGCGAGCCGGTCCTTGAGCGACTGTTCCCACACCAGGATGTTCCCGCGCCGGAAGTCCTGCGCGTTGTGGAAGTCGATCTTGCTGGGCAGATGCAGGCGGAAGGCGACGAGCTCCTGGCCCCTCCAGCCGACGTCGCCGATCGGCGTGTTGGCCGACCCGTCCACCACCTGGCGGTACACGAACGAGTCGCCGACGTGGTCGAGCCGGTAGGTCGACCATGCGAAGGGGACGGCGCGCGAAAGCTGGCGGATGTCGGCAACGTCCACGCGGACCGAGATGAAGCGGCGGCCCTGGCGCCGCCACGCGCTCACGCGGCCGACGCGGGTCGTCGGGCTGAGGTAGAGCGAGCGGATCCTGGCGCGATCGAGGCGCGCGTTCGGGTTGAGGTCCAGGTCGAGCCCGCGGAGCGCCACGAGCGCGGGAATCGACGCGTTCACGTAGACGGTCGCCGAACCGTCCAGCGACAGGAAGATGTCTTCTTCGTACTCGAACTGACGGACGAGCCCGCCGCGGCAACCGGCGCCGGTCGTCGCGAGCACGAACGCCACCAGGACGGCCGCGAAGGCGCGATCACGCGCTTCTGTCCTCGGACGGAGGGTGCCTCCCGCGCGGAGGATCGAACCGTGCGACATCAGGGCCAATGATATACTGGGCGAAACTCGGAGTCAGCAGCCCGCCACGCCCTTGCCCGCGAGACCGACGCTCTACCTCATAGACGGCAGCTCCCAGATGTATCGCGCGTATCACGCCATCCGGGGGCTGACCGGTCCCGACGGCCGATCGACCAACGCGGTCTACGGCTTCGTTACGATGCTCCGCAAGCTGCTGGCCGAGCAGCGGCCCGA
>Ga0315282_10015885_pt1 | contig 11057 bp, 8 predicted proteins | sample YL17G07_20_MG_FD_203693 | JGI IMG/M metagenome (GOLD analysis project Ga0315282, IMG submission 203693) | Sediment microbial communities from Yellowstone Lake, YNP, Wyoming, USA - YL17G07_20 | ecosystem: Environmental > Aquatic > Freshwater > Lake > Sediment | place: USA: Wyoming | collected...
TGAAATGGAAGGAGTATGGCATTTAGGGGATTTGGAGTTCAAATCGATAAAAACCATTTCCTCTAAAATAGTAAATACTTTCTTTCTGTTACAGGAAATTAACATTTCAACGTTGGGACACTACTGGAATATCATATTTCATCAACTTATTAAAAAATAAGCCAGATAAGAAAATAAAGCGTGTTGTTATCGGAGGCATCCCTGCCGAAGCCGTCGTAATCCGAATAGGCGCCATTGAATCTATTATAGATCGTATATTGCAGTGAGCACTTGATCATACCGGTGTTATATTTTTTCCACAACGGATAATTCAGAATATAATCGGCCTCAAGAACAAAACCATTAGTATTCGGGCTTCCTGTTCTACTACCGCCGACCGGGCTTGGGGAGTAAAGCAAATTGTCTCTTCCGCCCGTTGTTGAGAAATAGCCGAGGGAGCCTCCAAATCGGCCCATCTGGCTTTTATAGAAGTAACTCAAGTTTATCTTAAATGTATTCAAAAAGTCAGTTTGGTTGGCAGTATTTCTAAGAGGAAAACTCGCCTCCCAATCCTGTTTTTCGTGAATCCAGGTCGTGTGGGCGGAAAGAAGGTGTTTACTTCCGATATATTGATACTGAGCATCGAACGCAATATCTGTAAACCGGTTAGTAGATCCATGACTCATACCTCCCGGGAAAATTTTTGCCCAAATGCCATAGGTACCTGCGGATAATGAATGATTGCCCCATTGACGCTGGACAGCGAGGCGCCAGTAGGGGGTTGCACCTTGCACCACAGCGTCTGTCTTGGTGCCCGCTCCCAAAGGTTCAGTAATTCCATTCTTTGTGGTTCGGTAAACCGTCCCCTCAAGGTAGAGTAAGTTACCCCAGAAAGCATAGGCGCCGATGCCGCCAACCTGTTGTGCCAAACTTCCATCGATGATCGTGCTTGCCGCAGGGGTTGGTGCGACACTTGACGAGGCAACGGGGAATCCCCATGCTGGGGTGCTGTTCAATACATCTTGAACCGTTGGATTATTGTTAATTGTAAAGCCGAATGTCAAATTCTCGCCCAAAAACGTAAGGTTATTTGCATAGCGGATATCGGTGTTGTCCAGGAAAGCGTTTTTGGTAGCACCATCAAAAGTACCCTGTACGAAGGCTCCTATTTTCTCAAATATTCGGCCTCCATAAAAAACGCTCGCTTGCTGTGGTGAATTTATGATGTTGTTATCCGACGAACGGGGATGGGTTGCCCAGTTCTCTTCTATGGAACCAGGGGGTTGATCCTTCTTCGTATGGGTAAAGGACAATTGAACCAGCCCCGCCAGAGGAGGAGGGAATTCATAGGATTTTGGACTCTTGCTCAAAACGTATCCACCTAACTTGAAAGCTCGTCCAAAGGGCGTTAACTCTGGGAAGACCGTATGACACATGACGCAGTCTTGGCCAGTTTGACGGGCAAAGGCCGGCACTGAATATCCGTTGGTTGCGAATAAGAAAAAGAACAGTCCAATTAAGCAACAAGAAAAACCTATTCCTATTCGTTCGTCCCACACCCAGCCAAACATAATAAACCACCTTCTTAAAGATTCTGAAAGGATTCAATCGATAATTTCAGTTTGCAGTATTTTTACTATATATCATATCTATGCTGGTTGAAAAAGGCTGTATTTTGAAATTCTCTTATAGATCTAATTTAGATCAATCATTTCCACTTGAAATGCTGTATCATTTGAGAAAAATCTAAAGTCAATGTTTCAGGAAGTAATCCTTGAGCGGAAGTTTGGTTGGCCGGCAAACCACAAATAGGTCTGAAAAGGTTAAAACCTTTGGAAAGGCCTTAGGGGAGGGGATACGGCCTTCCTTAATCTTTTACTCTTCAATGGAAATGATGTATTTTTGGCTAATGGTCATGATCGAAAGCAAGCATCGGTAAGCATCAATTTTCTCTTCCCGAAGCTTTGCGAAGGTCATCAAGAAATTCACGTGGAATTCGATAGCCCAAATTTTGTGCCTTCTTAATATCTTCCCAACACTTTTGATAATCTTCTTTAAAGCGGTAGACCCTCCCCCGAGCGTAGTAGGTCAAACCAACTCCCGGGTTAATCTCAATAGCCTTATTGAAATCCAAAATGGCTTCATCATACTGCTTTTTCTCTATATAGGCATTCCCCCGATTATAGTAAGCCTTTTCATACCTCGGGTTGATCTCAAGAGCCTTGTTGCAATCCAAGATGGCCCGATCATACTGCCCTCTATTTGTACGGGCATTTCCTCGATTGTAGTAGGCCTCAGAATACTTTGGATTTAATTCAAGAGCCTTGTTGTAATCCAAGATGGCCTGATCATAGTCCCTTTTCTCCTTATAGGCATTTCCCCGATTGTTGTAGGCCTGCTCAAATCTTGGGTTGATCTTAACAGCCTTGTTGAAATCCAAGATGGCCTGATCATAGTCCCCTTTATTCATATAGATAATTCCCCGATTGTTGTAAGCCTTCTCAAACCTTGGGTTGATCTCAAGGGCCTTGCTGAAATCCAAGGCGGCCTGATCATATTGCCCTATTTTAGCATGGGCAATCCCCCGATTGTTATAAGCTTCAGCATCATTAGGCTCAATCGGTTTTTCCTGGCTCGACGCATGGGAAAGCAGGAAGAAGATGATGATTATTGAGGTAATATAGAAGGGTCTATTCATGTAATTTTTGATAGTATCACCCTCGCAAAAACACCTGCTTGCTATAATAACATCGATTTCTTTGAGATACCAGTTGTTCTCTTCTTAGGAGAGTTAGAATATGTCAACCAAACAATTCGATTTACCGATTATGGGATGGAATGTTGAATCATAGGGCAAAGGTGCAAAAATCCTTGGGCGGAAGTTTCGTTAGGGAGGCAGCCAACAACAAAGGTCTGAAAAGGTTAAAAACCTTTGGAAATGCCTTCGGTCTTTCCTAACTCCCGATAATGCGTCTGAGTTATCGGCAAAACCTACGGAGAGAGTATCGCTCTTTTTACAAGTGTTTTTGTAATCTCCACTTTATATGCATTCATGCTGAGCGGTTTTGCATTGGCTAATGCTGCCTCCGCCGCTTTTGCTGCGGCTTCCGGGGTAATGGCTCTCCCTTTGATGATCTGCTCGGCCGTTACGGCCTGAATAGGTACCGGTGCAACGGCTCCAATGGCAATGTTTGCTTCCGCACAGATTCCGTCTTCGACATAAAGAACTGACGCGACACTGACGACAGCAAAGTCAATCGGTTTCCTCAACGTCAATTTGAGGAATGTCTGTTTCGTTTTTTCTAAGGGTTGGGGAACTTGAATCTCTGTTACCATCTCTCCCAGTTTGAGGACATTGCCCAGAGTGGTAAAGAAATCTCTAACAGGAACGATTCTGCTCTTACTTATCCCTGCAATACTTATCTTGGCGTCGAGGGCGGTTAATGCGATTGCCGTATCGGATGGGCAGACCGCAAAACACCGCTTCCCCTCTAATATGGCATGGTAACGATTATCCCCGGAGAGAGCCAAACATCGGCCGGCCCCTTTCCGCAAACAGAGCATTCGTCCTCCGATGTGGTGGGGATACCTATAATACCAACAATGCACATCCTGACAAAGGTTTCCGGCAAGTGTTGCCATGTTCCTTATTTGCGGTGAGCCAACGGCATAAGCCGCCTCTGCGAGTACTTTATATTTTTCCTTAATCACGGGGGATTTGGCTATATCCGAAAGCGTTGTTAAAGCACCTATCTTCAAGCCGTGTTTATCCTCTTTAATATAGTCCAATTTAGGAATGGCCTTAATATTAATAATGACCTCCGGGTCAGATGGCAGAATTTTATCCTTAAGGATTCCGAGGAGATCTGTCCCCCCGGCGATCATCCTGGTCTTTCCTTTGTGTTTCCCCAGCAATCTGCAAGCTTCGTTCACGGTCTTCACATCGATGTGCTCGAAGGATCTCACTTCACACCTCTCTTGGTCTTACCCAATACTCTGAGAATCTTTTCAGGGGTCATCGGATACTCATACACTCTCCTACCGATGGCATTGGATATGGCCATCAGGATTGCAGGGGGGCCGGGTGCGGTCGTGATCTCCCCGACGCCGATTGCCTTGAAACGATGGGTTGGAAAGGGTGTCTCCAGAGTCACCGTTCGAAAAGCAGGAAGTTCAAGAAATGTCCGCCATTTATAGTCCACCAGATTGATATTCAGAAGACGCCCTGATTTCTTGTCCAGGATGGATTCCTCAAACAAGGCGCTGTCAACTCCTGCGGACCCAAGGCTGCCGTGCAGTTGGTTCTTCAGGTTCAGGGGATCGATGATTTGACCGACGTCCGTAGCACTCACGACATCAACCAATTCCGCTTTCCCGGTCTCTACATCCACTTCGACCTCGACAAATAACATCATGAAGTTCGGAACAGTGAAATCAGGCTCGAAACGTCCGTAGCCCAATAATGTTCGATCAACGCCCATTCCCGCTCTCCATGGAATTCTTACCTCAGGTTTTTCTCTTCGATAGACCCATCCATCTTCTGTCTCTAAGTCTTCCGGGCTTGCCTTCAGCGTTGGAGCACACCGCTCAAAGAGTTTCTTCTTGGCCTCATCGGCAGCTGCGATGATGGCGCTACCGATCGCATAGGTCCCCCGAGACCCAAAAGGTCCAATTTCATAAGGATGGAGGAGCGAATCCGGAGGTGTCATGGAGATGTTCTCAAGAGGAAGTTGTAATATCTCGGCGACCATCTTACACAGGCTACTCCTTTGTCCCGTCCCGTGCTCGGCGAGGCAGGAATAGATCGTAGCCGTAGCATTCGGGTCAAGTCGGACATAAGCCTCAGAAACATCCTCACCGACATCCGCATTCCCATGAACCCCGACACCCACTCCGATCCTCTTGGTCCCGTTCGCCCGTGTTGGTTTAAGCCACCCCTTCCATTTTTCTTTCCATCCGAAGGCCTCGGCCCCCCTCTCCATGGCCTTTGTATAATCCACTCCTCGACAAACCCACCAATTCCCATCCCGCCAATAATACCCGTCACCGGGTTTCACGTAGTTTTTCTTGAAGAACTCCACCGGATCAAGATCGGCCTTTTCCATCGCCTCGGTCAATAGAGGCAGAAACGCACTCTTCAGCTCCTGACCGCCAAAACCTCTTACGATCCCGGATGCAGCCCGATTGGTACACACGATCTTGGGCTTCAGATCCCAGTTGGGACATCTCACCGCCAATTGCACTTCACCGCAACCCACGGCGAGCTGGCCCTGTGTTATCTGCGAATAGAACCCGGTATTAATCAACCATTCACCTGAAATGGCCGTTATCGTTCCCTCCTTCTTCATCCCCACTTTCCCGCGAATCCGGGACCCCAATCGTAACGCGTATGCGGCAAAGTGTTCTTCCCTGCTGTAGCAAACTTTCACCGGTCGATTGGCCGCCTGAGCCAGCAAAGCGGCATAGAGAATCAGTTGCCATGACATGAGCCTTGTTCCATAGCTTCCACCGCAATGGGTTCCAATATATCGCACATGAACTTTTCTTCCCATCCTCAGGTACAACAGGACTCCCTCCCAATACGGATTTTGAGCTGACGACCAAACGGTCAAACGATCCGGCCCTTCCCACGCCGCGATTGCACCGGGGGGTTCGGCAGTCAGAGGGTTCGGGATATTTTCATATGCATAGGTTCCTTCAGCGATGATGTCGGCCTCCTCGAATCCTTGCTCTACATTACCCATAGCAATCTCTTCGAGTGATTTAGGTCCAAACCCAGGGCAGCGGTTCGGAAGAACATTACCAGGAAATTGGGTGTACAACTGCGGAGCACTGGGCTTCATCGCTTCTTCCACATCATAAACAGCCGGTAGCGGTTCGTACTTGACCTCTATTCCATCCAGGGCTTCCAGAGCTATCTCTTCAGTCTCCGCAGCCACCAGAGCGACCGCGTCCCCTACAAAACGCACTTTTCTGTCGAGGATGCGCACATGAGGAGGCATCCCTCCTTTCCACTCGGGCACGTCCTGGTAGGTGAGCACGGCCTTGACGCCATCTAATCTTTTCGCTTTACTCGGATCGATGTTTTTAATGTTTGCATGAGGAAGCGGGCTCCTTAAGACCTTCCCGAAGAGCATTTTGGGAAGCTTGATATCAGCAATAAATTTTGCCTCGCCGGTTACAATTTCCACTCCATCCTTCCGGGGCGTTGCCTTCCCTATGAATCTATAAGGCCGGGTCATTTTTCACCCCCCTTTGCCGCGTCACTGCCTTCACTGCATCCAGAACATGATAGTGACTGATGCATCGACAATAATTCCCCGAAAGCGCCTCCTTCACTTCTTGCTCCGTGGGAGAGGGGTTCTCAGCGAGCAGGGCCTTTGCGCTCATCAGGATCCCCGGGGTGCAGAACCCACATTGAAACGCCGTATGATCGATGAAGGCCTGCTGGAGGGGATCTAATCTCCCGGTATTGGGATCTCTTAACCCCTCGACGGTCGTGATACTTCTTCCATCCGTTTCGATCGTCAAAACCATGCAGGACAGAATCGCTTTCCCATCCATGAGGACTGTGCAAGCTCCGCAGGCTCCGTGATCGCATCCAATCTTTGTTCCGGTGAGTCCTAATGTCTCTCTAAGGGTATAAGCCAGAGTATCCGATGGGCCGATTTCTCCGGATTTATTACCGATCTCCAGCTTATAGGGTTGCCCGTTCACCATGAGGTTGATCATATGCTTTTCACTATTACGAGCAGCCTTCTTCCTTTTGGCAATTTTCCTCGTTTTCATTGCTACTTTCCTCTCATAGAGATTATCAAACACCTTTAAGAAGTGCATATTTACTTTCATAGTGAAGGAGTTTTAGCATCCAACCCCGAATTTAGTTTTCTGATGGGAGGCCCTGTCACTCTGTCCCTCTCCCAAGAGCCTGCCTGTCCCTGCCTGCAGGTAGGCGGGAATAAGCAGGGGGAGCGGGGGAGAGTTAAAATCTTCAGCAGTGAAACTATGGCCGCTTTAATTCTTCGAGGCTTGATTTGGAGGCGTTATACTGAAAACTAATATCCGTGGAATAGGCAAGAACCGTCATCCCCTTTGCCCGCCACGCCTTTAGAGCCTCGATATTTCCGATGTGAATACCCGTGGCCTTCTTTCTCTTCTTGGCCGTCTCAACCACTTTGTCAATGGCTTTCTTCAGTTCTTCTGAACCCATCTGGTCGGGAATTCCAAGGGAAATAGAGAGATCGTTCGGGCCGATGAGCCCTACGTCAATCCCCTCGACGCTGAAGATCGCATCAATATTTTCAATGGCTTCCCGGGTTTCGATCTGGGCAATGATGACGGTGTGGTCATTCGCCTCTTTCATGAACTCAACAGCCTTAAAAGGCTTATAGTCGGTCTGACCTGTCTGGGTTCCAAACCCTCTCTGTCCAATCGGAGTATACTTGCTGTAGCGGACAATTGCCTCTGCCTGTTCTCTTGTGGAAGTCATGGGAACCATAATTCCTTCTGCTCCAGCATCCAGAACCCTTGAGATGAAGTGAGTTTCCAAGTGAGGGACCCGAATGATAGGTGCAATGCCTGCTGACTTAGCACCCCGAATCAGATCCGCCACGGTCTCCATCGAATAATTGCCGTGTTCCATATCGATGAAGAAAAAATCGTAGCCAGCTGCTCCATAGATAGATGGTGCCCCTGGATCACGAGCCTGCCGGATCATCGTCCCATAAACAGGTTCTCCTGATAGTATCCTCTTTCTCAAACCAGCCCAAGACATAATTACCTCCTGCAATACGAAATTCGCGGCCCCCTCACCCTATCCCTCTCCCGCCAGGGGAGAGGGTGTAATTTGCGGCCACCGAATACACCCCTCCCCCTTGATGGGGGAGGGTGAGGGTGGGGGTGGTAATTTTGAGTTTCGAGGTTAACGCATTTATAACAGTTCCATGTTCTTCAGGATCTCCTTCAAATCTTCTTTTGCCTTCGAAGAGATTCCTCCCACGGGCGGTATTCCAACTCCCGCGTCGATGCCGATTAGATTGAGCGCTTCTTTAATCACTACCGGAAAAGTTCCGAGATCGAAGGCCAGACGAAGAGGAGCTAGGCGGAACTGTGCCTCTAACGATCGTTCCCAGTCTCCTGCCTGGAAAGCCTCATAAATTTCCACAATCACTTTGGGTGCGACATTCGCTGTTGCTGCAATCGCTCCTTTTCCTCCGTAACAGAGGGTTCCATAGATGAGCGTATCCCGACCTGCGAGGACAGAAAAGTTTTTTTCGGTTCTCCGGATATATTCTGAAGTGAGTGTTAAATCTCCGGAAGAATCTTTGATACCGACGATGTTTTCAATTTTCGAGGCACGAACAACAAAATCGGCTGAAATGGGAACGCCTGTCCGCTGAGGGTTATTATAAAGGAGGACCGGAAGTCGTGTAGCTTTTGCAATCGTTCTATAGTGCTCAAAAAGTTCCTCTTCATTCGGCCGAATGAAGAAGGGAGTGAGAATGGAAACCGCACTCACACCTGCTCCCTCTGCCATTTTTGTCAGGGCGATGACTTCCCTGGTCGTGATGGCTCCGGTCCCTGCATAAACGGGAACTCTCCCCCGTGTTTCTTCAACCACGATCTCTATCACGCGTTTTTTCTCCTCAAAGGTGAGGGCATAAAATTCTCCCTGACTGCCTACGGGAAAAAGTCCGTGGACCCCTCCATCGATCAGATAGTTGGTGAGCTTGCGGAGAGCTTCAGCATTGATCTCTCCGTCGGAAGTCACCGGGGTGACCATGGCGGGGATGATCCCTTTAGGTTGGAAATTCATTTTTCTCCTCCAAATAATTTTTTATAGGTTTTTGAAGAAGTCCCTGAGGACCCGGACAAGCGGGCTTCCAAAGTTTTAGAAAGCGGTCCTTATTATATCGGACACAATCTCCACCACATAGAAAATCAAGCTATCGAAATTGATTTCCCCGTCAAGACAGCCAATCAAAGGTTTCCGCTCTAAAACTTTTCCAACCCGCCTGCTCGTGTCCTCATCCAATGAGAATGTATTTTTAGAGATCTTTTTTAACAATGGGTAGCGTTAAAAGTCCATCGGGGATGAGAACCACCCTTGCCTTTGGATTGCTTTCCAATTCTCGATCCAGAGCTTCCTGTAAAGTCGGGATTGACTCGAGGTGCAATTCCCGAAGCGTCTCTTCGGGAATGATGCAATCGGTCATCACAATTCTTGCCTGTTTTAGTATCCAGGCCAGGATCAAGGCCTTCTGCTCTCCGGGGGCAAATCCCTCCTCGCGTGAGATAGCAATCACGTCATCTGCATCTTCAGACCTTTTCATAATGGAGCAGTAGCCAGGATGGCCGCATCCGTCCTCACAGGGTGCGGGGATGAGAATCGTTCCTCCTTTTGTTACCACCGGCTGAGGGCCAAAGGCGACCACATTGGCCGCCCGGGTGGCCTGATAAAGGTCACGGCTCTTTGGATAAGTTACACCACTCACCACAATCTCTCCGGGTCGATCGATCTCGACTTCATAGAGATGGCGGGCTGTCTTTACTCCCTCGTGAAAGGCCTCCACAGGGTCTCCAGCAACGACCCTCACCACTTCCTTTTTCCCGGTCTGAACCACATTGACGATGAAGTGAAGACCGATGGCCTGAGTCGCCTCTGTGAGAAATCTTCTAAACTCATTTCCCTCAATGATACCGAGGCGGGTCTGCTGGAGCATCTCGTAGTTATGGGTGGCTGCGATGGTCTTCTCACCTGCCACTCCAACGGCAATGCTCTTCACGCCGCCGCTGTAACCCGCAAAAAGATGGGTCTCAATCACGCCGGTAGAAATTCGAATATCGGCCTGGGCAACTGCTCGGTTAAAAGCAAGGGGGATTCCACTTGAAGAAGTGCCCAACTCTACCAGACTCTTTGAATCATAAGGATCGTGATTGATAAAGGAGATTTGATTCACGATCTCCCCGAACTTTCCGTACAACTCTTCAGGCGTGTTCGGTCGATGGGTGCCTGTGGCGACCACGGCAGTGATATCCCGTTTCTTAACTCCGGCCGCTTCCAACTCTCGAACGAGTAAAGGCAGAATGATTTCTTCCGGGAGCTGACGGGTGATGTCTGTGACCACCAAGGCAACCGTTTGATTTGGCTTTACTAATTCCCGGAGTCGCAAAGTTCCAATCGGACGGCTGAGGCTTTCCTCAACCGCCTTTTTGAGATCCGGAACGGGAGCGACCTTGCGAGACTCGACCTGCAGAACCGCAACGCTATCGGGAATCCGAATAGAGATGGAATTTTTTCCGCAAGGGATTTGATAGTGCTTCATCCTATTCCAATTTGATATTGAATTCCTTGATCAACTTGCCGTATTGTTCAAATCCTTCTTTCATATATTTGCCAAAATCTGTCGGGCCCAGATACATGACCGGCTGTCCGATGTCCTTCATGCTCTTGACGAATTCGGGGTCTTCGCAGACCTTTTTAAAGCGGTCAGCGAGATAACCGATGACCTCGGGAGGTGTTCCCTTGGGTGCGGCCACCCCTTTTACCGAACCTACGGTGACCACATTATAACCCAGTTCTTTAAATGTGGGGACATCGGGAATGGCAGGGTCTCTGGAATCGAGTGCCACCGCGATCGGGATGAGCCGTTTTGCTTTGATGTGGCTGATGATTTCTGAAGGATGGTTTCCGCCGCAATCCGTTTGACCGCCCACAATGGCCGTCACAGACTCGGCTCCTCCTCGAAAGGGAACGGTCACAATCTTCAGCCCGGTGGCCTTCCCGAGAGCCTGAAAGGTGATATCGACTGATCCGGCCTTCGTTGAGACAGAGGCTGTAACCTGCTCCCTCTTCTTCCCCCAATCGACAAACTCTTTCAATGTCTTGTAAGGAGCGTCGGCACGGATAATCATGACGACAGAATGGACAGATAGGCGGCAAACGGGGATCAGATCTACAAAAGTCTCGTAGGGCAACTTCTGGAAGTGGGGTGTCACCAGGTCATGACCCGATCCATATCCCAAGTAGAGGCTGTAACCATCCGCTTTGGAGCGGACCACCCCTTCTGTTCCAGTCA
>Ga0315282_10015886_pt1 | contig 11057 bp, 5 predicted proteins | sample YL17G07_20_MG_FD_203693 | JGI IMG/M metagenome (GOLD analysis project Ga0315282, IMG submission 203693) | Sediment microbial communities from Yellowstone Lake, YNP, Wyoming, USA - YL17G07_20 | ecosystem: Environmental > Aquatic > Freshwater > Lake > Sediment | place: USA: Wyoming | collected...
GATCTCCTTTTCGCCAAGGCCGGGCTGCTGAGGCGGCTTGGGGCCATCAGGATTATCGGCGGGCTGTTCTTCCGGCTGTGGCGGCGCGTTCTCGAGTTCCGCCTTCACCTTGTCGAGCAGGTCTTGCACCTGGCCGCGCAGTTTCTCCTGGCCGTCGGCGGTCTTGCGGGCGGCGGCCTTTTCGGAATCGGTGACGGGCTGCGGCTGCGCGGCTTCGCGCTGGCGGGCCTGCGCGAAGGTCTCCTTGAGCAGCTTCTTCTGCACGTCAATCAGCTTATCCAACTGCTTGACGGCTTCGGGCGTGCCGGGCGGCTTCTTCGGGTTCTGCGGGTTGTCGTACTCCTGTTCGTCGTAGACGGTCAGGAACTGGATATCGCTCTTGGCCATCTTCGGGCCGGTGACGGTGTCGGCGTCCGTGGCGTAGGCGTAGTAGGCGATGACCTCGCCGCCCTTGAGGCCCAGGTTGCCGAGTTCCCAGCGGAGCTTGCCATCGGTGCGCGGCGAGGGCAGATCGAGACGCCGAACCATGACTTTCTGCTCGTCCAGGCCGATGCTGTGGAAGATGCCGATCTCGGCGACACCGACGTCGTCGTCAGCGGCGATCTCGACTTCCACCGTCTGCGTGCGATGGACCATCACGTCCTTCTGGTCCTTGTCGGGCTTGCGGATGACGACCTTGGGCGGCTTGTCCTTGAGAGCTTTGACCTGGTACAGCGAGCTGACGCCCGTCTTGTTCTTCAAGTTGGCGATGTGAAGCTGGTACTCATCGTCGGCTTCCACCTTGAACGACGCTGTCGCCTTGCGCCTGTCGGCGGCGTCAGGAGTCGCGGGGATTTCGGCGCGTCCGGATTTGAAAGCCACCTTGGCTGCGGAGAGGTCCGTGTTGGCTTTCAATTCCACGTGAACAATGCTGCCTTTGAGCGCGCGCACGTCGCCGACGCCGGGGGCGAGGGTTTCGCTAGCCCGGCAGGTGTAGGCGGGGTGTTCCAGGCGCAGCGCGAACTCGCTGATCTCCGGAATCCTGTACACTTCGATGAGGTATTCCGGCGATTCGGCGTCGCCCGCGCGGATGCGGTAGCGCGTGTTGTCGAGGAGCCGGCGCAGCGTGGCGCGGTAGCGGTTGTCGTCGCCGCGGTCCATGACGCGGTCTTCCCAGCGGCCGTTCTGGTCCGCGGGCGAGACACTTGCAGGCGAGACGCCTGCACCACCATCGGGGATGAAGACGGAGAGGGTGGCGGTGTCGGGGAGGCGGCCGGCGAGGTCAACGGTGACGGGCACGCTGGATTCGACGGGGAATTCGCGAGTGCCGGCGTCTTCGGGTTCGACGCGCGTGATGACGGTGAGCGTGGGCGGGGCGATGGCCGCGGTCGGGCGAAGGAAGCGCGCGGCCGTCAGCTTGAAGAGCCGCCTGTCCCACGCCGCGTATCCTCCCAGCGCGAAGGCCAGGAGCAGCGCGGCCAGCGCGGCAATGCCAAGCTGCTTCCAGCGGATAGTGCGGGAGAAATCGAGCGGGTCGGAGCGTTCGGCGGCCTGCTGCAACAGCGCGCCGACGAGCGCGGGGCTGGAGGTCTTCTCGCTGAGGGCGGGGTCGCGGCCGTATTCCAGCGCGGTGGAGAGCTGTTCTTCGAGCTGGGGATAGGCGCCTTCCACGGCGCGCGCGACCCGCACGGCGCCGCCGAGGCGCGTCCAGGGCCGGATGACGCACCAGAAGAAGACGGCGGCGATACCGATGACGGTGGACAAGAGCGCGAAGACACGGCTGCCCACGGAGAGTTTGAAGACGATGTCCGCGGCGGCGAAGCCCAGGAAGGCGGCGGCGAAGACAGCGAGGCCGAAACACAGGCCCGTGCCGAGGAACTTGGCGCGATGGCGCGTGCGCACGCCTTCGACGCGGTGCTCAAGATGCGACCATGCCTGGACGGCAGGAGGATCAAGCGCGGTGTCGCGGGCAGCAGTTGGCATCATGAGCCCTCCGTCATTTTCGATTTTCGATTTTCGATTTTCGATTGCAGGGATCGAGAGGCCGTCATCCTCGATGCCGTGATGATCCGCAGCGCGAATTGCTTGGTTCGCTGTTTCAGTTGCTCTTCGGTCATCCGCGACTCCGCTCAGGAATCGAAAATCGAAAATTGAAAATCCTCAGCCCCAGTAATCCCTCAACCATACTTCCAACAGCAGGCACAGGAGCGCGGCCACAAGGAAGTAGCGCCAATCGGGGGCCTGCGACTTCTGCTCATCGCTCCAGGAACCCCTGCTGCCTGACCCGCCCGGCACGGCATCTATAGTATTAGACGCAAAGATGTTGCGGATGGAAGCCAAATCTTCGGAATTCAGCTCACTTTCCCGCGGGTCCAGGTTTGCGGCCCAGACGGTGCGTTCGCGGACAGCGCCCTTCTGCATGGCCGCGACGTACACGCCGACCAGGCCGGCGACGGGGTGGTCCTTGCCGGTGAGGTTCAACGCCTCCTTGCCGCCGCCGGGCTTCTCAAAGGAGATGGCGGTTTCAGGCGCCGCGCCGGCATCGGCAAAATCGAACTGTTCGCCCGTGACAAGCATACGGCGCGAGCCTGCGCTGATGCCCGCGAAATGCCGCACCGCCTGGTGCAGGAGCGGGACGAAGGCCTTGCGTTTGGGCAGGTCCGTGGCTTCCGGGCGCGGAGCGAACGCGAACATCAAGACGTTGCCCTTGCCGTAGGGCCGTTCCATGGCGAAGGGCGAGCCGTCGCCGAAGGTGGCGAGGACTTCGCCGGGGGGACGAGGGGAGTCTCTCCTAGCCCCCTCACCCCCGGCGGGCGAGGCGCCCGCGGCTCCTCTCCCCACGGGGGAGAGGGGAGCGGATTCGGAGCCGATCTTCAGGTCGGCGGGGTTGGCCTGGAAATGGCGCACGTAGCGCGGCAGGCGCAAGTTCGGTTCGTTGACGCCCACGAAAGGCTTGAAGAGCGTGTGGTCGGCCTTGAATTCGCCAAGCTGGTGGTACTTGCCGGCGGCGCGGTTGCCTTCGTACAACGGCCCCGGACGCGCGGGCAGCAGGCCATAGCCGCTCTTCCAGAGCGGGCCGTTGTAGAAGGGTTCGGAGAGGCGGCCATCGGAGCGGCCCGTGAAGAGGACGAGGTTGTGGCCGTCGCGGACGGCGTCTTCCAGCAGCGCGAGCTCGTTCTCCTTGAGCGCCTGGATGCCGGCCAGGAGGATGAGGTCGGCGCGCTTGTACATGTCGGCGGTGACGCGAGCGACTTCGACCGACTGGACCTGCACGTAGCTCTGCACGCCGCCCGGCACGGGCTGCTCGGCGCCCCTGGCCTTCGGGTCCAGGGCCATGCGCACGTAGTAGCCCTCGTCGAGGAAGGCGTCCTTGTCGCCCAGCCGCTCCTCAACGACCAGCACGCGCAGGCTGTCGCGCAGGTGCACGGCGAAGAAGCGCTTGTCGTCGTCGGGGAAGGCGTCGTGCGCTTCGATCTCGACGTGCCCGGCGACCTCGCCGGCGCGGGGGAGCGCGGCATGCAGTTCGATCTCGGTGCCGGAACGCGGGCCGAGGGCGACGTCGCGGGCGGCGAGCATTTTGCCGTCCACGACAAGGCGCACGGAGAGGTTGGGCTGTTCCGTGTCGCCGTGATTCGCCACGCGAACTGCGAACGGCACGGGGCGGCCTTCGATCCAGACGTCGCTCTTGGGCCGCACGTCCGCGACGCTCAAGTTGGGCAGCCGCGCCGGCTGCGAACCGGAGGGGGTCTCGATCTGCACGGCGATGCCGCGGCCGGCGGCGGCGGCCTTCTGGGCGGCTTCGGCCCAGGCGCCGCGGTCAATCTGGTTGGACTGCAGGTCGCTGTAGAGGACGACGCGGCGGCTGAGTTGCGGCGAGGCGGCGAGGAGTTCGATGCCGGTGGTGAGCGCCTGGGCGAGGTCGCCGCGGCGCGCGGAGGGCTTGTCGCGCTGCAAGGCCGCGGTGACAGCGCCGAAGTTGCCGGAGAGCTCGATTTCGGCGCGCGCGGGGTCGCCGGCCAGCACCAGCGCGACGCGGTCGCCCGGCGCGCGGCCAGCGACTTCCTTGCGGGCGCGTTCGAGCGCGGCCAGCCAGCGCACACTGGCGCCGTCCTGTGCAAGCAGGCTGGGCGAATCATCCAGGACGAGGACGACGTCCTCCTGCGGGCGGCCGGCGCCGCCGGCGAGGACGCTGTCGGGCCGGAAGGGGCGCGCGAAACAGAGGGCAATGAGGATGCAGGCCGCGCAGCGCAAGAGCAGCAGGAGCAGTTCGCGCAGCCGCAGGCGGCGGGATTCCTTGAGCAGGGATTGGCGCAAGAAGCGGAGCGAGGAGAACAGCAGCCGCTGCTTGCGCATGCGGAAGACGAGGTGGATGACCACAGGGATAAGGAAGGTGGCCGTTCCGGCAAGGAAGGCCGCGTGCCAGAATTCCATGGTGCTAGTTGTCACTGGTCAATGGGCAGTTGTCAATGGCACGCGCGGCAGCAGTGGCAGCGGCAGCGGCAGGAGCAGGAGCGGAAGCAGTGGCAGGTGATTGGCGGACACTGGTTGACGGCGGGGCGGAATCTGCAATCATGGCGGCGGGAGAGGAGACTTAAGGATAGGAGTACCGTGCGACACCGAAGATTGGGCGTGAGGATTGGGGCGCTGGCCTGCGGCTGTGTGCTGCTGGCGCGGCTGTGCGCGGCGTCGGACGCGAAGCCCGTGCCGCCGGAGGGCGTGGCGCCGTTCGACCCGAAGCCGCTGATGGCGAAGCTCGAGGAGCGGATCAAAGAGGACAAGTACCGGTTCGCGGTCATCGGCGATTCCCGCCACGGGAAGGGTTTCCCCGGCCTGCTGGAATACGTGGACAAGGAAGTGAAGCCCGACTTCGTGCTCGCCACCGGCGATCTGGTGCAGGGCGGCGGCGGGAAGCCCGGGCCGGGCTACTGGGAGAAACTGGCCAAGGAGGGGACGACGGCGTTCCGCGAACGGCCCTGGTGGCCGGCAATCGGGAACCATGAGTTGGCGGGGACGCCCTCCAAGAAGAAGAGCCGCGACGATGACGAGCTCGACGACGACACGCCCGGCACGGACGACGGGCTGGCGAACTTCAAGCGTTTCTTTAACCTCGACCGCGAGTATTACAGCTTCAGCTTCCGGAATGCCGTCTTTATCGCTCTGCCGTATCCCTGGCCGAAGGGAGAGTCAGCGAAGTGGTTGAAGGAGGAGTTAAAGAAGGCGGCTGCCGAGAGCAAGCACATCTTCGTGTACAATCACAACCCGTTCTTCACGGTGGGCGCAAAGGGCAAGAAGGATTTCCCGAACAAGGAGAATGACCTCACGAAACTGTTCACCAAATACGGCGTGCGCGCGGTGTTCTCGGGACACGACCACATCTACTACCGCACGATCCGCGGCGGGATACCGTACATCATCTCGGCGGGCGGCGGCGCGAAGCTGTACGCCGTGGCGCGCAAAGCCGAGGCGCTGCCGGAGGACGTGTACTACGGCGTGGAACCGGCGGGCATTCTGGCCGTTGTGGCAAAGAAGCGGTACCTGTACCACAACGGCGCCGCGGGCTGGCCGGACAAGCTGACCGAGCAACCGGACCAGTACGTCGTGATCGTGGACGTGGAAGGATCGAAGGTGACGATGTCCTGCTACACGGCCAAGGGCGAGAAGTGGGACGAACTGGTGCTGAGCAGATAGTTGTCAGTTGTCAGTTGTCAGTGGTCAGTGGCGGACGGCAAAGGAGGCGAGCGATGCGGTACGCGATAGTTGCTGTGGTGTTGATGCTGGCGGCCGCGGGTCGAGTCCGGGCCGAGGACGAGGTGGACCCGTGCGACCAGTCGAAGATACCCATCGAAGTGGACAGCACCGACCCGACGGCGGCGAAGATCGTCATGGTCGCCGGACGGCCGAGCCACGGGCCGGGCGATCACGAGCACATGGCGGGCTACGTGTTGCTGTCGCACATGCTCTCTCAGCAGAGCGCGAAGAGCTTCACGGTCTTCGTGAAGGACGGCTGGCCGAAGAACGAGAAGATCTTCGACGGCGCGAAGGCGATCGTCTTCTTCAGCGACGGCCGCGGCGGCCACCCGCTGGCGCAGGACGGCGGCAAGCGGCTGGATGTCATCCAGAAGTACATTGACCAGGGCGTCGGCTTTGTGTGCCTGCACTACGCGGTGGACTACAACCCGAAGGAAGGCGAGCGCGTGCAGAAGTGGCTGGGCGGGTACTACGACACGCGCATCTCGATCAACCCGTTCTGGGTGGCGGACTACAAGGAACTGCCGGACCACCCGATCTGCCGCGGCGTGAAGCCGTTCAAGCAGAATGACGAGTGGTACTACAACATGAACTTCATCCCGGACGGCAAGGGGCTGACGCGCATCCTGCAAGCAGTGCCGCCGGATGGCACGCGCGGGACGGCGGACGCGAAGAAGTACCCAGGGCGCGCGGAAACGACGGCGTGGGCGTATGAACGGCCTGACGGCGGGCGGTCGTTCGGCTTTACGGGGGGACACTCGCACAAGTTCTGGGCCAACGACGACTTCCGGCGGCTGGTGACGAACGCCATCATGTGGGCGGCGAAGCTGGAGGTGCCCGCCGACGGCGCGAAGTGCGTGCTGGACCCGAAGGACCTGGCCAGCAACATGGACTTCAAAGGGATGGACCCTGGCGCGCAACTGAGGATGCGCGAGGAAGTGAAGAAGCTGAGGGCGCGCGTGGCGGAACTGGAGGCGGAACTGAAGAAGAAGTGAGGCGGTGGTCAGTGGTCAGTTGTCAGTGGTCAGTGGTCAGTGGTCAGTGGTCAGTGCGTGGGAGGAAGCCGGGAACGACGATGCGGGCGACGCACGCCGCGCGCCGGACAGGATTGGCGCTGTTCCCGTTTTCTTACCGTTCCGCTCCATAACATAGCACGCGGCCGTCTTCGAGCGACACGACAATGCGGGCATCGGCATCGAGCGCCACGCCCCAACCCACCGGCGCCGCGGGCAGCGCCAGCGACCACAATTCCGCGCCGTCCTTGATCTGCAGCGCCGTCAATGTGCCGGTCGGAGTCTCGTCCTCGTTGTTCCGCTGGTACGTCGCCAGGAGCACGGCGTTGGCCGTCACCAGCACGCTTCTGAGCGGCACGTTTTTCGTCCACACAGCTTTCGCCTTGGCCGCCTTCGCATCCGCCGGCACATCGCCGGGCGGGAAGAACGCCAGGCCCACCTTGGGGTCGTGCCTGATCCTGCCCGACGGCGTGGCAAACTCGAAACCCGAGACCATGCCTTGCACCGTTTGCGGCCACAGCATCACGCGCTGTACCGTCCGCAGCCCCGCCGGCTGCAGGTCGCACTGCCCGGTCGCCGTGTCGTACGCCGCGACGGCGTACACCGTACCGCCGTTGAAGCAGAGCTTGTTGCCGTTGAGCGACAAGTTGCCGCAGAGGCTGACGCCGTTCTTCACGGTCGGGTCAATCGTGCCTGAGGTCCCGTTGTGCCACTTGATCTTGCCCGTGGCGGCGTCCAGCGCGTAGACGTGAGTGCCGTCGTAGTGGGCGATGCCTGCCGCCGCGTAGACGATGCCATTGTCCGCCACAACGCCGCCCGCCACCGGCCACGTCGAGGCAAGCGTTCCGTACACGGGAATCTTCCGCTCAACAGGCGCGGCCCGGAAACACCACAAGCGCCGCCCCGTGGCAGCTTCGTACGCATACACGCGGCCGTCGTTGGAGCCCACGTAGGCGCGGCCGTTCCACAGCGCCGGAGGGAAATGGATGCCGCCGCCCGTGTATGCCTTCCATGCCGGTTTGCCATCGGCGGCGTTCAGCGCGTGCACCACGCCGTCCGCATTCCCGACGAACACCATGCCGCCCGCGGCAATGGGCGCTGTAGCCAGGCCGGAGGCAACAGGCTTGAACTCCCAGCGCAGCGCGACCTTTGCCGGCAGGGCCACATCGGAGACGCGGTTGCGTTCGTTGTTGCCTCGATACGCCGGCCAGTCGCCCGGCTTCACGGCGAATTCCTTCACCTGCGCGGCGTCGCCCTCGCCCGCCGCCAGTTGCCGCGACTCGTCAGGTTTCTGCGCAAAGTCGAAATCTCCCGCGGACCTGAGCGACACGATGCCGAACAGCGAGAGCGCGCAACCGCAGATCCACGGCCCCCAGTGCAGCAGGCCGTCGGCGACAATGACGCCGTCGTGGCAACCGGGGCGCATGGGCGCAATGTGCTGCACCGTACCGGACGCCACGTCCCACCGCACCGTCCCTTCGCCGCCGCGGAAGAAAACGCTGTCCAGCGTGCCGGTCGCGCGAGTGCAGGCGCGGCGCCCGGTAATCTGCGCCAGTTCCTTGCCGGTGAGGTAGTCAAGCTTGTAGCTGGTCTGCTGCTGCGGGCCGGCGGCGTAGACGGCATCGTCGCGCAGCACGAGCTGGAAATTCCCGTTCGGGCGCTGCCACAGCAGCTTCCCGTCGGCGGCGGACGCCGCGACGACGTTGGCGCGCTGCGGCCCGGCGAAGAAGAGGAACTTGTCCGTGCATTTCATGTAAACTTGAGTTGACCAGCCCGTGACGTAGTGCTGCGCCTTCCCTTCCGGGCCGATCGCCTGCAGCAGGTCGGCGTCCGAGTTCTTCCAGACAACGTCGCCGCTGCGCGCGTCGAGGCACTCGACGAACTTCTGCGGACACCACCAGTAGATGCGTCCGTTCTTCAGAACCAAGCCGCGGCTGTCAAGGAATTCGTCGTCTTGATGTTTCCACAAGACCTTCTTCGTCTTCGGGTCCATGGCGACCAGCGTGCGGCCGAAACCCCACGCCGTCTCCTTGTCCTTATAGTCGTAGCCCGGCCACATCGCCCACGGCCAGCCGGACACCACGTCCGAGTACACGCGCGTGTCGCCGGGCGCGCGCTTCACGGGCGCCGCGACTTCCTTCTCGCCCAGCAGCGCGAACAGCACGCCGTTCTCCAGCGCCAGCCATTTCCACACGCCGCCGCTGCCTTCCGGCGCCATAATCTCTCCACGCTGTTCGCCCGTCGCCGCGTCGAGCAGCTTGCAGGAGTCGTCGTCCGCCAGGTACAGAATCTCGGGCGTGGCGACCATCGTGCTGCGGTGGACCATGAAGCCCTCCTTCAGCTTGCGGGTCCACAGCAGCGTCCCGTTATAGCCGCTGAAAGCGTAGAGCGTGTTGATGTGCGGGTTCTGGTAACCTCGGAACGAAATGTGGCCGAAGGCCTTGAAGATGCGCCCGCCCGCGGCGACGGTCACTTCCGGCGCGCAGCCAAAGAGCGGCTCGGCGAGCGAATGCGTCAGGTACGGCGCGCGCACAAGCCGGTCGGACGATTGCGTGTTGTTGTCCGGGCCGTGATACGGATGGCTCCACGAGTCCGCTCCGTCGGCTGCGGGCTTCGTCACCTCCTCTGTGCGCCACAAGGCCCTGCCGCCGGGGCGCAACACGCGCAGCACTTCCTCGCGCCTCACGCCGCCGTCGCCCGCAGCCGCGCCCACAACCAGGACGGCATCCGCAAGGTCCTCGGCAAGCTGCAAGCGCGTCCACGCACCGCAGTCCACGAAGACGCGCTTGCCAAACAGACCGGCGGCTTCGGCGGCTGCGCGCAATGCGTCTGCGTCCTTCCCGCTGGCAGACTGCACGTACAGCAGCAGCTCGCTGCCTTTGGCCAGTTCGATGACGTCGTCGTTCGGCACGCCCGCCAGCACACAAATGCCCCTGGCCGGCGCCAGCGCTTTCACGCGCTCACGGACGGACTCTCCCGCGTTCAACGCAATCGCAACGAGTGCAACGAACGCCATCCACAAAGCGTGCCGCGCAGTTCGGGGTTTCATCGAAGTGCCTCCTTGTACAAGGGGCCATGACAGTAAGGTCATACGTTATACACCCGCGGCTGACAGGGAAGCGCCGTTATGCGGTTTTCCCGGTCCAAAGCAAAGCTATCGTGGTATACAGCGATGCACTGATACACGAGGAGAAGGACCACCATGTTGAAGTTGCTGCGAAGCAAAATCGTGCGAAATCCGAAACAAACATCAAGGCGTAATGTTCCAATGACGGCGGCGCTCTGCGCATGCACCCTTCTCGCCGCTTCCATGCTGAGCGCCTGCGCGGGCGAGGCGCCCGCTGCTCCTGGCGACGCAGTGAAGATCCAGGAGCTGAACGATCCCGTGGACGGCCTGCAGGGCTACGCGGTCGCCGCCAAGGCGTACAAGGCGAAGTTCAGCGCCGCCGGGCAACTCGTGTCATTCACGCTGGGCGACATGGAAGTCTTCGATGGCGGCCTGCGCATCGGCATGGGCGGCCAGAACGAGAAGCCCGACTTCGTGAAGCTGCTCGATCCGCAGACGCTGCAGCTCAACTTCCCCAGCCGCCCCGTGGCGACGTTCAAGTTCGACGAACAAGGCTTCAAGCTGACCATCAAGAACCAGAAGAAGAACTGGGACTTCGGCCTCTACTACTCATTATCCGCGCGCGCGCAGACAGCTTCATCGTCGGGGCGCGGCTTCAAGGACATCGCGCTCCCCTTCCTGCAGGGGCGCACGGCGTACGATGACGTTGATTTTCTGTTCGATGACGGCAGCGTGCTCGGTTTCAGGCAAGCCGGCGCGGGCAACCACATCAACGCCGACGAGAATGGCTCAATCGGGGGCTTCACGTGGGGCCGCAAGTGCCTCGAGATCGGCCAGACATACACGTACACGTTTACCTTCACGCGGGGCGCACCGGGGACCAAGCGCTTCTCCGCGCCGCCGTTCGTCGTCCGCACCGAGCGCCGGGGCAGCATCTACGCGGCCGGCGAACCCGCCGCGTTCACGCTCGAGTTCCGGAAAGCCCACTACCAGAAAGTGCTGGGGGCCGTCGCGGACATCTTCCTTGAATGCCGCACTCGCGGCCTGTGGGGCGAGGTCGTGGACACGCAGGAAGTCCCGATTGCCTTCCCGCAGGAGACTGAGGCACGGGCAGCCAACAGCAAACAGAGGCTGCCCGTGGCACACTGCGCGCTCTTTCCCGTCAGCCTGCAACTGAAGAAGAAGGGCTGGTTCGAGGTGACGTTCACGCTCAAGGACAAAGGGGGGAAGCTGATCCCCAACGCCGCGAC
>Ga0315282_10015888_pt1 | contig 11056 bp, 8 predicted proteins | sample YL17G07_20_MG_FD_203693 | JGI IMG/M metagenome (GOLD analysis project Ga0315282, IMG submission 203693) | Sediment microbial communities from Yellowstone Lake, YNP, Wyoming, USA - YL17G07_20 | ecosystem: Environmental > Aquatic > Freshwater > Lake > Sediment | place: USA: Wyoming | collected...
CGGGTTCAGCTTTACAGGTTTGATTACGGACATTAAGGCTATTGAAGAAATCTTATCAAGCGTGCGATTCAAAGGTGCACATTACGTCTTTCCGACTGAACAGCGTTTGCCGAGGCTTACTATTGACTTGTTTGCGAAGAGCAACGGCGTAATCATTAAAGTTGGCGACGCTTCTCATCCGAACAGCGTTGAGGTTGTTGCTTGCTATCCTGATTGGGCGGAGAGGAATGAACGGCTTTTTGAACAGCTGAATATGACTTTGAAGCGGCTGTTTGATCCTTCCGTGCCGAAGAAGTTTGAGAAGCCGGATTACGTGAGGTAAGCGATTATGGCTTTTCTTAGCAGTTCAGGTAGATTGTTTGTGTTCAAGTTTTCTAGTGATGTTCAGTTTTATGTTTGTTTGTATTTAGGGGTTTTTCCATGAGTCTTCGGGTTTTGACTCGTAAGGCGAAAATGGAGCTTATGACGGCTGAAGGCGACATCTGCAGCATGTTGTTTCCGCAGAAAAGGGCTCAGCATGCGTGTAAGCTTTTTCTGGAACGTTTAAAGAGGCGTGGCGGTCTTGCCCGCAGCGAGTTAAGCCTGTTTGCGTGGGATTTGCAGGCTGGAAAGATTGAGAAGGGCTTCCGTTATAGTCGCACAAGGTTCTACACTAACATCCGAAAGACTCTGTTAACGCTGGGCCTCATCGCCATCGAGCAGCGGTTTGTTGACACATCAGAACACGATTTGGCTCCTGAACGCCGCAGGCACAGAGACGTTGTCGAAAAATATGTGCCCGTAAGGCAGCCCATTCCGAAACGACCTCCTGACGGCTTAAACCTGCCGAGGCTCATGTGGAATATTTGTAAACGTTGGAACGATGAATTTTTAGAGAGGTAGAGGACTGCTAAAAGAATCATCGAGAAAATAGAATTATGCAGAGCGTGCACGCACATACACGCACACACAAACCGAAAAATAACGTAGACACCCCTTATAGAAGATTTCTCCGTAAATTTTATTTCTTAAAAGTCATAATATTAAGGTGGAGAAGGGAGTTTATTGCTAAGGAAAGCTGTTTCGCTATTAATGCTGGTTTTGCTTTTGCTAAGTTCGCAACCTTTGGTTTTTGCTGCCAAGTTTAGTTTGGGAGATACGGTGGAAGTAATTAATACGGGTGCTTCTGGTCTCGTTGTTCGTGATGCCCCCGCTGGTAATTCTATTGGTAAGAAGTATGATGGAAGTCGTGGTATGGTTCTTGCTGGGCCACAGAGTGCTTCTCTGGGCGGTGTTGTTTATACTTGGTGGAAGGTGCGTTGGGGAGACGATGCGTTAGAAGGGTGGTCGGCTGAAGGTTATCCCGGTGGTGTTGATTATCTCAAAAAGGTATCTGTTTCTCCGTCAACAAAATTTAGTATAGGCGATTTCGTAAAGGTCTATAACACTGGTGGCAGTCTGGTTGTTCGGACTGACCCGCCAGCTTTGTCGTATAAGGATAGTGAGGTTGATGGTACTTTTGGAAAGGTTGAAGGTGGACCATTTTATGGTGTAGCTGCAGGAACGCCAGGATTTTATCATTTCTGGAAGGTAAATTATGGGAGCGTTGTTGGCTGGTCGGCTGAAAACTGGTTGATGAAGGCTACTCCCTCAGACCTTACGGTTGAAGACATATGGATTGATCCCGCATCATTTAATCCAGGCAGCACCGTAACCATCTACTGGCGGATTAAGAACATAGGCGCTTCAGCTGCCATAAGTGACCAAGGCTTATTGATAAAAGCCTATTTCGATGGAGCGCTTTATCATCAAGAGGGCATAGAGGGGCTGGGCGCTGGATATTCTTATACTTCCCAGCGTAGTTATACGTGGCCATCAGATACAAATTCGCATACTATTAGAGTGGAGGTAGATCCGAGCAATTACATAATTGAGTCTAACGAAAACAATAACATCAGATCAGAATCGTTTCAAGCCACCGCGCCTCCACCATTTGATTTCACTGTTGGGGTAAGTCCTTCTTCGGGTTCTGTTCAACAGGGTGGAAGTGTAAGTGCGACAGTTACAGTAACGCTTACAAGTGGTTCAACTCAGACCGTTAGCCTTACAACTTCAGGGCTTCCTTCTGGAGCTTATGCCACTTTCAACCCATCTTCTGGGTACCCTACTTTCACAAGCACAGTTACCATTTCAACATCAACAACAACTCCTACTGGAACATTTTATATAACAATAACAGGCTCTGGAGGAGGCTTAACAAGAACAGCCACATACACGTTAACTGTGACCCCGCTACTCGTCCCCGACTTTTCAATCTCGGCTTCTCCAACCTCATTAACCATTCAGCAAGGTAGTTCAGGATCATCGGCAATAACAATAACTTCGATAAATGGCTTTAATCAACCCGTTCAGCTGAGCGTTTCTGGAGCACCCTCAGGAGTTACAGCAACACTGAGTCCTTCACAGGTTACTCCTCCAGCAGGCGGTTCAACGACCTCCACCTTAACAGTCTCGGTTGGCACATCAGCAACGACTGGAAGCTACCCCTTGACCGTGACCGGAACCAGCGGCGCATTAACCCATAGCGCATACGTCTCCTTAGAGATCACAGCTCTACCTCCAAATTACCCGCCAACTTGCGTTATCAAACTTCAAAAGGATGGTGTTGAAATAAGTGAAATTGATGTTGGGGAATTTTTTGATATTTACGTAGGCGGTTCTACAGACGATACAGGCATTAAACAAGTTCGTTTCTCAAGCGATGACCACCAAGATAACCATCCTACTGGAGAATGGACGGATTGGTACGATTGGGAAACTTCTTCGGGAGACTGGAGCGCTTCTACTAAAATAAAACGCTGGTCATTTACTACACCAGGATACAAAGAAGTCTGGGCAGAAGTAAAAGACGATATTGATCAAACTGACGAACGCCTCGCCCGCATTTATGTGCCTGGAAGTCAACCGCCAAGTTGCGTTGTTGAACTTCGAAAAGACGGGGTTAAAATAGATGATGTTGATGCTGGACAGTTTTTCGATGTTTATGTAGGGGATTCTACTGATGATGCAGCCATTGTGCAAGTTATGTTTTCAAGTGACGACTCTCAAGATGGCGTGCCAACTGGCGAATGGACGGATTGGTACGATTGGAACCAAAATTCAGGAGATTGGAGTGCATTAGACAAAACTATGAAATGGTCTTTTGCTACGGGTGGAAAAAAAGAGGTTTGGGCAATGATTATGGATAGTGATGGGAATGTTGTATGGAACCACTCCAACATTTTCGCTCATCCGGGCTACGCAATCTTGGTAGGGGGTGGTGCTGGATTTTGGAAATTAGGATTGGCGATTGATTTCAATGCTAATAATGCATATCGGGTCCTTCGCAATCTCGGATTTGATGACGAGCATATTTATTATCTTAATCGAAGGCTATGGGATGTAGATGGTGACGGCGACTATGAAACTGACGCATATCCCTCACTTGATAATTTTAAAGGGGCTATTGAATGGGCAAAAGAGCGAGTAAATGAGAAAACACAATTTATTCTGTACTTAATCGGTCATGGTTATAACGATCCAAGCACAACAGGTACATTCTTTCTGGACGAAACAACTACACAGGGTATTTCCCCTTCGGATTTGAATAACCTTCTAAGTGCCTTTCCGGAACAAATGCCTACATTTATCGGCATAGACGCCTGCTATTCAGGAGTATTTATTACTCCTGAGGATGGGACCATATCCATTCCCAATAGAAAAAGAGTAATAATAACCTCAGCACATGATGATCAGGAAAAGAGTTGGTTTTTTGACGTTGTTGACCTTGTTGCAGGCAATGTAATATTTTATAGTGATGATTTTTGGAGAAACTTGAATAATGGATTAAGCCTCAAAGACGCGTTTATCAAAACTGGAGATGCAGGGCACGCGTGGCTTGACGATAATGGAGACACCGTCCCCAATCCCCCTAATTCCCTGAAAGATGATGGTAAACTTGCGGAAACGATGCATATAGGGACTCCTGGAATAGAAAATATACCATTGAAACCTTTCGCCGTAGCAGAGTTATTCAGCTCTGCTGAACTCAGGGTTTATGATTCATATGGGCGGATTACGGGTCTGGTAGAAGGGGAAGTAAAAGAAGAAATCCCGGGTTCATTTTATATTCCTGAAAATAACACTGTTGTGATTTTTGATGCAATAGATACCTATTGCTACGAAGTTGTCGGCACAGAAGCAGGAACCTATGGATTGGGTGTAGTTTCCATCGAGACCGGAGACATCCAAACCTTCAATGCTACCGAAATTCCTACAGCATCCGCAACAGTACACCACTACACTATTTACTGGGTTGCTGTTTCTCAAGGCGAAGAAGGCGTCACTGTGCAAGTGGATTCTAACGGTGACGGCATATTTGAGCACACTTTCACTTCAGACAGTGAGCTTACTCAAAGCGAATTCTTGTCTCAAATGGCGTTCTATACTTTCTCAATTGTTTGGGGAGCGGAAACTTTCGTAATTTCTGTGGAAAGCAACTCGACAGTATCCACTTTCGCTTTTAGCCAGTCAGACAAAGAGATTAGTTTTAACGTTACTGGTGAAGCTGGCACCGTTGGCTTCTGCAACGTGACTATTCCAAAGGCACTTTTGTATGGTGAACCTTGGACAGTGTTAATAGACGGCGCACCAGTGCCAGCTACAATAACGGAAAATGCAACTCATAGCTTTCTCTACTTTACATACGCTCACAGCACTCACCTAATCCAAATAATGGGCACATGGGTAATCGCACCACCACCGCCGCCAACCTATAGCCTGACAATCACAACAACGGTGGGCGGAACAACAGACCCAGCTCCCGGAACATACAGCTACACAGCCAACTCGTCAGTTGAGGTTACAGCTATCTCAAATGCGGATTACGTTTTCGACCATTGGGAGCTTGACACAATCAATGTTGGCTCGGCAAATCCCTACACAGTTCTAATGGATAACAACCACACCCTAAAGGCAGTGTTCGCATATTCGCCTCCTCCACCATCACTATCAGCATCTATAAGTCCGCTTTCAGCTTCAATACTTGTGGGTCAATCAGTAACCTTCACGTCAACGGTTTCAGGCGGATACACACCATACAGCTATCAATGGTACCTTAACGGCGCCCCAGTCGCAGGAGCAACGTCAAACACATGGACCTTCACACCCACAGCAAGTGGCATATACTACGTACACCTCAAAGTGACAGACTCTAAAGCAAATACAGCACAATCTGAAACTGCCCGAGTAAGTGTAGCAACTGTCCCAGTTGGAGGCTACTCAGTTCCTATAGACCGATACATAATCGCGAAGCCACTAATGCTCTACTTCGCTTCAGTCGCAATTTTAGCGATCGCTTTCGCTGTGGTTAGACGGAAAACACCCAGAAAACCAAAATAACAAACAGTAAATCACTAACTTTCTCATGAGCGACTAAGGAGATTTTTGTCATGCTCCAAAGAATGTTCCTAAATCTTTCTATCTACTTTTTCTGTTATGAGGCTTATGCTTTTTGCATGTTCCATGAAAGCTTGGCATAGAACCACGTTTTCTTCTATCCTATTTTCTCGGCGTTTTCTTAAAAGAAAGTTTAATTAAACCGTTGTTTGTGCGGATTGGAGTAAGATGTTGTCTTCTAAAAAGTTCTGCAAACACATCGGAAAGCTACTTCTGTCAATGGACAAGGAAAGAGCTACAAACATGCTAAGAAAAATCTACTCACAAAAAGAAGCATGGCAATTCAAACCATACACATAGCAAATGGCAAATTATGTTTCATTATGTTACGTCAGATTTTCCAAAAACTAGCATATAATAATGTATGGGGGGCCGAAAAGACCCTTACCCAAAGAGTAGCAAGCTTCTACGGATTAGGTCCAAATGGGTTTAAGTCTACTGTTTACTTGAGAGTGTGCCTAATTCGTCTCTTCGCAGGTGTGTATCCGGTTGATAATACAGGATAAAGCAGGATAGTTCGTTCACTTGACGCTATTTGAGGAAAATGTGTTAAATGCGTTCTTGTATTCTAATTGTAGTCATATGATAAGTGATGTTACTTGAAAAAAGAAACAACAAGTCTCAATCAAAAGGCTTGTACAAAGACAAGAAAAAGATTGCTATTTATTCATGACTATCCCCCGAAGAATGGGGGTGGGCTAGGTATAAACATCTACGAAACTGCCCTTACGCTTTCAAAATATTATGATGTGGAAATAGTCACATCAAGGATTAAGGACCATTTTGTTAATGACTCTCATGAGTCTTTTGACATGCCTGTTAAAATTGTCAGTAGGAGTATCAAGGGAGTACTTTTTCTCATCCATGAAATCAAGAACAGTGACCTAACAATTGTGAATCTTACCTTTTCATTTCACTTTGGCTCAGTAGTTTCCTTGTTGCTCTTGCCAATACTCAAGAGAAGATATATTTGCATCTTTCATTCACGAACAAGCCATCTCGATTACAACCGATTAAGAAGAATGCCTAAATTCCTCGTTATGTTTTTGTTCAATATATTGTCTTTTTCCATCAACAAATCTAATCGTAATTTAGTATTATCAAGAAATCAAAAAGACGAATTGACAAAACATCGCATCAGAAATCTCGAGGTTCTCCCAATGATATTCCGATTCAAGAGAGAGTATTTTCGTAATTATTTAACCAGACTAAATAGCTCAATCGAGCCCAATGTGTACTATATTGGAGAAATCTCTGAACTGAAGGGAATTATATATCTGATTGAGGCAGCGAAGATATTGAACCCAAAGATTCCCATAATACTTGTTGGCAATGGACCAGACAAGCAAAAATATCTTGACATGTTAAAATCAAGCAGTAGCTATTTGAAACTCAATGTATCCTTTCAGGATGGAGTCCCGCACAGGATGGTCCCAGAAATATTAAGAAATGCCTTTTTGATTATCGTGCCTTCACTTTCAGACGCTTGGCCTAGGATAATAATAGAAGCTATGATTTGTGGGGTCCCTGTACTGGCTAATCGATTGGAAAGCATTAGTGAAATGATTAGAAATCAAGAAACAGGCATCATAGTTGACATTAAAGATCGTTCGAAAGTCGTGGCCATGATTTACAACATAATAGAAAATCGACAAAAGAGAAGCGAAATGATTGAAAAGGCGCACAAATATGTGTTGACTGAGTATTCCGGAATTGAAGAAAGATGGAGACAAATGATTAATCAGATATTAGAGGTTCACTAGTGCGCGTTTTTTGGCCAGTGTTTTCGAAACCTCTAGTAGTGATATTCAAACGAATTGAAGAACATATCTTCTGTGAGGTATTTCACGATTTTTACGTCTAAGTGACTCGGGTTCATTGGTAACCCTCTTGTTCTATGCAAATTCAGTTGCGACTTATCTACTACCTCTAAAATCAATCCCCACCGACGCGATTCATCTGTGCTATTAACCCTTGTATTTCTCAACAGTTTTCTTAAGAGACTTCTTAAAAGCAATCTCCATCTGGGCGCTCCACTTATACAATGAGCTTTTAGAGTCTTTGATAGCTTTCGACTGTTATATAATTGTCGCAAGAAAATTACCGTACCATATGTAGATAAATGACTGTTACCGGCACATACTAGGACATTCTGTTTTTTGCCATCAGCCCTTTCAACTTCACCGCATAGTATTATTCCGTGACATTTTTTTGGCTCGTTCGGTTTTCTATAAGTCGTTCTGTATTCAGTCTTGTGTTCCTTTCCTTCTCCTTTTTCGGTCAAAACGAGATTTTTGCTGTTTCTGTCGAAAATGACTGGGCTCCCTATTTTTCCAATAAAAAGTTCAGTGACACAATTCCATACTGGTCCACTAACTGTAACAATATTCTTAATTTCGGAGAGGATTGCCTCCGTGGAAAGGTGATTCAGAACATTGACCCGTTCTCTTTTGTAGACATCCGTAAATATATCGACTACAGAATATATGGCACTCAAGTCTCCTTCTTCCACTACATAGTAATTCTGCCTTGGCTTAGGATTCGCTAGGCCATAACAAATGTATATGTAGTTTTCCTTCTTTTTCAAAGAAAAGGGTAAAATCTCTGATAAAGGATTTGCACTTTTTTTTACTGCTGGATATATCACTCCACCGAATGCAAGACCAATCAAGAAAAAGATGGTTGAAGCTATTAGGCTTTTGAGTATATCAAGAATCCATTTTACATCAAGACCCCATTCACTCATCTTTTTTCGCCTGAAAGGGGAGATACCTCTCTCTTAGTTTGCCTTTCCAGTTTTCCAAGGGACATTGAAGGTTTACACCAGTCACAACAGTTTTCGGTGGAACATCTTTCGAAACCACCGTTCCTGCTGTGACATATGAGAATTCTCCAATTGATATCCCACCAATAATCTGAGAACCAAACCCAATGGTAACTCCGTTAAAAATTCTTGGGGATGGGTTCCTCCTTTTTGTTGCGTTGATAGGATAACTTAAGTACGAATGAACTGTCTGTCCAAACATTGAAACATAGTCGCCTATCTTTGTATCGTTACAACAGAACCCACTAATGCAGCAGTGGTGTCCTATACTAACTCGATTATAAATTAATGCATTGTACATTATCCTAGTGTTTTCTCCAATCGTCGTATCGTAACCGACACGTGTGTTATCTTCGCACTCCACTTTGCATCCCAGATGGCAACCTGAATATAGAGCTGAATTTCGACCTATTATGCAGTCTTCTTCTATGATTGTAGTTGATTTTACACAAGCGTCATAGTCGTAATAGGTACGTTTCTTATTCTTCATATCTCTAAACCTATAAAGCTCGTCCAATGATGGTTTTCCAATAATGCTATAATCTTCAATAATAACACCTCTGCTAATCACAGTAGGACCTAGTATTACAACGCCTTTGCCAATGTAAGCAGTCTTGTCAACGTCAGCTCTTTTGCTGATGAAGTTCATTCTTTAGCTACCTTTCAACCATTCCAATATTAAGAGAAAAGATTGGTTTTCATATTCCTTGGGTATGAATGCATGATCCGCCCCCTCGATTATTCTGAAATCTACATAATCTGATTGAAGAGCATGTGCCATTGTTATTTCGTAAGGAACACTTGTATCCTTGTTACCATGAATAACGCGTGTGGGGATTGTCAGACTGTAAAAAGCCTTATATGGGCGAAAGAGCTCCATTTCGATAATCATTTCTTCGCTAATATGGAACCCTTCTATTGGGACAATGTAACCCTGCCTATCTAACTCCCTGAAAACAGATTCGCTGAAGATCTTTTTCGTTTCTGATGTCGTCGGTTTCAGAAAAGTCAGCTTGTAGTCTACAACAGGATTCAGAAGAACCATTTTTTCAGGTTTAATCTTACTATTAGTTTGCAGATAGAGCAAAAGAACGCTTGCTCCAAAACTAGAAGCACTAACCAATATTCTTTCTCTATATTTAGCTGCGATATATTCTAGAACTGATTTCAAATCAATGATCATTCCGCTGATTGTTATTTCCCCAGATTTCATCGGATGTTTTCCATGACCACGAAAATCAAAACGGAATACTCTAAATCCATTTCTCACAAGAAAGTCAGCTTGTCTAACAAACCTACCGCTCTCGTCTTTATTTGTGAATATCCCATGCAACAAAACTACATTGCCGAGAACTCGGTCTTCTTGCTGAGGATGATGCAAGACGGCAGGGATCTCATACCCATCTCTGCTCAGGATGTTAAATTCCTCTTGCTTCATTGCATTTCACACCGTAATCCAGTTTGTATAATTGTCAGGTCACTCATCAAATTCAATTTCCCTCTATTCGTAGATCTATTTTATTTTTCGCCTCTAGTTCCTTATTTGGCTTTCGTAAATCATAGTTAGATATAGCACGCATGCGGGGGAATTAAATAATTGGTTTGTGAACGTGTTTTTCTCGTTTTTGGGTGTGGGTGTGAGTATTCCTAATCGGATGTGAACAAGAGGGATATTAGTCGGTTTAGATGCTCATAAGAAATATACTTGCAATTGTCGATGAAGATGGAGTAGTAACAAAACAGGAAAGAGTTGAGAATGAGCCAGGGCAGATCGAAGAATTCGCAAACACGCATGCATGCATCTTCCTATTGATTCTCTATGACTTAACCAAGCTTCTTTACAGGACCTTCGGAGACTTCTACAAAGAAATAGTAGAGAAGATAGCCAAAAAACTTCATGAAGGCTCTCAATAATAGTTGCCGTCAATTTCGCTAAGCCACTTCGGAGACTCCCAAAACAGGTGGCCTTTTATTTTTGTTCAAAAATCGCAATTGTTTTTGGCGGACGCGCGGGGATTTGAACCCACGAACTACAAGTTACATATGTTTCGTTGGATTTATTTCATTCGGACATAGAAGCGAGTGCCTGCTCAATCCCGTCTGAAGGTGAATGCGGGCTGTTTTCTCGGCTCTCTTGCTCCATATACGCTGAGCGCTAGGGCTTTTCGCGTATTCCATGAAAGCTTGGCATAGAACCACGTTTTCTTCTATCCTATTTTCTCGGCGTTTTCTTAAAAGAAAGTTTAATTAAAGGAAAGTTTCAGAATTTCTTTTATTTTTGGGCTTTAAATATTGTTGTTGGTGTTGATGCGTGCCGATTTTCCAGCAGAGCGTTGACGCGTGCTTGTACGAGTGGCTTTTGGCGGAGCAGAAGAGGCGGAGGGCTCGCAATGTCCAAGAAGTTATCCGCCAGATTCTACGGGAAGCAAAGGCGGAGGCTGAGAGGCATGGTTAACGTTAGGCAGCTTCTGGCTCGGAAACTTTTCGGGGTTCATTCTGTTCCCAGCAAAACTCAAGCTGAGATTCAGCGTGTTTACACTGGTTTAGGCGCTGAGTTTGGACAGCCTATTACGGATGCCAACATAACTTTTGCTGTTAAGCGGGAGCCCGTGGCCCACCGTATTGTGTTTGCTGTTGCTCATGACGTTTTTGATAACTGGTTTGAGGTTGAACCGCTTAAAGAAGGCGTTGACGAGGAAAAGTTTAACGAGGCTGTCCAGAAGGTTTTGCTAATGCTTAACGCCAAGGATGTTTTCA
>Ga0315282_10015889_pt1 | contig 11056 bp, 6 predicted proteins | sample YL17G07_20_MG_FD_203693 | JGI IMG/M metagenome (GOLD analysis project Ga0315282, IMG submission 203693) | Sediment microbial communities from Yellowstone Lake, YNP, Wyoming, USA - YL17G07_20 | ecosystem: Environmental > Aquatic > Freshwater > Lake > Sediment | place: USA: Wyoming | collected...
GTCATGAAAGACGACCAGGCCACGGGAGAGATGGACGGTGTCGTCGTCTGAAGCCGGGCATAAGAGCCTTCTTTTTTGAGGCGGGCCAGGTTCGGGAGTTTCCCTTCGGCCATGAATTTTTCGGCCAGGCTGGGCTCCAGGCCGTCCAGCCCGAGGATAACGAGCTTGTTGATCTTGCTCTTCTTGTAAGCTTTCTGGCCGCGGACGAGGCGCATCAAAAACCGGAAGGGCCAGGAGAGGAACGAAAAGACCGCCAGGAAAAATGTCAGAAAGAGCACGAAGAACGAAGAAAGAAAGGCAAAGCCCGCGCCCGGGCCAATGTAAGCCGCCAGAGGTGCCGCTACGCCCAGGACAAAAACGGCCGTCAGGAGGAGTCTCAGATTTTTCCCTATGTTCTTGGTCATGAATAGACATCCAGGATGATCTTGGCTAGGTCCGAGATCTTCAGGTTTTCCCCGTGGTCTGCGGCCGCCCAGAAGAAGGCATCGTCCCAGGTGTGCATTCCCTGGAGGTTGGTCCGACCGAAGATCTCTTTTTTCTTGACCGATCCCTTGAGGTCAAAGCCATATTCGGAAAGGGCGAGAAGGTCCGGGCCATGGGAGACGAACGGACCGGAATAAACGTCTTCGGCGAGAAAGATTTCGCGGATGACCTTTTTTCCCTGGTGGTCGAGCCTCGCGAGCTTCCGGCGGATCTCCTCTCTTAGGGCTTCCTTTTCCGCCATTTCAACGCAACCGTTAGGGAATCTTCCTTTGAGATTGAGATAGATGCGGTTCGGATCGAGGGCGAATGCCCGGCTCTCGGGCAGGACGTCCTCGAGCCCTTTGGGGGAGGGATGAGCAAACTTCAGATACCCCTCTTTCTCCAGCCAGGTGTTGAGATAGACCTCTTGCTCGATCCCGGTGAAGCCGTGGTCGGAGAGAAGGAAAAGGCCCGCCGCGTCGCCGCTGCGCTTTTTGAAGGACGCAGTTATCTCGCCGAGGATGGAATCGACCTGGCGGTAATAGTCGAGGAACTTCTTGTGATAAGGGTGCTCCCCGTCCACATAGGCGTTCCAAAGGTAGTGGTGAAGGCGGTCGGTGTCGGTGATGACGAACTCAAAATAATCCCAATCTTCGTCCCAGAAACGATGCAGGGCTTTTTGCCGGCCGGCCGTGGTCTTGGCCAGGTCCTGCCAGAAAAAAGCATGATCTTCCCGTGACCTCAGAGTGTCGATATCAATCTGGTAACCCATCTGCTCGAGGATAGGTTTGAGACCAGGGGGGAACACGGCCCGGGACATCTCGACGGCCACAAAGCCGGAGATGAGAACGCCGTTGACCCGACGCGCCGGATAGGTCGAGGGCTGGTTGATGATGATACACTTCTTGCCGGCCGCGCCCAGGATATCCCAAATGGTCTCTTTTTTGACGTCCATGAAATTAGGAAAACGGATCTCGTATGAGCCAGGCTTAAAATCGGTGAATCCGAAGATGCCGTGCCCGCCGGAGTTGCAGCCGGTCATAAAGTCCGTCCAGCTGACGGCCGAGATCTCGGGGAGGCTGGCCTTCATGCGGTGAAGATGTCCCGAGGCGATCAGCTTGGACGTTTCGGGCATGATGTCCTTCCTCGCGAGTTCGAGCAGAAGGGAGTAGGGGACACCATCCAGACCCACGACACAGGCCCGATTTTTCTTTTTTTTCTTGAAGATAGACATGGGACAATTTATTATAACAGGCAGGGCGTTAAAGTCAATTTTTGGAAGTGAGCAGTGAGCCGTGAGCACTGAGCAGTGAATTCGAAAAACCATAAAAAATCCAATCTGTAGTTTTTTTAGCAAGCATTTCCCATTATGCTATGGTAGAGGAGGGGCTCTGGGAAGTGCTGCAGCGCAATCGGGCCATTAAGCTCCGTTAAGCGAGCCTAAGCGAATTTTGCGCTCGGGTGCTATGGCGGAGAGGTCCGCGTTATGTTGACTTAGCCTCGGGTCTTTGCTAATCTCCAGCCATACAGGATAAAAGGGGCCGTCCGTGGCCATCAAGTGCCCGAAATGTCAAGCTGATAATCCCGAGACGTCCCGGTTTTGCGGCAACTGCGCCACGCAGCTCACGCCGGCTGGCCAGGCTCCCGCTGAACTGACAAAAACGCTCGAATCGCCTGCTTATGTCCTATCTAAAGGAAGCCTGGTCGCCGGAAAGTACCGCGTCATCGAAGAGATCGGCCGGGGCGGTATGGGAGTTGTCTATAAGGCTGAGGACACGAAACTTGCCCGCAAGGTCGCCATCAAGGTCCTGCCTGAAATCTTCACGGCTGATCCGGAAAGGCTGGCGCGTTTTGAGCGCGAGGCCAGGGTTCTCGCGTCTCTCAATCATCCGAATATCGCTGCTATCTACGGAGTTGAGGAAGCCGACGGCAAGCGCTTTCTTGTCCTGGAGCTTGTCGAAGGCGAGAATTTGGCCGAGCGGCTAAGCCGAGGCGCACTCACTCTTGATGAAACGCTTGATGTTTGCCGCCAGATCGCCGAAGGTCTTGAAGGTGCCCATGAGAAAGGGATCATCCACCGCGACCTAAAGCCCTCGAACGTTAAGACCACTCCTGAGAGGAAGGTCAAGATCCTGGATTTCGGACTGGCGAAAGCTTTCCACGATCAAGCTTCCGAGGTCGATCTCAGCAAATCCCCGACTATTACCGCGGATATGACGCAGCCGGGTGTGATTCTTGGCACTGCCGCTTACATGAGTCCGGAGCAGGCCACAGGGAGGCCGGTCGACAAGCGGGCGGACATCTGGGCTTTCGGCTGCATTCTGTTCGAGTGCCTGACCGGAAGGCGCGCCTTCCTCGGCGATACGGTCACGGAGAGCATCGCCGCCATACTCAGGGGTGAACCCGACTGGGATTCGCTTCCAGCCGACACGCCTGGAAACGTGCGGACCGTCCTGCGCCGGTGCCTGCAGAAAGATCCGAGCCGCCGCCTGCACGACATCGCCGACGCCCGCATCGAGATCGGGGAGTCCGCGACTTATCCCTCCGAGGCGGTGCCTGCTCCCCGGAGACTCCCACTTCTGTGGCTGGGCGCTTGTGCGGCTGTCATCCTCCTCGCTGGCATGTTCATCGGCCGATTGCTGATCGGGCCTCCCCGGTCCACTCTTTCCCCTTCGGTAGTCACGTCAACCATCAAGGTCGAGCCGGGTCACTGGCTCGACGGCATGCGCAGGGCTATAGATATGGAGCGCCCGAGCCGAACCGCGATGGCCATTTCCAGCGACGGAAGGTTCGTCGTCTACAGCGCCATCGAGGAGAATCCCAGCCCTCAGGCGAAGCCTCGTTTGTTTCTGCGGAGAATGGACCAATCGGAAGCGAAGCCCATCACCGGGACAGAAGGAGGTATCAATCCCTTCCTCTCGCCCGACAACCGCTGGGTGGGATTCTGGACGGACGGCAAGTTGAAGAAGATACCGGTTGAGGGTGGCGTGGCCACTGCGCTATGCGACGCTCCCTTAATATTCGGGGCGAATTGGGGTCGCGATGACAGCATTGTTTTTGCAGATGATTCAACAGCTGGACTCCTAAAGGTTTCAGCTGAAGGCGGGAAGCCCGAGACCTTAACTAAACCCGACCCGAAGCGGGAGGAGGCAAGCCACCGTCTGCCGTCCTGGCTTCCCAATGGGAACGCCGTGCTGTTCACCGTAATGAAACACGCCTGGGACTCGCAGCCCTGGCTTGCTCTTCTCCGACTGGATACCCGCGAGTGGCGCGTCCTGTTAAAGGACGCCGCTGATGCCAGGTTCGCGCCCACGGGACACCTTGTTTTCCTGAGGCAAGGGACGCTCATGGCCGTGCGGTTTGATCCGGCCAGGCTTGATGTCATCGGGCAACCATTCGCCCTCGTCAAAAAACGTTATGCAAGCCTTCAGCAATCGCGCCAGCTTCAACACCGGCGCAGGTCAGTTCGGGATCTCCGACACAGGATCACTCATTTATGCAACAGGTGGTATCGTCCCGGAGCTCAAGAATTCGCTGGTGTGGGTGGATCAGAGAGGAATGGAGCAGCCGGCCACGGCTTTGCAGGCTCCTTTTTTTGCTCCGCGTCTTTCTCCTGACGGCCAAAGAATCGCCTATGAGACTTTTGGACGAGAGGCTCAGGTCTGGGTGTATGACTTAAGCAGAGGTACGAACAGTCGGCTGACGGACGAGGGAAGGGCTCTCTATCCGATTTGGACCCCCGACGGGAAAAAAATTCTTTTCAGTTGGGGAAAATCCCTTGAGTGGAATCTGTTTTGGCAACCTTACGACGGAAGCTCACCGATGGAGCGCCTGAAAGCATACGAATACTTTCAATATCCAGGAGCGTGGTCTTTGGATGGGAAAACGGTCGCTTTGGTGGAAACTCATCCAGATACCGGTAACGACATTGCTATGCTGGACGCCGGTTCAGGGCGCGTGACGCCGTTCCTGAATTCGCAATTCAATGAGAGAAATCCAGAATTCTCGCCCGACGGGCGCTGGATCACTTATACATCTGATGAGTCAAAGCGCAGCGAGGTCTACGTCCGGGCCTTCCCCGGTCCAGGCATGAAGCAACAGGTATCGAGCGAAGGGGGCGAATCCCCGCTTTGGGCAAGAAATGGCAAGCAGCTTTTCTATCGATGGCAGGATCAAGTGTGGGCCGTGGATGTCCGGATAGAGGGCGGCTTCGCGACCAGCAAGCCGCGCTTGCTTTTTGAGAAACCCGAATACTCGCAAAATAGCCCCACGCGCACCTTTGACTTGTCCCCTGACGGGCGGCGATTTCTCATGGTCAAGTGGGAGCAAAGGAAGCCCACGCCTGTTACCGAAATGGCCCTCGTCCAGAACTGGTTTGAGGAGCTCAAGCGCCTCGTCCCCACTGGAAAGAAGTGAGTACGCCGACCCCGGCTTGCCCGAAGTCGCCGATGCCAGGCAGCGGCTGGCCGGGCTGACTGGCACGTGATTTCCGAATTGCCCAAGTCGTATTTATCCCCGGACTCGAGGGGGATCATCTCTTGAAATGGGACGTTAATTCGTTTTCGGCGGTGAGATTATTTCCGTGTTGTTTCTGTTAAGTTTGTCAGTCTCATGGTTCTTATTAACTGCTCACTGCTCACAGATCACGGCTCACTGGAGGATGATTCTTGCATCCACGAGCAGGCAGCCGTGGCCCTTTTCGTAAACCAGCAGGGGGTTGATGTCCAGCTCCTTAATCTCTTCAAAATCGGTGACGAGCTGGGAGAGCCTCTTCAGGCAGTCGGCAATGGCATCGATATCATAAACCGGGCCTCCCCGGTAGCCCTCGAGAATCTTGTGGGTTTTTGTCTTGCTGATCATGAGCTGCGCGGTCAGCTCCCGGATCGGGGCTAGGCGGAAAGTAACGTCTTCCAAAGCCTCGACGTAGATCCCCCCCAGCCCGAACATCAGGATCGGGCCGAACTGGGGGTCGCGGGTCATCCCCAGAATAACTTCCTTACCCGGAGGAGCCATCTTTTCCACCGTAACTCCCTTGATTGCGGCTTCAGGGTTGTGGGAGATGACGCTCCTGAGAATCTCCCGGTAAGCCCGGCGGACTTCACTTTTGTTCTTGAGGTTGAGCTTGACTCCGCCGAAATCAAATTTGTGGAGGACGTCCGGGGAGGCGATTTTCAAGACCACCGGAAATCCTATCTCCGCCGAAGCCTCCAGGGCCTGATTCTCGTTTTCCGCGAGAACGGATTTGACGATGGGGAACCTGTAGGCGCCCAGAATCTCGTACGCTTCTTCCTCCAGAAGGGTAGTTCGTTTTTCCCGGCGGGCCAGGTCGATGACGCTTCGAGCCCGGGCCTTGTCCACCCGGTAGGTCTTGATGCCTGTTTTCGGCCGATTGAGCCAATGGGTGTAATTGGCCATCTCGGCGATGACCCGGGCGGCCGATTCGGGGAACCGGTAAGCGGGCAGGCCATTCTCCTCGAGAACGGAAAGCCCTCGGCTGACATCAAAGACGCCCAGGAAGCAGGAGAGCACGGGCTTGTCATATTCCTTGGACGTCCGGACGATGGCCTCGGCGATCTTCTCGACTTCGGTAAAGACGGTTGGAGTGAGGATGACTAACGCCGAGTGGATGTCGGGGTCCTTGAGCATGGCCCGAAGGGTGGCCTCGTATTGCTCGGCTTGCGCCTCGGCAATGAGGTCGATCGGGTTGTTGAAGCTGGCTGTCGGCGGCAGGACTTTTTTCAGTATCTTGATGGTCTGCGGCCGGAGGGGAGGAATGCTCAATCCATAGCGGATGAGGGAATCGGTGGCTAGGATTCCCGGGCCGCCGGAGTTGGTGATGATGGCCACGTTATCGCCTTTGGGCAGGGGCTGGCTCGAAAAAGCCTTGACGTAATCGAACAGCTCCTCAAGAGTATCCACCCGGATGACACCGCACTGGTCGAAGATCGCGTCATAAACTCTGTCCGAACCGGCGAGCGATCCGGTGTGGGACGAGGCGGCCTTGGCTCCGAGGAGGGTCCGGCCGGATTTGAGGGTGATGATCGGCTTGGGGCGTCTCCCGGAAGTCGTGATCTCCCGGGCGATAGACATGAACTCGCGCCCGTCGACCAGATCCTCGAGGTACATCAGGATGATGTCGGTTTTCGGGTCATCTCTAAGGTAGCAAAGAAGCTCGTTCTCATTGACCCCGGCCTTGTTGCCCATGCTGATGAACTTGGAGAACCCGACCTTCGATTCCCGGGCGTACTCCAGGACGGCGACGCAGAGAGCGCCGCTCTGGGAGATGAAGGCGATGTTCCCGGCGCGCGGCATTTGGGTCCCAAACGTGGCGTTCATGGACGAATCCGGATCGGTGTTGATTACACCGAGACAGTTTGGACCGACGTGAGAAAGTGCGTATTTCTGGACGATCTGCTGGAGCTCGCGCTCGAGGACGACGCCTTCGCCGCCGATCTCTTTGAAACCCGCGGAAATGGTGATCGCTCCCCTGATGTTCTTCTTCCCGCACTCTTCGAGCACGGCGGGGACGATTCGGCTGGGAACGCTGACGATGGCCAGGTCGACCTCGTCCGGAATTTCGCTCACGCTGGGATAAGCCTTGATCCCCAGGATCCCCTTGGCCTTGGGGTTAACCGGATAGATGATGCCCCGAAACCGGCAGTCGATGAGATTGGCCATCAAGGACTGGCCGATGCTCCCTTCCTGGCGCGAAGCCCCGACAATGGCGATTGACTGGGGATAGAAGACCGAATTGAGTTTCTTGATTTTTCCGTTCGGAATTCCAGGCTTGTTCATCTTCTCAGTCCTTTCTGAAGCCCACGAATTTCTAGGATTTTACCGTGGACAGGGCGTTGACCACGTTCTCCAGGAAGCTCTCCTCTGGCACGGCTCCGTCGATCATGACCGTCTCGTTGATGACGGTCTTGGGAACGCTGAAGACGCTGTACTTCTGGGCCAGATGAGGGAACTCGGTGGCCTCGACCATCTCTGCCTTGACCAGTGGCGATTCGAGGGCGAACTGGTGCCCCAGGCGGACCGGGATGGCGCAATAGGGGCAGGTAGGAGTCACGAAAACCTGGATGTGGACATCCTTGTCCAGAGCTTTCAGGGCATCAATCGTCTTTTGGGAGAGGCTTGTTTTTCCCTTGGAGACGTCGGTGATCGCCTCGACCAGGCTAGTATACTCGTATCCGGAGGGGATGCCGTAGAATTTAAGGCCATAGTTCTTCCCGGCCGTGACGATTGTCGCGGGGATCTTGTCCACGCCGAATTCAGCTGCCTTCTCTTTATCTGCTACGAAATCATAGACAATAAGGTCGATCTTGTCGGAAAGAGAGCCGACCTCTTCCAGAAGTTTTCGGGTCTCCCGGCAGAAGAGGCATTCCTGTCCTTTGAGGGCATCCGGGGTGATGAGTCGACTCGGCTCCTGGGTAAAATAAACGACGGTGACTCCGTTCACCATTTCTTCGTCGAACTTCTTCTTGGTCGCGTCCCGGACCTCTTGGTTCAGGATCTCCATGTCTCTCTTCATGTGGGTAATCTAATATCATTTTACTTTTCGCACAGCCAAAAAGCAACGATTCCGTACCTCCGTTCACCGTGCCCCGTTCCCCGTCAAAAGCGTAGCGGGGGAGTGTGAGAACTGTTCAGTCCACTTTTTGCTGCTCAGTGCTCACCGCTCGCAGCTCACTGTTTTTTTTGATTATAATTTATTTTGTGAGAGAAAAGCTGTATTGGCCGCTCTGCAGGGAGAGGGTCATGCGGTCTCCTCCTGCCTCTGAGAGCAATATTTCAGGCCGGCTTTGGGACCGTTTGCCATTTTCCCATAGCACAGTCCCTCCTTCTTTGAGAGTCGTGCCTTTGGCGAGCAGGGAGAGCCAGACTTCGGCTTCAGCGCCGACGGGAACCGCAACAGCCAGTTGGAGAGAATTGTCGCCCCTCTCCCATTCGACGCGGACTTCCCCACGCGGGGTCTCATGGGCGGCCATGGCCGACCACAGTCCATCAAACAGGGGGGGATTGACCAGGATTCTTTTCCAGCCGGGTTCTAAGCAGCGAAGGCCTGCAATCGCCCGATAAAACCAAGCGTCGATGCTTCCGAGCATGATGTGGTTGTGGGAATTCATCCCCCCGCTGGTGAGCTTTTCCCATCTCTCCCAAAGCGTGGTGGCGCCCTCGGCGATCATGTAGCCGAATCCGGGGTAGCTCGCTTGTGTGGCCGTTCGAAATGCCGCCTCGAAGGCTCCATTCTGAGTCAGGACGTCGAAGAGATAGCGCGTTCCGATTATCCCGGTGTCGAGGTGGAAATCCTGGTCCTGTTCCAGGCCGTGGAGAAGCCTCGCTATCACCTTGGCTTTTTTGCCAGCGGGGACCATTTCCAGGTAGAGAGGGAGGATGTTCGAAGTCTGGTTGGTCAGCCTGTCAGCCGCGCTGATGTGAACAGCCTTATATTCTTCTTCCCCCAAGAAAGCCTTGTTGAAAGCCTCCTTGATTTCCTCAGCCAAGCGACTGTAGCTCCGGAAGTCATCATCTCTGGCCAAAACCTGGGCGATCTTCGAAAAAATGGCAACGTCATGATAATAGAACCAAGTGGACGTCAGCTCGAGGGGCGTCTTTTTCGGCCCGATGCTTCCGGGAGGACACCAATCGCCGTATTTGCCCAGTTTCTTCAAGATGTGTCCTTCGGCATTGGCCCGTAGGAACTCGATATACTTTTTCAGCGGCTGAAAGTGCCGCTCCAGGATTTTTTTGTCTTCATAGAATTGATACATATTCCAGGCGAGGCTGATGTAAGCCGAACCCCAGGCCGGGTCGGCAGGATACAGATGGCCGAAATAAGGAGGAACGGTATCGGGCAGGCTCCCGTCATCTTTCTGGGCGAGCCTGATGTCTTCAAGGTACTTCGTGTAAAAGGCGGCCATTTCAAAATTGAGAATGGCTTCTTCCGACGCCAGGTGGGCATCTCCCAGCCAACCGTGACGTTCGTCCCTCTGCGGGCAGTCAGTCGGGATGCTCATGAGGTTGGATTTTTGACCCCAGAGCACGTTCTGATGGATTTGATTGATGAGCGGATGGGAACAAGCAAAATCCCCCGCCGGGGGAACATCCGTATGGACGAGGCAGCCTTCCACGCTGTCGAGGGTGGGCTCTCCGGGAAAACCCTTGAGCTCAAGATAGCGGAACCCGTGATAGGTAAACCGCGGCTCGTAGGTTTCACTCCCACCCCCCCTCAAGACATAGACATCAGTGGCCTCGGCGTTTTGGTTGCTGGAGGTGTTCAACGTTCCGTCTTCGTGACTGAGCTCGGCATATCTCATCGAAACCGTCGCACCCCTGGGTCCCTGAACGTGGAGCCGGGCCCAGCCGGCGAAATTCTGTCCGAAATCGAAGAGATGAACGCCCGGCTCGGGACTGGCAAGACTCTTTGGCCGGATGAGTCCAGTGACCCGGATGGGTGGCATGAGCCGGGAATCCACGGGGGGACCCTGGACGGTCACGGCCCGCTCGCCCCAGGAATAGTCTTCAAAATTGGCTTCGTCCCAGCCGGGCTGCTCCTCTCGGGCGTCGTATTTCTCTCCGCTGTAGATCCCGTTTTCGGTCAGCGGGCCGAAGGCAACCTTCCAGGAATCGTCGGTCACGAGCCTTTCGCGGCCACCGTTTTCGTATTCGATCTCGATTTGGGCGATCAGCTTGGGTTGATCGTAGCCGTAGTTCTTGATCATGCGGCCGTTTCCGACGACAACCCCGATCGCATTCTTTGTTTGCATCAATTCGGTCAGGTCATAAGTCGAATAGAGGGCGGCCTTTCCGTAATCGGTCTGGGCCGGCTCCAAGACAGCGTCTCCGACCTTTTTCCCGTTGAGCCGCAGCTCGTAATAGCCGAGGCCGCAGATGTGCGCGATCGCCCTCTTCACTCCTGGTTTGACTTCAAATTCCTGCCTGAGATAAATCGCGTGGGACTGGATGTATTCCCCCTTGTGCTCTCCCAAAATGACAGTCCCTTTGGTCCGGAACACTCTGTGTTCACGCTTGCTGATCCACTTAGCCTTCCAGTCTTTTTCCTTGAGCAGGCCGGTCACAAAAAAGGCAGTCGGGCTGAAGGGACTTACCCCGCCGTTCAGGTCCCACCAGCGGACTTGCCAGAAATATTTTGTGCTGCTCTGGAAGGGCTCACCGACATACGGGACCTGGAAATTGCGCTCGGATTCTACGCGGCCGCTGTCCCAGACATCGCCGATCTCGCGCTGGGCGATCTCGAGCTCCGAGGCGACGATGATCTGGTATGCGGATTGTCTATCACCGCGATGGTCGGAGCCTAAGATCCAGGAAAAACGGGGCGCGGCCATGGTGACGCCCAGCGGATTGGGCAAGTATTCACATCGAAGGTGTTCGGGTGCGCAAATCTTCATTATCCCGCCTCCTCGTAATGAGCAGCAAGGCATTCTAATATACAAACGCAATAACTAATGCCAGATCTCCGTTCAAGGTTGCGCCGGAGGCCACCCCCTGGCCCCCGGACCCCGAGGAACCAGTCCCGTCGGTTCCCCCGTCGGACAAGCCGACGGGCCCCCCTCCGCTACGGGGTCCCGAGGGT
>Ga0315282_10015890_pt1 | contig 11055 bp, 7 predicted proteins | sample YL17G07_20_MG_FD_203693 | JGI IMG/M metagenome (GOLD analysis project Ga0315282, IMG submission 203693) | Sediment microbial communities from Yellowstone Lake, YNP, Wyoming, USA - YL17G07_20 | ecosystem: Environmental > Aquatic > Freshwater > Lake > Sediment | place: USA: Wyoming | collected...
GCTGGAAGCTTGGCGAAATGCCCGCATGACCCAAGCGGACATCACTGCAGCACTTCAAAAACGATTCCAAATCCGTTTTGATTCCTCTTGATTCATCCCGCTGCTCCAGTCCTCCCCTCCCTCGATATACCCCTTATACCTTCCCCTCCTGCGCCCTCCAAGCGCAGAATCGGTGGAATATTCCCTCCTTCCGAGACCTTCCTGCCACTGACTGCTCTCTCTTAATCTCCTTGCCCCCTCTTCATATATGACTCTTCATTGCTGTCAGCTACCTATCGGATTCGACGAAATGGGAAATACTATGCTATACTTCAAAAACTATGTCTGATGCAGATGTGATCATCATTGGAGCAGGAATGGCAGGTCTTACCTGTGGTTGTCTTCTTGCCCAAAAGGGCCTAAAGGTCCTGATGATCGAGAAGAACAAAAAAGTGGGTGGTTGTTGTACATCCTTCCAAAAAGATGGATTCTCTTTTGACCTTTCTGTCCAGTCGATCGGGGAATGCCAAAGAGGGGGAAGGGTGTGGAGTCTTCTTGAGAGATTAGCCCTCTTGGATCAAATCCGCTTCATCCCACTTGAACCTGCGAGGGAATATCACTTTCCAGATTTTAAAGTAACCCAGTCTTCATCACTCGAAACCCACATCGAAAACCTCTCCTCTTTCTTTCCAAACGAGAGGAAAGGAATTGAAAAGGTCTATGGAGTCCTGAAAAAAATCTTCGAAGAATTTTCACAAATTCCTTCCTCTCTCAACTGGTTTGATCCCTCCTCCTTCTCTTCACAATATCCTCTCCTATCACAATACAAGGATAAGACCTATAAAGATCTTCTCAATGAATGGATCTTCAATCCTTTTTTAAAGACCCTCCTCTCGATTCGAAGTTCATATGCACTGCTCCCACCTGAGGAAATCTCTATAATGGGAATGGCTGGCATTGAGATGTCTTATTTCAACCATGGGGTCTCTTGTGTTGAGGGAAGAGTGGAAGAACTTCCATTAAAGATGGGAGAGGTCCTCCAAAAGATAGAAGGCCATATTTTAATGAGTCATGAAGTAGGCCAAATTATTATTGAAGGGAAAAAGGCAATTGGTGTGAGATTGAAAAACGGTCAGGAAATGACAGGAAAGGTGATCATCTCTAATATTGATGCCCATACCACTTTCTTTAACCTCATTGGTGAGGATTGTCTTCCAAGTGGCTTCTTATCAAAATTGAAAGGAATGAGGCCTTCCCTTTCTTATTATATCCTATATTTGGGCATTGAAGGGGGATTGGATGAACTTTCGGTTTCAAATAATGAGGTCTTCTTCGATGACCATCTCCTCAAAGAATATCAGACACTTTATGAGAATCGAATTCCTGATGGGGCACCTTTCTACCTGCTTGCTCCATCAAAGGTCAATCCCTCCCATGCCCCCAAAGGGGAAAGCACACTCTGTCTCAGTGTCAAAGCTCCATACCACCTCAGCCCGGATTGGGGACAGGGAGTGAAGGATCAACTCTCCCAGCGCCTCATTGCTAAGACATCAGCATTCGTAAAAGATCTGAAAAAGCGGATCCTCGTGAAGGTGGAGACGACTCCCAAAACGATTGAGGGGTGGACTGGCAATCGGTGGGGTGCAGCCTATGGATGGGCACAGACTCCGAGCCAATCTGGGATATATCGTCTTCAACGGATTACACCTATTTCAAACCTCTACCTCACTGGGCATTGGACATCACCCGGAGGAGGGATGGCTGGAGTGGTAGCCTCTGGAGAGTTAACCGCAGAGGCAGTGTTGAGTAAATTTGACCGGTAACGTGCCCCTTGCCCCTGCTTGGTAGAGCAGGGGCAAGGGGCACAATATAAGATGATATTACATTTCTGGGAAGCGTCGCCCTGTTGGGCGGGAGCTTCGGAGGGGGAATATTGAAATGTTCAGACGACCCTATTTGATCTTACTAAGTCTCCTTCTCCTTGGACTTTTTCTTTCAGGGTGTCCCAAGAGAATTCCTGAGAGGATTCCTGAAAAGCCACCCTTTGAGAATCCGATAGATAAACTTCTTGAGGTTTTTTCCTCTGCAGAATCCCTTCAGGCAAGGACCTCGATTCGAATTGAAACTGTGAGAAATGGCGAGGAGATGAACTTTCTTCTTAATGGATTTCTTCTTTATCAAAGACCGAATAAGCTTCGACTCCTCGGTTATCACCCCTTAGGAATGGGTTTGTTCGATGCCCTTTACCGAGGCGGAGAATTCTTCATTCTTGTCATTCCCCAGAAAAGAGCTTATACCGGGGAAGTTTCACAATTTGAGGATCTGATCGAGAAAGCAGGTGTCATTCGAGTTTCTTCGGAAAAGAGCGAAGGCAGTGAGATTCCAAACCGAATTCGGATTGAAGCGGTTGAGAAGGAGACCCGTATCGAACTCAGATTGAAGGAAATCTCTATCAATTCCTCCTTGCCAGAAGACTCCTTTCAGTGGGTCGTCCCAGAAGGGGTGGAGGTTAGACCCCTTGCCAAACTCTTGAAGGGGAAGAAATTGAGATGAAGATCCTTTTTATCATTCCCAGATGGCCGAAGAATAGTTTCTGGGATGTGATCGCATTTAAATTTCCACTCCTTTCAACTCCCCTCCTTGCTGCTCTGACACCCCCTCACCATCAAATGAGTATCATTGATGAAAGCCTCTCTGAGATCGACTTCGGACAAGAGGTAGATCTTGTGGCCATCACTGCCATTACACCCCTTGCACCAAGGGGATATGAGATCGCAGACCAATTTCGAAGGAGAGGGAGAAAGGTCGTGATGGGAGGCATCCATGCATCCTGGCTTCCTGAAGAGGCTAAAGGCCATTCGGATAGTGTGGTGGTAGGAGAGGCAGATGAGATCTGGGCTGAGGTTTTAGAGGATGCAGAGAAAGGAGAAATAAAACCCTTCTATCGTCAAAAAGAGAGAACAGACCTCGGTCGTCTTCCAATCCCAAGGAGGGACCTTCTTCCCCCAAAAGGATACCTCTTTCACAACCTGATTCAGACCACAAGGGGCTGTCCTTATGACTGTGAGTTCTGTTCTGTCACAGCCCTTCACGGAAGGTCCTATCGAATGAGACCAATCACCGAAGTCGAAAAAGAGATTCAATCTTTGGAGCGATCCAAGGCATATATCTTTTTTGTGGATGATAATCTGGTCGGAAACCTTTCCCATGCCAAAGAACTCCTCTCCATGCTCTCCCATTATCGATTGCGATGGGTGAGCCAAGGCCCAATCCATATTGCTGAGGATGAAGAAATGGTCTCACTTATGGCTAAAGCAGGATGCCATGGACTCTTCATCGGATTTGAAAGTCTTCGTGAGGAAAATCTAAGCCTCATGGGAAAGAAGATCAATCGAATTGAGGCCTATGAGAAGGGGATTCAAAGGCTCCACGACGCAGGCATCGGTGTTTATGCCTCCTTTGTCTTTGGTTATGACTATGATGACTCTTCGGTCTTTGATGAGTTTTTAGGATTTGCTGAACGAAATCGGATCGAAGGAGCCTTTCTTCCCATTCTTACACCTTTTCCTGGGACACGCATCTATCAAAGGTTAAAGCAAGAGGGAAGGCTGCTAACAGAGGATTGGTCAAAGTATGATATGGCAACGGTTGTCTTTCGACCGAAACGGATCACTGTAGAGGAACTTCAAGAAGGATTCTGGAAGGTGAATCGGTCTTTCTATTCCATCCCCTCCATGTTGAAAAGATTTTTTAATCCCTTTCATCTCAGAAGGAGCTTGATCATCTTTGGCCCGATGAACCTGGGTCTTTGGCCTGCCGTCAAAAAAGCAGAGCATTATTTCAATATAATTACAGCAACTTCCCGTAGTTTAACCTGTTCAAAAACATCATAAATCTTCTTGACTTTTTATTCTTACAATCCTATTATCTCGGTCTAAAAAATACTGCTAAAGATGTTCATCCGCGACACTGACAGAGCAGGGATACAGCCAATTTTATAGCTAAATTGATAGCTATGATGCTTCTACGGACAAAAAAGAGTACGATCTTACAGAAAGAGTCGTCACCATTGGTAAGGATAAAAGCGCCAAGATTAGATTGAAGGGTTTTTTCGCTCCTAAGGTAGCAGCCCTTATTAACAGGAAAAAGGAGGGCTACTTTATTAGTTCTGCTGGAAAGGATGTGAGAGTCAATGGAGATGTAATACCCAAATCCCGATTTAGGGCATTGTCATTGCGAGTGAAACGAAGCCTTGTCCTGAGCAGAGCGAAGGAACTCTTGAGATTGCCACGGGCTTCGCCCTCGCAACGACTTCGTCGGATTGCCACGCACCTTTCAGGTGCTCGCAATGACAGGTTGGGAAAAGGGTTTCGTTTTCTAAATCGGGATTTGGGTAATATCTAAAACTCATCAACTGAAAGATGGAGATATTGTTGAGGTCGCTGGAATTAAATTACATTTTTTCATGATGGGATAAAAAAGGAGGAATCATACAAATAGAGATCTCAAACTCCTAACCTCTGGTGAATTTCTTTTAAGCGGTCTGGAATTGGAACTCCATAAGGACAGCGAGCCAAACACTGATTACAAGAAGAGCATGCCTCTGTTTTAATTGGAAGGGCACAGTATTGGTCGATGGCCCATTTTTTCAATCCATAGCGCTCATAATAAGCTTCGAACCGGAAAATATCTGGAATGGGAACCCCTTCCGGGCATGGAAGACAATAGCCACAATTTCTACAGAAGCCTTTTCCTATCTCTCCTACCCAATCCATCAACATCGCAATCTCTTCATGAGTTAAATCCACCAGGTCTTCCCCAACCCTTACATTTTCCTCCAGTTCTCCTAAATTGGTCATCCCGGGGATTGCACATGTGATATTGGAGTTTGCAAGAATATATCGAAGGGAAACTTGGGCTGGAGTTTGTTCTTTAAAATGTTTCTTGTTCCATCCTCTCCATTCAGCTAACCTTCCCCCAGCCAGGGGCTTCATAGCGACTACCCCAACGCCCTTTTGATGGGCTTGGGGAAGGAGGTCTGAAGTAAGACGGTCTTCATCGAGGGGACTGTAGGCGACCATGAGGACAGAAAAGGCACCGGAGTCAATGGCCTTTTTCATCATCGAAATAGATTGATGGATGCTAATTCCGATCTGTAAGACCTTGCCTTGCTTTCTGGCCTTCTCTAAGACTTCAAGACCGCCTTTCTCAAATATCTTCTCATAATCAGATCCCCGAACATCATGAAACAGAACGAGGTCAATCCAGTCCGTTTTCAATCTTTGGAGAGACCGTTCTAATTTTTTTGAGACGCCTACCCGGTCTCTCTCATCAATCTTTGTCGAGAGATAGAACTCCTTACGTCGTTTCATTAAAGCTTTTCCAATCTTCTCTTCACTATCGCCATAACAGTCGGCCGTGTCCACAAAGTTGATGCCAAGATCGATTGCCCTGTTGAGAAGAATATCGCAATCCCTCTGACTAACCTGAGGCAACTTTATTGCTCCGAACCCAATGATGGCGATTTCCCAACCCGTTATGCCAAGTATCCTCTTTTTCATAAGACTGCTATGCCCTCGTTCTGATGCGTCAAAATAATTTTATGATAATATCTTTACATTTACCATACTCCCTTTTCTTCGGCTGGCATAAAAAGTCTTTTCCTCACTAAACTGGAAAATCTTTAGTTTTATACTTGAAAAAAACTTCCAGATTCTATAATCTACGTTCAATCTCAAAAATGGGAGGAAAATATGACTCTAATTGTTATCCTTATCATCATTGCGGTTATTATCATTGCTGCTGTCGCCATTTACAACAAACTTGTTCGACTTAGGAATACGGTCAAGTCTTCGTGGTCTGATATCGACGTCCAATGTAAAAAGCGATACGACCTGGTACCAAATCTTGTGGAGACGGTGAAGGGCTATGCTTCACATGAAAAGGCTGTCTTTGAGAAAGTTACCCAAGCAAGGTCGATGGCCATGCAGGCGACCTCTCCTGCGGAGATGGCGAAGGCTGAGAATATGTTAAGGGATACCTTAAAGAGCCTGTTTGCTGTGGCAGAGGCCTATCCTGAGTTGAAGGCCAATGCCAATTTTCTTCAGCTTCAATCCCAACTTCAAGAGCTGGAAAATAATATTGAATATGCAAGAAGGTACTATAATTCTGTGGTGCGTGACTATAACATTCTCATAGAATCATTTCCTTCAAACATCATCGCATCCCAGTTTAGCTTTAAAAAAGAAGAATTATTCCAGCTCGAAGCGCCTGAGGTGGAAAGAAAACCTGTGAAAGTGAGTTTCTCATAGTTGATGTAGATTTATTTTGTAGGGCGTGATCCCCGATCACGCCTTTTATCGGTGCGTTCGGGGAACGCACCCTACATTTATCGATTATCGATGAGGAAATTTTAATGGAAATTTTCCAAAAATCATTTAGGTTTGCTTTATTTGTCTTTCTCAACCTTAACCTTAGCCTCATCCTATTTATTTCTCCTGTTTTTGCCCAGTATTTCACTATCAATAAATTCCATTCTGATATAACCATCCACCAAGATTCATCTTTTATCGTTAAAGAAACCATTGATGTAGACTTCCATAGACCAAGGCATGGGATTTATCGAGAGATCCCATTTAAATATCGGGATGAGCTCGGCAAGACGATAGAAACACCAACAAAGGTCACCTCTGTTACGGATGGGTCTGGGAAGAAGTGGAAATACCAGGTCAGAAAGATGGGCCATATCATCAACATCAGGATTGGTGATGCAAATAGATATGTCAGTGGCCATAAAACCTATGTGATCACCTATCAGGTTGAAAATGCCGTCCTCTTTTTCGATGACTATGATGAACTCTACTGGAATGTGACAGGAAATGATTGGAAGGCGCCCATCCAGGAGGCCTCTGCCAATGTGAATCTGGCCATAAAGAATTCAAGTAGAAACTTATGGGTGGCGTGCTATACGGGCCCCTTTGGCTCGAAGGAATCGGAATGCAATAGTGAGACCTATGATAACAGTGGTAAATTTTTTACAAAGAAAAGACTTAATACAGGGGAAGGGCTCACCATCGCCTTTGGATGGGATAAAGGACTCATCTCTCCTCCATCTTCATGGAATAGATTTTTATGGGCCATCAATTTAAGAGAGAACTGGGTATTTTTATTCCCTATTTTTTCACTGATATACATGATCAGTCTATGGTACACAAGGGGAAGAGATCCAAGGGTGAGAGAATCCGTAACAGTGATGTATGAGCCTCCTAAAGTTAATAACCGACCCCTCACACCTGCAGAGGTGGGTACCCTCCTGGATGAAAAACTCGATCCAAGGGACATCACCTCAACTATCGTTGGGCTTGCGGTCAAGGGATACATAAAGATTGAAGAAACCAAAAAAGAAGGATTGATATTCGACTCTACCGATTTCTACCTCAAAAAGATGAAAGAGCCTGATGAACATCTCAGTCCATTTGAAATCGAGCTGATGAAAAGTCTATTCCCTGCTGCCTTACCAGGCACGCTCATCTCCAGTCTGAAAAATAGGTTCTATACAAACTTAGATGAATTAAGAAAGACTCTCTATGGCGAGCTAATTAGAAAAAAGTATTTTGTTAGGAATCCCGAGAAGGTGAGACATTTGTATTCAGGTGTAGGCTTTTTCACCATGGTGTTTGGAAGTTTTGCATTTATATTCCTATCGCCTGATTCTCCAATTAAATCCATTATTGCGGCTATATTAACAGGTCTGCCTGTGATTCTCTTCGCAAAGTTCATGCCCGCAAAAACGAGGGCAGGAGTCAGTGCCTATATGGATATATTAGGGTTCCAGGAGTTCATGAACCGTGCTGAAAAAGATAGGCTCGAGCGAATGGGAGATATGAACCTGTTTTCTAAATTCTTACCCTATGCCATCGCCCTCGATGTTGCTGATAATTGGGCTAAGGCATTCGAAGGAATTTACCAGGATCCACCCCAGTGGTATGTTTCGCCTGGAGGCTTCAGGACATTCAGCCCTTATATGTTTTCTAATTCCATTAGTTCAGTCACCTCAAGCCTTAGCTCAGCCATGTTCTCTGCACCGAGAGGAAGTGGTGCGGGTGGAGGTGCGGGTGGAGGTGGTGGCTTTGGAGGAGGTGGTTTTTCAGGAGGTGGGTTCGGAGGCGGTGGCGGAGGTAGTTGGTAATTAGTGGTTTTTTTTACTACCTTTTGGCCCCATGAACTTCTGTTTCCACAAAGCCTGGCTCACGAAACCGCTGTAGGTGATTTGGACGAAGCGTTGTAAAGTCTGCGATTCATTTGTTGATCCTATTGATGGATTCTTAAATGGCCTCGGTCATTTCACTTATGGACTGACCTAAACTATCTTCTCAATGGGCCAGAGGAAAGCTTTGATCCCTTCCTTTCCTAATGGAGTGGCCTTTAATTCCTGGACCTTTTCTATAAGGAGGGAAGCCTGTGTATCTTCGAGGGCAATAGATAGAAGGGCGTTGGTCTTTGGCCAGATGTGCGTTCCCAGGTGGGGCCCGCTGGTTTTCCCCCGGCCCAAGACTTCTTCCCACTTGGTAAATCCTTCAATACCCAGAGACGATAGGGCTTCGGTCAGTTCTTCTTCGATTCCCACGTAGTAAGAAATCAAAACCATCTTCATCTTCCTCCCTCCTCATTCCCTTTCATCGCTTTTTTCCTTTCCATCCTCTCTTCAAACACGGAGTAAAGTGTAGGAACAAAGATGAGGGTGATGAAGGTAGAAACAAAAAGCCCTCCTGCCGCCGGGGCGGCTAAGGGCTGCCAGAAGTCTGAGCCTTCTCCTCCCTGAATGGCCAGAGGCAATAGCCCAAAAAAAGCAGCAAAGGCAGTCATCAATACGGGGCGAAGCCTGGTTCGGCCGCCGGTCATCACCGCTTCTCTTACGCCCATCCCTCTTGCCCGCAAAGTATTGATGTAGTCAATTAAGATAATTCCGTTCTTGGCCACAATCCCGACCAGCATGATCAGACCGATGAAAGAAGGGACAGAAAGCCGGTGGCCCGTAATCAAAAGGGTCCAGATCACTCCAATCAGGGCAAAAGGAATGGCAAAGTACATGATCATGGGGTCGCGGATGGATTCAAACTGCGAGGCCATGACCATGTAAACCAAAACCATTCCCAAAACAAGCGACAGGAGTAGCCAGCGGAAGGCCTTCTCCTGTTCTTCTCTGGCTCCGCCGAACTTCAAGCTGAACCCTGGAGGAAGGGCAAAGGGAGAAAGCTTCTCTTTGACTTCCCTGACGACGCTCCCCAGGTCCCGTCCGTAGATATCGGCCATCACCTTCACGATCCTCTGCTGTCCTTTCCGTTCGATGCGCACAGGTCCTGTTGTTTCTTCAATCCTGGCTACATTGGAGAGGCGAATCTGTTTCCCAGAAGGAGATTTGATGAAAAGCAAGCCCAGGTCTTCAATTTTCTGCCGATCCTCTTCGCGCAGCCGGGGATAAATGTCAAACTCTTCTCCTCCTGCCCGGAATTTAGCCGCCTCCTCTGCCTCTCCTCCGATGGCAATCTTTACCGTGTTGGCGATCGTGGAAACGTTGAGGCCCATGAGGGAAGCCTTATCTCGGTCAATCAAAACTCGCAACTCGGGTTTTCCTTCTTCCCGGCTGATCTCCACGTCAGTCAGTCCTTCAATGCCCGAGAGGATTTTGGCGACCTCATAGGAAACACGACGAGCTTCCTCCAGGTCCCATCCCCAGACCTCTACCTGGAAAGCCCTTCCTCCTCCGTAGAGCAACCCAGCCATCGGATCCTCCGTGCTGAATCGGATGATCGATCCGGGCATATCTTTCGTCAAAGGCCTTAAGGACTCGACGATCTCTTTGTTCGACCTTTTGCGATAATTTCGGGAAACCAACCTGCCCATGACCATACCCAAATGGGTCCCTTCTTTGCCGCCGAGAAAAGTCCCCAAACTAACTCGACCATACCCCCAGCGGGAAAAATAAGTCGTAAGCTCAGGAGTATGGTTGACCATAATTTCTTCTACTCTCTGTATCACTTTCTCTGTCTCTTCAAAGCGGGTTCCCACTGGAAGCTCAACGCTAATCCGCATCTGGTTCATGTCGGATTCGGGCATGAACTCTGTTCCCACGAAAGGGATGAGCAGAAGGCTCAAAACCAAGAAGGCTGCCCCTCCGCCGATGACCAATTTGCGATGATTGAGGGCCCAGCCTAAGAGATTGCGGTACTTATTGTCGAGGCCTTCAAAGACTCTCTCCCCGAAAGCTTTTAACCTGGCAAACTTTCCTTTTCTCGTATGCTCTTCCAGATGGAGAAACTGGGATGAGAGCATGGGAACTAAAATCAGGGCCGAGGCCAGAGAGGCCATCAGAGATAGGATGATCACGAAAGACATCTGCCGAAAGAGAATCCCGGAGATGCCTTTGACGAAAACGATAGGCAGAAATACAGCGACCATGGTTAAAGTCGCTGCGATCACAGCATTACCTACCTCGGAAGGGGCAAAGATGGCCGCAGTCCTCGGTCTCTCACCGGCATTCTGGTGACGGTGGATGTTTTCCAATACCACTATGGCATCATCAACCACCAGCCCGATGGCGATGGTCAGTGCGCTCAGAGTCAAAACGTTCAGGGTGTAACCGGCAAAGTACATCAGGGCGAAGGTAATAATCAGGGAGGTAGGAAGGGAAATGGCAACGATCAGGCTACTGGCGAGATGACGGAGGAATAAGAGAACCACTAAAACCACTAAGACAAGCGCTATGATCCCTGTTTCAGAGACCCGGCCAACCGCCAGTTTGATGTTTTGGGCATCGTTACGTACCAAACTCATTTTTACGTCAGGGGGGAGATTTTTCATGATTTCCTTCATGGCTGCCAAAACGCGATCGCTCACCGCAACCGTATTGGCCCCTGATTGCTTCTGCACCATGACGTTAAGTCCTTTTCTTTTATCCACCCGAACATCTTGTGTCAGTTCTTTAAAATCATCTTTCACTCTGGCTACATCTTTGAGATAGATAGGGGCCCCCTGATTTGTCCCCACCACGACCCTTTCCACTTCCTCTACCTTAAG
>Ga0315282_10015891_pt1 | contig 11055 bp, 13 predicted proteins | sample YL17G07_20_MG_FD_203693 | JGI IMG/M metagenome (GOLD analysis project Ga0315282, IMG submission 203693) | Sediment microbial communities from Yellowstone Lake, YNP, Wyoming, USA - YL17G07_20 | ecosystem: Environmental > Aquatic > Freshwater > Lake > Sediment | place: USA: Wyoming | collected...
TCTGCGGCTGGTCAAACACGGTCATGACCAGGGACCGCTGCGGGTTGCCGTAGTGCGCCCACAGGCCGTTGTGAGTGATCATCTCGGAATCCGTGACCTTGCTGTCCGTGATCCAGTTGCTGATCGGAGGTGACAGCATGATGCTTTTCACAATCTCGGTGTCCAGATGTCCGTAGTTAGCCATGCCAGCGGCCTCGTACGCACGGTCCCGTTCCTCCGGATGATACCGGAAGGTCCAATACCCAAAGCCGGAGTAGCCGAGGAGGGAGCCGAGGAAGAACTTCACATACTTTTTCAAATGGAACTTCTCCAGACGCACCCCGAAGTCCATCGGATTGTTCGAACTCCAGAAGAACCCGTTATAGGTGCGCCAGATACCCGCATGCCGGTAGCCGAGATCGAGACGCGCGATCTCCCCGGTCTTCGTATCGCCGATGAGCCAGACGGCATCCATGCATCCGTCGTTGCGATGGCGGAGATCATAGATCACATCGTCAATCGAGTTGGCATACTGAATCGCGGTGCGGACACGGACAGAGAGCGGCAGCCCGAGGTTGTCATAGTACCCCTGCGGCACGGTCGTCTCCAGAAGTACGATACCGGACTCGCTCTGGTAATAATCCTCATCGCTCCAGATATAGCCAGGGGAGGTGGTCATAAGGAACCGATGACCCTCCGAAGGCGTCACGTCCAGGATGACGTTCCAACGCAGCGCGATGTAGTAGTTCCACCACCACATGCCGCCGCCGGCGATCGTCCCATGGGCGAACACGAGCTGGCCTTGGGATGTCGCGTTGCCCGTGGCGATGAACCCGTTGCAGTGGTCCGCCGGCTCTTGACTGAGGAAGGCATCTAGGAGCATTGAATCGGTGAGATGTTCCATCTCCGGCAGGATGTCGCGGAGCTGATGGAACAGGGTCTTGAAGGGATGGATCTTCTTGGGGACGTTCTCCATCTTGGACATGAATTCGTACATCTCGTTGATCGTGAGGATGTCGGCGGCCATGACCTCCCGGCCGAAGATGCGGCCTCCACGGCCGCTGACGCCAGTAGCAATCGCGGTGATCTCCTCCTGGTACTCTACGGGGAATTTGCCCCAGTACAGGCGGGAGATCTCCCGGGTGCAGTACTCCCACCAGGTCTGTGACATGCGCTCGTAGCGGGATGGGGAGAGGTGTTGGCTGATGCGGCTGAGGTGCGGGTAGTTGTGGATGACGTTCGCCCAGCGCTGCAGGGTGTCCACGATCTCGGCGGAGAGCAGGTAGCCGTATTGGTAGCCCCGCTGGGTGGGGTCCCCATGGATGGAGACGTAGATCCACGCCTGGGTATTGTACCGGCAGGCGCCTTGGTACTGCTCCGCGCCGATGGTCGGCTCATCCAAGGGCTGGACTGGCAGGGACAGAAGCGGGCTGACGCTGGGGAGCAGGAGGAGTCCTAGGAGAACGGGAACGAGGAGTCGTCGTCGAGGCACACGCATATTATTGGTTTGAATATTATATAATGTTTTTTATAAGCTTCCTTCGAGAAGTCGATGGGCGGTTATCGGCGGTGGAAGACGTAGAGCGTCGGGATTTTCTTCTTTTTTCCCGTCCAGTAGCCGCAGGATGAGCATTTGTACTCTAAGGTGACTTCTCCGCCGTATAAGGTGAGGTTCTTAATCCGTTCGAGGGGGGAGCCGCACACTGGGCAGCGGTGTAGGAGCTTGTCTGGATCGCCGTCCCGGCTGAAGATTTGGATGCGGGCGATGCCGGATTGCAGGGAGAGCAGGCGGAGTCGATGCTCGCTGACCTGGTAATGTTTTTTCTTGGAGCGCAGCTCCTTTTCCACCAGGCCTTTGAGGCGATGTTGTGAGCTGACCGTCGGGTATTTCTGCAGGACTTTTTGCAGGGCGGTGACGACCTGCTCATCCGACGGGATGTGATACTCCATGAGGTGGAATCGGTCCGGCGGCTTATAATGTTTTACAGCTGGATGGTCCGCAGGAGGTCCGTGCGGGTGACCATACCGATGAGCCGGTCTCGGTCCAGGATAGGGAGGGAGCCGATATTATGCCGGTTCATGGTCTCAGCGGCGACGGCGGCGGGGAGCTGCGGCTGTGCCCAGATTACGGGGCTGCGCATGGCGTCCCGGACCAGCATCTCTTCGAGGTACCGGTTCTGGTGGCCCAGGGGGGCGTCCTTGAGTTTGGCGAATGCGATTGCGATCTCGAAGTCGGAGATCATCCCGACCAGTGCCTTCTGGCTGGTCACGACCGGCAGTCTGGCGATGTTCTTGTCGATGAGCAGGCGGCGGGCGTGGACGACGCGGTCGTCGGGTGCCGCCGTGATGATGTGCGACTGCATCAAAGAGGAGACCGGCGCCCTGCTTTTGACCAGGGGGAGGAGGTTGGCTTTGGTGACGACGCCGACGAGGCGTTGCCCGTTGAGGACGGGCAACATGGTCGGCCCGGGCTGACCGACGGTACGCAGGATGTCCTGCACATCGTCGTCGGGGGCGATGAATGGGATGTTTTTCTCGGTGACGGATGAAGTGTGGAGTCGGGAGGCGCAGATCGAGCGTTTCCGGATGGACCCCAGCTTATGGGCGATGGTGTTGTCGGAGACGATTCCGATGAAGCTTTTGCCGTCCATTACAGGCAGCTTGGTGATGGCGTGCTTCTTCATCAGTTCAAGGATATGCGTCAGGCTATCGTTTTTCCCTACGGCGATAACCTTGGTGGTCATGATGTCTTCAATTTTCATGGCGGGGTCCTCCTTGATGGTGAGACGGAAAGTAGGAAAAGGACTGGTGTGCTGGCATCGGTTCACCCTGGAATGCGTCCAAATTATCCTAGTGAAAACCCGGTTTATCCCAAACATTAAAAGGATTTGCCGGTATTTTACCTTTGTCGTATGAGCAGCGCCTATGAGCGGGAACTGAAAGGCATCCTGGAGGGGAATGAGCAGGTGCTGGCGAGGGTGACCCGGTCCTGTTCCACGGAGGAGGTAGAGAACTACCGCCGGATCCTCTTAAAGCCGTTCATCGTGGTCCGAGCAGCGGGCTCGCTGGGCGTCGACCTCGTGGCGCTGCGCGGCGATATCTCGTTTCTCGTGGAGGTCAAGTCCAGCTTGGAGCCGACCCTGCATTTCAGCAGCATCGAAGGCAAGCTGCAGCGACAGGCGGAGGCGATGCGTCTGGGCTGCGAGAAAACCAGGACGCTGCCGGTCTACGCCTTCCGGTACAAGGGGTTCCGGGGGGACATGTGGCGGCTGTTCACCTTCGATCTGCCCAGCCTTGAGGGTCGGGCGCAGATCCTGAACCGGCGGCTGCCGAAGCTTGCCAGAAGCAAGCAGGGCAACTACGTGATGCGCTGGCAGGAAGGCCTTCCCTGCTCCGAGTTCGTCTCCTACCTATGCCGCTAGGAGGAGTCAGAACACAAATCTTTTTACCACGGTTCTTCTATATGCCTGCCCATGAAACGACTCCTGATTGCCTATGATGGGTCCGATGCCTCGCAGAAGGCGCTGGATGTGGCGGCGAACTGCTCCCAGCCCGAGGATGAGATTGTCCTGCTGACGGTGATTCCCGCGGCGCTCGTGGAATCCACCTTTACGAATATGCTGCTGCCGACGATCGATCTCAGCACGGTCGTCCAGCCAGGTACATTTAAAGAAATGGCGATGGAGAACCTCTCCAAGGTCGCCAAGCAGCTTGAATGCAAGGTCAGCAAGGTCGACATCGTCGTCGAAGCCGGGGACCCGGCAGACGAGATCCTGCTGATTGCCAAGAAGTATGAAGCGGACATGGTACTCATCGGCTTCAAGGGCTACGGGAAGGAAGGCCGGTTCCTCCTGGGCAGTGTCACCGATAAGGTCGTCCGGCATGCGAGCCGATCCGTCCTCGTCGTCCGCTAAAATCGTCCCGTCGTGAAACACATGCATCCTGTCGAGGAACTCCGGGGATCAGCGAGTACCCTGTTACGGGGCAAGCGCATTCTTTTCGGCGTCACCGGCAGCATCGCAGCGGTCGAGTCCGTCCGTCTCGCCCGGGAGTTGATCCGTCATGGGGCCGATGTCTACCCGGTGATGACCCCGACGGCGACGCGCATACTCCATCCGGATTCCCTTGAGTTCGCTACCGGGCATCGCCCGGTGACCCAGCTGTCCGGGCAAATCGAGCACGTGCAGTGGTGCGGCATGGTCCCCGACCCCGTAGACCTCGTGATCCTCCCGGGATGCACCGCGAACACCATCTCCAAGATCGCCCATGGCATTGACGACACCCCGGTGACGACCTGCGTGACGACCGCGCTCGGCTCCCAGATCCCGGTGCTCATCGTCCCAGCGATGCACAAATCCATGTACTCAAACCGGTTCGTCCAGGCAAGCCTTAAGGACTGTAAGCAGGCGGGCATCACCATCCTGGAGCCACGGATGGACCGGACCAAGGCGAAACTCCCCGAATTTCCCGTCATCGTCTCCACGGTTCTTCGCCTACTCTCACCAATGACCCTGGCGGGGAGACGACTCCTCGTCATCGGCGGGGCGACCGCGGAGGCCGTGGACGACATCCGCCTCCTGACGAACCGCAGCTCGGGGAAAATGGCGGTCGCGCTCGCAGTCGCCGCCTACGAGCGTGGCGCCGCGGTCGACCTCTGGTACGGGAACGCCTCGGAGCCAGTACCCTCATTCATTACACTCTCACCTTTCACCAGTACCCAGGACCTCCTCGGCCTGGTCCGCAGACGGCCTATTAAATCCTATGACGGCGTCATCGTCTGCGCGGCCATCGCGAACTACATCCCGAGGCGTGCGAAAGGAAAAATCCCTTCGGGCAAGGACGAATTAGTGATCGCGTGCCGTCCGGCGCCAAAGGTACTCGAAGCCCTTCGGAACAAGGCACCAGAAGTTCCTATCATCGCCTTCAAGGCCGAGGTGGCCAAGGCCCGGTTGAAACGCGAGGCGCAGAGGCTCATCACCACCTACCGCCTACAAGGCGCGGTCGGCAACACGCTAACAGCGTTCGCCGCGGACGACGCTGAGATCCTCATTCTTTCGAAGACGGGGAAGGCCGTCTGGAGGACGGGGAAGAAACGCGTGCTCGCCGGCGAGATCCTCACACGGTTTGAAGGATTGTTTTCTGCCTGATACCCATGGAAGCAGCGGCCTTTGTCCCTGGTCACATCTCGGCGTTCTTCGAGCCGGTCTTCGTCCCGCAGAGCCTCGACCGGACGGGGTCGCGGGGCGCGGGACTCTGCCTCGCGCTCGGGGCGACGAGTAATGTCACGGTTTCGGTCGCAAAACAACAGGTTCTTACCATCGTCTTGAACGGGAAGACCGCGACAGCCTCGGTAACACGGCTTGCCTGCCGGCATCTGCTGGGCGAGCAGGCCTGCGCGGTCACGGTTCGCACAGAGTCTTCGCTGCCGGTCAGCCAGGGCTTTGGGATGAGCGCCGCTGGCGCCTTCAGCGCGGCGCTAGCCCTCGCCAAGCTCCTGGGACAACCGCAGACGGAGGCGATGCGGGCGGCGCATTACGCCGAGGTACAGCTGCGGACCGGCCTTGGCGACGTCATCGCAAGCTCAATCGGCGGCATTGAGATCCGACGGCAGCCAGGGCTGCCACCCTGGGGGATGCTGGAGCATATCCCCGGGCAGGCGGAGCTCGTCCTCTGCGTTGTCGGCGAATGGATCAAAACCAGGGATATCCTGACCGACCAGGCGAAGGTCGCGAAGATAGCCTCGATAGGCAGGCGATGCACCCGGCAGCTCCTGGAGCATCCCTCGGTGGAGAACCTGTTCCGGCTCGGGCAGCGGTTCGCCAAAGAAACGGGACTGGCCAATGAGTCTATCCAAGCGGCGATTGAGGCCGCATCAGCCTACGGGCTGGCAAGCATGTGCATGCTGGGCAACGCCGTCTTCGCCATGGGCAACACAGCGATGCTGCAGAAGACGCTGGGCGCCTTCGGAAAAATCTGGGTCTGCGAGATCGACCTGACGGGCGCACGGCTCCTTGAGAAACCGGCGAAAAAACTCTGAGCACCGACTGGTTCCTATTTCTTCAGGTACAGGCCCCGGTACCGCTCCCAGGTCCGATCCACATGGTCCTCGATGACCCGCAGCTTCTCCTCGTCCCGAGTGGGCTTGAACAGGTGGCTGAACCGGCCCTGATGCTTGATCCAGTCCTCCACGGGCTTCCGCGCGACCTTCCCCTCGAGCAGCAGCTTGCTTTTCCCATTGAACGTCATGACATCGTTTTCGCATTCCCACAGCGCCCATGCCCCGGAGTCCACGGCGAGCCGGCCCATTTCCACGGTGCTGTCCATGCTGAACCGCCAGCCTGGCGGACACGGCGCCAGAATCTCGATGTACTTCGGGCCCTTCAAGGACTTGGCCTTCAAGACCTTCGCGTAGATGTCCTCAGGGTAGCTGATGCACGTCTGCGCCGCGTACGGGATGTGATGCGCCAGGACGATCTCGCCCATCTCCTTGCGGAACTCGGCCTTCCCGCCTACTGTGGTCGTCGTCCAGGCTGCATACGGGGTCGCCCCGCTGCGCTGGATCCCGGTATTGGAGTAAATCTGATTGTTGTAGCAGATGTAGATGAAGTTCGTCCCCCGCTCAAACGCCCCGGAGAGCGCCTGCAGCCCGATATCATAGGTCCCCCCATCACCAGCCCAGGCCACGACAGTGATATCCCCTTTCCCCTGTTTTCGAAGGGCAGCCTCCACCCCTGAGGCACCCGCGGCGGCGGCCTCAAAGGCGATGTTCATCACCGGCACCTCAAAGGACGTGTTCGGATACAGGCTTTCGATGACCGCGGTGCAGCAGGCGGGGACGACCATGATCGTCTTCCTCCCTAGCGCCTTCAACACCAGCCGCAGTCCCATGGTCGCCGGGCACCCCGGGCAGGCGGCACTCCCCTGCAGGATGCATTCTTCCACCGGGATATCTTTGATCGCCATTCAGCGTCCCTCCTCCAGGCCGTACCAGACCTGCGGGGCTGTTTTCCCCTTCTGGACGTGTTGCACCATGGATTCGATGTCGTGATAGGTGACGTCTTTGCCGCCAAGACCAGCGATGTAGCCGTGGATGGTCGCATCAGGCACGCCCATCAAAGCGGCCTTCGTCTCCGTGAAGAGCGCCCCTTCATTGCCCACGGAGATGTTCCGGTCGATGACGATGAGCTGCGCCTGCTTCCCCAGGGCGACGATCGCCTCTGTGGGGAACGGCCGGAAGACGCGGACCCGCGCCAGGCCGACGTGATGGCCCTGCCGGCGCAGCTCGCTTATCGCAAGCTTGCTTTCCGCGCCAATCGCGCCCATTGCGAGCACGATGGTGTCCGCATCCTCGCACTCGGCGTACTCGATGAGGTCCCCGTGGAAAAACCCGAATCGCTTCTCCCAGTCCTTCGCCACCTGCGGGATCAGCTGCTTGGCCTGCAGCTGTGCCTCCTGCATGGCGTACCGAACCTTGATGTAGGAATCGGGGCCGATGATGTTGCCGAACGTGACAGGGTTCTCCACATCCAGCTTCCACGCGGGGACGTACTTGCCAAGATAGTCATCAACAGCTTTCTGCTCGGGGATTTGCGCGGGCATGGACGTATGGGAGAGGATGAAGGCATTCAGGTTAATCATGACGGGAAGGACGATTCGGGGATCCTCTGCAATCTTGAATGCTTGGATGACCGTATCGAAGATCTCCTGATTGCTGCTGCAGTAGAGCTGGATCCAACCCGTGTCCCGCTGGGAGATTGAGTCGTTCTCATCCACCCAGATGTTCCAACCGGGGCCGATGACACGGTTAATGTTGCACATGACGACTGGGAGTCGGGCGAGCGCCGCCCAGTGCAGCATCTCGTGCATGAGTAGGAGCCCGTGCGACGAGGTCGCGGTGAACGTCCGCGAGCCGGCTGCGCTGGCGCCGATGCAGGCGCTCATTGCTGAATGTTCGCTTTCCACGCAGATGTACTCCCCGCCGAACTCTCCATTGGCGTAGTATTCTGCAATGGCTTCCACCAGGGTGGTCTGTGGGGTGATGGGGTAGGCGGCGACAACGTCGGGCTTGGCCATCACCGCGGCCTTTGCCGCGATGCGGTTGCCGGTGTCGATCATGATGGTCATTCGGATTCCCCCTCTCGCTGCATGACGATGGCCTTCACTGTGCATTCCTTGGCGCAGATGCCGCAGCCTTTGCAGTACTCGTAGTCAATGCTAACGGATCCGTCGGGCTCTCGTTTGATGCTGCCTTCGGGGCAGAAGATCCAGCAGCGCAGGCATTTGACGCATTTGTTCTTGTCGAGGATGGGTTTGAAGACGCGCCAGCTGCCGGTCTTGCCCATAGCGCCTGTCTTTGGATAGGAGATGGACGTGACCACAGGGTATTTCTTCAACTGATCACCTCGGTCTTGGCGTAGGCGTCTTGAGTGGCCTGGACGTTGCGTTCGCGTAGCTCGGCCTTGCCTTCCCATTTGGTGCGGATGGCTTCTTGGATGGATTTGAGGGTCACCCGGTCGAGGATGCGAGGGATGGAACCAAGGATGGGAGTGTTGACGACGGGGATGCCGCCGACGCGGATGTCGTGGGAGATCGCGATGCCAGTGGCGTCGACAGTCGCGACATTGAACTGTTTTGAGAAGGGGAAGTCTAAGGGTTTTTTGCGGGAGTTGATGAGGATTTTGCCGTTTGGTTTGAGGCCTTTGAGGACGTCGACGATGTCCAGGATGCTTTCGTCGAGGACGATGACGATGTCTGGAGTGTAGATTTCGCTGCGGAGGTGGATTTCGTCGCCGGAGATGCGGGCGAAGGCTCGGACGGGGGCGCCGCGTCGTTCTGCGCCGAAGGAGGGGAATGCTTGGACGCCTTTGTTTCCATCGTGGAATGCGGCGGTGGCGAGGAGGTTTGCGGCGGTGACTGCGCCCTGGCCGCCCCTACCGTGGAAAACGATTTCTACCAGTGTTTTCGGGGCCAAATTTGATACCTTCCCGCAACTCGAAATACGGATGAGCCATATAACTGTTTTGACTGGGGAAAATCGAGGGGTGTTAGGCGATGGATTTCAGCTTGGATTCGACGGTCGCATTTTTGTCGCGTCGGTCGTCGATTTTGAGTTGCGTGATGACGCGTTGTGCGCCGTTTGCGAGGACCGCGTTGTGGGCTTTTTGGACGGCGGAGAAAAGGGTAGGGAGGTCTGGTGCTTCGAGGACGGTGGCCATGGCGTTGGGGTAGACTTTGAGGTCTTTTTCAGCACGGAGGGTTCGCAGGACGATCTTGACGTGGCGGCTCACGCTCGTTGATTCCCCGAGGGGGACGATGCTGAGTTGCGCGATGATCATATGCGGGGACGCGAGGTATATATCTTTTTAGATATATTTTTTACCTTTCTTCCAATGGGCTTTGGCCTCGGATCGCTTCCTCTTCGAGGATCTTGAAATCCGACTTGTCCAAGTCCTTCATCTCCTGCTTCACCAGGTCAAGAATGCCGACGATTGAGATGATGCTGAGTTTGCGGTGGTACCGCCGGCAGGCCTTGATCAGCTCCCCGTACAATCGGGTCTCCATAGCCTTGTATTCCAAGAGCTTGGGGCTGTCCATAACGTTGGTCTTGTCCGTCTCCATATCCCATACCTTACTAAAAAGAATCCCGTATCGTATTTATATTAGTTTATTCAAAAAAAGAGGGAATTAATGGAGCCTCTTCTTCATGAACGACTCCATTTCGTTAAAGGCGCTCTCTAGGGTCTCCATGGGCGGCAGGATGACCGCGCGGAAGTGGCCCTTGCCGTAGGTCGCGCAGAACCCGGAGCCGTTGACCACGAGTACGTGCGCCTGCTGCAGCAGGTCCAAGACATAGTCCTTGTCCGTCTTCCACGGGCCCTTCTCCAACGCTATCCGGGGGAAGATGTAGAACGCTCCATCGGGCTTCGCCGTGGAGATCCCCGGTATCTCGTTCAGCCGCTTGTAGGAGAAATCCCGACGTTTTCTGAGCTTGTCGTTCACCATCTTAATATGATCTTGCGGGCCGCGCAGGGCCGTGATGCAGGCCTGCTGGCAGACCGAGCTAGCACACAGCCGGGAGCGCGCGATGCGCATGAACGCATCCTGGATCTCCGCGAGCTCGCCTTGGTGATGGAACATGACGTAACCGACGCGCCAGCCGGGCATGAGGTAGACCTTGGAGAACCCATTGAACGTCACGACCGGGATGTCCTTGGTCAAGGACGCGGTGGCATACTGCCGGCCATCGAACGTCAAGTCGTCATAAATCTCATCGGAGATCAAGAAGATCCCATGCTCCGCCGCGATATCGATGATCTCCTTGAGAATCTGAGGGGAGTACAGGGCGCCGGTCGGGTTGTTGGGGTTGATGAGAACGAGAGCCTTGGTGCGCTCCGTGATCTTCGAGCGGATGTCCTCGATGTCCGGCTGCCAGTTCTCCTCTTCGATGCAGTGATAGGGGATGGGGACCGCGTCGTCAAACTTGGTCAGTAGCGTGTACTGAGGGTAGGTCGGCCCGGGGATGAGCATTTCGTCACCGGGATCCAACGAGGCGTTCAGGAGAATCTGCAGGCCTTCGGTGACCCCGGTGGTCACGCAGATGTCGTCCATGGTGTAGGCGACGTCGTTGCGGCGCTTCTCCCGGTCGATGATCGCCTGGCGCAACTCCGGGTAGCCCTCCGAGGGGGAGTAGCCGTTGAACCCGTTGAGCGTCGCCTGATACAAGGCGTCCTTGATGTGCTTGGGGGTGTCAAAATCGTACGCGTTAGGATCGCCGATGTTAAGATGCAGGACCTTGATGCCCTTCTTCTCCAGTTCCTTGGCAGGCTTGAGGACCTCTCGGATAGCGTAGGAGACCCCCCGGGACCGCTTCGAAGCACTCACCATTTTTGTCATCATGCTCTCACGAGGACCCGAGATGAGGATGAGAGATAAAAAGCTACTGGTCCTCAGGGGCTTTGGGACAGAATTAACCGGGCCTCACCCGTGCGATAAAGAGATTGTGCAGAAACGTGGTTGAGAACATCGCCGTCTCTCGGCGGTCTTCTCGTTTCTGCCGAATCAGACCGCCGAATCGTC
>Ga0315282_10015892_pt1 | contig 11055 bp, 16 predicted proteins | sample YL17G07_20_MG_FD_203693 | JGI IMG/M metagenome (GOLD analysis project Ga0315282, IMG submission 203693) | Sediment microbial communities from Yellowstone Lake, YNP, Wyoming, USA - YL17G07_20 | ecosystem: Environmental > Aquatic > Freshwater > Lake > Sediment | place: USA: Wyoming | collected...
TGCATGGGCTTCTCCTTCCTGCCCCAACGGGCCTTCCAAGGAGGGAGAGCCTATCAAAATGCACGCCGTATCGCTCCGAAGCTCTATGGGTCACACCGCCAAAGGCGGTGGTTTAAGCAAGTAATTACCCGGCGGATCCGGACATCGAAAAAGCGATTCGGATTCATGGTGGAGGCATGGAGCCCCAGGAATCCTGACCGTGTGCCTCCCGAAAACCCCCGTTGTCCCCCCGAATAATTCGGTCGTGGCCGTGGCACAAGGACTTACGACGGGTTGCCATCGGAGGCTTCTTCTGCTATCAGGGTCGCCGAACACCCGCACAAAGGAACGTGCGTGTACGACTGTCGCCAGAGAACGGCCATGCCATCTTGTACCTCCTGCCGAAGACTCCGGAACTTGTGGACGATGGTCCCAATGTTCATGCCATCTGAGCCCCGCTAAGTTGACTGGGCAGAAGGAGCGAGGCGTTGCCTTGCCTCCTCCCTTGCTGCTGTCCATCCCTAACACACTGCAGAACAAGCCAGTTCCATGGCCAGCAAGTTGAGGCTCAGGTCGGGCTCAACAGGTAGAGCCCGGAGCCACTTGGCGAGTTGGGCAACCATAATGCCAGCCGCGATATTCGCGCAGAATATCGTGGTCTTGGCCGTGCAGGGGCCGGCGTATGCTTCGCCTGCTGCGAAGAGCGTCGTCGGGTAATGCTTCCGGCTTGCGGCGTCGCAGGCCGTCAGGACTCTCAGGACCTCGGCGCTCATCCGGCCATCGGTGAAGAACGTGGCCTTGTCCTTGACCGCATCCCAGATCATCCGGCGGATTTCGATCTTATCCACGGCGCAGAAGATCGCCGTGCCGACCTCCATGCTCCGCCGGAACCGCTCGTTGGCCTGGTGCAGTTCCAGGCCGTGGTTGATCCGGCGACAAAGCTCGCCGGTGGCCTCAACCTTGGGCCTTCCCAAGTCATCTTCCAGGTAGCCCTGGCTGGCCAGGTTGCTTGTCTCAACCACATCGAAGTCGATGAGTTGAAGCCAGGGTACGCCCATGGCCGCAAGCTGGAGGGCCACCTGTCGGCCAATGGCGCCGACGCCGATCACGGTTGCCTTGCACGCAGCCAGGCGGTCAGGCGGGACGATGTCCTTCTGCCGGCTGTAACGCTCGTCAATTGGGCTGGTCTCAGAAGCATTCATAAGACACCTCCGCACGGTCACCCCAGAGGTCGGGCCTGCCTGCCAGTTCGTCCAGGACCAATTGCCGCTCGGCCGGCTCCATCGCCTCGAGTTCTTCCAGCCAGTCATCCGGAATGGAACGACGTGTAAGATCGGACGGCGCGCCGAAGTCCCGGCCGAAGTCCTCCTGGGCATCCAGGAGGGACCACCGCCCGGCGTTGATGTTGGCCTTGTACTCGGCCTCCCAGGCATCCCTTTGGCTTGGGCCGAACGGCGCGGCGAAGTCCACCTCCACCGGGATGACGATATTGCCGCCCGGGCCCATGTTGAACCGAAGCCGGGCGTAGGTCTTTCCGCCTTGGGCCAGCACGAACATCAGGGCCCACTGGCAGGCGCCGAAGACCCTGGCGAAGGTCTCCTCATCCGTGGCGCTGGGCTGAGGCGAGCCGCCAGGATGCGTATGGAGCCATATCCTGGCGAACTGCTCGGGTTTCCTGCAGGCGTCCACCTGGGCCTCGAAGTAATCAGCTACCGCCTGATCGTCGAACGACACGCTGGCGACGCTGACGTCCTGCTTGACCGCGACGAACTCCTCGACGCGCAGCAGGTCTTCGGCCGCCGTTACGGCGAACCCGCCTACTTCGGTTGGCTGGCGGTCCCGGAAGTACAGCAGCTTGGCCCACGTCGTCGGCGAGAACCGCAGAACCGGCGCCGGCCGCTGGATCACCGGCCTGCGAGGCGGCTGGGATTGCTTGGGGGGCTGTTTCTGATCCGGCCTGGCCGGAGGTGCTGTCGGTTGAATCGCCGCAGCTTGCGGGCTCTGGGCTTTCATTGTGCTCTTGTTCATCTTCATTCTCCTCTTGGCGTTCTTGGACGCATGGACATTGCTCTTCTTCTTGGCAGTTCTTGCATATCAACCTGTCGCAATCGGGGCATTTCATCCTGCACGATGGACATACGAGATCGCCGCAGACGCCGCATTCTTCCAGGCATCCACGGCAGGTCGTCTCATCACACCGGCGGCAGTACGAGGTGCAATCGTCGCAGAAGTCTTCTTCGCACGAGGAGCACCAGTGGCTGTCGTTGGCGTTCATCGTGTAGCCGCAGTCGTAGCACGGCCGGCCTTCCCAGTCGTCCAGGGCGACGTAGGGCGAATGGGGGTTGTAGGTAGTCAGGACCGCGTTGACCAACTGGAAGAAGTCGCAGATCCTGCCGTTGGTCAGGGCGGATTCGATGGCCGCGCCGGCGTCGCCCTCGCAGAGGTGCTCGTCGCTGACGTGAGGGTGGGTTACGGAGTCGTTGCACGCGGCCGGATGGGGATCGAGGGCCACAATCCGGTAGATGGAGCTGTGCTGCCTCATCTGGGCCAGGTTGCCGATGCGAAGCTGGATCTCGAACTGGCCAAGGTAGTAGCCCTCTAGCTCTATGACGTCGGTAGTGACGACCAGAAGCTCGCCATCCTTGACGTATTTGAACTCCTCGAACTCATCCCGGGCCTGCCGAAGGTCAGCCAGGATGTCCCCGATGGATGGTGACTTCAGCCTGGCCGATTCAACCATCCTCTGGACCTCGCCGGCGTGGTATGGAAGGTCACGAAGGGTGCTCACGATGCGGTCGGTCATCTCGCCGGCGGCGGCGTTCCAGTTGCGGCCCAGACAGATGGCCAGGAGGTCGCAGGCGCGGCGCAGTTGATTCTGGTTCTCGATCAGGCCATGCGTCCGCCTGATCACCTCCCCGAAGCGGCTGCTTTGAAGAAGCCCAAGCTGCCGGTGAATCTTCTCCGCGAGGCGGAGCAGATTGCGATGATCCAGTTGCATAAAGGGCATAAGGGATCCTTTCCTCAAATAGCGAAGAGGCGCCCGCCGGGTAGGTGACGGGCGCCCCTTCTCGGATTGCCTCGATCGGCGGCGCGGGCCTTAGCTTCGCGCGCCCTCGATCTTTACGGGCGTGATGGTGACGCGGTCGTTCTCCTGCAGGACGTAGTCCTTGGGGACCGGCTGACGGTTCACGCGGATCAGGTAGTCCCCGGAATCCCGGCCGGTCATCTGCTGGGCGAAGAACTTCTCGACCGTCGTGCTGGCGGTCACTTCGATGTGATCGGCGAAGCCGCCTCCGTCATTGTTGATGAACAGAATCCTCATGGTGCTTTCCTTTCAAAGGGGTGAATAATGGACACTGCGAGGCGAGCGAACCGTTCGCTGCCGCCTCAACTGCTCAGTGCAGATTGCATCCGTCATCCGGGCGGGCTGCGCGCGGAGATTCCCTGGTGCTGCATGATGGTTCCTTTCATTCTGGGGGGTACTGGGGAGTGCTGCTGGCGGACTGTCTCACGCGAGACATGGCGGGAGGTGATGGCGCGCGGAAGATACAGGGCTCAGAACAGGAATCCCGGCGTCAATCGCCGGGATTCCTGCAAGCACTAGAACACTAATGGTTGATCGGCTGCCTCCGAGCGCAGCCCTAGTGGAAATTCAGTTCAGTTGGCATCGCGGTCAGGTAAGGCTCCTGGCTTAGGAGAATCGGAGGCGGTGGATGGCAGCAACCCTTTGCCAGGAACCCGGACTCTTACGCGTTTCTCGTTGTCCACGGTAGCGGCCGCTGCGCCATTCGAGGAGATGGCCCAAATCCCGCGCGTTTCTATAAGCGGAACGAGATTCTGCCCTGAGTAGGTAGTAGCATACTTGATCGGCGAGTCTCCTTCGTTTCCGGTCGGCAGAACCCCGATCCATCCAGGTACCGGCAACCAAGACAACCACGGAAGGCTCCTCGATGTCTTGGGAACTTCCGGTCTGGAGGAGAGCATCTGTCCAAGATGCACAACTCGCCACGGATTGGGCTGGATCAAATAACCCCCAGTCCTATCGTCATTCCCGATGACATATGCGCCATCCACAGTCCAAAAGGGCTCCAAACGTGGCCAGTGTTTGCCGGTCGCAAACGACTCTTGGTATTGTTTGGAGCAATCAGCGAGAATACTGGCTCCGGTGGAAATCAAGAGGGCTTCGTAGGCATCGTTAGGTCCTACTGTCTCGCTTACACAGAACGCTTGTCGCGAGTCGCGGGACCACGCTACAGCTTCATCGTGAGCATTTGTTTGGCCAAAGGGACGAGATGTGGTACCAAGCACGTCCACCATCTGAAAGCGCCCGCCAATGGCAGGCTCCATTACGACAACGTATTGCCCGGAGGGAGACCAATGCTCCTGCCAAAAGTAGGTGTTTGCAGGATACCAGTCGAATTCAACTGCGTCGGATCGGTGCGTATGGTCGATCTTCTGCCGACAAATCACGCGGCGTTGCATCCCCTTTCCTGTCCGGCGCGTGCAATAGGCGACTTCATCATCCGACAACCATGCAAAACTAGTGATTGTGCCATCTTCGAACATCTTCACATTCTTGGACTTGGCATCAACGAGCACGAGCTTCTGAGGCGTAAGGACACCTATGCACGTTCCAGATGGCGACCACTTGATGTCTGCTGGGACAGCGGCGTACCCGGCAAAGCCGAGTCCCAAACTGTCTATGGCAACGGACGACTGTTGGCTTGGCGACTCAATTGCACACCAATGCAGGGAAATGGTTCTCGACCAGACCTTACCGTCAACCGCCGGCTCTTCTGAACGGTCTTCCCACAAGTACGCCACGCTCTTTCCCGCAGGATCAATGGCGATGCCTATGGCTGACAGATGTGGGAGGGAACAGCCAGCCACTGTGGTCATAAGCAACCAAAACGTCATCCAGCCGATCACCCCCCTCTTTCCAAGACGGTTCAGTAATGCCGCATCCATTTGCTGCTCCCCAAAGGTTTAACTACTTCTTACAGTGGCACTGCACTGTGGGAATCTGCCAAATCTCCTTGAGAAGAGACTCGGTGTCGGACACAGTTGCATTCCAGTCGGCGGGCCAAATGTCCTTCTTGTCTGGTCTGTGGGGATCAGACCAGTTTGGGTTATTCGCTTTGGCGTCAATACATCGCTGGTGGATGATGCCGAATCCATCACCCCACAAGAGGCAGATCACGCTGGGAGCATGGTCAAAGGGAGTCTCGGCGTTATGGCTGGCATTGTGGGCGAAGCTATCTTGACGATGGTGAAGCGACTCGCCTATGTGAGCCAGTCCATCCGTAAGGGATACATCCCATATCCAAGGACTTTCGTACACGTTGGCTCGCTTAAGCTTGTCGACACCTTTGTCCCATCGAGTCTTGAACCAGCAGTCGCGCCCACATCCATAGGGTTTGCCATCAACATCCTTGTTGAAGTGATACCAAGCGAACAGAGACGCACCGGTCCAATCGTCGACCCCTTGATCCCAGGAAGCCAGTACTCTTGCGCACTTGTCGTTGTAACCAATTTTGATCGCTGTATCGTAGGTCGCCTGATAATGGAGATCCTTCGACCACTGTCCCGTCGGGTCTATACGATTAGTCGGATCGCTCCGAACATACTGATAGAGGTTCATGCCATCCCTATACTGCCCACCGAGGCCTGCTTGTCCGACTCGTGGGGGCGTCGGCACAACAGGGCCGTAGCTGTACACAGGCATCCCGCCAGCCATCGGCGGCGTTGGCGCATAGCCGTACATGGGCATCCCGCCCATGCCTGGGTCTCGATTGGCGAAAGCGGGACTGGCGGCGGCGAAGACGACGGCAATCGCCAGAGCGGTGGTCAGAACTGTTGTTCGTTTCATGATCGTACCCCTTTCATATTCTCAAGGTTCATGGTCCTCCTGGTTGGTATGGTGGCTGTGGCCCGTACGGGCTGCTCGGGCCATAGGGACTCGGCGGTTGCGGGATGCCCGGTTGAGGCGGGCGATAGGGCTGTGCGCCGCCCGGCGTGGGCGGTTGGTATGGCTGCGGCGGTCTGGACATCCGCTCCATGTTGGCGCGATTGATGGCGTTGATCCGCTCAACTTCGTCGAACTGGTTGCGGTAGATCATCGGCGCGCCGAACTCGTCGACTCCAAGCCCACGGGATCTCCGGGCCGAAGCCACGGGAGCGACATAGACCGGCCCGCCAACACCGGACGCACTGGTGATCTGTTCACGGCCCATTGGGTTCTGTGGGGCCAACTGGTAGCTGCGAACGTAGGCGACGCGCGCTTCGGCATAGCGGCCGTTATCCATGATGCAGCAGGCGCGGTTCTGGAGGAACACGGCCAATTCTTCGGCCGGCGTCAGCGGCTTGAGATACCAGCCCTGTTTGAGTTCGGCATCGCTTATCGGGTAAGGCCAGTTCTGGTAGTAGGAGTCGGGATGGTCATCGAATCGGGGGTTGGTGCCCTCGATGTTGAAACGCTCGCCCGTCTTGGGGTCTTCCCAGCGGGCGAAGATGTGCGTCTTGGCCAAGACGAGCTTCATCGGGTAACCGAGCCGACGGCCGACCGCAACGTACATCACCGGCATGGAGGCGCAGGTGCCGCCGTTGGTGTCGTCGATCATGCCGTGGAGGAAGGCGTTCTTGGAGTTGGAGAAATCGCAGTTCCGCTCGCCTCGGTCGTTATAGTGGACGCCGAAGTCCTTCTGGACGACCGAGATCAGCAGCAATACGCGGAACTTGGCTTCGGAGTTCTTGAACTTGTCCGGGTTCTGCCGGAAGTCCCACATGCTCTGTTCAGTCCAGTAGCAAACTCGCTCGGCCCAATCGTTGAGGCGGGCCAGCGCCTTGCCCACGTCGAGCTTCTCCGCTCCTCGCAGACCCGTGGCGCAAAGCAAGTTCCGCTCGGCGATGTCCACGTCGGCAAGCTGCTCGGGCGTCATCTTGAGCAGGTCATCGAGAGACTTGACCTTCTGCGTGTACGTCAGCGGCGGGTACGAGTAAGGCTGGCTGGTCTTGGGGGGCTTGTCGCCGAAGAAGGCCACATAGCCGGTGGCGATGGCGGCGATCAGGACCATGTGCGTGACGAGCAGCAGGGCGTTCTTGGCGCGGCGAGATTTGGCCGGCCCCTGGACCGGCTTCGCTGCCGCGCGAAGTCGCTTTGCCCTTCTACCACTCATAAACGTATCCGAAGTGTCCCGCCCGACCCGCAGAAGATTCTCCCTGAGCACCCAACCGGATGTCAATAACAAATTTCCGACGATTTGGAGAATTCTTCCGCGGGCAGATTCGGCATCCGTTCCGTAGGCGTGGAAGCGGGAATCCGTTCACAAAGCAGCGCGCAGGCTACTGAAGCTCCATCTCAATATCGCAGTCGGAGCAGATGGGCGTGCCGACTTCGGCGAGCGCTTCGTAGGAATGCTCGATCATCCGGCCGCAGTCCGGGCACTTCCAGGTGCGGCAGTAGCTGCCTTCACGAGCCTTCTTGATGATTGGCCAATGCCCTGATCCGACGACCTTCTCGGAGGGCTCCCATTCTCGCACGCAGCAGAGTTGGCCGTCTGGATCTTTGGAGATGCCGGGCTCACGTTCATCTGAACCCTCGACATCGTAGTCGTACATGGCTACCGCCACACCCGGTGACTTGAACAACAGGTCGCCAACGCCTCCGCTGATTGTCACGATCACCTGGAGGCTGGGGGGTTGTTGGTGCTTCGTGCTCTTTGGCATGAGTCTCCTTTCACGTTTGGGTCTTCGCGGCCTTTTGGCCGGCACTGGCGCAGGCCGCTTGTTCGTTGCCAAAATCCTTCCGGTCCTTGAGGAAGTACTCCACCGGGTAGTTGCCGGACACCCGGAGCACCGACGCCCGGCCGAAGCCATCGGCCACGACGACCAGCAGGTCGTCGAAGTCCAGCCGGGCCTGCCAGATCACCTCGCCGGGCTGGGAGCAGCCCAGCTCCTCGCGAAGGGTCTTGGCCTGGTGGTCCAGCATCTGAAGCTCTTGCTTCCGGTCGGCCGGCGCCGGCGCCCACCGGCCGTTGTGCCACACGAACCATCGGGACTTTTCGTATTCCTCATCGCCGACGACATCAACCAGGGCCTCGCGGACCTCCTCGGCGTATTCCGTGAAGTCCACCCTGGGCGCTGGCTCTCGCCGCTCCAGGAGGCTATACAGGTCAATCCTGGCGAGGGCGGCTGAGATGGCCTCCTGGGGCGTGGCCGCTTCCACTGCCGGCACACGCACGTTGACCGCCGCCTGGAGGGTCACGTTGTATTTGTTCACCCTGATCATGCGAACATCTCTCCTTCCTCGTAATTCTCAGGAATCAGGACCTCGGCAGGCGACAATTGCTGACCGCCCACTTTCAGATAAGCCCAGTCCCTGATGCCGCGCAGGCCCCGGAGCGTCTCTGAGACGAAGTCGCACGCCTCGGAGGGATCCTGGCAGCCTTCGATCAACAGTTGAATCGTGGCAATGTGGCCTTTGCACATATCATCTCCTTCCAGTGTTGGGGGTTGTTGGTTCGGTTTGGCCTTACGCGACTCGTTTGAAGAACAGCAATTCGTCGTCGCGCCTATGCCCCTTGAAAGTCATCCCCTTGCGGCGAAAGGTTATGCCTTGGCCTTTGGTTGTGACATCCTCGGCGACGACCTCTCCGATGAAAGTGCAGATGATCGACTTGCCGCCAGATACCGCCAGATAGAACACCCCGCCCATGCCTATCCGACAGTTGTTGTCCAAGCCTTCGATCTCCGCCCTGGACAGCGCGGCGTTGTGGGCATCGGCCTCATGGGGCGTTACATCGACCCTCCCGAAGGTCGGCTCATGGACGCCGTGCCCATCGAAATGCATCAAGTAGCCCAGGCACTGCTCCTTGTCGCGGCCCTCGGGTTGGAACGTTATCAAACTGCCTTTGTGAAGTAGTTTCATCCTTTATCTCCTGACAAATGCTCCGTCGATCGCTCCTGGCGATACACTTTTCTCGCGAGGTGGAGGCGGCCGGCGAAGTCCGCGCGGTCGTCATCGCACACGTGCATCAACTCGGTCAGCAGGTCGCGGATGGCACTGCCCAGATCGGTGCCTGCCGAACAGCCGTAGTCCTTCAGCATCTTCTTCAAGGGCGTGCGGATGTCGTCCTTGGTCTTATTGGTCTTGGGCATGGCCCGCCTCCCTATCCGTATCATCCGCATCCAGGGCATCACGTGCGGCGACCTCCTCGACGGCAGTGGGCAGGCGAATCCCGACCTTGATGGGCCCCAGGGGGCAGTGATGATCGAGGTACCAGCATAGGCCGTTCTCGTCGAACAGGGATTGTTGGACATCCTCGGCGTCCTCGGCCATGCAGGCGACCTGCATCGTGACAATGCGGGTGTGCGGCTCGATGGCGACGGAGTACCCGGCCAAACCCAGTGCCCCTGTGTGGTTCAGCACGTAGTGGAGGACATCTTCCCAGTTGTGCTGCGGCTCGTCGGGGTCCAGGCCAAGCAGCCTGGTGAACCGGCTTTCTTCGCTGAAGTCCACCACAGGAATGCCTTTGGGCCACTCCAGGCCGCCGTCGCCACTGCCCACGGTATGGCAGAGGATGGCTTGGGCCGCCAGGGATATCAGACCCGTGTCCGAGCCATAGCGCACCAGGGCCAACTGCAAATCTTCAATGTTCATGGTTTCTCCTTCGGGGTGATTACCGCTTGTCGGCAAAGAACTGGGTCAGCACGTCGTTGAGGGCGGCGAGTTCGGGCTCGCCCATGTCCTGACCGCCGGCGGCGCACCACATCTCGTGAAGCTTCATGCAGGCATCCTGTAGGAAGTCGTCAAAGTCGTCTTCGTTCACGGTTGCACTCCTCATCTATGGGCCCGGCTGGGCGCCTGGTCTTGTCGTCTCTCACAGCCGGAAGGTCTTCCCGACCGAGGGATGGCTGTGGACCTCGCTGCGGATCTTCTCCCTCAGCCAGTATTCGAGTTTGTCCAGGGCCTCTCGGGACACGCGGTTGATTCGTAGACACGGCCTGGTCCGTCCTATCGTGTCCAGGATGAACTTGCGGACCTCGGACCGGTTGATCAGGTGCGACGGCCACGGCCCACCCTTCTTGGGCTCTTTATTAGAGGCATCGTTCATGGGTGTCTGGCCTTCCTGTCCGTGAGGACGATTGGGGTAAGGGCTGGCGGAACGGCCGCCAGCTTGGCGATCTGGGTCAATTTCCGGCCCGCCGGCGCATGGCTGGCCAGGATCCTGCGGACCTCTTCCGCACTTACCAGATCGCTGCCGGATTGGTCTGAATTCATGGTGATGGGCCGCTTGCGGCCGCGGCCATGTTCGTTTTCGCCGTCGTATTCGTAGCGGGCGTCGCTGTGGCGGTCGAAGTCGATGCCGTGGCTGGTGAGCCAGTTCTCCAAATCTTGGAACTGGCCGCCGCAGGCTTCATCATCGGTGAAGCGAACCGTCTCGCCTCGTGCTGCTGCCGTGTCGATGGCTGCACGAACGCCCGCCTCGTCCAGCGTGTACTGCCAGTCGATGCTGACGCCCTCGGAGGCGATCATCCCGGCCAGCTCGTTCAGGAGCCGGCTCGGGATCCTGCCCCCAATGGTGATCTCACCTGGAAATCGATCTGACATGCTCAAGTCTCCTTTCCGGCCGCTGACAGTGGGTTCAAGCCCCGCTGACGGCCTTGCAGATGTTGTTCAGGTATGCACAAACGGCCTCGGCCTTTCGCAACATGCGGAAGTTGAGGAAGGCACGATCGCTGATCACGTCGTAGCCTTTCGCGTCGATCTGGGAGGCATCCTTCACATGGAAGGGCCCCAGGGCGCGAATGATCGCATGGGGCGTCTGGCCGGGGCCAAGAAGCCCGGTCCTGAGTTCAGGCGTGACGCTTTCCAGGAGCCGGCTGGCGTGCTGAAAAGCCTCTCGCGTGGCCTTGACCTGGGGCTCGTTATTGACCATGTGCCTGGCGTGACCCAGGTCGAAGATGCCGTAGTTGTTGGTGGCCAGCGTTCCAGCCACCTGGTCGGCCTGTCTCTCGGTGAAGGTCTTGGCCTTCTCCAGCCGGCCCCAGTGGTGCGAGGCCGTCAGGAACAGGTTG
>Ga0315282_10015894_pt1 | contig 11054 bp, 9 predicted proteins | sample YL17G07_20_MG_FD_203693 | JGI IMG/M metagenome (GOLD analysis project Ga0315282, IMG submission 203693) | Sediment microbial communities from Yellowstone Lake, YNP, Wyoming, USA - YL17G07_20 | ecosystem: Environmental > Aquatic > Freshwater > Lake > Sediment | place: USA: Wyoming | collected...
GCTCCGGCCGTTTGGGAGCCCTGCCAGACTGCTCCGGCCGTTTGGGAGCCCTGCCAGACTGCTCCGGCCGTTTGGGAGCCCTGCCAGACTGCTCCGGCCGTTGGGAGCACTGCGAGAGTGCCGCGTGCGGCTCCATGGCCGTCGCATTGGGGGCTGTCACAAGTCAGTGGCGCGGGGTCGGGGCCTGTCTCGACCGCAGCGAGAGGGCCCGCCGCTCCCGCCCCGGCCGCATCCTCACCTCCACCCGATGCGCGCCGCGCGCCGCCCATGCTGTCATTCCGAGCGACTCTGCGAAGCCGAAGGCGGAGCAGAGTTATGCGAGGAATCAATTCCGGCGCGGGACCGCCGCAGGCGGTCACCGTTCCGCCTGTGCGCCGGGACCCGTTCCCTGCCTCTTTGTGTCGGAGCTTGTCCCGAGCGCAGCGACGGACACCGAGACCGCGCGATTTCCGATACTTCCGATCCTTGCCGACCATCGGAAATCCCGGAACAGCCCTTCCAGCCCCGCCTACCCGCCTTCCAGCCGAAATCCGGCCCCAGATTTCCGATTTGCCGAAAACTCCAAAATCGGAAATTCTCGGAAATCCCTCCCGAATCCCGACACCCGACATCAGCACTGCGCCAGCAGTGCGACCGACTCTCGGGTCTCGCCTCCGGCCGTGTCCCTCCCGAATCCCGAACCCCTACCGTTGCCGCCCCTTTCCGCCCCTTTCCGACACTTTTCCGATCCGTTTCCGATCCCATTTTGCCCCACAACCCCCTTCACGTGCCCCACAGCCCCAAATCGGCTCGCTTGTTTGCCGAAAATCACGAAAACGCGTCTTTCGGCAACTTTCGGCAATCCGTGGCTACCATGCCCCCACGCGGGTGTGGCCCGGGCTTGGTATGTCTCCTGCCTCTTCCCTCTTCCCTCTTCCCTGTACCCTGGCCCCTTCCGTTCCCCTTGACGACCTCTTCTGTTGTGTACATAATGAGTGAGCACTCACTCAGGACGGAGACATACATGTCGGGCAAGGTGACGAAAAGGGTCGTGAAGAGAAGGCGCCCCTCCCCCGATGAGCGCCGGGACCAGATCGTCTCGGCCGCCGTCAACCTGTTCGCCCGTCGCGGCTTCGCCCGCACCACCACCCGGGAGATCGCCGCCGCCGCCGGCGTCGCCGAGGGCACCATCTACCTCTACTTCGCCAGCAAGCAGGACCTCCTCTTCGCCTTCCTCGAGAAGTACGCGGTCCAGCCGCTGGAGTCCCTGCTCGCCGCGACGGCGGGTGACGAGGCCGACGTGGTCCGCGGCTTCTTCCTCGACCGGCTCCGGCTGGCCGAGCGCAACCGCCCCCTCATGAAGGTCGTCCTCGGAGAGGCCCTCTTCGACCCCGAGCTGGCCAAGGAGTTCTCCCGCCAGGTGACCGGCCCGGCCACCGCCCGCCTGCGCGCCTTCTTCGCCGAGCAGGTGCACAGAGGACGGTTCCGCGACTTCGATCCCGACACCGCCGCCGGCGCCATGGCCGGCCTCTTCCTCACCTTCGCCGTCCTCTGGCCGACGCTCACCCCGGGCGGCCGTCACCTCCCTCCGCCGGAAGAGCTGGCCGAGGCCCTCACCTCCATCTTCCTCCACGGCGTCGCCCGCCCCCAGGCGGGGCCGGCGCGTTCTCGAAAGGAGCCCCGATCATGAAAGGCCGGCTGCGCATGCTTCTGCCCATCGTCCTGCTGATCGGCGTCGCCCTCGCCTTCTGGTACGCGGTGCAGCACCGAGAGAAACCCCTGCCCGCGAACCAGATCGCTGGCAACGGCACCGTGGAGACCACGGAAGTGGACGTGGCCGCCCGCATTCCCGGCCGGCTGGCCACCGTGACTCCCCACGAAGGCGATGACCTGCAGGCCGGGCAGATCGTCGCCACCCTCGAGGCCGCCGACCTCCTCACCCAGGTCCAGCAGGCCGAGGGTGCCTACCGATCCGCGCAGGCGAACCTCGACGAGCTGCTCGCCGGCACGCGGAAGGAGGATATCGCCCGCGCCCAGGCCCAGTATCAGGCCTCGGTAGATGCGCTCCGGGAGGCCCAGGCCCGCCTCGCCCTGGTGCGCGCCGGCACCCGGAAAGAGGAGATCGAGCAAGCCCGGGCCGCCGTGAACCAGGCCCAGGCCACCCTCGATGACGCGCAGACCTCCCTGCGCCGGGCCGAGTCGCTCGAGAAGCAGGGCGCCATCGCCAAGGAGCAGGCCGATCAGGCCCGCACCCGCCGCGACGTCGCCGCCGCGCAACTCGAGGCCGCCCAGCAGCGCCTACTGGAGGCCCAGCGCGGCGCGCGCCCCGAAGAACTGCGTGCCGCCCAGGAAGCCGCCGCCCAGGCCGCTTCGCGAATGCAGGCGGCGAAGGCCCAGTTGGACCTCGCCCGCGCCGGGGCGCGACCGGAGACGATCGCCGCCGCCCGCGCCCGCGCGGAACAGGCGAAAGCGGCCTGGGACGCGGCCCAGGTGCAGCTCACCTACGCCCGTATCCCGTGTCCGCTTGCCGGCACGGTGACTCTCCGCAACCTCGAGCCGGGCGAGTACGTCTCCCCCGGCACCCCCATCCTTCGCGTCGCCGCCCTGGAGCGTGTCTGGCTGCGCGTCTACGTCTCCGAAACCGACCTCGGGCGGGTGAAGCTGGGACAACGTTCCTTTGTGACGACTGATACCTATCCAGATAAGCGCTATGAGGGACGGGTGACGGAGATCTCCCCACAGGCCGAGTTCACCCCCCGCAACGTCCAGACCAAAGAGGAGCGAGAGAAGCTCGTGTACGGGGTGAAGGTCACCGTGGACAACCCCCACCACGACCTCAAACCCGGCATGCCTGGCGACGCCGTGATCGTGGTCAAGTAGGGGCTGAGATGGGGCTGAGCGCGACATACGAATACGCGGTTCGGGCGCAGGCCTTGCGCAAGCGCTTCGGCCCGTTGACGGCCGTGGACGGTGTGGACCTCGCGGTGCCGCCGGGCGAGATCTTCGGCCTGGTGGGGCCGGACGGGGCGGGGAAGACCACGACCATGCGCATCCTCTGCGGGGTGATGGAACCGACCGGAGGCCAGGCCCTGGTGGCCGGCTTCGACGTCGCCCGCCACCCGGAGCAGGTGAAGCGCCGCATCGGCTACATGTCCCAGCGCTTCAGCCTCTACGGCGACCTCACCGTCGCCGAGAACTTGCTCTTCTTCGCCCGGCTCTATCATGTGCCGAAGGCCGAGCGCCTCCGCCGCGAGCAGGAGTTGCTGGACTTCAGTCGCCTCGGGCCATTCCGCGACCGCCTCGCGCAGAATCTCTCCGGCGGGATGAAGCAAAAGCTGGCCCTCGCCTGCACGCTGATCCACACCCCGGAAGTCCTCTTCCTCGACGAGCCGACCACCGGCGTGGATCCCGTGTCGCGGCGGGACTTCTGGCGGATCCTCTACTCGCTGCTCCGCGAGGGAGTGACCCTCTTCATCAGCACCCCCTACATGGACGAGGCCGAGCGCTGCAACCGCGTCGCCCTCATGCAGGAGGGCCGGATTCTGGTGTCCGACACCCCGCAGGCCCTCAAGGCCCGCATGCGCGGCGAGCTGTTCGAGGTGATCGCGACCCCCACGCGACCGGCAAAGGAGGCGCTGGCTGCCCGCCCCGAGGTCCTCGGCGTCCAGGTCTTCGGCGACCGGCTCCATGCCTGGGTGCAGGAGGGGAGGAGCGGGGAAGCGGCGATCCGCGAGACGACCTCCCAACCGGGGCTGTCCCTCATCTCGCTCCGTCGGATCGAACCCGGCCTCGAGGACGTGTTCGTCTCCGTCGTGGGAGGGCAGGGATGAGCGCGCCCGGGACCGCGGTGCTCGTGGAGGGACTGGTGAAACGCTTCGGCGACTTCACCGCCGTGGACCGCGTCTCCTTCGCCGTCCAGCGGGGCGAGGTCTTCGGCTTCCTCGGTCCCAACGGCGCCGGCAAGTCCACCACCATCCGCATGCTCTGCGGTCTGCTCACCCCCACCGCCGGCCGGGGCACAGTAGCCGGCTTCGACATCGCGCGGGAGCCGGAGGAGATCAAGGCCCGCATCGGCTACATGAGTCAGAAGTTCTCTCTCTACGACGACCTCACCGTGCTCGAGAACATCGAGTTCTACGCCGGCGTCTACGGTGTCTCGCCGTCGCGCTTGGAGGCGCGGCGCGAGTGGATCCTCCGGATGGCGAATCTGACCGCGCGGGCGCGCAGCCTGACCCGAGAGCTGGCGGTCGGCTGGAAGCAGCGACTCGCCCTCGGCTGCGCCGTCGTCCACGAGCCGGAGATCCTCTTCCTCGACGAGCCCACCGCCGGCGTGGACCCCCTCTCCCGCCGCAGCTTCTGGGACCTGATCTACACGGTCGCCGGCCAGGGCGTCACCGTCTTCGTCACCACCCACTACATGGACGAAGCCGAGCACTGTGACCGCCTCGGCCTGATCTACGGCGGCAAGCTGATCGCCCTCGCCGCGCCGAGTGAACTAAAGGAGCGCTTCGTCGCAGGGCGCCTGCTGGAGGTGCAGGCCGATCCGTTGATGACCGCGCTGGAGGTGCTCACCGCCGAGCCCGCCGCCCGGGAGGTCGCCATCTTTGGCGCCGCCCTGCACGTGCTGGTCGAGAACGAGGCCGCCGAGGCGCAGGTCCGCGCCTCACTCGAGACCGCCGGGGTGACGGTCCGCCGGATCGAGGCCATCGTGCCGTCGCTGGAAGACGTGTTCGTGGCCCTGATCGAAGAAGCGGAACGGGAGGCGAACTGAGTGCTCCTCCGCACCTGGATGATAACCTGGAAAGAGTTCGTCCAGATCTTCCGCGACCCGCGGACGCTCGGCATCGTCGTCCTGCTCCCCGTGCTGATGCTGATCCTCTACGGCTACGCCATCAACCTCGACGTGGACCACATCTGGCTGGCCGTCTACGACCAGGATCGCAGCCAGGCCTCGCGGGACCTGATCGGCCGGTTCACCCACGGGCGCTACTTCACCCTCGTGAAGTACGCGAGCAGCACTCGCGAGGCGACCGACGCGCTCGACCGCGGGACGGCGCGCGCGGCCCTCGTCATCCCGACGACCTACGCGGAGGACCTGGCCTCCGGCCGGGTCGCCCGCGTCCAGGTGATCGTGGACGGCGCCGACTCGACCACCGCCAGCACCGCCATCGGGTACGTGAGCGCGCTGTTGCAGCAGCAGTCCATGCAGGTGGCGGTGGACGCGTTGTCGCGGGAGGGCCTCGCGGTGCAGGCCGCCGCCCCGGTGGACGCCCGCTTCCGCTATTGGTTCAACCCCGAATTGCGCAGCACCAACTTCATCGTCCCCGGCCTCATCGCCGTCATCCTCATGATGCTCGCCGCTCTCCTCACCTCCATGACCGTCGTCCGGGAGAGGGAGCGGGGCACCATCGAGCAGCTCATCGTCTCTCCGCTCATGCCCGGAGAGCTTATGCTGGGCAAGCTGCTGCCGTACGTGGCCATCGGCTTCTTCGACATCCTCCTGGTCATCGCGGCCGGGCGACTGCTGTTCGGCGTCCCGCTGGTGGGCAGCCCCGCGCTGGTCCTGGTGCTGTCGGGCGTGTTCCTCGCCGCCGCGCTGGGCATCGGCCTGCTGATCTCCGTGGCGGCGCCCTCGCAGCAGACCGCCATGACCGCCGCCTTCATGGCCACGCTGCTGCCCACCATCCTTCTCTCCGGGTTCATCTTTCCCATCCGCGCCATGCCGCTGGTCTTGCAGTGGTTCACCGCGCTGCTCCCGGCACGGCACTTCCTGGTGATCCTCCGGGGCATCTTCCTCAAAGGCAACGGACTCGGGCTGCTGTGGGGGCCGTCGCTGATTCTCGTCGTGTACGCGGTCCTGCTCTTGGCAATCTGCGCCCGGCGTTTCCACAAGCGGTTGTGAGGTGACGACGTGAGCTGGCGACGCATTCGACATATCATGCGCAAGGAGTTCCTGCAACTGCGCCGTGACCCGCGGCTGCTGCCGATCCTGCTCATCGCCCCCCTCTTCCAGCTCTTCATCTTCGGCTACGCGGTCACCACCGACGTCCGCCACATCGCCACCGCCATCTACGACGAGGACCACAGCCAGGCCAGCCGCGACCTGACCGCCCGCTTCCTCGAATCCCGCTACTTCGACTACCAGTTCACCGTCACCAGCCCCGCGGAGGTGGACCGCGCCCTGGACGCCGGGACGGTACAGGTCGTCATCCACTTCCCCCGCCGGTTCGCGGAGGACTTGGCGGAAGGGCGGACGGCGCAGGTGCAGGTGATCCTCGACGCCTCCGACTCCATGACCGCCAGCATCGTCTCCGGCTACGCCGCGGGGGTCATCAACCTGTACTCCAGCCGGGTGGCCATGGCCCGGCTGGACCGTTTGCGGAGCGTCGCGGCCCGCGTGCCCCGGGTCGAAGGTGACCTCCGGGTGTGGTACAACCCGGACCTGCGGAGCGTGAACTACATGGTGCCGGGTGTGGTCGGTTCGCTGCTCATGGTGGTGACCACCATCCTCACCTCCATGGCCATCGTCAAGGAGCGGGAGGCCGGCACGCTGGAGCAGCTCATCGTCACCCCCATCAACCCGCGGGAGCTGATGCTGGGCAAGACCCTCCCCTTCGCCCTCATCGGCTTCGTGGACCTCTCGCTGGTGCTCACCGTCGCCGTGCTCTGGTTCGGCGTGCCGCTGCGCGGCAGCATCCTCTTGCTATACCTGATGACCGCATGTTTCCTTCTCGCCAGCCTCGGGTTCGGCCTCTTCATCTCCACCGTCTCGAGAACCCAGCAGCAGGCCATGGTCACCGGCTTCTTCCTGATGCTCCCCTCCATCATGCTCTCCGGCTTCATGTTCCCCATCCAGAACATGCCCCAGGTGATCCAGTGGCTGACCTACGCCATCCCCCTGCGCTACTTCCTCGTCATCATCCGCGGGATCTTCCTCAAAGGGAACGGACTGGAGGTGCTCTGGCCGCAGGCCGCCGCCCTGCTGGGGATCGGCGTGCTCATCCTCGCGCTCAGCGCCGCCCGCTTCTCCAAGCGCATCGGTTGACGCGCGCAAACCGGCCGGCGCGCAGGCCGGCAATAGCAAGCAATTGTAAGAAGGCTAAGCTACCAGCGAGAGGCGTCCCGGTCGCGGCCCCCGAACCCGCCCCGGTCGCCTCCCCGGCCTCCCCGGCCCCCTCCACCACCGTAGCCACCACCGCGGCCGCCGCCATACCCGCCGCCGCGGCCCCCGCCGCCGCCTTCCCGCGCGGGCCGAGGGCGCGCCTCGTCAACCCGCAGCGCGCGGCCGCTGAGCTCCTTCCCGTTCGTGGCGCGAATCGCCTCGGCCACGCTGTCCGCGTCCACGTCCACGAACGCGAACCCCTTCTCTGCGATCAGCCGTATGCTCTGCACCCCGTAGCTCGCGAACAACTCGCGCAGCTCCTCCTCGGTGGCGTCGTACGGCAGATTCCCGACATACAGACTCTTCGTCGCCATTACGCGACCCCTTTCCCAGACTCCATCCCGATCACCGGTGGGCCCCCACCCGTTCCGCCCAAGGCGGACAAGTCGTGACGGCGTCGCAAAATGCCCGCAGCGCCTCCCCCGTTTGCTCCCGTGATCCAATCCGTACTTGGTCGCGCGATGGGGCGTAGCCGCAGCGCTTGCATTGTTACCCTGATTGCCTCGCTGCCCTGTTCAGGTTTGGGGGGTCTTGTGCGACTACTCGCCAAGAGGAGGGTTAACCGAACCATGCCCGCGGCAGCCACCCCTCGAGCGCGGCGAGGAAGTCCTCCAGCATCGCGGGGATGTCGTACATGTCGCTGACATGGGCGTCGAGGAAGAGCGCCTGCCGCGCGGCCTCCCGGTCGCAGTTCATCGCAGCCTTGATGCTGAGGTCGTGAATGGTGGTCCACCGCTGCACCAGTGCATGCACCGCGGGCGGGAGCGTGATCTGCGGGCCGGTCACCTGCTTGCCGGTGACCGTGACCATCGCCTCCACGCAGGCGTCCCGCGGGATTCCGACGAGGAAGTCGCCCGCGTTCAGGAGGTTGAGGCCGCGCGTGTAGGGCTGGCCCGTGAAGTAGGACCAGAGCAACTCGTGCGCGTGCTCCGTGGTCATGAGGTGCATATCACCCACGGGCTCGGGACCGTAGGTCCAGTAGTGGATGATCTCCGGGCACTTGCGCCGGCCGAAGGGCTGGCGGCCTGGGCGAACTTTGCGAAGCCGCGGGCGGAGGCCGAGGTCGTCTATCCGTCGCGGGGTGTAGAAGTACTCGTAGAACTCGGCCAGGTGCGTGTCGCCGCACGAGGGCCACGCGCCGAGAAGCCGGTAGATGTCCTGCTGAAACCGCACCTCCTCCTGGTGCGTCTCGAGGAGTGAGTCCTCCAGCTTCGCCTGCGAGGCGAGGGTCGCATCGAGCAGGTCGCGCGTCCGATCCTCGCCTTTCACCCAGAGGCGGGTGACGAAGGACTGGTGGTTCACCCCGCCCTGCTCCATCTTGATGTCGCTCTTCTTCACGCCGAAGACGCGGGCGAAGTAGTTGAACAGCTCATCCGCGGAGTGGCACAGCCCCCAGCAGGTGATGGGGGTGTAGCGCGCGACGGCGCCGGTGACACAGCTCATCGGGTTGGTGAAGTTCAGGAGGATCGCGTCGGGGCAGAGGCGCTCCATGTCCCGCGCAATCTCCACTACCACGGGAAGGGTGCGCAGGTTGCGGGCCAGCGCCGCCGGCCCTATGGTGTCGCCCACGCCGACGGGGATGCCGTACTTCAGGCACACTTCGAAGGAGCGCCAGTCCGACTCCTCGCCTCCCACGGTGATGGAGAGCACCACCGCGTCCGCGCCCTGCAAGGCCTCCTCGCGGCTGAGCGTGCGGGAGACCGTGATCTTCGTGCCCGCCTGGCGGGCCATCTTCTCCAGCAGGTCGGCCACGGTGTTCATGGGCGTTTCATCGAGGTCGTGCACCACTAGATCCACGGCCTCGAAGCCGCCGACGAGCAGCATATCGCGGAGCACTTTGTGGACGAACTTATAGGAGGCGCCTACGAAGACGATGCGCTTGCGCCCCACCGACCCCTCGTTACGGGTGTACTCCTGGGCCGGAGCACTGAAGCCGGCCGAGCGGCCTACGGATGGTGTGGTCACAAGGCAGCTCCCACCGCTGTCGCCTGCGGGGGCTCGAAGTGTAGCTCCAAGGCCTCGGCCAAGTTGGCCAAGGCCTCTTGCTCGGCGCCGCCTTGGCTCGCGACGTCCACCTCGAGGCACTGCGCCACAAACAGGTCGTCTTCCCTCCATACCGCGGCGGTAAACGGCGTCTTCATTCCCATCGTCATCTCTCTTCCCCGGCTTTGCCTGGCCGGCAGGAGCCCCCCGCTGTTCCCGCAGAATCCTAATACCACCAGTCTCTCGCGGAGTCCCTCCGACCGTGAGCAAAGCGGACACTCTCGCCCCGTCTGTGGCGCCACCGGAGGAAGCACGCGCGCGGGGCCTCACGGCCCGCTCGGTGCTCCTCGCGCTCGGCCTGCTCGCGGTCGTCTCGGTGGCCGGCTTCTACGCCGACCTACTGGTGAACGCCTCGACGCGGTTCAACGCCGGCGTGCCGGCGACCTCGCCGTTCTTCCTGCTCTTCCTCCTCACCGCGGTGACGACACTGGGGCCGGTGGGCCGGCGGCTGCGGTTCTCCCGCCGGGAGCTGCTCACCATCTACGCCATCGTGGTGGCCGGCGCGCCGTTGGTGTCGCACGGCATCCTCGGGTACATGATCCCCCACGAGATCTACCAGCAGTACGGGGCCCGCCGAACCCCTCAGTGGGCCACGACCTTCCTGCAGTTCATCCCCCGGTGGTCCAGTCCCACCGACCTGAAGTCGGTGGAGGACTTCTTCGTCGGCGGGGCCGCGGTGCCGTGGACTGCGTGGTGGCTCCCGCTCGCGGCCTGGTCCTCCTTTCTCGTCGCGCTCGTCACTTCCGCGGTATGCCTGACCGCGCTCATCCAGCGACAGTGGATCTCGAACGAGCGGCTCGCCTTCCCGCTCGCGCAGATCCCGCTGGAGGTGGCCTCGGAGAGCGAGGAACCCGGAGGCAGGCGGCGCGCCCGGCTGCCTGTGGCCCGCCTCTTCTGGCTGGGGTTTGCGCTCTCCTTCGGGGTGCAGTTCTGGAACGGCCTGGGGGCCATCTTCAGCAATCTCCCGCAGGTGCCGCTGGGCCCGCTGGTCGTGCTGCCCGCGCAGACGACAGGGCCGTTGGCCGCCGTCGGCGACCTCGAGGTGACATTCTGGCCCAGCCTCATCGGCATCGCCTACATGATCCCGAAGGAGCTGTCGTTCTCGTGCTGGGTGTTCTACATCATCCGGGTGCTGGAGGCGATGGTCGCAATCACCTTCGGGGCCACCCCGCGCAGCGCGACCGCTTGGCTAGGGGACACGATGTTCCCGTCCTTCGCCTTCCAGGGCTTCGGTGCCATCCTCGCGCTCTCGGCCTGGGCCGCGTGGCGGGCGCGCCGGCACCTGAAGAACGCCCTGCGCATCGCGCTCAGCCGCGACTCCGGCCGCGCGGACGCCGAGGAGCCGATTCCGTATCGTTGGGCCTTCCTCGGGTTAGCCCTTTCCTTCGCCTGGATGGTGTACTTCTTCTGGTTGGGTGGCGCCGGGGTCGTCGTGGCCATCATCATCCTCGCCGTGCTCCTCATGCTCTACATGATGTGGGCCTGGATTCGCGCGGAGACCGGCCTCGGGCTGCTGCTCTTCCCCTCCTTCATTGACGATATGATGGACGGCTTCGGAAGCGGCGTGCTTCGTCCCGGCGATATCGTGATGATCATGTCCATCCGTTGGACGTACTTCAACGGCAACGGGTCGAACGCGCATCTCATCAACGGTAATGTGCTGGAGTCGTTCAAGATCGCGGACCAGGCGCGTCTGCCGACTCGCCCGCTGTTCCGGTGGATGGCGATCGGGTTCTTCCTCGCGCTGCTCATTGGCATCTACGTCACCCTCACGGGGATGTACCACTACGGCTTCTACGGGCTGCGCCTCTCCCGCGGCGGGTTCTGGCTGAGCAGCCAGTTGAACTGGGGCGCGGCTCACATCTACTAC
>Ga0315282_10015895_pt1 | contig 11053 bp, 13 predicted proteins | sample YL17G07_20_MG_FD_203693 | JGI IMG/M metagenome (GOLD analysis project Ga0315282, IMG submission 203693) | Sediment microbial communities from Yellowstone Lake, YNP, Wyoming, USA - YL17G07_20 | ecosystem: Environmental > Aquatic > Freshwater > Lake > Sediment | place: USA: Wyoming | collected...
TGTTTCATAAGGGAGGCTTGAGATGGAGCAACCGATTTATAAAGTCTGGCTGATGAAATACACGGATGCCTGGTACAAATTGTCGCCTGAGAAACAGAAGAAACACATGGCGATGATAGAAGAGTCGTTGAAAAAAGTGGGCGCTGAGCTGCTGATGATGCGCGTCTCCGTCTGGGCATCGGAAGAATGGCTGGCCTGGGGGGTCGAGAAATACCCGAATTTAGAAGCCGTTCAGCAGCATACCCTGACGCTATATGCGATGAATCATTTCCACTACATCGAAAGCACCTCCTACCTGGGCGTAGAAATGCCGCAAATGTAGGGTGCCGGCTGACCTGGCGTGCAAAAACCACATAAACTTCACCCCGGAGACAAAATCGCCGCCATCAGCCTGTCGTGGGGTGGGCCGGGAACCTTCCCACTGCGCTACGCCGCTGGTAAAAAACAGCTTGAGGATGAATTCTTCTTACAGGTGGTAGAAACTCGCCACGCCCTACGCGATAAAGACTGGTTGCAGCGCAACCCGCAGGCCCGGGCGGACGACTTGATGGAGGCATTTGCCGATCCTTCCATCCAGGCGGTCATCTTCACCATTGGCAGGGACGATTCGATCCGCATCTTGCCCTACGTGGACTTAGACGTTTTGCGCGCCCACCCGAAAATTTCATGGGCTTTTCGGACACGACCATCACCCACCTGGCCTGCTACCGGGCCGGGCTGGTCTCGTTCTACGGGCCGGCCATCATGGCGGGCTTCGCCGAGAACGGAGGGCTATTCCTTTACCTGGTCGACTCCGTCCGCCGGACGCTCTTCTCGGCGGCTCCGCCAGGGGAGGTCCAGCCCAATCGCCACGGGTGGACGGTCGAACACGTGGACTGGGGCAAACCAGGCAACCAGTCCCGTCCGCGCAAACTCAATCCCTCGGACGGCTAGAAATTCGTGCAAGGCCAGGGCGTGCGGCGTGGACGCTTGTTGGGCGGCTGCATCGAGGTGTTCGACTGGTTGCGCGGCACGCCGTGGTGGCCGGCCCAGGGTGCCTGGCAGAACGCCATCTTGTTCCTGGAGACTTCCGAAGACGCTCCGCCGCCGGCCGAGGTGGCGCGCATCCTGCGCGTGTATGCCGCGCTGGGCATCTTGCAGAAACTGTCCGGATTGCTGTTTGGCCGTCCGGGCGGGCAGACACCGGTTGAGCGCTTCGACGAGTATGAGCAGACCATTCTACAGGTGGTAAGCGAGGAAGAAGGCCTCGACGAACTGCCGGTGGTCACGCGCATAGATTTCGGGCATACCGACCCGATGTGCGTGCTGCCCTACGGCGTGCTCGCTGAAATCGACTACCCCTCCCGGCGGTTTTCAATCCTCGAAGCGGGGGTGGTGGAATAAGGGATGAATTACCCGCCCGTCACCGCCAGGTAGGTCTTCCACGAGCGCATCGCCAGGTCGCTGATGCGGGCCTGGTCGAAGCCGAACACAGCACTGTGCAGGGTGTCGTTGAACTGCCCGACCCAGGCCTGCGGAAGGGCCTTCGCCCCCAGCATGGCGCCGAGGATAGAACCCACTGTGGCCCCGTTGCAATCCGTATCCCAACCAGCCATGACGGAGATCGAAATGCTTTTACCCAGGTCGCCCTCGCCATACAACAGGGCGATCAGCACCAAGGCGGCGTTGTTGATCGTGTGCACCCAGAAATATTTACTGTACGCCTGGAAGACCTTAGCAAACGCCTCCTCCCAGGTCGGGCATTCTTTCTTCCAGGCCAGCACCTGGCGCACGGCTTCGGCCAGACGGGATTTCTGCGGGATTTCGTCCAGGCCGGCCTGGATGATATGGTAGACATCCCGGGTGGTGAAGGCTTTGGCGATCATGGCCGCGGCCAGCATCTCCCCGTATATGCCATTTTTGACGTGCGAAATCGCTGCGTCACGGAAAGCCATCTCAGCGGCCAGGCGCGGGCGCCCGGCAGCGGCGTAGGCAAAGCCGTCCGCCCGGATCTGGGCGCCAATCCACTCGCGGAAGGGATTGCGGAAGCTGGCAGTCTGCGGGATGGGCAGCTCGTTGACCAGGTTGCGGTAGGCGATCCGCTCAGCGGTGAAGACCATGTTGTAGGGCAGCATGTTCTGCCAGGCCTCACCAACGTTTTCACTGGTGAAATTGGGGCCATATTTTTCCAGCACGTGCAAGCCGATGATGGTGTAGTCAGTGTCGTCGTCACGCGACATGTAGCTGATGCGTCCGCGCACGGTATCCACAAAGCTGGGGTGGAGTTGGATGCCCTCCGGCAGCGGATCGAGCAGCGGGATGTAATCGGCCAGCGGGTAGGCTCCGGCAGCCTTCAGGTAGGCCTCAACCTGCGCCTGGGTAAAACCCTCCACTGGCTTACCCAGTGTGCAGCCGGCGCAGCGTCCCAGCCAGGCGCCCAGGATGTGGTCCTTGAGCGTCTCCTCCGCCAGGTTAGGCACGGGCGCCAGGGTGCTTTGAGCTCGCGCCAGGCGAATTCCCTCCAGGTCAGACGGTTCAACGTAGGGGAAAGCAGGGGCCGGGCGCAACTGGCTGAGACGGTCGTACAGCACCAGCATGGCCTCCTGCGGGGTCGCGTCTGTCAGGCCGGCCACTTCCGCTTTGAAGTCGCTGACGTCGCAGCCTTCTTGTTCGAGCTGCTCCACCTCACCCATCAATAAGAAATTGGTCTTCATCCAAAAGTCGGTCATATTACTCTCCGTGAATTAGAATAATGGCAGTTATGATACCGGGCGACCCAGGCTGATTCTAAAACTGGGATACCCGAAATTTACTGGGCTGCACCTACCTACCCCTACTGCGCAGGCTTAGCCAGCTCTTCAATCTCTGCTGCCAGCGTTTGCAGGCCGGTCACAATTTTCAACCGCCCTTGCGGCGTTAGGGGCGTTTCAAGCAGCCCGTTATAACGCTCCAGGAAATTGGCCGGCAGGATGGGCAAGCTGCGGTAAACCTCCTCCAGGCGCTTGGCGGCCGGATCATAACGCTCGTTCAGGGCGAACAACAGAGTCGATATAGCGTCGATCACCCGCCAGAGGTGGAAGAGGAAGGCGGTGTTGCCTATATTCCGCCTGGCGTAATCCTGCAACTCTTCCAGCGAGCCGTGCATCACGTCCAGGCTGCCTTTCAACAGGGCCTGGCGCAAGACAGGTGGGTAAGGATAGAGATCTGCCACGATCTTGTGTAAATCCCCCTCCGCATCGTAAAGGATGACGGAATTTTCCAGCATACCCAGGAAAGTGTAAGGGCGGAACTTAAGCTCCGCAATGGAAGTTGCCCCAAGCGTTTTCACCTGGTTGACCACGGTCTGTACCCAATCCCATGTGTTGTAGACGAGGTCAAACTGGATGCCATTCAGGCGCAGGCGGTCGGTAAATGGGCACCACTGGTTTTCCCAGCCCGGCTGGTCATAATCCAGGTGCAAATCGTCCATCGCGCCGGCCTGCAAAAAGGCCGCCTGTCGTTCATGCGCCGCAGCAATCTGCGGCTGGCAAATTACGTACAGGTCGATATCCGAGCTGGCGTCGCTGGCGCCTATGGCATAGGAGCCAAAACACAGGATAGCGCGCACCGGCGCCAGGGCGGAGAGGGCGCTGACCAGCGCAGCGCTGCGTGAATTCAGGAGTTCATAGGATGCAGGCATATTTATTCCGAGGTTGTAAATAATAATGTATTCTACCGTGCATGATTATAGCCCAATCCCTCTCTGATTTCCGACAGTTGCTTGCCGGGCCTTGAACAAGTTAAAACTTTCGTGCTATGATTGCGTTGAATCCTGGTCATCCGGTGGCATTTCAGCCGAATTTCATTCGTCCAACACCTACAAAGGAGAATGCAGTCATGTTTGGTTCGAGCGCAAAGAAACAATCAACTGACAAGGCGCCGTGGTCGATCCAGATTCTGACCACGGAACACTTGATCGAGGGATCTTTGTATGCCGATAAGTATAAAGTCGGCGGTTACGATATTTTTACCCTATCCACCCAGTCGGATGAAGACGAATCCAGCATCGACGCTTTCGAAAACATGCGCCTGCTGGAGGCTCGTATCCAGCCCACCGGGAATCTGACCACGCCTGTGCAGACGTTCCCCGGCCTGGAAATGGTCACATTTGGACTGGTGGTAGCTGTCATCCCGGCGGATGACGCCAGCCTGCAGGCAGCCCAGAAAGCCTACAAGGATTATCGCCATCCCCTCGAAGCTGTATTTTACGCCGGGCCATATCTGGTGCGAGGAAAAGTGCTCTCCGACTACGCCGACGCCAGCCGCTCTCCGTTTACAAATACCAAGCTCATCCCGCTGGTGGATGCAGCAATCGACTGCCAGGTGCAGGGCGCTAGGCTGAGCGGCTTTCAGGCGCCCTGGCTGCTGCTGAACGGCAGCATTGTGCACGCTTTCTGGCTGACCGGCATCACCGCCGATCCAAATACTCCCAAGGGCAAGAATTAACAAGCATGCAAATGATAAGATAAATTAGGAGAAAACCTACGCCTAAGAAAACTCAAACCATTGCAAGAATCTTGAACTGCATCCCCTCGCAAGAGACCGAAAAAGACTGGCGTTTCGAGCATGCCGTGGGCGCTGGTCTCGTGGCTGCCACGTCTGCTGCGGCAGTTTTGCCAAGCTCCACTCTCGCCGCGACGTCCATCGTTGCTACTCGCGACCTGCGCGAAGCCTGGTGGACCATTGGCGACCAGCTCACCACCGGCTCGTGCGTAGGCTGGGCCACGGCCGATTCGGTGCTGCGCTGGCTTTTTGTCAAAGCCAAACGCTTCCCGCCCGACCAGCGCCTCTCGGCGCGCTTTATCTGGATGGCAGCCAAGGAAACCGACAGCTTCAGAACTCAGCCAACCACCTTCATCGAGCTGGAAGGCACCAGTCTCAAGACGGCTCTGGATATCGCCCGCAAATTCGGGGCGGTGTCTGACACAATCCTGCCGTTCAACTCCGGGCAGCTTTACCCTGAAGACCGGCGCACGTTTTACGCCATCGCCGCCCAGCTCAAGATCGCCAGTTACTTCAACCTGGGCCTCGACCCGGCCAACTGGCGCGCCTGGCTGGACAGCAAAGGTCCCATCTTAACCCGCCTGGAGGTAGACGATGCCTGGGACAACGCCATCGCTACCCAAGGTAACCTGGAGGTCTACTCGTCGGCGGCTGCCCACGGCGGGCACGCCGTAGCCCTGGTGGGTTACACCTCTGACCGCTTTATCGTGCGCAATAGTTGGGGCACGGGCTGGGGCGACCTGGGCTACGCCTACGCCTCATTGGCTTACGCCCAGGCAGCTTTCAAGGAAGCTTACGGTGTGGTGATTTGATTCCCCCGACGGGTCAGGCCGGGAAAACCACTCCCTGGGCGTTGTAGAAGGGCGTGAACAGGCCATCCATGGCGCACTGCCCATAAGCGACGCGGAAGAGGCCGGCCTCTCCCCACCCAGCGCCCCAGGAGTTCTTGCAGATCCAGCAGCCCTGCGACTGGGAATAGCCAACCACCTCCACGCAGTGCGAACCAACCTTCGCCCCGCTGACGTGCTGGTAGATCCCGCCGGCGTAAGAAAAGAAGTCGTCGTAGATATCCAGCACAGCCACCAACGGCCCGTGGTGGGTCAGATAGTCCTTGCGGTAGGCATCGAAGAGGGTCACACCCCAGGACATGATGGTAAAAACGTGCTGGGCTCGGTCAGGGGCAAGGATGCACTGTGGCGCCCCATTGATAAAAGCCGAGGCATATGGGAAGTGGGCCTCGTCGGTCACCCCACGCGTGCGGGCTGACTCGAGCGCCCCCGGCGGAAACCAGCCGCTGCAACTGGCCCCGTGGCTGGAGCAGAAATGCTGGTCGGCCTCGGACAAGTCGAGCAAAATACCTTTCTCGATCAAGGCCATTGACTCGATCAGGGCGACCGTAGCAAAGGAAACGCACGAACCGCAGGTACCCTGGTCTTTTACCGGGGTAACCTTACCGCCGTTCTTGGTGCGCCAATCCACTGCGGGGTCATAGGAAGGCAGGAAACCCTGGACCTCCTGGCTTTGCTGTTTCACGCTCCTCAGGAAAGCCCGATCCGGCGCAACGCCGAGCAGGGCTTTTTTCTGCTCCAGCGTCAGGTAGGAATGGGGGGTCTGTTTGGCCTGCCAACTGGCGTTCTTGCTGGCCAATTCTTCTTGCAGCGCTTTCTGCTTCTTTTCAGCCTGGGTCTTTTTGGATGGATTAACTGCGTCCAGGTCAATGGTTGGATGGTCGGGTCGTGGCATGTTTCATCCCTCAAGGCGTTACGTGAACGCTGAATATTTTCGTCCTGGCGGACTGTTTTTCCCATTTCCGCTTTAAACTGAAGACAAGTGAATAGTCACCCGGCTTGTGGGGGAGCAGGGTAAACCTTTGCAGCGCAGGCCCGCCCACCTCCTCGGATTGGGCAACCACCATATTATCCAGCACTTCCAACGCCAGCGGAGGCGGTTCGATCTCCCACATATACCCGGCGCCCGGGATGGCCTGCAGGTCAATAGTTAATGGCTGTCCAACGGCGCCTGTCCGTTCGGTATTTTCTGGAAGCATGGTTTACCTCTGTCGTACTGTTAAATATTATAGCACAGGGGGTAAGGACAAAGATTTCACCAGAAAACCCCATTTACCGCGTTGGGTAACTTCTTCTTTCTGGTTGATGATTTCCACTTCCAGGGTGACCAGCCCGCCGCCCAGGCGCGGCACATGCTTTGTTTCTGTCACCACGCCGCGCATGTGAATCGTATCACCCAGGTGGATAGGCTGGCTGAACTTCCAGTCGCTGATCTCGCGGAAGGCCAGCACACTTTCCTCGAGAAAGCCCAGGCGCATGGCCAGGGCCACGGCGATCGACATGCCCAGCAGGCCATGAGCGACGCGTTGGCCAAGAGGATGGCCGGCGGCGTAAACCGCATCGGTGTGGATGCGCGTCCAGTCGCCGGTCAGGGCGGCGAAGGCTACCACGTCCGCCTCGGTGATGGTGCGCCCTGGGCTGGTGATAGTAAGTCCAGATTCGAATTCTTCGAAGTACAGGCCCTTACTGGCAGGGGTAATATCTTTAGGCATAGGCATCTCCGGAGATCGAGGATTGCTGATTTCTGATTGCTGATTGAGAATTTGAGATTAAGAATCTGTGGTGAATTCTTTGCTTTATCTTAGGATCGAGCGGATTTGGTCCGCCAGTTCTGGCAGAGCAGACGCAAACAGGTCGCCGGAGGAGGCGTCCACCTCGATCAACAGGCCGGCGGGCGGGTCATCCCGCAGCCAGTCCGCCAGCAGACCGTCGATGCGCGGCAGGTCATCCTCCGTAACGATATCCAGGGCGCGCTTGCGTTGAGCGCGACGCTGCGCCAGCGCCTCCAGTGGAGCGTTCAGCTTCAACACCAGGTCGGGCGGGGCGAGTAGATCGCGCAGCAGACGGTATAGTCGCTGGCACAGGCCGAAACCGGGCTCATCCAGGTAGCCTTTGGCATAGAACAGGCGGGTGAAGACGTAGAAATCCTGGTCCAGGCCGCCATCCACCACCCCCACCCCAGCTGACTGGCGGATCGAGCGCTCCTGTTCGGCGCGCAGCAGCAGGTAGTCGACTTGGTTGGGCAGCGCCTGGCGGCGGTCCTGCATAAAAGCAGCCTGAAAGGGTCGCTCGGCGTGTTGTTCGAGGAGCTGGTGATAGCCCAACTGGCAGCAGAGCATGCGCGCCAGGGTCGTCTTACCCGAGCCGCAGTTGCCGGTAATGGCAATCAGTGCACCCATAAGGTGATTATAAACGATCATTTAACTTGACATTCTTACGTAATACTGTTATAATACTAGCATATTTACAAACCTACTGTCAAATGGAGGCATGTCCGAATGCTCGACGATCAACTGCTCATCAGCGAGCTGGCCGAAAGGGCCGGCGTCTCAGTACGCACCATCCGCTTCTACATCAGCGAAGGGTTATTACCCCCGCCCCAGGCGCGCGGGCGCTATTCTGTCTACGACGAACAATACTTGACCCGCATCGAGCTGATCAAGCGGCTCAAAGGCGCTTACCTGCCATTGAAGGAGATCCGCCGCATGGTGGAATCGCTCTCCAGAGAAGAAATCGAGCGTATGCTGCGTAAGTTGAGCGAACCTTCCTCTCCCCTTCCACCGACCAACTCCCCGGCGGCCGCCCCCAGCAGTTCGGGGATTCGAGAAAGTGGTCTGCCGGAGGCGCTGGATTACATCTACAGGGTGCTCCAATCCCAGGACGCCCCGGCCAGTAACGCAGTCCCACCGCTCCCACCGGCGCACCCCATGCCAGCTCCGTTGAGCCAAGCCGGGCGGACCCACGCCTCGGCCAGGGCCAGCCTGTTCCAGGAAAGCGACAGCATTCCCGAAGAGAGCGAATCGAGCTGGCGGCGCTACACCATCCAGCCGGGGGTGGAGCTATCAGTCAGCGAAAAAGTCTATCACCAGTCGGCACCGTCGATCCACCGGATCGTGGCGCAAATCAAACAATTATTCTCTACTTTTCCATCCGGAGGGAAAAATGTCTGAACAGCTTTCATTCGAAATCCATGCCGACCTCGATCTGGTCGCCAGCGAAGTGCCGACGCAGCGCGTGTTAGAGCTGGTGGTAATCCCACCCTCCGCCCGCGCTTCAGGCGGCCGCCCGCCGCTCAACCTGGCCCTGGTGATCGACCGCAGCGGTTCGATGAGCGGCGATAAAATCGACCACGTGCGTCAGGCTGCCGCCCACGTGCTCGATTTGCTGCAGGAGCAGGACCAGGCGGCAGTCGTGGCCTATGACGACACAATCAACGTACTGTCCCCCAGCCAGCACGTCACCCCCCAGGCACGCGCCAGCTTGAAGAGCCGCATCCTAGAGCTGATGCCGGGTAACATGACCAACCTGTGCGGTGGATGGCTGAGCGGCTGTGAAGAGATCGCCCGGGCCGCCCATGGCGCCAGCGGGCAGCTAAACCGTACCCTGCTGCTGACGGACGGTCTGGCCAACGTAGGCCTCACCGACCTGGAAGTTATCGGCCTGCACGCCAGCCAGTTGTTGAACAAGGGCATTGCCACCTCGACCTTCGGGGTGGGCCTGGATTTCAACGAGCACTTGCTCGAACACATGGCCAACCAGGGCGGCGGGCGCTTCTACTTCATCGCCGACCCGCACGCCATCCCGTCCATTTTCGTGCAGGAGTTCCAGGAACTGACGGCGGTGACTGCCCAGGCGGTGGAGGTGATGCTGGAGATTCCCGCCCAGGTGGACGCCAAAGTCCTGGGAAGCTGGCGCAGCGAACAAAACGGGCCGAACCTGCACCTGTGGCTGGGCGACATCCCGGCCAGCCAGCGGCGGGAGGTCTACATCCGGCTGTTATTACCCCCGCAGAGCGGGCAAAGCGGGCAGGGCAGCCAGGCGGAGTTGGCGATACAGGCCCAGGTGACCGGACGCAGCGAGCAGGGCGAGTCGCTGGCGGCTTCGGCGCAGGTTACCTTCCAATACGCCCCGAGCCTGCAGGTAGCTGCTGCGCCGGTGCGCCAGGAGGTGATGCAGCGCTACAGCCAGGTGGAAATGGCTGACTCGGCCACTGAGGCGCTCAAGCTGGAGCGCGCCGGGCAGCGCCAGAAAGCCAGCCAGTTGATCGGACAAAACCTGGCGGCTGCTGCGCCTTACCTGGCCAAAGAAGAACAGGCGCAGTACCAGCAGTTGTCTGAGCGCATGCTGCACGGGCTGGATGAGTCGGCCCGCAAGACCAATCACCAGCAGGCCTACGATAGGAAACAACGCCGGTCAGATTAACCAAATAACGTAGGGGAGGGTCTGATACCCTCTCCTGCATTAATGGGTTGTGGCACATCATGGAATGGATAAGAAGATCCTTCGCTGCGCTCAGGATGACTCGAGGTGGGGTGTGATTCTGAACCCCCGGAGGCTTTACGCAGGGGGTGACACCCTTGGTGCACCCGCAGAGGTGAGAATCTCAGCGCCCGCACTCAAGTGCTCGACAGGCCGGAGCAGGCGGTGTATGCTTCATTCTATGAAGATATGCAAACTTTCCTTCAAATTAATTGCTTTCATTTTTCTGGCCCTGTTAGTCGGGCTGGGACTCTTTATGGCTGGCCTGTGGATGGAAAACAGGTCGACTCTGACTCTGCCCGCCCCCACCGGGAATTTTGCCGTGGGTCAAGCGCTGTACGATTGGGTCGATCCCGCACGGCGCGATGCGCTGGCCGATCAACCCGGACTGCCGCGTGAGCTGGCGGTGTGGGTCTGGTATCCGGGCCAGGCAAACGCGTCGGCCAAGGCGGCGCCCTACCTGCCGCTCAACTGGGTGCAGGCGCGCGATAATGACCAGGGCATCGGCAGGTTGGTCGATTATGAGTTCACCGGCATCCGCACCCATTCTTACAACAGCCTGCCCCTGGCAAAAGCACAGGCAGCCTACCCGGTGCTGGTGATGGAGCCAGGCATGGGCCCTATGGCGTCTGATTATACGGTGCTGGCCGAAAATCTAGCCAGCCGCGGATACATCGTTATCGGCATTAATCCAACTTACACATCCAATCTCATCGTTTTCCCGGATGGGCGCATCGCTGAACGTTCGACCCACGGAACGATCCCAGACAACGCCAGTCCGGCGGCCGCTGTGGCAGACGCCAACCGCATCGGCGGCGTGTGGACACAAGATATGCGCTTTGTCCTCGACCAGTTGGCTAAGTTTAACGTCGATGGCAGCTCGCCCTTCTACCAGCGCTTGGATCTGGGCCATACCGGCATCTTCGGGCATTCCTTTGGCGGAGCAACCGCCTTTGCCGTCTGCCAGCAGGATGCGCGCTGCAAAGCCGGGGCCAACCTGGATGGCGACCCGTTCACTGACGAAATAAAAGCCAATGTACACCAGCCTTTCCTGTTCTTAAGCCAGGATTTCCCGGTGGGCTGTGAAGTGGCGCCAAACTGCGCTCCCATGCTGAACATGTACCGGCTGGTCAACCCCGGCCCGGCTTATTTTTTTGCAGGTAAGCGGGACGAAACACTTCAATTTCAGCGACCTGCCCCTGCGC
>Ga0315282_10015897_pt1 | contig 11053 bp, 10 predicted proteins | sample YL17G07_20_MG_FD_203693 | JGI IMG/M metagenome (GOLD analysis project Ga0315282, IMG submission 203693) | Sediment microbial communities from Yellowstone Lake, YNP, Wyoming, USA - YL17G07_20 | ecosystem: Environmental > Aquatic > Freshwater > Lake > Sediment | place: USA: Wyoming | collected...
GAAGGTAGGAAAGAATGGCCACGGTGAAGAACAAACCCAGCGCCATTCCGCCAAGAAAATGAATCTGGCACATTCCCCCACCTTCCGGGTTTTCCTAAATCTCCCCAACACCAGCGATCCGACGACGCCCACCACCAGGGTTAAAAGAATGGCCGATGTGCCGCTGGCAAATGCCTGCCAGCGCATGGCCGCCACGCCTGAAGAGGGAATCGTGGCGGAGAGGTATTTGGCGCGGTACGCTTGCGCTCCGGCGTATCCCGCAACCAGCCCCATGATGGCCGGCTTGGAACCCTGCGTATACGGAAAGACGAGCGCGTCGGAGGAGGCGCTCACCATGGCGACGATGTGCGTATTCGGTGCAGCCGTGTGCACCTGCTCGACCCAATCGCGAACGGCCTGCGGGCTGGAGGCAATCACGAGGATCATGGAAAAATCGGACAGGCTGTGAATCGAATCCAGCGGGGCCTTGTCCCAATGGAATTTTTGGTCGCTGAGGGTTGCGCGCAAATCGTTCCCCAACCGGCGCAATCCGCCGGCGCCGCCGGGAACATACCCGAAATCGACGGCGAGGGCGGGCATGCCTACGCCCAACTGCTGGTTGATCTGCAACAACCCATCGCCCAACATCGTCCCGTTCGGCTGCGAGGAGATGAAAAACACCGTGATCCCGCGCGCAGCCAGGTGTTCGAGGAGCACGGTGGCACCGGTTTCGAGTTCGGGCGCCGCGGAAGCGTCATATTCAAATGCGACCAGCACCGGCTTTTCGGTCGGCAATCCGCTAATTAAAAGTCCGGCGTTCTCGTTGGCCTTGGGCAGGTAGACCGACGACGAAAAGAGCGATCCGCCGAAGGCCGGAAAGAGGATGGCCAGGATCAGGACGGCCGACATCACCTTGCGCAGCAAAGGCGTGAGCAGCATGGCCCGGACGGGCCTGCGGGAGGCGCGAACCTCCGGTTCGATCAACAGCCGGCGAAGCGTTTCAGTGAAGGTGAGCTGCGCTGGCGAAGCGTCGATGTTCCCGGCCATGATCCCGGGTCGGCGGGGCATCGCCACCACCGGTTCCGCCGAAAGCACGCCGCGCAAGCCGGCCAACGGTCCGACGCTCTCCACCCGCTCTTCGTCTTCGGTGGGTACCGCCACCGACTGGATCGGACGCATGGCTTCGAGCCATCTTGGCAATTCCCCCTGTTCGAGGTTGTCCGGAGTCACGGGTTGTGGCGCCGCGGGTCCGGATTCCTTTCCCTTGGGTCCCGTCGCCGCAGGCCTTCGCAGCCACTCGGGCAAAGTATCCGGCCGCAGCAGGTCGTTCAGGTCCGGGGTGGGGACCGGAGGTTCCGCCTCGATCTCCGGCGCGGGAGCCGGGGTTTCTTTTTTCACATCCGCCAACCAATCCGGAATCTCTTCCTCGCCGCCTGGCGCGACCATCGGTTCGGTTCCGACGTGGAATGCCGCAGAAGAGCCGGGAGCCGCGGTAGGTTGGCCAAAGGGAGAATCGGAGGGAAAATCCCAATCCGGTCCCAGGGAGGACGGTTCGGAACCGGATGGCACCGGAGTTGGAGGAGCCTGGGTAAAGGGTTTGGTGGGCCCAGAAATTTTCTTCGTTTGCGGGACGGGTTCCCGGCCCAGCGGACGGGACCCCCTTCCCTTTTTCAATTCCTCGGCGTCCTGCGCACCCAGCAACCGGCCGGTGGAAGGCCGGCCTGCGCTCTCGCCGGATGTGCCGGGAGCGGCGGGCGCCGGAGTGGGCGGTGTTTGCTCGAGCGCCGAGGCGATGCTTCCCATCCAATCGGAGGATCCGACCGGTGGTTCGCCGACGGGTTGGCGGTTCGCTTCGGACGGATATTTCATCCAATCGGGAATTTCCGCGTCCGGGCTCTTGGGCGGGGCAGGTTCGGCTGCGCGCGGTTTTTGCGGCGGGGCCGGCGTTCCCCATGGGGAAGCGGGATTTTGAGGAGCCGACGGACCCGGGGCCGGGGCGGACAGCGGGGAAGAAAACAACGACCGGTCTTCGGCGTCGATCCGCCCGGTATCCTCGGCCGTCTTTTCCCGGATTCTGGAAAGCCATTCCGGAAGTTCGCCCGGCGCCACCGGCTCGCCTTCCGGTTCCGGCGGCGCAACCTGCTGGAGTTCATCCTGGGTCCGCCGCGCTCTCAGCCGCTTGAGCCAGACCGGTTCCTCATCCCCCTTCTCCGCTTCGGGGGGCTCGGGGGATGGATGTGCGGCCGCGGCCTGGGTCCGGACCTTGGAAAGCCATTCCGGAGGCTCAGCGGCACCTTCCGGCGGGGGAGTCGGTGCAGGGGCTTGCGGCCGGCCGGCTTCCGGTTTGGAGGCAGAGGGGGCCGGTTTGGATTCCTTTTCGCCGCGCGAAAATATTTTCGAAGTCCGGTCTTCGGACGGCGGCGGAGCGGACGCGGGTGCCGGCTTGCGTGCGGAATCCGGTTTGGAGGATGGCGGGGCCGGCTTGGATCCCTTCTCGTCGCGCGTGCTGATTTTCGAAAGCCAGGTGTCGGAAGGCGTCGGGGCGGGTGGTTCCGGGGGAAGCATGGAAGTTTTCGGCCGGTTGCGCATCATGTCCCCGCGCAAATCCGACATCCAATCGGTATCTTCCGTTCCGGATTGGGGACTTGCCGCAGGAGGAGTCGGCCCGCCGGGATGTACGGGTTTCAGGCGGGCTCCGCAATATTTGCAGGCTTCCGCATCTTGCGGGTTCGGTTTCCCGCACATCGGACAACGCGGATCTGCCATCACTATCGCTCCATGGTCGCCGGGCTTGGGCTATCGCTCATAAGGCCGGTCCATTCCCATCAGAATGCGTAGACCGGTGGCGGCTGCGCCCAATGCCATGCCCAGAAGGATGCCCCTTCCTCCGCCACTGGCTACCGACAGAAAAATCGAGGCGAGCATCTGACGGTAATAATCCGGTCCTTTAAGCCATTCTTCCAGCCATCCCCTGGGCAACGGGATGGCGGCAAACAACACGATGAGCGCCGCACCCAGGAAGCAATACGCCATCAGATCGCGCCGACGGTGCAGCAACCGGACACCGCCCACCAGCAGAGCAAACACCACCAGCGCCGACAGGCTGGCTTCTAGCGGCAGCTGGATATTGCGAACGATCCAGATGGTGACGGCATCCTGGTTCCATCGCAAGGAAAAGAACACCACCAGGAAAGTGATCCACAGCGAGAAGAATAAAACCAGGCTGTATCCCCCGCCCGGCTTGCCGCTGGCCGCCTTGCGGATATGAATGCGCGAAAGATTGAACGCCCCCACCCACATGGCGATGCTGCTGAGGAAGACCGCGATATACAACAGGCCGCCGCTTAAATTCGCCAGCGGTTTGAAGGGGATGAAATATCCCGCCAGGGTGAGCAACCCGAAGAACAGGGCGATGCCGACCGAGAGGACGGTTCGTACCCGCATCAGAATAACCTCAGCACGGTGGAGACTACGGCTCCGAGCAGAATGACGGCGATGGCGATCCAGCGCAGGACGTCCTGCGCCTGGAGGCTGGCGGCATGGGCGTGGCTCACCTTCAGGTAGGCACCGGCGGCGAACAATTCCTCGCCCACCAGGGGATGGTCGGTGGTGGCGAACACCGCAGCCTGTCCCACCGGATCGGTGACGGCGGCGATGACCGTTCCGTGCTGCGCGCCGGTATCGGCGATCAGCGCGGCCTCCGCCCCCATCGCGCCGATGACGAACGTAGCCGAGACCTTCTCGGCCGACGGCGTGATCATGGCGCCCGCCGCGTATCCGGCCGGCCCCAATCCGGCCAGCCGTCCGAGGTCGTGGTCGAACCGTTCCTCGACGCGCATCTGCCGGTACGTTGAATACATGACGTCCTGGGAAAGCAGAGAGGTCAACCCGTCGCTCGAGGTCACCACGGGCGGACGGTCGCTGATGCTGGCCGCCTGGGCGACCCTGACCAGCGCCGAGAGACCCGCCAGTTCCGCGTCCGCTCCGGGCCCGATGATCTGACCTTCTCCCAACGCCACATGAACGCGCGTCCCCGCTTCCACCGACGCACCGACGTCGGATGTCACCTCATCATACCCGGGCAGATGCCGCAGGACCGGCCAACGCCCGCGCATCACCATGGTGAAAATCAGAATCAGTCCCGCGAGGATAATCGCCAGGAAAAACGCCACCCAAGGATAGTAGGTTTCCATTTACAAACCTGCGTTTCCCTTCCGGCCGCCGGCTTTGGATTCCGGTTCGCGGACCGGACTCCCGATAGATTCCAGAAATTCCGCGGCTTGCGCGACTTTCTCCTGGGGCCAGAAGATTTCCAGAACCGGTTGCGAAAGCCACAACCCCTGGGCAAGGAACCATGCCAGGGCGGGTTCCGAACGGAGCACGTCGACGACATCGTCGGCCGGAATTCCGGCGAACGAAATTTGATCTTCTTGAGGACTCGTCATAGCTCCCGATTGCCTTTCAGCAATTCATCGACCGCCAATGCCCTCCGCCGAAAAATCATACGAATAGGCCGAAGCCCCCGGTATATCCGTGCAACCGATATGCCAGCCGGAAGGCTTATTTTTGGGCTTTTAATGTGAGTATAGCATAGAACATTCGTTAAATCGCGCTTTTCTTTCGGGCTAGTAGGATCGTTTATGGTCCAACCGGACTTGCGCCACAGATACTATACGGTAATCGTTGCCAGTCGGTAAAAAATTGGTAAAAAGAATATTTGCCGAATGGGTGGTTTCTCAGAAAAATCCGATGCCTGTAATTATTATCGGTTCGGGCCACCCCGGGGATTTGTCCGGCGCCCTGCGTATCGGACCCAATCGTCCGATCCTCCGGGCTTGCCATCGGAAGAGTCCTCCACCATGAACCCACCCGAAAGGCCGCTGCGGTCAGAAGACCGTGCCGGCGTTGGTTCATCCATGAAGTTCGACCTTAATTTTTATCTCGAGGTTGATAAAGCCCCTTATGCACCGCTCCCATCAACCCTGAACGGAAGGAACGCTCATCCACCAACACCAGTCCCCGCACCATCTTCCTCGTAAGCACCTTTCGGTGCGGCGCACGGTCCAATCCGCCGGCGATTTGCCGCATGGTGGCGTCGCGCGTCATCCACTCGCGCGAATCGTATGCGCGGAGGTTGATCGGCTCGGTATACCCGCGCAGGGTTTTTTCCCGGTCGATATTGTAGAACTGTTCGAAGTACGACATCACCAGCTCCCGCAACGATCGGTAGATCGGTTCGCGGTAGCGTAGTCCGGTGAAATTGGATTGCGCCAGCGCCCCCCAGCACCCGTCCTTCCGGTAGACGGCCAGCAGGTGGTCGTCATCCCGGCCGTTGGGGAGGAGCTCCAGGATCAGCGGCGGGTAACCGATGCGCTGAAGGACCGCCGCAGCGAAGACCGCCCCGTCGAAACAATGCCCCTTTCGTTCCCGCAACACCCGCAGCGGGCTGCGATAGATGGGGTCCGAACTGTAGGTTAAACGATCGAGAAACGCCTGCAGCCGGGCGGGAGTGGCCAGCTGGTCGAAGATCCGCCGCTCGGATTTTGTCGCCGCATTCTCAAACGCCGTCCAGGAAATCATCAGACTCCTTTGTGTGCAAAAGGTTTTTTAGAGCATCCCTCGTTGAAAATAATTTCCCTGGCTCGTTAACAGGATGGCATGGATTCATCTCATCCTGGTGAATATTCCAAAAGCGGACCCTTGGAAAGATTTGTGTCATGGTTCGGGCTCGGATGGCGGCAGAACCGGTGGTTCGGGCGTGCCGCCGGTCCCGATCTGCAGGGCGGCCAGTCCGGTGGAAATCCGGCCGAGCATCGCGCGCATCTCGTCGCGCGAATTGGAAAGCATCGTGATCGCGCGCGAGAGCCGGCCTTCCATCTCCGTCTGCAGCGCGGCGACGGTCTGTTGCGCCGCGTCGAGGTAGGCCATCAGCTTTTGCAGGTCGACGTCGCGTCCGGTTTTAAGCACCGTCTCCACGGTGAGCAGCAGGTACGGCACGAACATGCTGTAGCTGAGCAGCACCACGTTCATACGCATCGATTCCACCTGGGCCTTCGCGCACAGGTCGAAGACCGCATCCGGGACTGTGGCGATGCCGAAGCCGACGGTAATGCTCGGGTCGATGTATTTCCTCACCTCACGCACCTTTTGCAGAACCGCCCGCTCAATCTCCCCCTTGATCCGCTGCTGCTCCTGCGGATCCGGAGCGGCCAGGAACTCCTCCAAGAGGCCGGTCGCCGCCCACTTGCTGTCGATCGGGAGGATGAGGTTGTTGGGAAGCCGCAAGCCGAATTCGACCGACCGGTTCCCTATTGGAAAATCACGGACCTGCCACTCGGCAGGCAATTGGGAGAAAACCAGATCCATTATATTTTCGCCGGCCGTTCCTTTGGATTTCGTCCCGGCGATGATATTCTCCAGGCGCCGGACGGACTCCGCTGTCTGCTGTTCCTGTTGCATGCGGGCGGCGGCGTGTCCCTGAATCGACGCGAGCGCCTTCTGAGCCGTCTCGAGGCCGGTGCGGATATCGCCGGCGGTCTGGTGAATTCCCTTGGCGAGGGTGTCCGTCTCGGCCAGGCGCACTCCCAAAGCGGATACATTCTGCCCGAAGGTCGCCTGGTTCCGTTCCATGATCGCGACGCGGTCGGAGATCCCCTTGAGATCGACCTGCATCCCGCCCAACCCCTGCGAAATATTGGCGATGAAGTTTTGCAACGAGGACGCATCCTGCGGTTTCCGGAGAAGAACCGCAAGGACAAGCACGAACACACCCAGGATGAGAATACCCAGTACGACAAAACCCAGAACCGTTAGCATGTCCATGCACCTCTCTCCTCTCCCAGGAACAATCCGGTTTCCATCCTCCGGTTGTCAGAGGCGCGCCAGACTGTCCCTGGCTTCATCGCACGGCCCATCGACTCCGCGCGGATGCAGGAAGACCGTCTCGTTTTCCCGCAACCGCCCCAGAACCACTTCGACGATATCCCGGGAGCGTGCGGTACGCGCATCCGCTCGGCCCACCCTGCCCCGGGTTTGCAGTTTTCGCACGTCCAGCCATCGATCCACCAGGGAAAAATTTTGGCAACAATGGTCGATCTCCGCGTAGTCGAACCGTTCGGGGCAGCCGTTGGCCATCAAGATCAGGGATTTCTTCCGCCGATAGCGCACGCCGGCCAAGAATTCCGCCAAGTGGATGGTCGTATCTTCGGTGTGGCCCACCCCGAGCAGAAGCACCCTGCCGTCGAGATCATATACTCGGCCGACTGGGCTGTCCAAGCCATGCGGGATATTCACCGGATGAGGGGCCGTAATCCGCGCAGCCAAGGGACCCCAAGCCGCGAAAGCGTGCGGGCTGTCACTTCGCTTTACTCCGGGAAGCCGCCAGAAAGTATCCGCCACAATGCCCATTCCCCGGCAGGGTGTTGTCTCCGGATCGAAGGGATGATCGTCGTCGTCGGTCATGCTCGGCATCACCAGCGTGCCTTCGGGTCCGAGCGCGGTCTGCAGCGCCGCGATCAGACCGAGGGGTCCGTCCTCCACGGGCTGAACTTTCGAGAAGGCGCAATGCACAAGCAGCGTGCTCCCCGGCGTGACACCGAGGCGCAACAGTTGCTCGGTCAATCGGATTGCGGAAATCGTTTCCATCGATGGGTAACTCCAGTGGGTGGAGCGGGATCCCCTTCGGGCTTCGCTCCCCGATTCTTTGAGCCGGGCGGAAGTCCGACAGCCCGCTGGTGGCAGCCGGAACAGCGGGAAAAATCATTTGGATCGTCGCCAGAAAATTAAGAATGGCTTCCACCCAATAACTCATCCGCAGCCATCGGATTTTATTCTCCATCGGTTTTCCCCTACTCAGACCGACGCGGTCTCGTGACCTTTCTGAAACTCCAATTTCAGAAATTGACGGGTTCCCACCATCCGCAAGATCGTCCTCAACACAAACGGAAATGCGGGCAATGCCGTCTTCCCGTCGATGAGTTCCGGATGGACCATGTCATATTCCCTGCCGTGCCTGCGGATGGTGCAGGTACCGCCGGCGAGGATATTCCGATACCAATCCACTTCGGGCCCATATGTAAAAGCAATAACCAACCCGCCGTCGATCGGCTCCACGATCACGGGAGTGGCGTATCGTTTTCCGGTCCGGCGTCCCGTGTGGCGAACAACGGAAAAGGGGCTGTGGGGCGCGCCGGCTATTTTCAGCGTAATGCGATTGATCGTATATTTGTTGATAAAACGCATGCGATGGGAAATCATTTCCCGGATGCCCATTGGTTTTTCTTCCGTCCAACGTTCCCTGTGGCGTGAATTATTCTAAAATCACTCTGCGACGGTCCAACCCCTTGTCGAAAACCCGAAATCCGTCGAGATTATATCCCCTCCCCTGCCGATCAACGCGCACCCTCCTTTTTCCTCGACTCAATTTGACACCGTTCCCCGGCAAGGTTATATTGGGATGGAAAGCGATTGGGACACTGGACTGCCTATGGCTGCCATGAAAACCATCGATCGTGTAGCCATCATCACCATGCAGGGCGATTCCGCCGACGCCCTCACCCGCGCCCTGACCGGCGCCGGATTCCAGGTTACCTTGGTCGAAAGCCGCGGCGGATTCCTGCTCGAACCCTCCTCCACCCTGCTGATCGGATATTCCAGCCCCGACCAGGAGATCCTGCTTCATCACGTCCGCAGCCTGTGCTGCACCCGCAAGCGTCTGGTGCCCGTCCAGCCCGACGGGTCGTTGCTCCCCGCGCTTCCGCTCATGATCGAAGCCGAGGTCGGCGGCGCTTCGGTGATCGCGATGCGGGTGGAACGCTTCCTCCAACTCTGAGAGGCCTCCGCGATGAAACTCATCATTGCCGTTATCCGCGATGTCGACGATCAACCACTGACCGAACGGCTGACCCGGGAAGGGTTCCGCTTTACCCGCATGGCCAGTACTGGCGGCTTCCTTCGAAAAGGGAACGTAACCATGCTCATCGGCCTCCCGGAGGAGAAAATCGGGGAGGCGGTCGAGATTTTCCGCCAGACCTGCTGCCCGCCCGAGGAAGGCCGCAACCGGGCAATCCTCTTTGTCGTGGACGCGCCGGTCTTCGAACAACTCTGATCCTGCCGTGACCGCAAAACCCTCATCCGCAACCTGCTTACCTCCGCAGGAGTCCCTCCTTTCGCGCCTGCGCGGCGAGGCCGGGCTGATCTGCGCCGGCGGCCATTGGACCCGCGACCTGCCGCAGATGGCGCGGACCCGCCTGCGCTGGTTCTGGTTCGACGGCGCCTTCGCCCTCGGGATTGATTCCGTCGTCACGACGTATTGCATGCTCTACCTTGTCGCGCTCGGAGCCAGCAGCGCGCAAGTGGGTTTGCTCGCCGCGCTCTCCGGCCTGGGGGCCGCCATGGCTCTCCTGCCGGGCGCCCTGCTGGTTGAACGGATCGGTCATCGCAAGGAAATCGTCCTCGCTGGAGGAGGCTCGGTCGGCCGGATCGCAATCCTGCTGGCGGCGTGCCTGCCATTTTTCCTGCGCGGGGAACCGGCGGTCATTCTTGCCATTGCCCTGATCGTCCTGCGCGATACTTTCGGCAACCTTTCCCTTCCGGCGTGGACCTCCCTGGCGGCCGACATCGTCCCGACCGAGCAGCGCGGGCGCTACTTCAGTTCGCGGACGATCGTGATGACGCTTACCGGCATGTTCACCATGTTCTTTGCCGGCTGGATCATCAACCAAAGCGGAAACCTGGCCGGTTATCAGTGGGCTTTCCTGTTTGCTTTCTGCTTCGGTGCCGGTTCCTTCCTTTGCTATTCGCGCATCCAGGATCCTTCGCCCGCACCCCCGCCGCGCGTCGCGCAGGCCGGATCCACCCCCATTCTCGGGAGCGTCCTCAGCCATCCCGCCTTTCTCGCGCTCTGTCTGCACAGCGCGGTGTGGAACTTTTCGCTCAACGTGGCGGGCCCTTTTTTTAATATATACCTCGTGCATAACCTGCAAGCCAACGCCATCCAGGTCGGCGTCCTGGCCGCCGCCGCCAGCCTCTCCAGCCTGCCCGCGCTGCGGTATTTCGGGCCGCTGGCCGATCGCTGGGGACCCCGGCGGATCGTGCTGATCACCAGCCTGCTCATTCCCATTCTTCCCATCGCATGGGTTTTCGTTCCCTCGCCGTGGTACGTGCTGGGGATCAACCTCCTTTCCGGCGCGCTGTGGGCCGTGTTCAGCATGTGCCTGCTCAACTTTTTGCTCCAAATCGCCCCCGCCGCCGAGCGGGCGCGGTTCGCCGCCATCCACCAGATTGTCATCGCCCTCGCGCTCGCTCTCGGCGCGGCCACCGGCGGATGGGTGGTGACCGTATTCGGGTTCAAGGCTGTATTTGCCATTTCCGGAATCGGCCGCTTCATCGCCGCGCTGATCTTTGCCCGGTTGGTAAAATAAAAAAGCCCTTGCGGGGGCTTTTTTATTTTAACCAAGGGGCAGCACCTCAATGCAAACCGGGGGCGATATAAAGGAAGAACAGTGCGGCTGCAGCGGCGAGCAGGACCAGGACCAGCGCCGCCCACAACACGCGCGGGATAACCCGACGCGTGGGAAACGCCCGCTTCCCCGGAACCCGGATCGCGGCGACCGTGATGTTGTCGTGCCCGCCCCGGTTACGCGCCAGGTTGATTAATTCGCCGATCGAACGGTCCAGTTGCCGGTGGCGCAGGGAACGCCCGATCTCCTCGCGCTGCACCAAATCGCTCAATCCGTCGGTACAGAGCACAACCGCATCGGATTCCTCAAGCTCCAATCCCTGATTCGCGGCGGAGGCTTCCGAATGTTCCCCGTCATCCAGCCGGATGCGCTGGTCCGGAACCGTATCGCCCGCCCCGCCCAGATGGCGGCGGAGCACGTGCGCGTTCGGATGAATGCGGGCCTGCTCGGGCGTGAGCATGCCGCGTTCCATCGCCTCCTGGACCCAGGTGTGGTCGACACTCGCCTGGACCGTTTTACCATGGCGGAAAAGGTAGATGCGGCTGTCACCGACGGTCACGGTATAGAGCCGGCGGTCGATCAGCCAAGCGGCGGCGAGGGTGGTTCCCATGCCG
>Ga0315282_10015898_pt1 | contig 11052 bp, 4 predicted proteins | sample YL17G07_20_MG_FD_203693 | JGI IMG/M metagenome (GOLD analysis project Ga0315282, IMG submission 203693) | Sediment microbial communities from Yellowstone Lake, YNP, Wyoming, USA - YL17G07_20 | ecosystem: Environmental > Aquatic > Freshwater > Lake > Sediment | place: USA: Wyoming | collected...
AAGGCCAACAAGCGGTGGGAACAGCGCCGGGCGAGTCAGCGCCGGCCCAAGGCCCGGGCCAAAGTCAGCAGGAAAGCCGCGTGAATGGACGTGGAAAGTTACACAAAAGAATTGACACTACCACGGCTCGCCATACGCACCTCGTCTGTCGTCATTTCCTTTGCTCCCATGCTCGCAGTGTCATAGCAGACCGAGTCGTGCCGGACCGTTACCGGTACGAGCCTCATCGTGTCTTCGGTCACATAGTAGGGGGCGCCGGTTATCAGCCACTCAACCCACGGCGCGGAATCGACCAGCACTTCCTGAGGTTCGGTGCAGACCGGACGGTTGCCCAGCGCATCGAAGGTCGAGAGCATCATGTCGTCGCCGCCGCCCAACAGGTTCCAGCTATTGGAGTACCCGGCAACGGCGTAGCCGCCGGCGGCCTGTTCAACCATCGGCAGGGCCACGTCGTTCTGCAGGCCGGGCCAGTACGGGCTCGGGTGCGACCGGCACCACACCGGCACGCCGTTGGCGTCAAGCTTGAGCAAGAGGAAGTTCGGGTTCGGGATGCCGGGGCCGACACTCGTGGTCAGGCCGGAGAGCGCGCAACCGCCGTCGGCAGTCGCGGTGAGCGACCGGTCGTCGAGCACCTGCTCGTCGCCCGCGGGCCAGCCGTACGTGCGGGACCAGAACAGCGAGCCATCGAGTGCGAACGCAGCGGCAAAGACATCCGCGGTTACGCCGGGATTCGTCCCGAAACTGCGGGTCCACCCGGCAATGAGTATCCGACCCATATTGTCAAGGGCAACCGACCAGGCATCGTCCTCGTCCGACTGGCCCGGCACGACTCTGGCCCACTGGACGTTGCCCGACGGGTCGAGCTTCAAGAGGAACGGGTCGTACTGGTTCGGGCCCGTGGCTTTCATCCGGCCCACGACCGCAAACCCCTGGTCCGGAGTCTGGACGATGGAATGGCCCTCGTCCTCGACGTGCATCGGTGCCGCCCAATAGGCGTTGAACCATTGGGGCCACCCCTGCGGGGTGAGCTTGAGCACGAACAAGTTGGGCGTCGGCTGGGGACCGAAGCTCGAGGTCCAGCCGGTGATGGCAAACCCGCCGTCCTGGGTCTCGATGATTGAGCAGGCCTCGTCATCCTGCAGGCCGCCGTAGACCCAGGCCCAGACTTGGTTGCCGGCATTGTCGAGCTTGATGGCGAAGACGTTCTTGTTCGGAATGCCCGTGCCATAGCTTCTGGTCCAGCCGGTGAGCGCATACCCGTGGTCCGACGTGCGCACCATCGAGTATGCCTCATCATCGTTCATCCCGACGGACGTCCGGGACCAGACCGGGATTCCGGCCGCATCGGTTTTCGTGACCAGCACGTTTGACGCGTTGGGAGTCCCCGGGCCGAAGCTCCGGGTCCAGCCGGCCAGACAGTAGCCGGCATCAGGAGCCTCGACCAGGGCATAGGCCCTTTCTGACTGAGCACCGCCGTAGAGCTTGGCGGGCAGGACTTGAGCGGACATTGACCCCGCGACGACTACGATAACGAGCATCGCGGTGAGCAGAGTAGCGAACCGTGTCATGAAGACCTCCTGTAGTTTGTGAGGCTGTTGCCTCGGGTTTGTAGTGTTCATGACTGGCATAAGAACACCATCTGTGCCTGCAATCTGTCATTACTTAAGCGACGTATCAGCGAATGTTAGTGTGAAGCGACGGGCGGCGGTGTGCCATGCCATGGCACACATCTGTGCCAATGCAATGTAGTGTGCCATTAGACGGCACAGTCACGCTCCCGCGGGGCTGCCGCGGTTTCTTGTCTTGGGTGCGGGCTAGTTTTGGCTGCGGTCTTCCGGTCGGGCGATGCCGTGTTTGTCCAGCAGGCGGTAGAACTGACGCCGGCTGATGCCCAGTTTCCGCGCGGCCTGCTTGACCACCCAACCCGAACTCTCGAGCGCGTTGATGATGGCGTTGGCCTCGATGGTTGCGGTGGCTGCTTCCTCGGCTTGGCGTCTGGCTTCGCGCCATCCCAGGCCCGGCTCAGCACCGGATTGGAGTCCGGGCGGGAGGTCCGCGACTGTCACGTATTCACCCCGCGCCAGGATGACCCCGCGTTCAACGACGTTCTCGAGCTCACGGACATTACCCGGCCAGGATGCCTTCATCAGACAGGCAAGGCAGTCCTCGGTCACGCCCCGCACAGGCTTGCCGTACTCCCGGCTCACCCGGCCGACGAAGTGCGAGGTGAGCGCCGGAATATCGGACTTGCGCTCTCGCAGCGGCGGCAGGGATACCGCGATGACGTTCAGGCGGTAATAGAGGTCTGTCCGGAACTTGGCCTCGGCCATCGCCTGTTCGAGGTTGCGGTTGGTCGCGGCCACGACACGAACGTCAACCGACACCGGCTCGCGGCCGCCGACCCGCTCGAAGCTCCGTTCCTGCAGGACCCGCAGCATCTTGGCCTGCAGCCCCAGGCTCATGTCGCCGATTTCATCGAGGAAGAGCGTGCCGCCATCCGCGACCTCAAAGCGGCCGATGCGGGCCGAGACCCCGGTTGCCGTGCCCCTTTCCACTCCGAACAATTCGGTTTCGAGCAGGGTCTCGGGAATCGCCGCGCAGTTCACCGCGACGAACGGCTTGTCCCGGCGGTCGGACAGCCGGTGCAGAGCCCGGGCGACGATTTCCTTGCCGGTTCCCGACTCGCCGAGGATGAGGACGTTGGCCTTGGTCGGCGCGACCTCGGCCACCGTGGAGAAGACAGCGCGCAGGGTCGTGTCCGCGCCGATGACACCTGGGAAGCGGCTCTCCTTTCCCGGCGGCGCAGGCGCGGCAGATGCCGGACCGGCCCCGGCCTGGGAAAGCCCGAGCGCCAACAGCTCCACTGCGGTCCGGGTGCTGGCGATTGGCGACTGGCGATTGACGGGTGTGCCGCGCAGCAGCAGGGTTCCGAACCGGCGGCCGCCGGCCTCGACCGCGAACGTGACGCCTTCCTTCCCGGCCTCGGCCTCGCCCTCGTGAAAGACCCGGCCGTCACGCAGGAACAGCGCCGCGCCGGGCAGGCCGAGATTGCCGCATATCAAGGCGAGCGAGCGCCGTGCCAGTTCCGCGACGCCGAGGCCGGAGCAGGCAAGCGCGGCCAGCCCGGAGACAAGGTCGGATGGCACAACCGGCTCAGCCGGCTTGCCGAGCAGGGCTTCGGCCTCCGCGGCCCGGGCCGGGATGCCCAGATTGTTGAAGATGGTCCGCGCATCCGTGAGCAGGGCGTGCCGCGCGTCGTCAGGAATCGCGAGGCCGGCCCTGGCCATCCCGAGCAAAACCAGGCCCAGCTCGTAGTTGCGGCCGAGCGAGCGGATGATGGTCTCGCTCTGCCTGAAGAACTCGAGCGCGCGGTTCTTGTCGCCTGAGGCGGCGTGCAGTTCAGCCAGGACCCGGCGGACATTGCCCTCTTCCTTGCGCGCGCCCGCAGTGACGCACAGCCCGAGCGCTTCTTCGAGAAGCCAGCGCGAGTCACTCCGGTCGCCCTGGGCCAGCTTCAGCTCGGCCATGCGCCTCAGAGTTTCGGCCAACTCCTCCCGCTCTTCGGTTTCGGCGCATATGTCCCGGTCGCGCTCATAGTACGCCTGCGCCTCGGTCAGGTCGCCGGCCGCAAACGCAACGTCGCCCAGCGTGCCCAGCACCTCGGCAAGAATCCACTTGGACGGTGCGGACTCGACCAGCTTGAGCGCCTGGCCAAGGTAGAACCGCGCCCGGTCCAGCTTGCCGCGATACAGGTACAGCTCGCCGATGTTGTTGTAGCAGAGCGCGACATGGGCCAGGTCGCCTTCCCGTTCCTTCTCCGCCAGGGCGCGGAAGTAGCTCTCCAGGGCCTTGTCCCAGTCGCCCAGGTCCGCGTAAAGGACGCCCAAGTTCAGGTGGGCCGTGCCCATACCCTTGCGGTCGCCCGTCTTCTCGCGCAGCGCCAGGCAGCGCTGCTGGAACTGCATCGCCCGCACGAGGTCGCCCTTCTCAGTGCAGAGCAGCGACAGGTTGCCGCAGGTCGAGGCGATGCCGCGCTCGTCGCCCATCTTCTCGCGCAAATCCAGCGCGCGCGTCGAGAGCTCGATGGCCCGGTCAAACTCGCCCTTGTGCCAGGCCAGGGCGCTCAACGTGTTTATCGCCGCGGCCTGGACCCGGTCGTCGCCCGCGGCCTCGGCCGTACTCAACGCTTCCTGTGCCTTTTCCTGCGCCGACTTCATGTCGCCGGACATCCGGTCCGCATCAGCCAGGAGGTTCAACGCCTCGGCCGCGGTCGCGAGGTCGCTGTCCGCGCGCGCGAGGCCGAGCGCCTCCCGGGCCAGCCGCACCGCCTCGTCGCGCTGCCGGTCGACGAGCCCGCGCGCCTCAGTCAGCAGCGCTACGGCGCGACTCGGCCCCTGGCTGTTGGTTGGGTCTGGTGTCTGTCCCGGCGCAAGCATTCCGCTGACTCCGCGTTCTGGTCTATGGTTTCTGAATTCTCGACTTTCCGGCGTTTTCTGCGACTACCTTGTGCCAGCATAGCTCGGTATCGTCAGATGTCAACCGCACAGGGCGGGCACAACAGGAGAGGGGGAGCCAGTGGCTCCCCCTCGGTGTATTCGAGTTCGAGTTACGGCCTCACGGGTCGACGATGATGAAGGTGAGCTGAACGGTCTCGCCGTTGTCCAGCAGCACGATCGTTAGCATACCGCACGTGGGGTGGAACCCGTTGCCGTGCGCTTCAGCGTCCTGCACCAGGAGCTTTTCTGCTTCTGTCAGGCCATCGTAGGTCACAATCTCGCGGTAGTACCAGAAGATGTGCTGCAGTTGATAGAGGTGTTCCTGCGTGAACGGCGGGAAGCGGTGTTCCATGTACATGATCTTGTTCAGCAGGTAGTTCATCTTGTCGTAGGGTGTCAGATGCGTTGTGCCGCGGTTGTACATCGCGTAGTCGGGCTTGAAGGGGTTGTAGCTGCACCAGAGGTACGTGGGGTGGTAAACTGACCAGTAGATGTATATGTTGCGGTCCAGGCACATGGAGGAGTAGATGCTGTCGTCGGGAATGCTGAAGCCGTGTCCTACGTCCCAGACGTGGAACTGGTCAGGTATCTCGCCGTCGGCATGCACCAACTGGCTCGTGACTCCGTATACCGGCAGGCACAGGCACTTCCAGCAGCAGAACTCGCAGTACGTGGCCCCGTCGTTGCCCGTGAAGTTCTTGTCGCCGGCCCAGCCGTTCTGCGTCTGGACCAAGTGACCATCGACCCATTCCTGCACGATGCAGTGAGCGGCGAGGACCAGGTACGGCGCCGTCCTCCATGGCTCCATGATAGGAACCGTGACCGTGAATTCCTTCACCTTCGGGTCGATTACGCGCACGGGGTATGCGAACTGGCCCGGTTGCGGATTGCCGTTCTGCTGCGGGACGCCTTCCAGTGTGGGCGCAACTTGAGTGTTTGCTGCCGTGAGCCACCAGTTGTTGTCCGCGTCAAGGACGTACTTGATGTAGATGTTGTGGTAGTCGTTCCAGAGTTGGATTTGTCCCACACTAGTGTGATGACCCGCCCAAATCGTGAACGTCTGGTAGTAGAAGTCGCTGGCTTGGACTTTGCCGGGGTTATCCGGCGTTAGCCCTGTCGGGGTACCCAGCTTGTCGCAGGCCAGGAACGTCATTCCCAGCATCACGAAAGCCAGTAACCCGAGTTTCAGTGTCTTGCACATATGATGTGCCTCCTTTTTTCTCTCACACTTGTCTATCATATCGGTCTCGGCCTCTTATTCTGGGGCGCACCTCCTTAAGGACTTCTTCACTTGGCAATTACGAGCTTTCTCTCTGACTTGGTTCCCCCGGTAACAATCCGCACAATGTAGACGCCGGGCTTAAGCCTGCCTGCGGGGAGTTCGATGCTGCTCTGGTCTGTTTCCGCTTCGAATACCATTCTGCCGGTCGGGTCATAAACGCGCCCGACAGCAGGTCCCCGAAGGTTCCGGGCCATGCTGATTACCGTGCGACCCCGCGCCGGATTCGGCCAGACGGTAAGAACCGGCTCCTGCCCGGGCAACCGCGCCGCGGCCTGGGGCCCGCTGCCGTCGGTTCCGCCCGGGCGGGGCACATAGAACCAGAAATCGTTCGTGTTGTTACCGACCAGGGCAAATAACCCGCCCGCGACCGGCGAGGAGCAGAGCGCACCGCCGCTCTTTATCCGCTTGGTCGGGACGCCTTCGGGCATACCGACGTCTTCCCGCTGGTGCCAGGAGTCGGCCGCCGGGTCAAAACTGTAGAAGTCGAACGTGTTGCCGCCCTTTGTCGCGTACAGGCCCGCGCCGTCAAAGGCGCTGCCTGCCCCTTCCTTTATCTTCTTTCTCTTGAGCCCGGGGTTGTAGAGCGGCATGTCCGGCATCCTCACCCAGGCTCTTGCGGGCGCAGAAAGGTCGAGCTCGTAGAACTCGTTCGTCTTGCCGCCGGCGCGCAGGCCGTAGAGCCGGTCCCCGGCCCCGACCAGAGAGCTGCCGATTTTCCACTTGCCCTCAGGCAGCGAATCGGGCGATGGAGTGCTCCACGTCCTGTCGAAAACGTCGAATGCCTTCCACTCGCGGTCACCCGCGCCCGCAGCAAGGTAGAGCCGCCGGGTGCCGTCAAAGGCCATCGAGCCGCCCTTGATGTGCTTCACAAAACCGGGCTCGGCGAGCGCTGTCCAGGTATCGGCAGCCGGGTCGTAACGGTAGAACTCGTGCGCGTATTGCCCCTTCATGACGTAAACCGAAAAGCCGTCATTGGCAATGCAGGAGCCCTTCCTTACGTTGCGGCCCCGCGTGCCGGCAGGCACGTCCGGCAGCCTCCGCCAGGAGTGGGTTTCGACGTCGTACTCATAGAACTCGCGGGTGTTGTTGCCCAGCATCACGAACACCTTCTTGCCCAGCGCGGTCAGACCGGCACCCTGCTTCACGCGTTTGTGGGTCGTGGGAACGTCTGCCAGCCGGTGCCAGCCCGGACCCAGACCCGGCACGCTCTCGACGTTCTTGTAGAAGACGCCCCACGCCCGCCTCGCGTTGTAGTCCTTCGCATCCACCGTGGTCGTGAACCCGGTGTATGCGAAAAGCACCTGCCTGCCCGGGCCGAGCGCGCCAACAGGGTTCAGCATGTCACTCGACATCTCGGTCAACGAGAAGCCGCCGGTCAGTTGCATGCTGTCGTTGATGCACGCGCCGCCCAGCCTGGTGTTCTTCCCGTCTGCCGAATCCGCCCATATCACCACCCAGGCAGTGTCATCGAAGATGACGTCCGGCGACAACTGGCTGTTTCCCGCGGTGGAGATGGCAGCGCCGCCTGAGTCGAGCAGGCTGCCGTCCGGGCCGACCCGGCAGCCGTAGATGTCGGCGTGGGAGCCGCCGCGACAATCCTGCCACACCACGAGATAGCAGGAGCCGTTCCAGGCGACGCGCGGGTTCAACTGGTTCCCCGGCGCGTCGGCGATGTGCAGCGGTTGAGCATCCACGAGAGACCCCTGGCGACTTACCCTTGCGCCCCTGATATCGGCGGTATCAAGGTCACAATGGTCCTCCCATACGACGAGGTAGTTCGTGCCGTCAAAGGCGACGGACGGCTTCACCTGCCACTGCATAGCACTGCAGATGAGCAGCCCGTCTGCATCCAGCACCGCTCCGGCAGGCGTGATGCGCGCTCCGTAGATGTCGTCCCAGTGGATGCCCGCCCGGTCATCCTGCCAGACAACCAGGTAGTTCGTACCGTCGAAAGCCACGTCCGGGGCGACCTGTTCAGAGTCCTGGCTCGACACGACAATCCCGGAGGGGTCGAGCACGGCTCCGGACTTCGTGACCCGGGCCGCATAGATGTCAGGCGCATTGGCGCCGCGATAGTCCTCCCACGTAACAAGGTAGTTGGTGCCGTCGAACGCCACTGCCGGTTTGAGCTGGTCGCTGGGTGCGACCGATATCGCAATCCGTCCCGGGTCCAGCGGCACGCCCGAAGAATTCACCCTTGTACCGAAGATGTCGTAGTCACCGTTGCGGTTGTCCGCCCAGACCACTAGGTAGTTGGTGCCGTCGAACGCCGGCGCGGGTGTCTGCTGGTCGTTGGCAGCCCCGCTCAGGCGAAAGCCGTCAGGGTCGAGCACCTCACCCTGCTGGTTTACCCGCGCGGCATAGATATCGGACCAGGAGGTACGCCGCGCATCCTCCCAGAGAATGAAGCTGTTGATGCCGTCGGTCGCTATTGACGGCGTGTGCTGGTGCCCCGGGTCAGTGCAGACCGGCAGTCCCGAGGGGTCCCTGACTGCGCCGTCGGGGCTAACACGTACACAGAAGATGTCGGTCTTGGCGGTGGAGCCGTTCATGTCTTCCCAGGCAATCACATAGCTGAGGCCATCATAGGCAATAGTCGGCGACAGCTCGATCTCGGTCCGAGCAGTCAGCTTCAGCCCGGCCGGGTCGAGCACCTCCGCGCTGGTGCTGACCCGCGAGCCGTAGATGTCGACGTTCATGCCCGGGTCGTCAATCCACGCCACCAGGAAGTTCGTACCATCGAACGCGACAACCGGCAGCCCTTTGTGGGTACTGCCGGTCGAGACGTGAACTCCGGCCGGGTCGAGCACCGAGCCGGACCGGTTGACGCGTGCCGCATCGACGTACGAGGAGTCCAACGAGCCGAACCAGTCGGCCCAGGTAACCAGGCAGTTATCCCCGCCATGCGCCACGTGGACGGACACCTGCTGGTTATCCGTTGAGTAGACCGCGAACCCGTCACCGTCGAGCGGGACACCCTGCGGGGTGACCCTACCGCCGTAGACGTCGTTGTTCGAGCCGTTCCGATAGTCCTGCCAGACCACGAGGTAGTTCTCACCGTCGAACGCCACCGCCGGCACGGTCTGGTCATCCGTAGCAGCGGTAATCGGTAATCCGTTCGGGTCAAGAACCGTGCCGGACGTGCTCACCCTAGCGCCGTAAATGTCCGAATACACACCGCGGCGCCAGTCCTCCCAGACGACGAGGTAGTTCGTGCCGTCGAACGCCACCTGCGGGTAAGACTGATGGCCCTCCGCCGCCGAGACGAGGATTGGGAACTGGTCCAGCACCGAGCCGTTCGCGGCCACCCGCGCGCAGTAGAGGTCGCTCTCGTTGCGCCAGTCCTCCCAGACTACGAGATAGTTCGTGCCGTCGAACGCGGCCGCTGGCATGACCTGAAACTCATCAGGAGCCACCCGGACGAGCCCGGTATCCAGAAGGAACGGCGGTGAAAGCTGCATCCCGTCAGTCGCCGCCTCGCCCGGTTTGCTGCCCGCGCTCTTGGCCGCTGCCGGCGCGCGGCTGACCATCACTCGGGACAGTTGCCGCTCGAGCCCCGGCTGGTTGTCCAAATGGTATACGAATTCGGCCTTGCCGTGGAGCTCACGCAGCACGAGTCCGCGGGAGTCAAGCGAAGCCGAGTAGGCCTGGCCGCCGATTATCAGCCGGCCGATGCCTGACGGCTGTCCGGCAATACGGGCCAGGACCTTGTTCAGGTCCGGTTGCTGCACACTGCCTGTCGCGCCGTAGGAAAGGCCCAACAAGCAAGCCGTCAGGATCACTATGCGGTTCACGTTTACCTCTCACTTCGGCCGGGAACGCTAGGTTCCGCAGCCAACTCCTTTTTTACCACCCCACGAACACCGAAGAGCCGAGCGACGAACCGTTCGGCAACTGCCTTCGGTTCAACAGACTCGCGCCCGTGGCCAGACGCGGGACTGAATTCAGACGACGGGGATTTCCGGCAAGGCTCTCGACCCTGCCTCGGCTGTAACCTCTCTCTCGACCGGGCTGCGACCAGCGCGGCCTCTTAGCCGCTGCCGAACGTTCGGGGTCGCGCGCAAACGTGCGTCGCCCGACGCAAGCGCGCTACCGAACGCTGTGTATTAGGTTGTGTTCTCGGAACACATCTCAGCCCTGTCGTTCAGCCTCCTTAAAGGCTAGCAAGAGATATTAAGAGAAACGCGCGTCCTGTCAAGCTAAAAAGCAGCGTGCTAACATCTTTAGGCTCAGTGGGTTACAGCCGAGAATGCGGGCCTATCGACGAGGGCAGGCGGAGGGGACGCCCAAACCAGGACATGTGAGGCACCTTATTATCAGGACATCGATTGTCGTGTCGGGGGCGTGGTCGCGGGACGGAAACGACCGACCGCCACGGCACCAAGCGCTAGCGTTCTCCTCAAGACTGAGTCAGCGCCTAGTCGTGACCACTTGACGCTCCTGGCCATGCGGTGTACCAGCTTCCGCGGGACATGACCGAATTGCCGCGTGTACTTCGTCCGCACCGAGCCGTCAGCCATCCACAAGGTCGTTGTCGCGCACTAGAGCGCTCGACCACTCTCGGCTTGAGCTTGAAGCTGAGGGGTCGCGGGTTGAGACCCGTGCCCGGAGGCTGCCTGCCCACGCCCGGGCAGACCCATATCCCAGCTCTGCAAACCTGGAACCGGCCCACTGGTCTGCAACGCCACCGGACGCCGGCACCACGGTTGTTTGCCGCTGCCGACCAGAGTATGCCGCCAGTACATAGCGCCCCGGGGAATCCCGTCAACCACTACCTGTAGTATAGGGGGTACGGTTCCCCGGGCCGTCCCCTCTACTACATATAGGGCCGTCCCCCCGGTTTGCCGCCGGACTGCCCCGGGGGCTAAACATGGGGCTATCCCCTTGGTTTGTCACCAGACTGCCCCGGGGCCTGTTTTCCGGATCGTCCCCGGGCGATGTCAGCAGGCCATCCCCCATCCCTGTTTCCGGGCCGTCCCCGGGCGTGGCGATGGGATGCGTCCCCCTCGCGGCGCCGACCATGTTGCCGAGGATAAGTCACCAGCGCGGTGGCGGTTATCCTCGGGCCTTGGGACACGAGCCTAATTGCCCGACAATTCCGTCATGCCCCTCGCAGTTGGGTCATGCCCGCGTCGTCCGGGCCTCCGGTGGGGCGTTCCAAGGCACATCGTGACCCCCGGTAGTTCCTTGGCGCATACGACATGCTACCTTGAGTGCCAGCACCGTGTCAAGATCAATCACCGGCAGCAGTAGAATCCGTTGGTTGACCTCGGG